>Ga0213869_10000507_pt1 | contig 31824 bp, 12 predicted proteins | sample PICome_10_FD_160083 | JGI IMG/M metagenome (GOLD analysis project Ga0213869, IMG submission 160083) | Coastal seawater microbial communities near Pivers Island, North Carolina, United States - PICO132 | ecosystem: Environmental > Aquatic > Marine > Coastal | place: USA: North Carolina...
GATTCGTAAGTTACTGTATATGTACCACTTGTATAAATGTCAATATTATGTGTAAAACTTACGTCTGGACTATAATCCACATCAACTGCAGTCGCTCCCAGGTCAACGTATTCATTTCCTCTTTCTAATGTAATTGTTGCACTTCCATCTAATGTTATGATCGGCGGTGTTGTATCTTCAACTATTACTACACGAGTTGCTGTACTTGTATTGTTGAAATTATCGGTTGAATCGTAAGTTACTGTATATGTACCACTTGTATAGATGTCGATGTTATGTGTAAAACTTACGTCTGGACTATAATCCACATCAACTGCAGTCGCTCCCAGGTCAATATATTCACTTCCTCTTTCTAGTGTAATTGTTGCACTTCCATCTAATGTTATAATCGGTGCCGTTGTATCTTCAACTACAACCGTTCTCGTTTTTGTACGAGAGTTATTATAAGCATCTGTCACATTATAAGTGACTGTATATGTGCCTGCTACATTCGTATCAATACTACTACCTAACACTTCTATACTTGCTGTCAATATTTCACTACTTAGATCTTGTGCAGTCGCTCCTTCGTCTGTATACGTTTGTCCTCTTTCTACTGTAACGGTTGCGCTTCCATTCAATGTTATAACAGGTAACGTTGTATCTTCAACTATTACGGTACGAGTTGCAGTACTTGTATTGTTGAAATTATCAGTTGATTCATAAGTTACTGTATATGTACCACTTGTATAAATGTCAATATTATGTGTAAAACTTACGTCTGGATTGTAATCCAAATCAACTGCAGTTGCTCCCAGATCAACGTATTCATTTCCTCTTTCTAATGTAATTGTTGCGCTTCCATCTAATGTTATAATCGGTGATGTTGTATCTTCAACTATTACTACACGAGTTGCTGTACTTGTATTGTTGAAATTGTCGGTTGATTCGTAAGTTACTGTATATGTATCGCTTGTAAACTTATCAATATTATGTGTAACACTTACACTTGGACTATAATCCACATCAACTGCAGTTGCTCCCAGATCAACGTATTCGTTTCCTCTTTCTACTGTAATTGTTGCACTTCCATCTAATGTTATAATCGGTGCCGTTGTATCTTCAACTACAACCGTTCTCGTTTTTGTACGAGAGTTATTATAAGCATCTGTCACATTATAAGTGACTGTATATGTGCCTGCTACATTCGTATCAATAATACTACCTAACACTTCTATACTGGCTGTCAATATCTCACTACTTAGATCTTGTGCTGTCGCTCCTTCGTCTGTATATGTCTGTCCTCTTTCTACTGTAATGGTTGCACTTCCATTCAATGTTATAACAGGTAATGTTGTGTCTTCGACTATTACGGTACGAATTGCTGTACTTGTATTGTTGAAATTGTCGGTTGATTCGTAAGTTACTGTATATGTACCACTTGTATAAATGTCGATGTTATGTGTAAAACTTACGTCTGGATTGTAATCCAAATCAACTGCAGTTGCTCCCAGATCAACATATTCGTTTCCTCTTTCTAGTGTAATTGTTGCGCTTCCATCTAGTGTTATAATCGGTGATGTTGTATCTTCAACTACAACCGTTCTTGTTTTTGTACCAATATTATCATAAGCATCTGTAACATTGTAATTTACAGTATATGTACCTGCTACATTTGTATCAATATTACTACCCAATACTTCTATACTTGCTGTCAGTATCTCACTACTTAGATCTTGTGCAGTCGCTCCTTCGTCTGTATACGTTTGTCCTCTTTCTACTGTAATGGTTGCACTTCCATTTAGTGTTATAACAGGTAAAGTTGTATCTTCTACAATAACAACATGTGTATAAGTGCTTTCGTTTCCACAAACGTCTATCGCATTGTACACAACATAATAAGTACCTTCTTCATTAATATTTACATTTGATGATACCGTAGTAACATGTATTGTATCACTAATATCAATGGCGGTTGCATTTGGTTGTGAATAAGGATTACCTCTTTCTAATGTATATGGTTCAGATTGATCAATACTTATAACTGGTCCCGTATTATCCTCAACAATAACCGTTCTTATCTTCTTTTCTGCTTGTAATCCATTTGAATCTGTTGCATTATAGGTTACTTGATATTCACCATTAATATACTGATTAACAGTAGAAGTTGTAGTTACAGTTATATTATTTCCATATTCATCAACTGCAATAGCACCCTCATCTATGTAAGCATCTCCTCTTTCTACATAAACAACAGTACTTCCAGTAATAACAATGTCTGGAGAATTAGGTTGTAATATAGTTACTTCATAGTTGTTCATTTCTACTACTTGTGTTCCATCTAAATCAACATGTTTTACTTGAACTGTACCTATTGTATATGTTCCTGGTGCTAATGCAAATGAAACACCTGTTCCAGATGTCCATGTTGATCCACTATCTACAGAGTATTCCCAAGACAGGGTATTGTTAGGCAGACCAACATTAATGGTGTCATCTTTAACGGCATATTCAGGAAAATCAAGTGTAAGTACATTATACTCATTGTTCATTGCAAATACCGATTCACTCGTAACATTCATAATGTATGCAAATCCAGACTTTAATGTAATTCCTCCACTTGAATAAACGTTACTATTATTTGAGCCAGCTCCTTGTAGAGATGCTCCTTCAGGTGTGAATATTTCAATTAACTTATCCCAAACCGTTCCACTAACATTGCTTAAATTACTATTAAATATGGCACCAGCGTCAGTATTACTATTAAACGGCCAAGACAAAAAATTATATCCAATGGTTAAATTAGGATTTATGCTATTTATCCTTTTTCCTGTAACAAGCAACGTCTCATCTGCACCTAATATTTTCACATAATATCCACTATCATAATGGATATCTTCGTCTGTAGAAGGAGACCATACATTAGTATTAGTATCGTAACTATATTTATTGTATGCTTGGTCAAATATTATCAACTTAGAATAAGACTTATTAATGGTACCAAATAATGTTTGGATAGTAGTTTTATTAGTATCTACAGTATTAAATGATATCAAATTCCATTGTCCATCTAAAAGTTTAAAGATTTGTGTATTATTATTACCTAATATTATATCTGTAGTTGGAGGCGAATACAATACGGTTGCATGTTGACTTGAATTATTATTTACATAAGGATACAATGTATTCATTGATCCAACTATCCAAGTGTCTGATTCATCTGTAGAAGTATATAGTCCAGAATATGTTGTGACGCCAGATGGTTCGTCTACATAGTATGTAACATCGTACGTGTTCAATGTTGACAAAGATACATCATATGAAAAACTAGTTATATCTGTATATGTTACCTTGTTTTCATATACTCCATTTTTATAAATTTTGAAATGTTTTTCTGCCAAACCAAATGTTACTTCTGAATATGATCCAGCAGTAGCACCCCCATTAATTCTTGTTATACTTACATCGTTTCCTCCTATTATTTCGTCACCATTACCATTTAATCTTTTATAAGACGACACATATAATGGCTCTATATATTTGGTAGATTGTCTCCATACTTGGAAATAAGGAATTCCCGTAGATATTCCATCGTTTCTTCCTGCTAATGTATCTTGTGAGCACACTAATTTCTTTACCTGATCAGCTTGATTCCAAACGTATATATCAAGACATATATTGTTTGCACGATCAAATACTGCTATTATATCACCGTCATTAATTGATATTCCAATATTACTATTAAAATTAAATATAGTAGGCGAATTTGGGTTTACTGAATTTGTTCTCCATTTTGGTACATAATGATAAGGAGAATTTATATTTCCTTGTTGTAAACTATGTTCTTGTAGTGAATATTCTTTTAAATTCCAATAAATTGATCCTGATATTAATCTTTTATTTTCTACTGGTTCCATCACATACATAGGGATAGTATTATTTGTCCAATTTGTATTTGTTGTTCGTGTAAACGTGTTTGAAACATCACATGGTTGCCAATCATCTACGTCTGCAAATGTCGGTTCCATATTTGTCCAACTTAATACATTAAATGAATAGCTACTATTTGGTAATAAATTAGTTGTAGTCAAATTTTTAACTGAATATAATTGTGATACTGGTTCATCTACTATTCTTTCAGTATTTCCATTAAATGTTCTGTCGACAGAGTAATATATTGGTGTGTCTGTCGATCCATTTGAATGGTTCCATTGTATAAATATTGAATTTAATTGAGATGAACTACTTGTCACGCTTGGTACACCAGCCTTAGCTGGTGCATTTGTTTTTGCTTGTACGTATGTATTGACAAGTGTATTATCGTAAGAGTATGCTTCTGATTCTGCATCTTGAATGGTTGCAAACTGCAAATCGCCATTTTGATTTTGGGATTCTACATTATCACGATTGTATGAAATTACACGATATGCATAAATACTATTATCACGTCGGTTTGTATGTACATATGATTTTCCTGCAATTGATGATAACAAGGTCATTGACCCTATCGTACTATTATTAGATACATCGCTTATTGAAAACACTGTATCAGTAGTATGTTCATAATGTTCATTTCCACCTACACGAATTTGGTACACATTATAACCAGTTATCCAGGTATCTGTACTTTCCCAATTTAATGTTACACTATTTTGACCTGAAGTAATTGTCAAATTAGTTGCCGGTAATGGAATTGGGGCTGGAGCTTGTCCTAACGTTTCAATATATTTTGTATCTCCTACACCAGAATATAATCCCAAGTAACTATCTATTGCAACAACATTTATAAATATTCCTTCGTTGTCGTTCATGTACTGTTTGTTATCGCCATTCCATCGTTGAGACAAATAAATACTAAAACTTTGTAATAATAAATTAAAGTTACCCAACATCGTTCCATGTGTTGTACAATAATAATATAATGAAGATGTATGAGTAAGTCCATTGAAATTTAAATCAATATATTGACTTCCTGTTATTCCATTATTAAAATATCCATTTCCACTTAAAATAATAGTATTTGATGCTTGTTTATATCCTTGGTCACTTATATAAAATGGGTGACTTGAACTAATGTTAATACCTTGGAATCTATAATGCTTGTTTACATCTAAGTTCATATCAAACACTTGTGTCTTTCCTTGATCTAAATAAAAGTCGTAATAAAGTGGACCACCTTGTTCTTGTCCTCCATCTACGTATATTGTAACTGTTTCTTTAGAAGGTACTGTATATGTTTCTATTAATTTATACTTTTCGTATATTTCATAATGAATTGGCGATGATCCTCCTGCAAAAGTATACGGTGTTACTTCTATTTTTACCCAATCTTGTTCATAATCCATTGTATTACTCCAACTATCTTGATCAAGTATTTTTGTATAACGAACTGGGTTTTGCTCCGCTATTAATGTATAAGACACCGGAAGCTCTCCGTTTGAAACAGAGGGAGATGTAACAGAAAGAGAAGTTGTTGCATATGAACGAGAAGATATGTCATCTTGATTATAAGAATATAATTCTACATTGAATGTTTTCTCATAAAGAAGATCATGTATCTGATATGATAACCCTGTTATATATGGATAATTCTGTGCACTTTGTGTCCCTGTTCTAACAGTAACATTGTCACTTTCATCAATTCCTGTTACTGTATATAAATTACGAACTAAATTGTATTTAACAGTAGATCCAGTTCCAGTTGCCTTATGATCATTCCATAATAAGCTTATATAGTTACTAGTCAAACTAGTTTGTGTAAAATATACAGGTGCACCTGGTCTTGTTATGATAGTTTGTGTTTTTAATACACTATCGCCTGTTATAACATTAAAACCTTGTATAGAATATTCATATACTGCATTATACCATAACCCGTATTGATCACTAATATTACGATAAACATTACTGGTTTGTATTTTATCGTTCATTATTACAATATTTGCAGAAAGATCATCTACTCCTTCATACCCAGTATCTTTCCGTTCACGATTTATATTTGTTACATAAATAAAACGATCAGAACGATCAGATGTACCCGATAATATTGTTTGTCCAGTAGAATCGTTACTGTCTTGTTTGTATAAATAATTAAGACCACTATTTACATACCATCTTAACATTATTTTTGCTCCTTTATCTTCATTATTTGGGTTTTCATGTAAAAAGTTAAAAACCATATTTAACGCTGGTAACGTTAATCCGATTTGCATTGAAGTTGGTGATCCAGTAAATACCGAATTACCTACTACTGTTGGATTCAAAATAAAATAACCTGGAACAATATCAGAACCTGGTAATAATTGTGTATTATCTATTACTATAAAACAGTTTGCATTATTATCTTTAGTATATCCATCTATTGCTCCTGTATTCGGATCATCTTGACTGGTTGGTATATAAATATCAGCTAGTTCACTAGTATCAGCTTCAGGATAAAATGTAGATGAATTTGAATTTGAAGTATAATCTATATTTTCTATTATCTTTGATCCAAAATGAGTACCTACGCATTTCCAATTATCAAATATATATAGTCTTTTTAGTCTGATCTTATCAGCGTCCCAATTAGAAGTATTAAACACTAGACCTGTCGTTTTACTTATGTAAAATGTATTCGCATTAAACACAGATCCACTCCAGTTTTTATAAAACGTAATGTCTTGATTTTTATAATTATCCAAATCAGAACTATTATACTGGTACGTATTGGTATAAGCACTATAATCATTTTCTGTGATATCTTTTAATGATAATAAATCTTCAATTAGGATTGTTCTACTCTTTGATGTTGCATTATTACCAACTGCATCTGTTAAATCATATGTCAATACATATACACCTTCTACGTTTGTATTTATTGTTCCTGATACTATTACATTAGATGTAAGATCTATATTACTAAAATCAATAGCTGTATAACCAGGCTCATTATAAGACTCTCCTACACCAATTGTAATTGTGTCGTCTCCGATTAAAGTTATTTCAGGAATAAGTGTATCACGAACTTCCACCACTCTATTAACTACATATGCATCATTGTATCCATCTGATACATTATAAGAAAGTATGTATGTACCAATTATGTTGATATTTACAGAACCACCATATACAATACTATTTGTTAATTCTGTATTGTCGGTATCATAAGCAATTGCACCTGCATCAATATATAATTCTCCTTTTTGATGGTAAACCTTTTGATCACCTAATAACGTAATGCTAGGACGTTTTGTATCTTCTACTGTCACATACCGTGTTACTTCATTTGCTACAAACCCATTTGAATCTATAACATTATATGTTACATTATAATCTCCTACTTCATCCTTATTTATATTGCTTACTACTGTCACATTATTCGTTAATTCATTGTTGTTATGATCATATGCTAAATATCCGGGATCATTATACGTGTCTCCTCTTTCTAAAATAAATGTTCCACCTGTAAGAATAATATATGGTTTTTGCACCACTTGAACAACACGTGTTTTTGTAGTTGCAACATTTCCACATACATCTGTAGCATTATATGTTACTATATATGAGCCAACTTGGTTCACATTTACAGAAGAAGTATCAATTACTAATTCATTTGATAAATCTATGTTACTAAAATCTATCACTAATGCACCTTCTTCTATATATGATGAACCAACTAATATATTGTAAGGATTCTGCCCTAATATTGTTATTATAGGACTTATTCCGTCTCTTACATTTACTGTACGTGTTAATTGATTAGCAGAATATCCATTTGTATCAGTAATATCATATGTTATCGTATAGGAACCAACTACGTTCGTATCCAAAGATGACGTAATTACAACATCTGATGATATATCATTATTGCTACTATCAACTGCAGTCACACCTGGTTCATTATACACTTCTTGTTGGTATAATTCTATAGTTTCGTCTCCTACCAAACTAATTATTGGATATGGGCTATTTACGACATGTATTGTCCTCTCTACTGTAGTTGTGAGTCCAGCCCCGTCGGTTACACTATAATATATTGTATATGTACCTATTTGACTTCTATCTATTTCTGAATCATTCACTACTATTAAAGACGTTAAATCAGTATTACCAGCACCTCCGTAATCACTTGCAGTTGCACCCGGTATAATGGTAGTATTATCGTCCTTTTGAAGAATAAATTCTCTATTGCCCAATAATGTTATTTGTGGATAAGAGTCCATTACTTCTATTGTACGTATTACTTCGTCTGCTACATTTCCACATGCATCCGTCGCATTATACGTTACAGTATAAGTTCCTGTTAAACTCATATTTACGTTAGAAATATCTATTTGTAATACATTCGTTATGTCTATATTGTAAAAATCAATAACTGTTGCTCCTTGATCTGAATATAATCCACCTTCGAATATTTGTACTGTTTCTTCACCTATCAAATTAATTATTGGTTTTACAGTATCCTCTACTATTACTGTGCGATTTACGATGTTAATATATCCTCCTGAATCAGTTATACGATGAGTTACAATATATGCACCTGGAACCCTAAGATTCACATTACCAAATGTTTCAATTGATGAAGTTAAGTCTTGATTATTATAGTCAGATGCAGTTGCTCCTTGATCTACATAATCACCATCGCTTTGATGAACTGTTATAGTTGGCTCTCCCAATAGTGTTATTGTTGGAGAAATATCATCAATAATGTTTACAGTTCGTTCTGCATTATTCGCTAATTGGTATATTTCATCGGATCCAGTATATAATACTTTGTATGTTCCTCCTACATTATAGTTTATACTATGTGAGCTTGATACTGATGCGTATTTCTGAAGACTATAATCAGGTGGTGCTTCAAAAAACTTTATATAAAACAAATAAGATACTGTAAGTGTAAACTCTTGTAACTTAATCTTATCACCATTACTCATTTTAAATGAGTAAGTTTTAATATTATATGTTCCGGACACACTATCTATCGGTACATCATTTAAATATAGAATTGTAATACCAGTGTCAGTGCTTTGGTTTCCGTATTTTATTGAACATATACCATCATACGGTGCAGTAAACTCTATGTGTCCACTAGCTGTGTAACCAGACCAAAAAAAGTAACTAGGCTCGTTGGTTGGAAACACAGCGGTACTAGTATAATTATCATTGCTTATAGAACTATTTACTGTTATTCCTTTATTATTACAAAATTGTTGAAAATTGGTGAAAGCTAATGATGAATAATCGTATCCTAATATCCATTCGGACGCTTCAATAGATATTGAAGAAAGATCTATGTAAAATGAACTTCCGGTTAAATCTTGTTGTGATCCTGTTTTACTAGTAATTATTGCACCTTGTTCTACAAAAACTGTTCCACTCTGAAATTCTGATTGTTTTATATTAATGGTACTGTCTCCTGTTAATGTTATAACCGGACGCTCTGGTTCTACATATACAGTACGAAATACTTGTGATGCTGAATTTCCACAAATATCAGTGACATTGTATGATAACATTTGATAACCAAATATTGAATTATCAATTGTGCCTGTAACTTGCAAACTAGAAGTAATATCGTTTCCATATTGATCTACAGCAGTGGCTCCTAAATCACTATATACGTTGTTTTCTAAATGATTTACAAAACTTTCTCCGGATAACGTGATTACTGGTTGTTTCGGCATTACGTGAACATAACGATATAATGGAGTGTGCAAATTTCCAGAAGCATCAGTGAAACCATAAGTTATTGTATATTGTCCTACAACACTAGTATCTACTGGATTTGTAGTTACTAATGTGTAAGTAATATTATTATCATTGCTAATTATTCCTTCATCTACATAAGGTGTATCTTTTAAAACCTTTACATCTATATTTCCATTTAAAGTTGCTAATGTATTTGTAAATACTCTTCCACCCATTTCATAATTGGATTCGTGATAATAACGTATATCATGATAAAGATTTTCGGATTCTGTATAAAGAATAGTCTTTTTTCCTATTCTAATATTATTTATAGTTGTATCATATATTTCATTATTTCTGTTTATATCTGCATTATAACCTGCAATAGAAGTATCGTAAAATTTAATATAATACAAATAACTAATAGTTCTACCATACTCTACCAATCTTATTTTGTCACCGGTAAATACATTAAATGAATGAGTACTCGTCTCATAATCTCCTGTTATCCGATGAATGTAATCATTTGGATAATCTGAACTATTTAAAAATAAACGTGTTTCATTGTCATAATTTCCATATTTGATTTCACATATACCAGAATAAGGTACAGTAAACTCTAAATACGACGAATCTTCATTTTCTGCCCAAAACATAAAACTCTTATCACCATTTGGAAATAAATATAATAAATTTATATTATCGCTATTATCATTATTAATTCCTGAACTAGTTACTGTTAACCCATTAGCATTACATAACTGTATAAAATTTGCAGTTGTTAATGACACATCATTAATAGATAAATCTCCTATCCATGTTGAAGTATTTATGTCAATAGGAGAAAGATATGGTGTTGTTATGTCTTTATGTCCAAACTTTATTTCATAATTATCATTTGAAGAATCAGTTTGATCAAAAATATAAACATCTCCTAATGCTATGTTTAAATCAGGTCTTTCTAACCCATTTATATAGTAATTTCCATTTGATACTGTAACTATATTAGTCACTACATTGCATATCGGTGTTCCACCTGTTACTGTTTCTTTATCACAATAATATGTTAATCCTCTTATTGTACTAGTTGGAGTAAATACCATGTATGAATCCTCGTATCCTGCTACTCCCATTATTTGTTGATGTTTGTGATACATTTCATAAGTATCTCCATATTTTAATCCAATACGAATCTGACAATTCTTATTTGAAGGATTTGACGTTTTAAATACATAAGAGTTATCTTCATAAAACACAATTTGTGGAGTTTCTTTACCATCTAAATAAATCTTTTCATCCGAAATTGTTACTTCAAAAACAAATGCATTGTAGTGCAAGACAGACGTATTACCTAATATTATATTTCCATTCTCACTTATACTCTGTATAGCAACATCAGTTAAACTGTCTTTATTTTCTTCTTTTATTATCTCGTTTTCATTGAACTGAAAAATTTGAGTATTGTAGTTCTCATATACTGGTGATGTATATGTCACTACTTTACCATTTGTACTTATATTAGGGTACGGACCCCAAGAAAGCTCTCCGCCGTCTAACACATGTCCTCTGCTATCTAAAAGGTAACCATAATTAGAATTATAATTTAAGAAATCACGATTAGAGGGTGTCCTTGACCCAATTACTATATAATCCAAATTGGATGACGCTCCAAAACCTCTATCCTTAGAGGAACCATATGAAGCAGTTGTTTCCCACTTATTTGTAGTCTCATTATATTGATATGTCTCCAAACCAATATTATATCCACTAGCTCCTCGGGTTATCACGACACGGTTAGTATCTGCTGTTGAGAAATAAAAGTTGAACATAGAGCCGTTGTTCAGTGATAAGGCACCAGAAGACATCACATTTGTACCTCTTTGTATCCAATCATTTCCAGAAAAATCCAATACCATTACAACTCCTAGATTTCGTCTTCCAGTTTGTGCAGCAACCACAGGATAGTAACCATTATTATTACCTACTGCTATCGTATTACCATCATCTGATAAATAATTTAAGTAAGATGGTTCACCTATTTCTAAATAATTGTTTTTACTACTATTCCCTTGCTCGTATTTATCAAGCCAATTTATTTCACTCCCATTCTGGTTATACTTAAACATTCCTATAAGATCACCAATAATAATAGGAGTACCCAATGCATTCCATGATGTACCGTTGTATCTGAAAACCTGAACTTTTCCTCTGTTAATCACATCATCTGTTCCAAGTTGTCTTGCATGATGGACCCTTGTACCAATTGAAATTGTATTTCCATCCTTACTTATATGAATAACTGGATTATCTGATGGTGACCCAGATAAAATATGTGGATTCGCATATAATATTTCTTCTTTACCAAACTGGTTTGTTACGTAATCAAACCGATATACGCATACATTACCATTGGATGTATAAGAACAATAAGTATTTCCAACGTTATTCATAGTGACTATCGCACTTGATGATAGTAATTGTGAAAACGAAGACAATCCTAACTCTTTATATATAAAATTATTTGCAATATAATCTGAAGTATCACAATATCCCATATTAACCATACTTGCATCAAAATAATACGCTACATTTGATATATATTCTTCCAAATTTAATTCTATATACGCATTCGGTTCGCCAGCAATACCTACTCTTGTAATACGTGAGTCTAATGTAGATAATAAATTATCTGCTATAGTACCAAACGTTAAATTGTACGAGATATTACTTGGATGAGAAACATCAAACTTATATATCTTTTTTTCTGTAAACTGTTCCTTTTGTCCATAAAAATAATATCCTTCTTTATATTCATTAATTTCAGAAACAGTTAAAAGAACATCATTCATTAAGTACATATCATTAAATGCAATATCTATATTATTATTATAAAAAGTGGTACCACCTTTTGCACTACCAATTGCTACTAACATATTTTGATTTCCAAAGCCACTTCCCACTATTTGTTTTGAAAACACTCCATTTACATACGTATCTATGTTGGTACCGTCGCATACTATAGAAATATGACACCATGTTTTATAAGGAATATTTGTCATCTCTTTTTCTGATGTTAAAGAATTAATATTATTTGTATAATATAATGTCCCATTATGAAAGTATAAACTAGGATGAGGATAACCACCAAACGTAAGGAAACTTTGATTACCAACATGTATATCACTTAACCAAACCCAAAACATCAATGAAAATTGCGAACTCAAATAAATTGATTGATTTGCTGGAATATATCTAGTACCATGTCCGAATGTTAATCCTAATCTTGTATTTCCAATAACGTCAGTAATGTTTGATACTTCTACGTAACTTGATTCACTATTAATAACTTGTTCGGTACTAAAATTAGTATTGTTATTGTATGAAAATATTTGTGAACTATTAAATACCGTTGAAATATCAGTCTTGTTAAAAAACAATTGTAAATCATTTGTATATTTAGAAAATGGTTTTTGAAATGCGTACTTCGGATCTTTTATATAATTAACTCCTGTTTTTCCACTTTTATAAGTTATAATTTCAGCAGATGTTAACTCTACATTATATATTAAATATAAATCATTTATTTTAGCGTACACACTTGGTTCTGATAAATAAGGACCATTTGTATCTCCAATTGGACCAAAATAAATTTCTGAGCTGGTTTCAAATCCATTAAATGATAATGTATCACGGTAACTACCGCCTATATATACATCTATATTACTTCCATTACAAACTAAACCGACATGTGTCCATTTTTTATAAGGTACGGCAAGAGTTGAATTTGAAATAGTTCCTATAACATTCATATTGTTAACTACATATAATTCACCATTGTGAAAACCAATTGCAGAATGTAAATTAGAAGTATCTCCAATAATTGTTTGTTTTCCAGTAACACTATCATCTAAGTATACATTAAAAACTAATGAAAAACTATTTGACGTATTTGTCCATGTTTCTTTAGTTTTACTTATGTATCTACTTTCATTTGGAAAATTAACTCCAAATTTGGTTACTCCGCTTATATCAGTTATCTTTTCTATCGAGTTATACATAAATGGTGTTGTTGTATTCGTTTTAGTTTGTATACCAAACATATTATCTTGATCATCCTTAAACCCGCTATAAGAATAATGTGTTATTTCTTTATTTGCGAATATTTCCCATTCATAAGAATGATTTAATTCTGTAATTGGCAATGAAATAACTTCTGTACTACTACCTGTTGTATCTCCTTCTATCACTCTCACTTTGTAAGTTTCATAATCTTCTTTATAATACATTCCGGTTTTTACTGAAGAATAATAATACAAATTTCCACTAAAATCACTATCTAACTCTAAAGTCGTATATGATTCTTTATTCCCTGGCTCTCCATATCTATTCATTCTTGAATCTGGTGTTGCGTCATCTAAAACACTTCCTATTATAAGTGGATATCCAATGTTAGAAATGTGTTCTTGATTAAATATGTATTTTTGATTTGGTTTAAAATTAACCTCTTTCAATAGTGTGTCGTTTAATACAAATCTATCTATACCATTCTTCTGTATTACAGTAACATCATATAACTGTATATTTGTTTCGTAAATACTACCATTCGCTATTAATCTTGTTCCTGTTTTATTTAGCTGTATCCTAATACCAAATTGGCTACTTACAGGGTTTTCTAAAGGATCTGGTATTATTGTATTTAATCTTTTCCATTCTATTCCATTATTTGCATAAATATAAACTTGTCCTACTGTTCCTGATTGCCAATCTCCAATTGCTAATATTTTTCCATTATCACTCAACGATATTGAATGTATATAACTATCGGTATAATCATTATTACTAAGCGTCCACACATTATCAAATGTATATCTAAAGGTTTCTGTCCATCTTTTTAATAGTATACTGTCATGATATTTCAATTCGTATATCCTGAACTCACTATCAAATCGTATAGCTACAGTCGTAGCATCTTTATTTATAACACACCCTCTAGTACTTAGTGTATCTTTACCGTCTATTTGTAGTTCAATACCAGAGGTCACCCATTTATGACTTGAATGATTTTCATCTTCTACTATTCTACGATTTATATCTTCTATTTCATTACCATTCTGTATGTACTTACCCACTGTAATAAAAAAACTAGAATTATCGTATTTGGTATTGAACGCAATAGCAGTTCCATCTCTATTAATAGCTGTTGTAAATCCTAATTTGAGACTCCAGTGTCCACCCCTCAACTGGAAATGATTTACAATTGTATTATCTGAAAATAAAACATCATATAATTTTATAAGTCCACCAAGCCTTATATCCCGCACTTCACATATTCTTACTCCGTTTAGTATATCACTTACCATAAGTCTATCGGTAACAGTACTAATACTAATATTACGAACATAATTATATTTCCAATTTTCATCTGCCTTATAAATAAATACGGTATCAATATTTCTGAATACAATTACATCTCCTATTTTATTAACATGTATCATATATCCCATATCATCGTTTTCCCCAAATACCCCTTCTATTCCATCTATTTCAATCATTTTACCTTCGCTATTTTCTTTATAAACAACAACTTTCCTTTTATTTTCATAGATATAGGTACCATGTTTGTATGAAACTGCTAATATTGTTCCATCTTCATTAGAACTGTAATAATTGTATTCATAATTGGATAAATGACTCCATGACGTTGTTGTTACACTATTGTACAAATCTTCTACAATAGGTACACCTCCCATTCCTACATTCGTTTGTTCAAAACAATATACAGGAGTTTCGGGTTTGTACAACAAAACATATGCGTCTGCTTGACCAGGAACACCATACCTCTCTATTTTATTAGAAACAATAGAATTTGATACGTCTAATTCAGTTCCAAATGTCATTATATACCCCGTATTCGTAGAATGGGATACGTCAAACTTCATCACATTATAGTGATCGCCAAAAATAGGTTGTAATTTATTATTTATGTTTGCCATGATATCGTTCATTAGGTATTTTATATTCTCTTCTTGTAAAACATGTGGTAAATACATAAAATCACCTAATATAGGTTGATAATGACCAGAATTTAGACATCCTATTTTTAATGTATGAAAATCATTAACATTAAAACCTTTTAAATAACTAATGTTTGTTTGTTTTAAAATACCATTTACATAGTAATTCGTTTGTTTTCCATCATCTACGATTCCAATATGAGTCCAAGTATTGTAAGGTATTAGTATATCTTTCAATGAATTATTATTTATATTTATATTATGATGCAACTTTGCATTATTGTTATCGTACGTACGCAATCCAATTGAATAATGTGGGGACTGTTCTGAATATAAAATACTTGCATAGTTATTTCCTATAAACTCATTAGAAATATATATCCAAGATAGCCAAGAAAATGGTTCTAAATAGTTAACCGTTATATTTTGTGTGTTTATTCCTATTATATCTACAGTATTAGACATTGTAATACCACGTCTTGATACTCCTTGTATGTCTTGGATTTCAGATACATTCACCTGTGATAAGCTAGAATCTGTTTCAAAGACTAAATTAATATTGTTATAAGTATCATGCTCCAATACATAAGGAGCTGAAGAACTCATCGTAAAAGATACGTCTGTTGTAAACGTAAATTTCACATATGTATCCAACAAATCAAACATATTTTCTTCAACTTTGAATTCTGGAGTACCTTGATAATTATTTTCTACTACTATTTTGTATATTTTTTCTGTATCTGGTTCAAAATCATTACCCATATTTGCAGATAAATCACTGAAATAAAATATTTTACTTGAACTTATGTTTGAATCTGCATCAAAGTATAAGTAATAATTTTCTGTACCTGGGAAACCGAATGAATACATTTGTGTACTTACAACCGATGAAATATCATCTTTAATACTACCGAATACTAAATTATGTCCAAGGTTACTTGGATCTGACATCTGAAATACATATCGTTCTCCTCCTACAAACGATAGATAAGGTGATTCTTCATTATTCAAATAAAATTTTTCATTAGAAACTGTAACATTATAATATGAATACCTCTTACGCATTCCAATATGACCTGTATCGCTTGGGGCATTATACAGTTCGCTATATGGTACAGTAAATAATACTGAATTTCCATCTTTACTCAATGCAACAGAATCACCTACCTGGTCACTAGCATCGGAGCTAGTTTGGTTGCCTCCTTCTAACACAGCTACATCCTGTCCAGTAAAAAATCCAATATCGTAACCACGATGTATATCGTCTTCATATAATAAACGATACCATTCACCTACATCATTGTCATGCTCTAATAGTATAAGTGCACCCATATTACTTACGTTACCTCGGTTAGTATATTCCTTTAGTCCTATTGCAATTGTTTTTCCACTTCGGCTTAAAGAAAAACGGAATATATTACCCAAGTAGGTAGAACCTATGTTGGTATCAAGAATATCAAACATTGTATAAGAACTTATTGTTCCTGTTAAATTCCATTGATAATGTCCATTTTCATCTAATACATTATTACGTTGATAAGTTCTAATATCAGGACCATATTTAATATGCTTGTACACACTTCGGCTTCCAATTGCTATTATAGTTCCGTCTCCATTCATACTACCTAGTACTGATTGGTCGGTCAATCCTATTCCAGCTACATTAATTATACCTACGTTAGTCCAACTTAAACCATTCTTTTGATATACTACCCCGTATGAATCATCATAATTTAATTGAAAGGTATTAGTAAATAATATATCGTTTCCATTATCGCTGATAGATACTGATGTACCAACTAAATTTATATCTGAATTAATATCAGAACCTTCAATCATACATTCGTTATTCCATATATCACTATTACTATCATATTGATAAACGTGTACTTTACCTCCATTGCTAGCATATGACTCTCCTATTACTAGTTTTGTACCATATTTATCTATATCTACACTAATTCCAAACATTGTAAAATTTGACCAATAAAGTACATTAGTATTATTATATTGTTTTACGGTACTATCTCCATTTGGACATTCTTCTCCATAGATAGTGCCTCCTATTTGCTCCCAACTATTGTTTACATATTTATAAACCTGAGCGGATCCTGCATGTATTGCATTGCCGTTTACATCTATGGGGTTCGTAATGACAATTGTATTTCCATCGTCATTCAGAACAATTTTATATCCAAACCCTTTTTTTCCGAAAATTGTTTGACCTTTTTGAATCCATTTATATTTAAAATCACTATTATATTGATACACTTTCACTTCATAATTGGTAACATTGTTCATGTAAGCGATGACGCTTCCATCGCCGTTTATCGCTATATCTCCATCCAATGTAATATTTTTAAAATTTGGTTCTATAGCTGTTAAAACACTTTTCCATTTTGTGTGTCTTCCAAAATTTATAAAAACATCAGCTGTGTTCAACAATGCAGTATATAAAGATTGTACGTCATTACTCTCCAACGATCTTGAATATACACGATAATCAGATACATAAAACCTTCCAACATCTCCAATACGAAAATTAATTTTGTTAAAAATATTTGTATCAAATCTATTTTCACTTACATCTAGAACAGATGAACCATTTACATAATATAATGTTTGATCTGGCTTACATACTATTGTAACATGATTCCATGCATTTGCATCAACTTCAAATGTTTGAGGTTCACTAGGTGCAGGCGATTGTATATCAATTTGTTCCAATGAAATTGAATATAATGCTAATTTCCCATTATCTTCTACAATCTGAATAGTGTCACCATATGATACATCAAACGTATGTGTCTTGTCTAGTAATAGAGTAGAATCTATTTGTACATCGTTTAATACAATACTAGCGACTGCAGTAGGGTCATCCGAATCCACATTATCACCATAACGAATTGTACATGTTCCTGTAATATTTGATGTTATTTGAAGACCACAATCACCAGTACCAGTATTATACATAGTAATCGCATTTGATAACAACCCGGAATTAATGTTGTTAAAACGACCAGAATTCTCATTCAAAAAGATTGGATATAAATTTGGAAAATTTGTATTTAAGTAGGTCGCTGTTTCGCTTAGAGTCATGTTAGACATTACTGAAAAATCTATTATAGTAGAACTTATATCATTGATTTTTGTTTGTAGTGTCAACTTATTATCAACATCATTATACATTATTGCTTGTAATGTAGAAATATTTGAGTTCCATATTGTTGCGCCGTTCCAATCTGAAGTATTATTCACTGGTTGATAATACCAAAAAGATAACGTAGAATTTTCGTTACTATTAATAGTATTATAAAAATGATCAAGATAATTATTTGTATTGTACAAGTCAATACAATTTTTACCTTCTATTGTTACGACTTGTGGATAGTCAGATCCTATCACAGTTACGTCGTATGCTTGAGTTGCAGCATTAATTACAGTCTTTCTATACGTTCCATACTCTGAAACAAAAGTAGAAGTTTCTTCTATTTCTGAAGGCTCTGTAAGCGTTAAGTGCACCTGAAGCGTTGCGTCCGATTCTGGCTCGGTTTCTGCCATTATACATTATCTAACATAATTATTATTACAATTAAAAATATTTACCTAAATGTTTTTAATTGTAATAACCTTAATTAGTTATCGATAATCAATGTATCATTACGAAAGAAATTATGTGAACGTTATTTATATTTATTATCTATGATCTATTATTTTTATTATTTATTATCTGATAAATAGTATCCATGTTTAATAATGGCGCAGAATAATATCCTTTTCTTGTATAATGGTGGACAATATGATCTGTTGGACTTACAAATCCAGGAACCCAAGATATATTTTTTAGTTCTTTGGTATGAATCATATAATTAAAAATTCCCACTATTCCAATAGAAGTTATAAATGTAATTTCGTTCGGTTTTACTACATATGCACCGAATATAAATGGAAATAAATATGCTAGTAAATATTCTTCTATAGAAACAGAAGAACCAGTACTTGGATATATATTTTTTTTATATCTATGATGAAAGTTATGAATAGATTCTATCAATGGATGAGTATGCATTAATTTATGTATAGAAAAATAACCTATATTTTGAATTAATAGTACTGATACACATTTAATTACAGAAAATTCGGTAGTATTTGATAATAACATTTTATCTACAATAACATACACGACAGGAGTGATTAACAATAAATTATCTCTTACTTTATTTTGACCATCTATATATAATATAGGATCGTTAAATATTATTTCATTTACACTAGTATATGCAACTGTTGCGTCTAATAAATATCCAAATGTATACATGGCACTTCCTAAAAAAAAACCCTTCCCTAAAGAATAGCCAATATCTATTAAACTCCACATTATATAAATTAATATATATTTTTAGTGTTGTTATTTAAATGATGTATCCAACACCGAACAATACTTTCATATACACTACAGTCACTGTAATACACATTGTTATAATTAATATGCTGATTTATTATGTTTCCTAACTCTTTGTTGCCATATATTAATAAATCGTTATATTCTTTATTAATTATCATTCTTTTAAAAATTGGAGTTAATTGACTTATATCATAAGATCTCGCATTTAATACATATTTTTTGTACAAATTTTTAAATGTAATATAATCACTCATATATTTAAATATAATAACGCTATATCTATCTCTATATATATGTTTTTATAACAAAGTACGATGAATTTACTAAAATATATAGAGAATTACTTTAAATTAAATCTAAATTTATATCACCATCTTCAAATTTAACTTGTTCATGTGTGTCCTTTTCATTTTCAATTACTTCTTCAACATTCTCAAACGCTACCAATGAGTCTTCCATATGTAGTTTTCCATATGAATGTACCATATTATCGGCAAACATAGATCTTAAATTTAATTGATCTGCATGGTTTTTTGCATAAATATGAAATATGTCAGCTGGAGAATTATGCTTTTGTGTTTGCCAAGTACTTCTGTCATTCACTAATACAAATGAATTTAACTCAACATAATTGTTTCTTTTTTTTGAACCACGCATAGAACCTGGAACAATTCCTATGTGTTCTTTTTTTTCATTTGTAATTATACGAAAACGCCCACTTCCTAATACTGCGGTTACTACTGCATATTTCTCCTCTGATGTTGAAGGAACAATTAAAGATCCTGTATTTGTGTCGCTCGTTTTACGAGCCATTGCTTTTGTTTTTGATCCACCTTGTATATTTCTTCTTCCCATTTTAAACTTGTCTGTGTACTTTACTAATTAGTTATGATATTTTTTTTCCGTTAAAAAAATATCAATTTTTATTTATATTATACTTACTCTAATTTTTTTACGCATTTGATCTTCCTTTTCAAAAATATACAATTTACATTTCACTTTTTGATACTTTCCATATAATATTTCACTATACACATTTGTCATCCATTGTAGTTCTTCTATATATATCGTCCATTTAGATTTATCGTCAACGCACAAAACGATTGCCTCATACTCTTTGTTTAGTATATTGTCATTATCATTATCATTATCATTATCACAATTCATAACTTTGTCTAATATAAAACTGTCTGCTTGAATACGACGAATTTTTTTCATTTTTGTATTTAACATGCTTAGCTCATCAAGTTGTCCTTTGTAAAATTTTTGTACTGAAGATGATATTTTAGGTGGTCTCACTTCATATAATACCCACCATATTTGATTTAGTAAATCTACCATTCTTCTTATTGGACTTGTAAAATGAACATATTCAGACAAACCCAACATTTCATGTTGTAAATCTTCTTTACAACAAACGTAACTACCCGACATCTGTTGTTCCCATATTCTTATAAAAGATGGAACATCCTTCGGTATTTCTGTATCATTTATTATATTCTTGCTTTTTACTGTACGAAATATACCTATTTCTCTTATTTTCATTTTCATTGCAACATAATTATTCATTTGCATCATCCAATATGCTACTACTTCATGACTGTCTTTAATACTCTTGTCTAATTTACCTGTTATTTCTCTCAATATCTTATATTCTTTATTTTTCAACAATCCTTCTTCTTCATAAACATAGTTCTTTGATACTGTTACACTTGCTTGTTCTAAACTAGGTTCTCCTTCTATTTTATATGTATTTTCTTTTCTGAATACACGAAACCTCATAACAAATACAAATTTTTCTTTATTTTCATCCAAACTACATAATGTTTCACCTATACTTGTTGGTAACATTGGTCTCTTAAAATCTGGAAAATAAATAGTTGATACCCGATTACCTATATCATGCCACAGTTTCAATATCTCTAACCATACCCAGACATTCGCTATATAAACAGACACTTGGAAATCGTTATCTGTATTTCTCTTTATAGACAACGCATCGTCACGATCAACACAACCTTCCGGATCTATACTAAAAATATATTCTTCTTTTATTGGTATTATTCTTCCAAACCTTTTAGGATTTTTCAATATTACATCATGATATTTTTCCATTGGTTTTTCTTGTAATTTCTCTTTAGTAGCGGTAACTGCCTTTGTTATAGATTCATGTAGAGACTTACAATACAGCTGATACTCATAAAATGATGGTAAATGATATACATCTCCTAAACTCTGGGATATCACACCATAAGGATGTTTATCTTTCCATTCGTGAAAGTAGAAAGTAATATATTTGTTTTTAAAATTTTTATTAAACCCCATTGGCATATTATAAGGTATTAAAAAGAATGGTAAAGTAGAGTCGTTTGGTTTACATTTGTAATACAGCTTTTTCTTATTTTGAGTTCTGCCAAATGTCCTATTATTTTCTAATATTAATATTCCTGGAATATTCTTATTTTGTCTCACTTGTGATTCAATAATAGAAACCTTTTCATTGTTGTATTCAAATATATCACCGTTGAAAAGGAAACTCTCTTGTGGATTTTTTATATCATCATTATATGGTTCATAAGAATATTCGCTATAATCACGTTTCTGTACAATACACTTATAATTCATGTCTGTGTTATTATAAATAAAAATATATATAATAACATTTCAATTTTAAATATATAAAATGCCACCCAAAAAGGTATCTGGATCTATTAACACACTCAATACTCCTTATTTAATTATCGTTGAGTCGCCTTCTAAATGTGCAAAAATAGAAAAATATTTAGGGTTTCAATACAAATGTATCGCTTCTAAAGGACATATAAGAGAAATTAAAAAGGTTAATAATCGCAGCAATCACTTTAATCCTGAATATTCAATTATCAAAGAAAAGGAGTCTGTTGTAAATGATTTAAAAACAATTACTTCCCATTTTAGTGCAGACAATATACTATTAGGAACAGATGATGACCGTGAAGGTGAAGCTATCGCCTGGCATATATGTAAAGTATGTAACTTAAATATTGATACTACTAAAAGAATCTTATTTAGAGAAATTACACAAAAAGCTTTACTAGATTCTGTGAAAAATCCAACTCATATACGAATGAATATTGTATATGCACAACAAGCTAGACAAGTTCTTGATAGAATGATTGGATTTCAAATAAGTCCTATTTTGTCTAAACTAATAGTTCACGATAATTCAAAATTCTTATCAGCAGGTAGATGTCAAACTCCCACGTTAAAACTAGTTTATGACCTAAATCTTAAAAATATGGAATCTAATCAAAACAATCTTTATTATAAAATTGAAGGCACCTTTCTACAAGATCCTACCTCACTAATCACAACTCTAAATTATAATTTTAATGACGAAAAATCAACATTATCATTCTTAGAAGAATCTAAAATATTCTCGCATATTCTTTCTATTTACCCTAAACAATCCAAAAAAACTCAACCATCCTCTCCTTTTAATACTTCTAAACTATTACAAGCTGCAAACAGTAACTTAGGGTTTTCTCCTAAGTTTACTATGGAAATTTGTCAACAATTGTATCAAAATGGATACATTACATACATGAGAAGTGAAAGTACTAAATACTCTAAAACATTTCTCTCACATGCAACAGAATACATTACAACTAATTTTGGAGAGAATTATTTAGGTAATCATTCTTTGTTAGAAAATAAAGACTCTTCTAATCCACATGAAGCTATACGTGTAACTCATTTAGAAACATTATTAGTAAGTGAACCCAAGTGGCAATCCATTTATAAAATAATTTGGAAACGAACTCTTGAAAGTTGCATGTCTCAATATGAATACGAAGAACATAAAATCAAAATATCTGCTCCTCAAAACTATTTTTATGAAACTCATTTAGAAATTCCTATTTTTCTTGGGTGGAAAATTATAAATTCTAATTTAGAAGATTTGAATTCTTTACAACAAAAAATGGCTAAATATCTTTTTCAATGTCGGTTATTTCAAAACAAAAAAGTCGATTTTCAAAATCTTAAATCTATTTTATCAATGGGAGAACGAGAAAAACATTATCAAGAAGCTTCACTCATTCAAAAACTAGAATCTTTAGGAATTGGAAGACCTTCTACATTCTCTATGCTTGTAGAAACTGTCAAAGAACGAAAGTATATTCTTAAAGAAAATTTAGAAGGAGAAGAAAAATGTGGAGTTGAATACATTTTGAATTCTGAAAAACAAATTTTACAAAAAGAAATTCAAAAAATATTTGGCGCTAAAAAAAATCAATTATGTATTCAACCTTTAGGAATTCAAACAATCAATATTTTGTACCAACATTTCCAACCTTTATTCAATTACGATTATACCAGTCAAATGGAAGAACAATTAGACGATTTAGTAAGAAACCCTTCTAAAAATTGGTATTCTTTATGTGAATCATGCGAGGATGTTATCAAAAAATGCATAGAACCTTTAAAACAGATATTTAAGAAGAAATATGATATTGATAATAACCATCGTATTGTTTTTGGAAAATCAGGAGTTATGGTAGAATATCACGAAAATGAACAAAATAAAATTTACAAATCCATTAAACAAAATTTCGAATTAGATATACAAAAAATAGAAAATGGAACTTACAAAATTTCAGAAATACTAGAATTACCAACAGATTATTTAGGAGAATATCTAAATAATCCAGTGTACATTAAAAATGGACCTTATGGTCCTTATGTAACATTCGGTCAAGACAAAAAAGAAAGTATTAAATCTTTAGTTTCCAAAGCAAAACCTATCGATCAAATCACTTTAGAAGAAATTGTCGATTATTTAGAAAATAAAAATGATAACCATAATTCTTCTCCTGTTTTAAGATCCCTTAACATGCACTATAGTGTACGAAAAGGTAAATTCGGACATTATATTTTTCATAAAACCCCTCTTATGAAAAAGCCTAAATTTGTAAACATCCGAAAATGTCCATATAACGTTTTAAAAGACGATTCCGCTCTTATTTTAGAATGGGCTGCAAAAAACCATTAAAATATACCATCATTTAATATACACATGAATGATGATATACCTATAGATAATGCTTTTATGAGTAAAGATAAATGGATTGAGAATATATTCAAAAACAACAGTGTATTCGCCTTTGTATTTTTATTCATTTTATATATCATCGGTTATACTTACATTAATGACGATGAATCAAAATATGTTTCTACAATATTCTTGTTGTTTATTAATTGCACCTTTCCTTTCGTATGGTTAAAGGAATTCGTCACTATTATACCGACCTTACAATCATATAGTCCATACATGCTTTATACTACTTTCTATAAAGTAATTACTGCACTTGTAATTATTGCACTTCAAATTTACACTAATATATTACAGATTGCATTTAATGAAAAAGAAAGATATGATAAAGAAAAAAAAGGCATAGCTGAAACTGCAAAAGATAACAAAAACAATGAAAATATTTCTTGGTTTTCCTCTTTTAACAATAAACTCTTTACTCTTTTCTTATTTTTTATAATCGGTGACTTAGCTGGAGACCTATACCCTATTGTCAAATCCAATCAAAACATTCCTTTCATTAATGGTATAGGTTGGCTTTTACAACAACCGTTTCATATTGTATCATATTTACAATCTAAATGGCACAACACATTTAACAGTGGTATATTTTCACCACTAATCAATTATTTCTTTATCTATTCAATTTCATTTCTAGTACTTTTCTTTGGGTTCTTCATCAAGTTAGATCTCTCTAAATCTGGAATTGACGTCATACGATTTTACCAAACTAACGGAATTACACATGCTCCCAATACTTTTGGTACATTTTTTTATGATAATAAACATTTAATCGACAAAATAATGTCCGTTGTATTACCATTAACTATTTTCATAGTGTTTTTTGCTATATTAAATGTTTTTGGTGTTGGTATGTATACTCAATTAGGAGCAGGATTAGGACTTACATGGTTTATCAAATCATTCGTTATCGATACCTTATTTTCTTATATAAATACCAGTAATCACAAAGGATCTTATACTAAAAATCCAGAAGAAGATTGTATAAATGATAGTGATTGTATTAACGCAAAATGTCGTTCATATGATACCACCAAATCTAAACAATGTTTGTTTGAAAATCATTGTTTTTTAAAAAGAACTAAATCTAAAGAATCACCAGGAAGCTGCGAAGAAACACCATTAAATACAAGCACCTATGTAAAAACAAAAGTATATATTTTCTATAGCGCTCTTTTTTCTTCTTTGTTCATTCCTTTAATTTTATCAGCATTGCAACTTTTCGCCGAACTAGGGTTGTTTACACCCATATCTTTACTTCTTGGAAAAGAGCCAGTAAATTCAATTAATCAAGGAAATTCATTATCAATAATTGGAATTGTTTCTTTCCTATTAATTTACGCTTATACCTTTATAAGCGGGATAATTAATAACTGGTTCGAAGAAGATAAAATTATGAAATTTATGAACGTTTTTATCATTTGTAATATTGTCGGGATTATCATGGGATTGTCGACAAATTATAAAATATTTACTGGATTGTATAACGTTTTATCATCAATTAAATATGCTTCCTTCTTATTATTACCTATCATCATCTTAATGTTTTCATTGATCAATTTTATTAGTTCTTTTTTAAAGAACATGAAGTGAATAAATGAAATAACATATGAAATATTATGAAACACATTTTGAAGATTATATACAATCTTCCAAATTAAATAATTTACACCCAGAAAACGAGGATATAATTAACCAATTTCCATCTCATATTGACAATTTTAAAAATTTAATCATTTATGGACCATCTGGTATTGGTAAATATACACAATCTTTAAATATTATACAAAAATACAGTCCTAGTTGTTTAAAATATGACAAGAAAGTTTCTATATGTAACGATAAACACGAAAAAAAAACTAAATCTACAAAAGACGACTCAAAAGGTAAGACAAAACAAATTATTGATATCGCAAAGAAAAACGAATACGTTTATCGTGTATCTGATATTCATTATGAAGTAGATATGTCTAGTCTTGGATGTAATGCAAAAACATTATGGCATGATATATTTTTTCAAATAATCGACATTGTTTCAATTAAACAAAACAAAGTAGGAATTATTTTATGTAAAAATTTCCACTCTATATATAATGAACTTCTTGATGTTTTCTATAGCTATATACGACACCCTCTTAAACATCTGAACATGAAAATTTATTTTATATTACTTACTGAACATATTGGATATATACCTGATAATATTTTAAATTCTTGTGAATTATTTAGAGTAAAGCGTCCTGCAAAAGACAAATATATTGAAATAGTTGATAAACAGAAACATTCCTTTCCACCACCTTTCCAATGTTATGATAAAAAAACGAATCATATTGATAATCAACCTTTCAATCAATTGAATTTTGACACTAGTAGTATTGTCAATATAAAAGAACTTAACATTATTAATAAAAAAAATGCAATTCCAGACGACATCTCAAATGTTATTTCAAATATTCTTTTAAAAACAATTATGAATCCAAATAACGTAAATATTAATAAATTTAGAAACGATATTTATGATCTACTTATTTATAACATAGATATTCAAGAAAGCTTTTGTTATATATTATTTACTCTCATAAAAAGCAATATTTTCAAATCTGACTTAGATATCAATGATACTATCATAAAATTTCATACATTTATAAAATACTATAATAACAATTATCGCCCTATTTATCATTTAGAGAGTATGTTTTTCTATATAATTAACAAAATACATTTTAACTAATAATTCATATAATTGCATTATAACACCTATCATATGAATTTTGAAAAAGCATGTGCTATTTTAGATATTGATCATTCTAATCCAAATTGGAAATCTACTCTAAAAACAAAATACAGAATACAAGCACTTAAATACCATCCAGATAAATGCAACCTTCCTATGTCTACTGACAAATTTCAAAAAGTTCACGATGCATACGAGTTTTTATTAGAAAGAAATGACACTAAGCCATCGTTAGAAAATCTTTTACAATATTTTATGGGAACAACTATAATTGAAGACCAAGAAATTTATATTCGAGAAGTAATTGGAAAACTTCTTGTTGAATCTGAATTTTTTCTATTGACAATATTAATGAAAATGCAAGACGAACAATTTTTTTATATTTATAAACTCATTAATAAATATAGGAGAGTATTTCACTTTTCTTTAGACTTCTACGATAAAATGGAAAAAAGCAACATCTTTAGACTGTCGCAAGGTAAATTTAAAGAAAGACTTCACAATCAAGTACAGTGGAGCGACAAGCAGAAATTAAATAAATGTGATCTAGATTCTACCAAAAAATATGATAAAATTTATGACGAAGAATGGAATTTAGAATATTATATTGAAAAAACACAATATGAAGAACAAGACATAGAAACTGTTATTTTACGTCCAACGTTAGATGATGTAATGTTTAATAATGTATTTCAATATTCACGAAATGGTAATTTATACGTTATACCATTATGGCATCATGAACTTTTTTATTCAAATGATAATGATACATTTCTAGTACAAATCGAACCCAAGATACCATCTTCTAATTATTGGATAGATACTAGTAATAACTTACATCAAATCGTTAAATTTACATTATGTGAATTATGGAATTATGTTGTCGAAGAAAAACATATTGAAGTATTCTTTGGTAAAAAAAAATTTAATCTATATCCTAACAAATTAAACCTTCTATCTTCTCAGTCTTGGACTTGGAAAAACGAAGGTATATCTCAAATCAATACAGAAAACATTTATGATATTTCTACTAAAAACGATGTCATTATTCATATCAAAATTTCTGGTTTGATGTGAAAAGAATATATAGTAAATATATTCTTTTTATAAATGGAAATATTTTCTTATTTACCAGATCATATTCTAGATATTATTTTATTAGATTTCTGGGTAGATTATTTCCGTAAAAATGTCATTTTTTCAATCAATGAAGTTAAAAATAATTTACAAGAAATTTCTAATTTTTACTTCAAAAATAAAAAGCAGATCACATATTCTAAAATAACCAACACTATGAAGACACAGTTGTCAGCTAAAAATTTATATTTAGGAAAAATACACAATATTAGTTCATTCCGAATGTTTTTTAAAAATTCTTTTCCAATATATGGTCATGATGATAGTTTTCCAGATTGCTGTAACTATATAGTGACCTATTTTATTTGTCTTTCACCTAACGAACGATTTAACATTTATTACAATTTTAAATTAAGTGAAAGTATGTATGATGATATTTAGGGAACTATTTTTTCTTAATAGTTCTTTTTTTTTTGGTACCTCCTTTACTTTTTGGCTTTTTTACCACTTTAAAGCCACCACGACGTTTTGATGCCGAAGATAAACGTCTTGATGTCATCCGTGCTGACTTTTTGTGGACTTTGTATCCTCCTTGTTTAAAATAATTTAAATCTTTTATCGTTGGAAGCATTATACATTATATTGACATAATTAAAGTTTTATTTTCCTAAATACTTCAACTGCAACTAATGCACCAAATACTTGTGAAATGACATATGGCATCACTTCTTTTGATGCTAAACGTCCTTGAGATGCCATTACTATAGAAACTGCTGGATTTAAATGACCTCCTGATATTGGCAACGTAAATATTGTAGCAATCGCCAATGCTGTACAAAATGCAAATGCATTTTCAGTTGCTAGAATAACATATACAAAAAACAAAGTTCCGAGAAATTCTGCTAAATATTTTTGCATTATAGATTAACATGATATATGCTCAAACTCAAAATAAAAAATATACGAATATGTATAAGGAATGGATTTCTTGGATGATTCCGAACATTTACAACCCTTAGTTATAGACAATGGATCTGGTATGTGTAAAGCAGGGTTTGCAGGTGACGATGCACCTAGATCTGTTTTTCCCTGTATTTTAGGAAGACCTAAACATGACAATGTTATGGTAGGAGTAGAAGAAGCAGATACATATATTGGAGATGAAGCACTCGCAAAAAAAGGTGTTATGACTATTAAATACCCTATTGAACATGGCATTGTAACGAATTGGGACGACATGGAAAAAATATGGCATTACTGCTTTTATAGTGAACTACGAGTTGATCCAGAAGAACACCCTGTTTTATTAACCGAAGCACCATTGAACCCTAAAGCAAATAGAGAAAGAATGGCACAGATTATGTTTGAAAACTTTCAGGTTCCTAAAGTTCAAGTGTCAATTCAAGCAGTTCTTGCACTATATGCTTCCGGACGAACCACTGGATGCATTTTAGACTCTGGTGATGGGGTTACTCATACAGTTCCTATTTATGAAGGATATTGCTTACCTCATGCTATACAACGACTAGATATCGCAGGAAGAGATCTGACTGATTACATGAAGAAAATTATATGTGAGCGTGGTTATTCTTTTACAACTACTGCTGAAAGAGAAATCGTTCGTGAAATTAAAGAAGATCTTACGTATATAGCACTAGATTTTGAAAAAGAAATGAAATCAGGAGAACAAACTCCTTTTCAAGAAAAACCATTTGAACTACCAGATGGTAAAGTTATCATTATTGGTAGTGAACGGTTTAGATGTCCTGAAGTCTTATTTAAACCATCCATGATCGGTAGCGAATGTGGAGGCATTCAAAACCTTATTTTTGATACTATCATGAAATCCGATATTGATTTAAGAAAAGATTTATTCAACAACATTGTATTATCTGGAGGCACCACCATGTTTCCAGGTATTAACGAGAGATTAACAAAAGAATTAGATAAATTAACCTCTATAAATACTAATGTAAAAGTTATCACTCCTCCCGAAAGAAAATATTCAGTTTGGATCGGAGGATCTATATTATCTTCATTAAACACATTCCAGGATAGATGGTTCACTAGAGATGACTATAATGAACTTGGACCAGAAGGTATTCATGGCAATATGTAATTTCTAAATATAATAGTTTTCCATTTTATTTAGTACTTTTTATAATACAAACTCTAAGTAGTCATCCACTACTTTATTACCATCTTTTCGTGTATACGGTTTGGGACGAAAAAATATATACATTCCTGCACTATGATATGTATAATACTTATCAGAATTTTGCATCTCTCTTACAAATAAATTATCTATATAAGAATACACATTATTATTACTGTTTTGAATCAATTCGCTTTGTAAATCCTCCTTCTTCCGTAATAATTTTTGCATCTTTTCTAATTCAGTCTGTTTTTTTATCTCATTCTTATTTTCTATTTGATTGCTATTTTCCCATTTATACATTAAAAATCTTATCTCATTCTTTGTATCTTTGTATTTTATTATCAATTCTCGTTTATGTAATTCTATTTTCTTTATAAACGAAAATATATTTATATGCGATATTACTGGGTTCATTAATCTTACTTCATATGGTATAGTATTATCAGTATGATTATATTGTACATGAATATCCATTATTCTTTTTTCTGTATCTTTCATCTTATCTAATATTAAATTTTGTCTTTCTTTCTCATTTTCAACATAAATAAACTGAGTTTTTGTCATTTCTACCGATATTCGTAATTTATCATATTGGTATGATATTGAATTATACATTGCGGCTACCGCTTGTAATTTCATAAAATTATTTACAGTTATCAATATTGTTAATAATGCATTTAATACTGATACTACCCA
>Ga0213869_10000511_pt1 | contig 31691 bp, 43 predicted proteins | sample PICome_10_FD_160083 | JGI IMG/M metagenome (GOLD analysis project Ga0213869, IMG submission 160083) | Coastal seawater microbial communities near Pivers Island, North Carolina, United States - PICO132 | ecosystem: Environmental > Aquatic > Marine > Coastal | place: USA: North Carolina...
ATGTATACCATAAGAAACACATGGAGTGGAGATGATATGCATGGTACTCTACTATATATCAGGAGTACCATTAACACATAGACCTCTCAGACATGGGGTCTTTCGCCTGTTACCTTCGTCAATTCATCATGGGTATACCATAACAAAAAGTGAGGGTCACTGTCAACCCCTCTGAAACCCTTATAGGAGGGACGGTCTCTCTCGTGTCCTCTCTTAGGTTCTCTCAGGTTATAAGTAGTCCTGCTTCTCTTGACCACTTCACGCTATCCGCTTTTATTCATTGGTTCTACGAAACACATAAATACGAATATAATTACACACTTTAACACACTTCTGCACACATTATATTATGAACCTACTGACACTACTCAATAAAATATTCAAACCCACTAAGAAACAGGCTCTGGCGCATAGAGAAACATCTTTCACTATACTCAGTGGACTTATTACACAGGCACCTATCATCGTATTCATCATGTATTGTATGCGTGAGGTATTCAATGTATCCGATTGGTGGGTACTCAGTATGGTTAACATATCATCTATGACCATTATCTCATACATAAGGTTATACTACACTCGTATGTACTTCAGTGGTAGATACGATGACATAGAGGAGAGACATGAAAAACACTAATACTTTATTCCCTTGGGATAACTACTATATGGACTGGGATGAGTCTGTAATGGGTCGTCTTATGATGATACCTAACTTCTATTCGGATAGCGAGCTTGAGTTTCTACGGACTATGGCGTTGGAGGTCGGTGAAGTATCTTCGGATGTGTACCCTAATAGACGGATTAGTTCGTTTGATGGATACCCTCCTAGCGCCTTAGTGTCTACGGAAGATTCTTCTGTCGGAATAATGACTGGTGTGATTACGGATAAGATTGATTGGTTGTGGTCAAATTGGGAAGCGTTTTCAGTGTCTTTGGAAATGCCTGATGTTAAGTATGTCTTTGATACTAAGGACTTAGAGAAGAGAGCGAATAATGTCCCTGCGTATTGTAATCATCATATGCAGGCATCACCTAAGAATATGCCTCATTACCCTATACACAATGATGGTGGTAAACTTATGACGATACTTGTCCCTATCTATCCTGATGTGAATAATAGTACCATCTTTCATGGTGGGGAAAGGTTTGACATGGATAGTGGGCGTATGATATCATGGGATATTAATACGGCATATTTGTTTCGTGCAAGTAATTATAGTTATCACTCATATGTCGGAGGTGATACAGATAGGTTTATTATGAATATAAATTTCTTCAACAATTGGTATAAAAGGCCCGAACCGCCTAAATAATACTATGGCATACGACTTCTTCCCAACAAAGAGCAAAGAGATACTTACTAAGTGCGACAAGTTTCCACCTGGTAATGTAGCAGATATGATTAAACTCCATGAGGCACTCACTAAGAAGTACCCTAAGGTTGATGCACCTATCAATATCGATTTGGGTAAGAAGAATCAAAGTAAAACAGAGGTCAATGTCACTCGTGCATTAGAAGGCGCTATCACCATCAATCAGATACTTAATCTATCTAATGCTGAGAATCTTAAGTTAAAGTTCGGTAATGGTAGTAGTGGTAATAGGGGTGCTAAGAATCAAGGTAATGCGTTTGAAGAAGAGTTCGCAAAGGACTTAGAGTCATGGTGGGCAGGTGAGAAGGTCGGTGATAAGAACCATCTCCTTGCGATAGAAGACTTGAACAAGACATATGATTTAAAGAGTTCTTCGACACTGAAGATATCAGTAGAAGGTGGTGAGAACACACCTAGACCTATCAAGTATGGTTCTAACATTATACTAGAGAATAAAAAGGGTACTGGTACAGATGTCGGTAAGAATGTCACTGATATTACTCTTACGAAAGATGATGGTAAAGAGATATACTTATCACTTAAGTTCGGACCTACTACGACCTTCTTCAATGTAGGTGTAAGAAAGGTACTCACACCAGACGAAATAGAGGCAGGTGGTATCAACAACAAGAATGGTCTAAAACTTTTAAAGATGTTCGGAATCAAACAAGATAAGTTTTGTTCAGTCTTCAAGGGCGATAAGAACACCGCACCAGGTTATAGTAAGAAAGAGGTTGTAGGGTATGATAAGAGTGCTCTCAACAAACTACTTGAATCAGGCATTGGTCATGGGTATCATATCATACATAAGTTCACTAATGGTAGAGTCTTATCAAAGAAGATGGACAAAGTGTCAATGCAAAAGGCAGCAAGAACAGGAAGAATGAAGTTGTTCTATGGTGGTAAGACTGGTGATGGTAGAAGAATCAATATGGAATGTGAATCACCCACTTACAAGTTCAGTTTAAATATTCGTGATACGCAAGGTAAAGATGGTAAACCTACTCGTATGATGTGCGACTTCAAATATAAGTAAACCAAAAAAAAGGGACATATCGTCCCTTTTCTCAATCAAATCAATGACTTACGGATTAGACACTAGGTACATTTGTGCAAAGTAATCGTCACTAATAGGACCATCTGTCTCATCAAAGAATAACAATGAACATTGTTTAGTCATATCTCTCCAATCATGATTGAATGATAAGAACTTCGCCTCTTCATCGCCGCCTGTACCACGCCATAGTTCTGGAAATAATACTCTAACATTCTTCTCATACATCTCATTGAGTTCTTTGTTCTTGTCATGATTACATGCATAGTATTTACCAAGAGTTGCAGGCATCATAGGTAATACAAACTCAGTGTATTCACCCTCTACGAAATGCATGAATGAATCATACTTGTCTAGTGTACCATCGAACATCTTCTCAGTTAAGTCTGTATGTTCTGCATAGTTGAACTGAAAGAACTGAGGCATGAATTGAGTATCTTCTGATTCTGTCCAATCTATTGCAAGATTAAGTGTCGCCCAATTGTTCTCAATGATTGACTTTCTGTCTTCTTCATTGATTGTGTATGATGAGTGGTTAGGATTACCTTTGTCTGGTAATGTAGAGAAAATGATACTATGACCTAAATTTCTCCACTTCACTCTTGGATGCATGTACATGATTTTGTCATGTTCACCAAATCTATCGTTTCTAAACAAGTGTTTAATTGCATGACTTGGATTATCTGTACCCTCAATAGTAGTGAGTCTCATGCTTGATGGTACATTTGGGTCAGTTTCTTCACTTGCCCACCTTGGTTGAACTGCAAGAAAGTCTGATTTCTCATAGTCGGTGAACACATTCAGTACACTAATCTGCATACCCTCATGTACTAGTAGACGGTTTGCGTCCATTGATAATTTTAGTTTGATAACATCCTCTGGTGTGGTAGTAGGGTCGTCTTTCAAACATACTGTAGCAACATTAAATGCCATTTTTCTATCTCCTCATTCGTGCCAAATCTTTGGCGTATTGTTTATCTTCTTCAAATACCGGTACTAGGTTAGACTTATGCATAACACCGATACCGATTAGTTTTCTCTCACCTGAGTATATAGGACTTTCTCTGCGTGGTGTTGGATTACCGACACATAGGTTGTCACTTACATACGAAGGATATTGTTCTGTTGTTATCTCAGACATCACTTGGTCATATTGAACTTGCTGTCTTGCGATTAACTCATTATATTTAGTCATTTTACTTTTGGTACTAAATGCCTTGGTCTTACGGCGTTTACCATGAGGACCGTACTTGATACTTGTACCTAAATTCAAATAACCCATATAATCTATTATAATATATTATGCATGATTGCACAAGTGGTTTTATACAATACTTACCCAACCTGTGATTACATACTTCTCATTCGATAGAGGTGGATTACCTCTATGTATATGTGTCCACCCAGCGGGCCAGACCACAAATCTATTAAACTTTGGGGCGATTCTCTTTGACTGATATAGAAACTCTGTCTCACCGCCCTCATCTACATCATTGAGATACACCATAAATGCAAGTGCTGTTCTTACATTTTGTAGTTGATTGTTATACTCACAATGCCATGAATGATAACCTTCTGTTGGTCTTGTCTTCTGCATCTTCAACTGACTGACATATATGTCTTTGACCATTTGTGAACCAACAAGTGGATATTCTTCACTCCATTTTGGTAATATTTCATATTGTACCACATCACCCAACTCTCTAAGGGGTTGATTAATCATTGTGTCCATTGCACTCCAGTATACTGAAGTATCTTCACCTGTCCATTTACCTGCTTGTCTATGTCCGTCTGCAACTCTAGTCTTTGTTAGACCATGGTCTTCTGCATTATCAAACACTGCAACACAATCATCTATCAAACCTGGGTCAAAACAGTCATCAATTGTTTTGATGTGGTCACCATGGTCTTTCCAACCATTTTCATTATATAATTCTCTTTGACCCTTATGGTGATTATTCATTTAAAATCCTTTATTTCTTGGTCTATTCTCACAATGCCAGTCATGACTGCAATATGCATCACACCAGACATGTTCAACATGACCGTTATTCATCGGTGAGTGGTACTTCACTTCCTGTAGTTTCAGTAGTTTCTGACACTGACTGCATTTCGCTGTCGGTACTGTCGTTGTTCTCTGATTCATTGTTCTCTTCCTCTCCTCTCATAGAGTCTTCATCTCTTCCAAACCATACAAGTAAAACATATCTGTCACCCTCATAGACTGGTTCTACACCATGCCACATTTGTGTTGAGTTGTTAAAGAATGTAGCAGTACCCTCGTTCTTTGCAATATAGTTTCCATCTACGATTAATCTACCACCTTTATATCCCTCATTCAATTGTAATATCATAGTACCAAAGTCGGTGTCTTCTGCAACATCTTTGTGAAATGGGAACATCGAATCTTGAGCATAGTGTACAATTTGCATATATGTTATTGTGTCGAAGTCTGGATGGTCTGGTATTAAATGTTCGAACACTTCTAAACATGCATCAAACTCTCTTGTACCTGGTGAACATGTCAAGTGTGTCTTGTTCATGTCTGCAATATACTTGTAAGATAGATTGTGGTCTTGTACTTTCTGACTAGGAATTATCTCACTATTGTCTGGATTATATTCTGCATCTTCATCAATAGGACAACCATGAAACACATTCATTATGTGTTCGCATCCTAATGGATTGATTATGTTTGGTAGAATTGTAATAAAGTCTGTATTGCGTTCTATTTCGAACTGTTCACCAGTGTACTTGTTTTCTACTACTTCTTTGTTGTCTTGTTCATTTGAACCACCTAAGTTGGTGTCGGTATATGAACCCATGTTAATTGCCATTGTTATCTCCTAATTTGGGTGGAAGAAAGTCACTTGTGTGAATCTCCAGTTGTCGATGTATTTATCATAATTGTCAATCCAAGCACCGTGCATATAATTACCTGGAAATATAACACATCTATTGAACTTCGCCTTAATCATAGTTCGAATGTTGAATCTCTCTTCTACAGGATATAACACATTCATGTTCTCGTCATTAGTAATCCATTCACCATCATAAACTGCTGTACCACCATCTTCTTCTTTGTCAAGATAGACCAGCATGTTGAGTGTAGCACAATTGTCTGGCGTATCTAATTTACTATCGATGTGTGGATAGTGTTGATACTTTGGGTCTGTAATCTCACCAGTTTTAAAACAGTTGAACTCATATAGTCGTGACCAGTTGTAGTCACCTTTGTGCCAGTATCTACGACATACATCTAATATTCTTTGATGTTCTGTTTCATAGATTCTTGTAGGGTGACCAACCTTGTCAACTATTCTACAGTCGTAATAGTCTACACCATTTCGTGTTGGTGATTCAGGATTATATTTCCACATTGGGTAATCTCTGTTAGTCAAGTGTTGATACAAATCTTCGGCGTTCTCATAGAAGTCGTCTATGGTCAAACAGAAACCGTCAAACTTAGCATCTGCAAATGAACCTTTCATTTTGTATAGTTCATCTAGTATAATTGGTTTACTCATTACTCAAAACTCCATAATCAAATGGGTCACCATGATGATATGACCCTAAATCTTCTGCATGTTGTAAATTGAAAGAGATTGATATTCTTTCGTAATCTTTAATCTCACCTATTAATCCTTTTCCTCGTGACCGACCCTGTGGTACTGCATGGGTCAAGTACGAGGGCCATAGTAAGAAGTCACCAGTTTCAGCATAAAATGCCATTTCTGTCTGACCACCTGGCGTACCTTGAAATGTATATTGACCATCTTCGTGTTGACCATCACTGGCGCCATGACCAAAAAGAGAACTCATGTTAGGATGATAAAAGGTAATTGGTTCTGAATTAGAATCTGTAGAGACATAGTAGGTACCAGATAGTCTGGACTTGACATGATTATGAACTGAATGGGAGTGTGGTTCATTATATACATTCACCCATGAAAATAGGTGTATGTCATGTCGAGATATTCCAGTCACATCGAAATGCCACATTTTACGGATGAATTCGATGTAAGTATCTTTCATCTGATTTGCGAAGTCGTTGAACCATGGTTGGTTATGTGTCTCTTCTCTCAAATCGTGCTCGAAGTAGGTTGTGTATTCTGTTTCTGTATTACCCTTTGGTATTCTACCTACTACATCTCTACAGTGTTCTGCGACAATTTCATGATTGAGGTTTGCCTTACCTTGAAACATGGGTGTAGAGAAAGTTTGTTTATACTCTCCTCTACACGGTCCATATGTGTTCTTTAATGTATTAGTCTTTATTGGTCTCATTAACTTTCGCTTCAGTCTTTGTAGTGACTTCTCTATAATATAGTACGACTTCACCAAGTTGTTTGATGTATCGTTTTAGTTCTTGCATGTCTTCTGCCATGACTTTGTAATCGCCAACTGAGGTTGCAACAAATAGCACCTCGCCATTGTTCTGTTCTTTCATCTCATCTAAGAATCTGTCAAGATATGTATAACCTAATGGCCAGTCAGGATTCTCTCTCTGGTCTAGTTCACATGTCTTTGGTCGTTTAAGTTGTTCTACCTTATTCTCGTCAAACTTCTTAGGTTCAAATGATAATGTTCTCTTACATGGATTTACTATTCGTGCCTCAGATACTACAAACCATTTGGGTGCAGTCAATTCTACTGGTCGTGGTAAATCAGGTTGCATGATTTCTATCTCTAGGGGTTTACTGACTATCTCTACCTTTCGTTCAGGTAGTAGTGAACAACTACTCAGGAGTATTATCAGCGCCGATATTGTAAAGTTTCTCTGTATCATCTTCTAGTCCCTCCATAACCTTTTCACTTGCATTATTGAATCTTAGTTCAATCATGCCAGGTTTCTTTAGTGCGAGTACATCTAAGTTATGTCGTGCAAATATTGATAGATACTCTGCCTTCTCTTTCTCTATCTCTGCATTTGCTCTAGACATGTTTAACAATGCCTTACCTTGTTTCTCATAAGACTCTTTCATTGCGGTCATTGCCGCTTTCTGTTCTTCTACTGCATACTCTAACTTGGCGTTATTTTCTTTTAGTGTGATATTCTCATTGTAGAGATAGTAACCACCTAAACCAAGTACGAGTATAATACCAATAAATAATTGATTCATATTTACTCCCTATAATATAACTATGAGTAATGCACCTAACAACAAGAACAAAAACAATATGTCTTCACTACTCGGTCTCTTGTCCATACTCATACTCGTAATCTTCTATGATAAAGTTCAGCCCACCTGAACTTCTGTATTCGACTACTTTGCTGTCTTCATCTCTAAATTTGAGATGTTTTTCTTTCTGTACGATAATTTTCTTGGCGATAAATTTTCTATCGTCTGAATCACCATATACATTGTTGAATGAAACTGTAACCAGATATCTCTTAACGAACAACGATTTGATGTTCTCATATATGTATCTAGTTGTCTTGCGAATCCAACTCCACAATCTTTTTAATCTTTCCATACTTGTATTTAGTCGTTATTTCTTAACAACTTTAATTGTTCTATGGTATCTCTTGCACTTATATGGACAATACCAATACCACCTGCCTCGACCCACGCATCAATGTTCTTCTTTCTGTCGTCAATCAATACAGAACCCTCAAAGGCATATGCCGCCTTTTGAGTACCAGTAAAGGTACAAGTGACTGGAACTGTTGGGTCTACATGTCTCTTAATCCATTCGTTCTTGTCATGTACTACTAGATGTCTGTTGACTTCACCAGCGGCAGTCAATATCTCCCATGGTACTTCACAATGTCTGACATATGCGAGTAAGTCGTACATATCGACCATTGGGGGTAAATTTGCAAACAGTCTTTTGTTTGTTAGTTCTTCTTTTCTATCGTCATATGTAGAGTGACCTTCTGCATCGTTAGTAAGTGGTTCACCCAAATACTGCGGACCTTCGACCCCTCTTAAGAAGTCGGCAAGTACACCGTCCATATCAATAAAAACTCTTTTTACTTTTCCTTTCATCATGGTAGGATTATAGTCTTTTTTGGTGGTTATTGTCAAGGGTTTTCTCTCTTAAATATGCCTCAGTTTCGCATATTTCTTCGCCTTTTAAGTACTGTTTTACATGTATCATCTCGTGTGCTAGAGTGATATATCGTTCTTTGTTTAGTTTCAAAAAGATATTAATGTAGGGTTTTTTCTCTAAGATTCGTGGGTGTTCCATCAACCCTTGTTGTGTGAATGATGGTGGGAGTCGTTTGATATAGATTACAGAAGGTATCGCACTGATTTCCAATGTGTTCGCATACTCTATCGCCTTCTCTAACAATAGTTTATTCTTGCAGTAAATCTCCATTATCTAGTTTTCTTTCGCCTATTGTTTCATTCCAAAAATTGTCTATTGACTTTTTCTTACCATCTAACTCTACATGGGGCAAAGTCTTGTCGGTCTTATAAAAGTCTAACCCCAACACATATACCCTAACTTCGTAATCTTCTCGGTTCAATGTATTACAGATATGTTTCAATCTCAAATCCATTGCATTCCAATCTCGTTCTCTCTGTAGATAAAGATGTACAGTTCTCATTATACCTTTCTATATCCTTTAGACCATGTTTCTAGTTCAGTGAAACCACCTATGTTCTCACCATGAACTCTGATTTGTGGGAAAGTTCTGGCAGTTGGAAACATTTCCATCATCTCTTCTCTGCCGAAATCTGTACCTAATGACTGGTATGTATATTCATATCCATTTTGTTCACATAATGCTTTTGCTCTGTCGCAAAATGGACATTGGGGTTTTCCATATATTTCTATCATAGTATATAATCCTTTCTTGTTGACTTTGCAGTGTATACTTTACCAGTCTTTCTACCATAGTAGGGTTCTTTCTCTATACCCTTGGTGCCTTCACTAAAGAATATAAATGTGACTAGAGATACTAGGGCGAACCATATTATCATAATTAGAACTACTACATCAATCATAATTTAAAATCGTCAAATGTGTTATCATCGACATCCTGTTTAATGCCACCGATGACATAAGATTCAATCTCTGTCTCTTGGGGTGCATTTTGTAATCCTCTACTGTTGAACCAATGTTGTGTCCATGGTAGTGGATTGTTAGTTGAAGAGACATTGAATATTGGGTTTAAACCAATCGCTCTAAGTCTCTTATTACAAATGTATTCTATGTAATTACCAAGTAATGGTATTGATAAACCAATCATAGAACCCTCTCTGAATAAGAACTCTGCCCATTCTTTCTCTTGGGCGACTGCATCTTCATACATTGTGTATACTTCTTTCTCACAATCTTTCATAACTTGATGCATGAGTTTATCATTCTCTTGATTCTTATAACATTTGAGTATGTGTTGGGTGATTGCAAGGTGTTGTGCTTCATCTCTGGAAATGAATGAGATAATCTTTGCACTGCCTTCCATGAGTTTTAGTTCACCAAATGCAAAACTACAGGCGAATGATACAAAGAATCTTACACCCTCTAGTATGTTGACTGATATCAATGTGAGATACAATGCCTTATACAGTTCATAATCATCTACTTTTAAACCTAACAGTCTTCTACGACCAAGTTCAATGAAGTGGTCATACTTCTCTGTCACCATCTCTGCTCTCTTAACGATTGCAGGTTCATCTATAATCGTATCGAATATATCACTAGGGTCACTATAGATGTTCTTTATAATATGAGTATAACTTCTACTATGAATAGTCTCCATGAAGTCCCATGTGATAATACACGACTCAAGTTCAGGTAGAGTGACAAACGGTAAAAATGCTATGGATGGCGCTCTGCCTTGAACTGAGTCAAGTAAAGTTTGATATCTTAAGTTAGATGTGAATATGTGTTTTTGTGCATCTGTTAGTTGTTGGTAATCACTTCTATCTTTCTGTAGTGATACTTCTTCTGGTCTCCAGAAGAATCCTAATTGTGTCTGAGTGAGTTTATCAAATATCGGATACTTGAACTCATCGAATCTTTGTGTGTTTAATTCTTCGCCAAAGAATATCTTGTTCTTTGTGAAGTCAATGTTTTTCTTATTAAAAACTGTCATTATCTCTTACTCTCTATTTCTTCTAAATCATCATAGTAATTTACGAATTGCCCATAATCTGTGGCATAGTATTTATCATTAAATATTTTTGATTGTTCACCATATGTCTCATTGTCATTTGACCATCTATGTTCTCTACCATCTAGGTTTAATGATGTCTTGGGTTGTCTTTCAGGACCATAATGAAAATCTGGTATGTGTTGCATCATAGAGTTTGAATTCACAAAATGAGAAAATATATGATAACTGTAATCACCTAAGAATTCATCTCTCCAATGTGGTATATTAGGACCTTGATACAATAATATATCACCAGGTTCTAAGTCAACTGCAATACAATTATTCTTTAGTCTGTCTCTATGATTAAAATCTTGTGATTCATTCTTAACTTGTTCTGCATCAATACCTGCATAGTTCTTATCATTTCTTAACCATATTGTCCATGGTGTGTTGTCGTCTGTTTTGTAATCTAAACATAAAGTTGCACTGACCTCACATGAAGGTCTATCAGTATGTGAACCAAGATAGGCACCTCTAACATACTTTCTGGTGAATGAATATGTCTCTTCTAAAGTCATGTCAAAACAGTCTTTTAGTTTCTCATGTATGTAATGAGACAATGCATTGCCCCATGGCGAACAATACTTTCCAGAACTCGTTCCCCTAGATGATTGGGGGTTCTTATATGTAATGTCATGTGTTTCTAATGTGGTTGCAGTATCGGTGTATTCTGCTGATTTCCATACATCCATTGCAAAGTCAATCATGTGTTGTGGTAAGAAGTCTCTGACAACAACATATTTGTTCTTCATAAACTGCCATGTCATTGGGTTTGTTTTACCCCTAAGTGTACCAGATTTCATCTGTTCTTTCCACTTAGCGATATTCTCGTCTACGCACTTATATTCTATAGTTTTGTCTTCAAATGGCACAGGCATCGCAGTCTTCATCTCCTTCTTCAATTTGTGATGGTGCAAGTTCTTCTTGCATAACATCTTCAACTTTACCATCCATTGTGTTCTGATAATAAGATGTTTTCCATCCATATTTATAGGTGTTCAATAAGTCTTTCGCCATTACTGATACTGGTACTTCATTGTTTGGGTAGTTCTCTGGATTATATGACCAATTACCACTAATACCTTGGTCAAAGAACTTCTGCATCACTGCAACTATATTGATATAACCAGTGTTGTCTGGCATATCCCATAACAATGTATAGGCACTCTTAAGATTAGAATATTGAGGCACTATCTGTTTCAATGTACCTTTCTTACTCTTCTTAACTGACAAGTGGTCTCTAGGTGGTTCAATACCATTAGTTGCATTACATACAACTGAAGACGATTCACTTGGCATTTGTGCTGTGAGTGTTGAGTGTCTTAAACCATGAGTCAATATCTCTGCTCTTAAGTATTCCCAATCTCTAGTGTACACTGGTTTTACAATAGTGTCAACATCTTTCTTGTATGTGTCGATAGGTAGAATACCTTGCGAGTATTTTGTTCTATCGAAGTAATCACATGCACCTTTCTCTTTTGCGAGTTGATTTGATGCCCTTAGTAAGTAGTATTGAAATCTCTCAGTCAAGTCATGAACTAATTGCCATGCTTCTGGATCCGAATACTTGACTCTATTTTTTGCAAGATAATGTGCAAGACCAATGTACCCTATACCAAGACTTCTTCTTGCGAGTGTGGACATCTCTGCCGCCTTCACAGGATACTCTTGGTAATCAATCAGTTCTTCTAATCCCCTCACTGCAAGTTCACATATGTCTTGTAGTTCATCATCTTTTACTACACCCACATTGACAGCACTCAATATACAAAGTGCAATCTCACCACCATGGTCATCGATATGGTCAATTGGGTCTGTCGGTAATGTGATTTCTTGACATAGATTACTCATGTTCACTTTGTCTAAAAATGAACTATGAGTATTACTATGGTCTATATTCATGATATAGATTCTACCAGTCTCCGCTCGTTCTTTTAATAAATCTGTAATCAGTTCTCTTGCACTGACTTTTCTTTTGGGTACTGAAGTTGCTCTCTCATACTTTTCATACATCTCATCAAACTCTGGTGTACCAAATGCCTCATATAGACCAGGTACTTCATGTGGTGAGAATAGAGTAATGTCTTCGTTCTTTAAGAATCTCTGATAGAATAATTCTGATAATTGTATACTGTAATCTAGTTTTCTTACTCTGTTGTCTTCTGTTCCCTTGTTGTTCTTTAAAACAATAATGTCTTCTATCTCTTGATGCCAGATAGGGAAATGAACTGTAGCAGAACCCCCTCTTACACCATTCTGAGTACAACATCTTACTGTTGATTCGAATTTCTTTAAGAATGGGATGACACCAGTATGTTGTACTTCACCCCCTCTAATCTTTGCACCCAAACCTCTGATACGACCTGCATTGATACCAATACCTGCCCTTTGTGCAACATATCTACCAATCGCCATATCAGATGCAAATAATGAGTCTAGTGAATCATCTGTATCGACCAGAACACATGATGCAAACTGTTTCAATGGTGTTCTAACACCTGCCATGACTGGCGTTGGTATATTAATCTTAAACATACTTACTGCATCATAGTATCTACGAACATATAGTAATCTATCGTCTGAATCATAGTCTTGAAATAGTGTCATTGCAATCAACATGTACATGAACTGAGGTGTCTCAAACAATGTACCTGATGACCTGTCTTGAACCAAATATTTATCTACGACTTGTTGTAGACCTGCATAAGTGAAATCAAAGTCTCTACTATGTCTTAGATATGAATTGAGTTTCTTTAATTCTTTGTCTGAGTATTTTGCTGTTAAATCTTTTGTGTATAAACCCTTGTCTATGTTTCTTTCAATCAAGTCTTGTAGGCGTGGATAAATCTCTGAGTCTTTCCACTTAGTATTGAATACTTGTTTCTGAATTCCAAATAGTAATAGTCTGGCTGCAACAAATTGATAATTAGGATTCTCAAGTGATATCAAATCACTTGCACTTTTGACTAGAATCTTTTGAATCTCTTTTGTGGTGATACCATCAAAGAATTGTAGACCACTGTTCATCTCTACTAAAGACTCAGAAACACCATTAATGCCTCTACAAGACTTCTCAACCATTACATGTATCTTATCTAAATCAATAATTGATTTTGAACCATCACTCTTTATAACATTAATTTCTGCGTTCATATTTTCTTATACTCCATCAATTGTAATTTTGCTGAGAGACCGTAAACTGTATTACGATTGATGATTTCGATAATCTCACTTTCACTCAAACCCCTTATAACCATATCATTTATATCTTTGCAATCTTCTATTCTTCTATCGTTCCAGATGCACACCTTATACCCAAGGTCAATGACCTCTTCTATTTTTTTGATTATTTCGGCGTTTCTTGGTTCGTTATCATATATTAGTATTGCGTTATCTTTTATATCATCTTGTATCTTTTTAAAATCACTACCTGCAACTGCGATACTATTCGGTAGGAATAGACTATCTATTGGTCCCTCAGTGACATAGATTGTCTTTGTTTTGTCCACTTTATTAAGATTGAAGATAAGTGGTACATCATCTCTGAATCTCATGGTCATATATCTTAATGGTGAGTCGTTAATTGCACGACCAGATACACCAATCAATTCACCATTCTCGTCATAGAATGGCAATATTATTCTAGGGTCTTTACCGAGAACCCTATCTTTGTACTTATCAGATAACAAACTGAGAGTTTGTGCCTGTTGTACGAACCATAAATCAGTCATTGAAGATTCTGGTATTTTTCTATCTAAAAGATAGTTTTTTGCGATTGCCTTTTCGAGAACAGGAAAGGCGACTGCCTTGAGACTGTTCTCTTTTTTGACCACAGTTTTATTTAGATTATCTGTTCGTGGGGTGAACTTAAAAGCGTTCGCCGATGGCATTTTTCTTTTAGGTTTCATACCTTTTTCTGATAGAAATTCTTTCAGATATTCTTTGTGAACTGATGGCCAATGGTCTTTGATAAAGTTTATCGAAGATGTTGACTTACCACAGTTATGGCATTTGAAGATGAATGATTGTTCTTTGACGAAGTGAAACCCTCGTGCCTTATATACATTCTTTTGCGAATCGCCACAGTAATTGCACCTGTGATTCATCGTATTCTCGTTTGTCCATTTGGCACGGTCTAAGTAGACCATAACCATCGACAAGTATTTTCGCTCTAACCATAACATTACTACTTATTATACAGTAATTATGGTCAAAATACTAGTCGGTTTTGTTGATTTTGGGAACTTTCTTTTTGGGTACTTGAATGACATATCTGTTCTCAACTACCTTAGGTTTATCTTTCTCAATTTTTCTTGCAATAAGACTTGTTGATGTTATTAATAATAACACCGCAAGTGGGTCAAATACAAAGATGAGTGCAAAAATCACCCACCTAACAGCGTTGTCAAGGTACTTGACACTCTCTTCCTGACCATATATCACTTCTGCAACATACTTAATCGGACCAATCTCACCCTCTTGCATGAGTTGTTCTCTTTTAAGGGGCATCAATTCTTCATTGTACTTGACTACTTGGTCAATTATAACATCCATATCTTGTGCAATCAAGTCCCTTTCTTCTTTTTGTCTACGGTCAATGTAGTTTCTGTCTTGGGGTCTTGCAGTACTAATAACTAAATCTAACCCCTCTAGTCGTGTCTCTAGTCTCTCTAGTTTACCCTCTTCACCATCTATTCTCTTCTCTATGATTGACATCTCAAGTGAATACGAATCACCCTTGAGTGTCTGGTCTATGTTCGCCTTTGATAAGAACCCAAAGATACCCAATGATGTAATCAACATCAATACGAACACTGATAAGGTTAGATAATACTTCATGTAGTTGAGTCTATCCCAAAATAAGTGTAGATAGGCGGCAGTGACTATTTTACCAAACTCTAATACACCAGTCATAATGACAACTGATAACCATGCACCTGCGAATATGGTTGCAAGACCAAGAACTGAGAAATAGGCGGCGATACCTGCAATTACGAGAGAGGTACCTAGAGCCAAATAGTTTAAGAATTTTTCCATAATTTACTTAGAGTATCTTTTTAAAAGACCGAAAATCTTCTTAGAATCTTCTTTATTCTTTTTTAGATACTTGTTTCTACTTCTCACTAAAGGTGTGTCTGTTGATACAGCACTGCCTGTAGCGTTCACTGGCGCATCTTCTTTTAAGTCGTCTTTAAGATACTTTGCCATTTCATCTGCAAGTTGTATACCTGCGTTATAATCTGTTGGGTAATGCAACCCAGCTTGAACTCTTCCATATGCACATATATCAGCGGCATCTCTAAGATTACCCTCATGTTCTGGATATTTCTCTGCATAGAAGTTTGCAACCAGATATGGTTGCATTGAATGACCTGATGGATATGAAGGAGAGTTTGCAGTTCCTGTTTTCCATTTTTTAAGTTTCATATTAAGTGCTTCTGCAACTTGATATGGTCTAGGTCTGTTGAATGAATTTTTAAAGTGTCTGATTACTGGTGTACATTGGTCTACGATGTAATCCATATACTCTTCATCAAACTCTAAGTCTGAGTCTTCCATGTATTCTTTGATGTAATAACATGGGTCATCAGCACAATTGATGTACTTCTTTTTGATTTCATCTGTTGCGTTGTTTGACTCTTTGATGACTGTTTCTAATTCTGACTTAGTTGTTTTAGAACTGTTTGTAGGTGGGGATATCATTTCTATTTCTGACCAACCATCTTCAAATATTTCTACTTTGTGATATTTGGGTTTCTTTAGTTTCTCAAATACATTGAATTGAAGTTTATCTATGTTCGATGGATTCATCAATGACTCTGTTGTTAGACCAAGTTTCTTATCGACCTTTTTCAGTACATCACCAGTTGATGACCTCATCTTATCTGCCCAATCGACCATTTTCTTTTTAATCTCAGCGCCTTTCTTTGTATCACCTGCACTGACTAAACCAGAATATGTTAATGCCATTGCAAGACCAACAGGACCACCCATCCATATAGGTAGACCACCTGTTGCCATACCAGCACTCAATAAACCAATACCCTTGATACCATCTGGCGTTGCAATCAAGTCTGCGAACCCAGCGTTTCCTGCAAATGCCTGTGGTATAATAGTCAAGTCAAAATCTGATTCTATATCACCAGAGAATGACATTCTTAACCATTGACCTATTGCAAGACTTGATACACCCACAGCACTCATTGTTGCGAGTACTTTATTCTTCTGCATGAACTCATCTGTTTTAATTAGACCCTTTTCTAACTGTTGGAATGTCTTAGTATCATGTATAGCAGCACCCCCTACAGTAAGACTTTTACCTATAGTTCTAAGTGAACCCATTATGGTCTTAGATGTTGCAGTTATTGAACCACCAATCGCCTTGACTGTATTATATACTGAAGGTTCTTTAAATGCCTTACCAATAGTTGCGATATCTAAACCTATTGCATCTTTCAATTCGCCTATGTGTTGTTTCAAGTCTGCAACTTGAGTTGGTAATGAACCACCAACATCGTTCTTAGGTTTCTCAGAAGGTGTGGCGTCCTTGTCGGGATTTGTCTTCGCTACATTCCCCTTCGGAGATTTTTTATCCGGTGCCGGTCTCGTATCACCTTGGTCGCCCTTTTTGGGCATTGATTGTAGTTTTCTTTTGAGTTCTTTTGCCTTATCTGAATCTGGATGTGACTTGAGATAGTCTTGTTGTTTCTCTGGCGACATGTCGAAGAACCATGCATCTTTCTTTTTGTCTTCTTCAACTAGAAGTTCTTCACATATGGAGTCTATTGCATCACAATATTGTTTGTAGTCTTCATCAATGTGATATAATACTTCGTTAATATACATCTTCTGCGGTAAACAGGACTCTATCTTCCCCTATGTACCCCTCATATATTAGTACACCATAACCTATACTATGTTCTGCAACATTGGTGACTGTTGATTTTTCTGGATATATTTTGATTTCTTCATTCTCATCAAAGTTCTGTTTGATTTGAGTTCTTAGATGATAATCAGAATCACTCATCTTTAATTTACCAATGTCTTGTGCCTCTTCAATCATCTCTGGTTGAAATGCATCTTCGTCTTTCAGTAATCTATAGAAGTCTTCATATAACTGGTCTGCCTGTTCAGAATCTAAGTTAGTATGTTCTTTGAGTAAACCAAGTGCGACTGCATATGATGCCAATTGTGACTTACCACCAGGCACTTTTCTAATTAGTTTCTTTAGATTGAATACGAGTCTATGTAAAGGTGTGAGAGAGTTCTTCTCTTCTTTTGATTTTGGGTTGTTTGCGAGTTTTTGATTTTTATTGTCTGGGTCTGTTATGAACTTGACTCTGACACCATTCTGGTCAATGAACCCAAACTTATAGGCAGGTGTCTTCTCAAAAGGTGTTGTCAACATCTTAAGAATCCTGAATACGATTAAACTGTCTATTACTCTTCCGACCATATATCTATTTATGCAATCTGAATGACTACAATTCTCTCAATCTGTCTGCAAGTTTATCGTCTATTGGATAGTTTATTAACCAACCCTCTTGTATGAGTTCAAGATATAATAACATAGTCTTTATAGATGACCAATGTTCGTCATCTTTAATCTTAAACTGCAACATTCTCATACATGCCTCAAATCCAAACACATTGAATAAACATATGATATGATTCAACATGAGGCGTTCTCTTAATTCACCATTCTCATGGTAACGATGAAGCAGTCGTTTTAGATATCTAAACCTACGCAAGTCTTCATTAAAGTCCTCAATGTCTTCACATTGGGGATCATCATAATGCTTATGTGCGTATGCATTAAAGTTTTTTGCTGTGATTTTGTCAAATAGACCCATAATATAATTGTTTAGTTGTTGTGTCTACTAGTATTTAGTAGACTCAACTAAAGAAGTTTAAACGATTGAACCGTAAACTTTGAATGAACCAGTTTCTAACTGTTCATATTTAACTTTGAGAGAAATGTTTCTTTCTTCTTTCTCAATCTCATCGATAGGTGTATCTACTGATTTACCAAACACCCCACCAAATTGAGTAAACTCTAAGTTTAATTCACCAGAACCTGAGAACTCTTCATCTTGTACTACACCATGTCCGTCTGATTGAACTTTCTTATGTAGACCCATTTGAGAGAGTTTTGATTCCATTTGTTGAATAGCGGCGAGAGGATTCATAAACTCTGATACTGCAACATGACCCAACACTGCATTAAGTTTGTTCTTAACTGCCTGTGAATCTATGTCATAAGGTACTGTTGAGTCTAAACCAAAGTCCCCACCTAAATTTTCAATTAAATATTCGTTAAATGTTTTCATAATTTTATCCTTGTATTGCAACACCAACACCTTTAACTTCGGCGTTGGCTGCAAAGACTTCATCAGAGGCGTCTTTTGATACGACCTCTGATGTATTTGCTTTTAAAGTGAATGTCCCAATTAAACTATTAGCACTAGTCTCAATTGACACTAACCTATCTGTTGCGCCTGTGTTGACTAATCTTACGGCAGTTGAACTACCAAAGTTAGAACCGTTAGTAGAAGATACTCCACATGCGGCCTCTGTTCCTAATACTTTAATTTTCATAATTATTCCCTTATGCAGCTACTGTAATTGTACCAGCAGCAGTACCAATTCCTGCGATATTGGTAATAGTTGCGTTTGTAGAAGTACCGTTATCTTTTACAGTACCACTGTTTAGAGCCATCGCATTTGCACCAATACTTAGAACATCACCTGCATTTGTAGCAGCGTTAGCAGCACCAATTACAAGACTGAATACTAGTTCGTTAGAACCTGTACCACTTGCGTATGATAATGTGTGATTTGTTCTTTGGTCATTTACAACTGTAAGTTGTGGTGTGCCTGTGACTGCAACTGCCTCGTTAAATCTGACTCGTACAGATAATGTACCACCCTCTGATTTATCAAATGCTGTTGAAATAAACTCTATCTCTGTAATATCAGCAGAACCAATTGAAACTGCAAGTCCACTTACTGCACATAAGATTTCGTCTGTTGCGCCACTTTTAGGGTTTTCAAATCTCCAACCACTAGCGTCAGCGTAAACTTTCTTCTTATCTGCATCGGTTAACCACTTAGGTTTCGATTCGTCTGCATCTGAAATTCCCCATAATGCCATTTTATTCTCCTATTTCGCAACCTTTAAGATTGCATTAAATGTTTTACTAAAAGTGTTTTTGTCTTTTTGTAATAGTTGTAAGTATTTAGTTCGAATTGGTGCTCGAACCTTCATTAAAGTGTCATGAACTTTGACTGCATCTGCGTTTTTGACCTTAATCTTCTTCATATCATCTGTTCTAACTTCACCATCTTTGGTTCCATCTTTGAATTTACGAAGTTGTATTAACATCGTTGCATCTGGTCTATTCTGTACACCAGTTGCCTTTGATTGCATTGCATCCATGGCACGATTGAAGACTTCATCCTCTTCTGCCTCTGCATACTTACCCTTTGCCATTGTTGATATCTTCAACAACTTTGCTCTTAAATCTTTCTCATTCTTAGATTGTGCAACAGCACGAGCAATTTTTTTATTACCTGCATCTGACATCATACCAAAGTCAGCAATCTTTTCCATTACTTGTTTGACATTTGATGATGCTTCAATTGCATCTGTAATATGTTTTTTATAGTTAAGTCTCTTTAACTTTTCTTTAAACATCTTTGTTCTGGCGTCTACTTTATCCATTAGTCTTCTAGGTCTACCTTACCGTCCCATTTGCCCGATTCAATTTGTCGTATCATGTCATAACATGCACTTTCGACTTGTTGTAGACCTTTAAATATTTTGTCTGGCCCTTGAGCTGCACGATTGTTATATTGAAACTTCTCGTGGTCTTTGTTAAGTTTTTCAACAGTCTTTAAAATCTTTTTATAGCCATTGATTTCTTGTTTTCTATTAAACTCTGAACCCTTTTTCTCAGCAGGACTTTTCTTATGAAAGTCTATTCTTTCAATGATTTCTTCTTTGCCATCATTGTGTTCTTTAATTACTTGTACTAGACTTTTATATGACATATTATTTCTCGTCAAAGTGTGATACTGTTGAAGGATCACCATATGATGATTTACCCCTTGCAACTGAATCAAAGTCTCTGAGTTTCTTTTTAGTGCCACTCATAACAACTAATGTATCTTGTTTGTTAGTATTCATGGTGACTTTTAGACCCATCATCTTTCCTGACTGTTCGAACTTTTTCTTTTCAGCAGGATGCATCTTCTTAACTCTGTAAGTAATCATCTCTTCTCGTAAATCTTCTTCCCATATATTTCTATATGTGTCCATAACTGACTGTCTTGCACCTTGTTGTGCCTCTTCTACTGAATCAGTCATGTACCCAGCGAACTTACCTTTCTTGATGGTGTTCTTCTTAATAATGTTAGATAGTTTATCTTTCTTCTGAAGAAGTTTCTTTGCCTTCATTCTGTCGTGATACATAAATGTATATGTTTTACCATCTTTCTCATCTTTAACTGAGTAACCAGTAGCAGTCATCTTAGTGACTTTACCTTGTCTTTTATTACCTTGTTTGGGTTCATAGAAATCTACACCTGTACCATTTTTTATATCTTTCTTCGCCTCTGCACCCATGCCATGTTGTGCGAGTTTTCTGTAGTTTTCTGTTAAATCTGTTTCTTCTTTAAATACTTTTTCAACTGATGACATAAACTGCTTTAATTTATTTGAATCACCTGATACAACAACTCCGTCTTTACCTGACCAAGAAATTTTAGTTTTCTTTGATTTTAGTCCGAATTTACCTGCCATTTTAACAACAAGATTTGTTTGAAGTTTATCATCAACATGGAGTACCATGTCTGCATTTTCTGATACAGTTTCTTCTTTAACTACTGCTTGACTCCAACCACCACCGTGGTCTTCTGCGGTCTTTAGTTTACTTAGTGACACATATAAAGGTTGCAAGTCTTTGCCGTCTTTATAATCAGATGTTTTACTGTAAGTATTGTCAATCATAAGACCGACTTTGTATGCACTTGAACCCTCTTCAGGTGTTGAGTAAACTGGTTTCTGTTTGATTTTGTTTGTTCTGCAATATGTATCAATCATCTTCTTTGCAGTTTCATAGTCTTTCTTATTCTCTGGTGAAGTGATTCTGTCTCCTTTACCACCTCTGAACTGAATGTAGAAATCTACACATCTAGGATACTGTTTGTCATTGTAAGGTTTGAAACCCTCTTCTACAGATTCGACTGATACTTCTTTGTACCCTTGTCGTTTGTAATCAGCAATCTTCTTCTCGTTGCCTTGTCTCTTCATACTGACACCTGATGTGCCTTTAGAATCGGTTTTTCTTAATTTTATATACTTATGTCTGTCTTTTTTAGGTGTTGCAAACTGTTTAACTAAGTCATCTCTACCATAGAATGAACCCTCTTCTAAATCGTTGAGGTCATCTTTAAATGTTTCTTCGTTTGCATATCTTAATGCGTTCTGAACTTCTTTCGCCTTTAAAACTTTATCACCAAAGAACTTTTTGATTTCTTTAGATGCGATATCCATAGCACCACCCAAATCAAGTGCAACTTCTACTGCCTTCTTGATATCGCCTGGTTTTACTTTGTTTCTACGAAAATAGGCAGATGTTTCTCTACCTGTGAGTTTTTGTTTGCCGTAAGGACCTAAAGGGTTTACTTTACCATCCTTATCTAAAACTGACTTTGCCTCTTGAAACAGATTCATGTTATTTCTCGATTGAGTTGATAATAGTCTTAACTTGGTCTAATCCATACTTCTCTATGATTATCATGAAGTCTTCTTTCATTGCCTTCAAATCTTTTAGATTACCACGATATTTGATTTTGTCTTTGCCTTCTTCGACTTCTTTCTCATCCTCGTCACCTTTCTTCTTAGCAATTGCCTTCTTTAGTGCTGGGGGTAATTCACCTTCTTTGACTTCTTCTTTTTTGTTTTTTGCGTTTTTTGCTTTGTTTGCAGCCCATCTCGCACTATTAGCACCACCGGATCTAGATGACTCTTCAACTTCTTTCTCGTCTTCGTCATCAGAGTCTTTACCTTTCTTCTTGTCGATTGCTTTCTGAAGAGCAGGTGGTAATTCGCCCTCATCCATTTTCTTGGAGATTGCTTGTCTTTTCTTATGAAGATATTCGTCTGAAGAATCAGTATCGCCATCATTATCGATGTCTTTGTCTTTACGGTCTGCAAACTTCTTCTTAACTGCATCTTTTTTAACTTTATCTAGACCTTCACCATCGTCTGACTTGTCGTTGGTGTTATCTTCGTTCATCTCATCTCTTATCTTTGACTTAAGGTCTCTGATATTGTTGTTAATTCTATCGCCCTTTTCTTCATGACCATCAGCGGCGTCATCTCTACCTTGTTCTCTTGCCTCTTTAGCAGAATCATCAGCTCGTTGTCTTTGTGTTCTTAGATTTTCGAGTTTGTCTTGCATACCCTTAATTCTTTGTTTCTTTAAAGCTGCGTTTGCATTAAACGGTTCTTCTGATAGATGACCCTCTAACATGGTTCTCATATCAGCAACTAATTGGTCTGATACGCCTTTATCTGTTAATTTCATTATAGTTCCCCTTGTTCGAAATAGTCAAACATCTTCTGTTTACCAGTTTCATTAAGTTTTAAAGACTTAGCAAGTCTGCCAAGCATATTTCTTTCTGTTAATTTTTCTATGGTTTTCTCAACTGACTCAGCTGATGTAGCAATCTCTTCTTCTATTTGTGCGAGTTCTTCTTTAAGTCTATCTCGTTTTTCTTCGAGTGACTCCACTGCCTTCTCTTCGCCCTCTGCGAGTTCTTTAAACTCTTCTTTGAGCATTTCCTCGATTTCATCAGATGTTAATTTCTCATCTATAATTGCTGGAGAAGTTTCGGTTTTATTAAAACCTCTTACTTCTTCTAGTTTATCTTTCCAAGTTTTGTTTTCCATGATATAGTTATTTATATGTTCTCAATCCTTACGACTAGGTCATTAATGCCTTTGATGACTCTATGATAAGTCATCTTGGGTATGTAGTAATCTAATCCTATTGTTAAATCTTTAGGCAATTTGTCATCTAACTGTAATTGCCAACCACTTCCACTCAATACATGTACACATCGATTCTTTTTATCTCTATGCCAAACGAGTTCGTCATCTGATATATTTGGTTCGAATGTTCGGTATATGAACTCTCGACCTGTACCATGCTGTTCTTCTATTCGTTCTCTGTATGGTTTCATACAAATATTTAGGTGTTATTTTTTACCAGAAAAATGAACCACCACCACTCAAACCAAGTTGTTTTGCGTATCTTGGTAGTCTACATGACCAATATCCTGGTGTGGTTTTATCATTTGCAGTATCACAATTATGTCTTGCGACATATGATGCTCTTGCCTTAGGGTCTTTAAATTTTACTGATAGACCTGATGTATCTCCGAATGTGACTTTCTTTGTCTTGTCACCATCTTTAACATAGACATAGAACTTCTTAGGCCCGCCTGATTTAGGTTTACCTATTGCAACATCTTTATCTTCTTCTTCGGTCATCTCCATCATAGGACAATCTAAAGGTACAAGTTCATTCTCATAGATATCATACTCACCTAAGTTTGTCTCTAAGACTTGTTTATCTATCTCTGTAAGATTATATCTTCCTTCTGCAACTAGTTTTCTTGCCTCTTTGATTACCTCAAAGTACATCATTGAACCTAGTCTGAATGGATTATCTAATAGATTTGTTTCTGTCATCTGCAAGTCTCTCAATGTGTCATCGATAGCCATGCCTTTAAATGTGTTTATTTTCATTTGGTTTTACCTGGTGCAATATCTTTTAATGTCTTCTTGCCTTTGTTCATTTCTTTTTGTCTTACGACTTTCAACATCTTCTTGGCGAGTTTTGATATTGCTTTTGTTTTCTTATCGAGTATCTTTTCTAGAGCCCTCTTTTGACCCATACCCAATTCTGCTTTATTTTTACCTTTTAGAATTCTTGAGGCAATCTTACTTCGAGCTTGTTTTTGCGCCCTCTTCATAAGTTTCTTAGGGTCTAGAATCTTTCTCTTCATCGCCTTCTTTCGTGCAAAGGCAATCTTCGCTCTATTCTTACGCATCGCTCTGCGTTTCTTCATTCTAGTTTGTATAGAGTCTACCTCAGAAATTACTTCTGGTGTAGATTCTTCTTCAAATAAAGACCTGAAATCCTTAATCATTACTTCACCATTAAATCTTTTGCTTTCTTCTTAAGTTTAATCTTTTTGGTAACCTTTCTGAGTTTGTTTCTAATTCTACCCATGATACCTTTTGCAAGATTCTTAAACATACCTTCGTTGATTATGTCATCTGCCATAGTGGTATGTTCGAATACAATCTCACCATCGCCTGTCATATGTGTGATAGCACCATGCAATTCTTCTCTAGTCATTGTATCGCCTGCACCTAGATTAGCAGGTAGTTTTTCAAACTCTGCTGACATTTCATTCCACATGTATGATGCAAGCATATCTTTCTTACTGTATTCTGCATCATCATCATAGAATGTGTTTAGTTTCTTTTGACCCATTTGAAAATACTTTCTCATGGCATCATTCATTTTGTTATTTGCCTTAGTGATTTGTTCTTCGGTCATTCTGTCACCAATAAATGCAAAGTAGTAATCACCTGTTCTAATTGGGTATGATAGGGCAATAAAACTTTTTATAGGACTATTGTTTTCGTAATGTTGTTCTTCTTCGTTGTCTACAATCCATTTCAGTTCTTCTTTATCAAATGCAACTCTCTTTGCGTACTTTTTGATGTCCATTCTCTTAGATAATGCTTCAGATAAAATCAATGCATCGAGTTCTTCTTCGAGTTCTTTCAGTTCTACTGACTCATTATAAGGATATCCCTTTAAAGGATTATCAAACAACATAGACATATGATTCTTCTTGCCCTCTTTGTTCTTCTTACCTTGAATCTTAATCATCTTGTCTACATTTTCAGTATAAGATGTTTCTAATTCACCTGGTGTGTCTGCCTTGTAAGCGGCAAGCATTTCATCTGTGCCCATTAGATGAACACCATTGTCTGTTTTATTTCCGTTTGCCATTTTTCAATATCCCCTGTTTTACTAGTCTCTCTCTAAGTCTAGGTTCTTTTCTATTATAGTTTTTAGATACTACCGATAGATTTGATTTATCATTATTCATTGGGTTGTTATCTTTATGATGAACATCTTTACCCTTTATGTCTTTGTTGTCTTTTAACTGATTTCTAGCGGCGTTTCTTGCAGCTCGTCTTTTGATTTGGTCTGGTTTACCTTGATAGTTTTCATATTCTTTTTTGTAATCTCTATCTTCTTCTACTTCAGACTCTTCGTTCTTATTCTTATTCTTTGCATCATAGTCTTTGATAGACTTTCTTGCGGACTTCATCATTGCTTTTTGATGTGCCTTTTGTTGAGACTGAGTTCTCTTTCTCATTACATCTGAATGTCGTTCTTCCAGTTCTTCACCCATTACTAACTGACCTAATGCCTGTGATATTTGAGTCAATACAGGTATTGGTATTTGTGCAATTAATTGTGCCTGGGCAGATGAAACACCTTTCATCTTACTTAACATTGCTTTGACTTTTGCGTTCTCTTCTATCTCTGTCTCTTCTGGTACACAATTAGGAACTACTTTTCCACCTTTCTTTTTTGTACCAACTTGTTTGTAACCATCCCAACATGCTTCATCCATTGTGAAGTCTTCGTCTGCAACAAATGATTCACCCTTAACTTTGTTTGCGAGGTCTTTGTCTGCCTTACCCCATGTGCCGGAACCTTTAGTAATAAAACTATTCACTCTGGCAAATGCCCATTGTGGTGCAGTTGTACCAGGTCTATGACCAGTCTTATATGCAGCCAATCCCCTATCGTAAACTTTCTTTAGAATACCATATGAGATGCCTGATTTCTCTGCCTTGTTTACCAAACCTGTAATCTTTTCTACTATCACGGTTTCTTCGCCAAACTGTTTTTCAAACTTCTTAGTATGAACTGACTTCTTAGTTTTACCTTCATCATCACCAGGTGCAGGTCCACTTTTCTTTGCTTTAAAGTGTGCATCTCGTTTCTGCTTAGTGTCTTTAGACAAACCACTATGATATTTTGCAGGTTGTGAACCGTCTTTATCTTTAATGTCTTTGTCTTGTTTGACTCTTTGTTCTAAGATTCTTTTAAATAATGTAGTCATACTTCTATTTATGTAATTTCTTTGTTAATAGTTGTCTTTGTTTCCAGAGTGTCGCTCTGGTGTTTCCAGGAAATGATGTAGACCATGCCATCAATTTACCAAAGACTGAGTTAGTTTTTCTTTTTAAAGAATCTAAATCATCATCATTTGATACTTGCATGAAGTCTCTTTTGAATAGTTTCTGCATAGATGCAATATTCTTTTGTGAATTGTTCCAATCTTTCTTAACAATCGCATCTGGTAATTGTCTTGGTCTTGAACTGTTTCTTGTCAATGCGTTTGAAAGTGATGTACTGACATACACCATTTTAGATTCGTAACCAAGTTTATCTAACATGTTCTTATACGCTTTAATCTTAGTGTCGTTTGCACTTGTAGTATCAAAGATAAGACCAAGTCTATTGTCAATGTATCTGTCCATCAATCGAGTAGTTTGTCTCTTTGCCTTCTTTCTAATTGGGTCTCTGATATCGGCAGGTACTGCATTTAAGTCTAAGGTTTGACCTGCTTTCTTTAAACCATTTTCAAATGATTTATCAGTATTGACTAGTTTCAGTCCTAAAGCTTTCAACCCCAAACCATCTACTACAGTTGACTTACCAGAACCTGGGCCACCCATAAAGAATACTGCCTTAAAGATACCTGGGTCATATACACCTTCTCTAAGTAAGTCTTCAATCATATAGTCTGGTAGAGTGGAGAACGACTCCTCTGCGATTCCCATACCTCTACGCACATCTTTGTATAGTTTGTCTGCGAGTTTCTTATCTGGCACACCACCTTTGAATGAATCAAAGTCATCTTGTTCTGCGGCTGCCCTCATCTTAGATGCACTCATGCCTGATACATCATCAGCATCTGGATCCCTTTCACCAGCACTAACTATGTTTATATCATCGAACTTATAGAAACCATGTCTTGCTTTTACACCATTGTATTTCTTAAGTAGTGTTTCAAATTCTCTGATTCTATCTGAACCAACAACCATAGTGATACTAGTATAACCTTGTTTATGTAATGCGTTTGCGACATCGAATACTGTTCTGGCGTTGGCATCTGGTACACCAACCTTCTTAGAAAAGAACTTTCTTAGATACTGAATCTTTGTTTTGTGATTCAGTGGATTTTTTCTCTTATCATTTGAGTGAGAAGTAAATATCATTGGGTCGCCTTTCACTGACTTTGATACCTTGTTTAGTTTATCGACAAGTTTACCATGCCCAATTGTGGGTGGGTTGAACCTTCCGAATGAAAAAACAGCGGGTCTTTGTTTCGCCTCTGATATGAATGATTGTAATGTTTTCATTATTTGTCCCATGCCTTTGCAGCTGTAAAGTTATTTAGTGAGAACTCCATACGGTCTACTAACTTCACTGCCTTACCGTCATCATCGATTGCAACATACCCCTCAGGATTTACTACTTTCAAACCTGTGGGTGTTCTTACGAATGTGCCGATTGATTTTGCTTTGTTTAAACCATCTATGATAATCTGTTTCGCCTCAACCATGCCTACTTGAAACTCTGTCAATGCAGTTATGAATGGTTTAAGACTTCTGATATCTCTGACAAGGTCTTTACCTATTTGTTCTTTGATATCTTTTGTCTTCTGCATCTTTACTGCACCAACTACTTTTGTTTTCCAATAGTTCTCAAAGTGTTTGAGATAATCATTATAGTTTAGATTGAACTTACCCTTTCTTATTTGGGCGTTCATATATGTTTTGTATGTTGCACCTGCACCTTTAGATGCAATGGTGTCTTGTATCTTCATGAACTTAATCAATGAAGGTCTTTTGATTTTATGAAATGACTTACCTGTTTTAGTAAGTAGAGTAGATAACTTGAGTGTTTCTTTTCCTGTGAGTGTAGAATTACCTGCAACATTCTTAAAGGTTGCATCATCAATCCATACATCATTGTTATGACCCAAAGAAGATATATCTGCACCGAATGATGCACCCAAATCATCTATACTTGAACCCTCGTATGTCGTATGAAATACTATACCATACTTGGCATTTGCAATCTGTTTACCCAATTCTGATTGAACTGGTACAGCATACATGATTGTGTTAGGTTGAAATGTAATGTGTTCTATATCATTTATTTTCTTCATCTTCTTATCTGCCTGAGTAAACATCAAGTCACCTTGCATTACTTTATTCCAGGATAGTTTAGATAGATACTCGAATGAGTCTATGAACTTCTTCTCTAAGTCTCCAGATAGTTCAGATGCGTTCTTAATTTCTGATACTGAACAATAGAACTTAGGTTCTTTATTGAATAATGATTTCTTTGCGACAAAGAATCTGCCGTCTTCTGGATGTTTTCCACAAAAGATTGCAGGTGCACCATCCCATTTGACAGTCATGTTGAATTTTTTCTTGGCATTTCCTTTCATCATGTCTCTGAGTGCGAGTAGAAAGGTTATAGAAGCACGACCACCATCAATACCGTTATTGATGATTTCATCTTCTAAGTGTTCTAAATGTAGATTTTTAACGGCCATAAGTAGTTATCACATTGTTGTGTATAACTACTATTTATGTATTTTAAAAGCTATGCTTCGAAAGAAGCGTCTGGATCAGCAGCTATCATCTCTGTAGCAAAAGATATGTTTTTGGTAATTGATTGTACTGCATTGTAGGCGACAATCTTTTCAGCATCGATTTCTGATTCACTCTTCTTATCTTGATTCCAATACGAATACATTCCACCTGATGTGGCGTCTGGATTTGCAGTTCTCCATGCATTAAGAGCTTCTATAATGTCTCCAGTACCTGTCCATTCAAATATCTTATGTGGATGTGCAACACCATATACAGTTGCATCTGAAACATCTTTTAATCCAACGATTATAGAATCATCTGTTTCATCTGCATCTTTAGAATAGAAATAAAATGTTCTGGAAGTTCCTGCATCTCCACCCATCAAATCATATCTTATTTGCCATTCGGTTAGTTTAGACTGCATATCTGTTTTATATGCATCGTATCTTACTGTTGCCATTTATATCTCCGTGTTAAATTTCTATACTACTATTTAGTTTTTTGATAGCGGTCTGGAGTGCAATTTTTCTTCTAATTGAGAAACTTTTTGCATTAATATCTCTGCCTTTTTGGTTTCACCAACAGACTTGAGTTCTTTAATGTCTCTCTTCAATTGCACCTTTTTTTGAAGTACTGATAATACTTCTTTTGGTTTTAAGTTCTTCGTCATAATCTATTATTTATATCACATTTTTTGGCCGACCTGAGAGGATTCGAACCTCTGACCCTCGGTTTAGAAGACCGATGCTCTATCCAACTGAGCTACAGGCCGAACATTCTTTTGTTAGATTTTCTCTAACTGTACATTCACTTTTCTGTTTGAAGTGAATATGTCACCCTTTAATAATAACCACTCATCTTCATTTTCATAGTGGTTAGTGTACCATGTTGACATTCTCATAGCAGCCTGTGAAGACCCATTTGATTGCCAATCTTTTCTGGTACATTCTGATAATAACACTGAGAACCTTTTCATATCATCGTCAAACTGAACATACAAAAAGTCTTGGTCGTGGAATCTTGATGTCGTTGCACCAATACCCCCAACAAAGAAGTTCTCAGACCCTTGATTCGGATTCAAATAAGATGCCTTAACTTCGATAGATGGTGTATAGTAACCACCATTTGTCTCTGAAAAATAAAGTACCCCATTTTCATCGGCGAAAATTCTAGTGTCTGCAACACCCCCAAACTCGGCACCTGCTGTCTCAGAAGTATACCCATGGTCAACTAATGCAAGTGCGACAGCAGACATAAAGGCATTTGAAACAATAGTAGATTTCATTTGTTTCTCAATACCAAACTTATAATCTGTAATCGGATTGACTTGCAACTTCTTAAGTCTTGTTTCAATCTTACACCCTTGTATCTCGTATCTGATAATAGATATTGCATAGTTTATCATGTCGTCTTGCATAGCAGGATTCTCTTTAAAGATTTTCACCCACTTTGGTCTGTTTGGGTCAACATTCAAGAGTTTCATCTCTCTGCCTGTTGCCTCATTATATGCCTTGTCTATACTTATCTCATTCAAATCAACTCTGATTAACAAGTCAACTCTATCTGTATCAAATACAGTCATTGCCTTAGAAAACTTGGCAGGGTCAATACCCAACTTCAATGCAAATGCTTTCCTGTATGCATTGTATTCTTTCACACCCAACGGTGCACCATTGTAATCTTCTTTTGCAAGTTTTAACTTATCGAACTTTCTTGTTGCAGTAATGTAAGATGCCTCATCTCTAGCAGACAATTTAGAATCATTGTATTCTGCAAGTAGTTCCATCTCTCTGAACAATGGTCTGTTCTCATCATATGCATACTCATCATCGCATACGATAGCAAGAATGTGTTTGATACCTGCAAGTTTACTGGCGTAAGTTCTCCTATCACCAGACCTTATGTAATTGTTCTTATCAATTACGATAACTTCATAGTTACCATTCTTCTTAGTCTGTTGATAATGTGCCTTCATCTGTTCAACTAACTTGACCATCTTTGGGTCTTTCGCATTGAAATCATCATACAACTCTCTGTTTGCAGGTGATGGTTTCAAATCTTTTACTAATACTAATTTACCTAATGCCATATTAAAAATCTCCTTCTGCAACTTGGACAACTGTAGTGCCTCTTTTTCTCCACATTTCGACAACTTGATTTCTGTCGTCAAAGACTAAATCAATCTTGCCACCTAATTCTTCAAACTTATCTGCAAGTTCAGATTTGAACTCATCATCTTTTCTGAAATCGCCATCTGGTCTTAAGAACAAACCTTGGTGATTGTCGCCAATCCATTCTGCAATTTGTTTCTCTGTAATCTCCCTCTCTGACTCATTTCTTGCACTGAAGAAGGCAACTTGGTCACCTTGT
>Ga0213869_10000513_pt1 | contig 31486 bp, 31 predicted proteins | sample PICome_10_FD_160083 | JGI IMG/M metagenome (GOLD analysis project Ga0213869, IMG submission 160083) | Coastal seawater microbial communities near Pivers Island, North Carolina, United States - PICO132 | ecosystem: Environmental > Aquatic > Marine > Coastal | place: USA: North Carolina...
CCCGCAGGTCCTGTGAAAGCGTTCGTGCCATCCATGCTGGCCTCCTGTCACCAGCAGACAGCGTGAATCACATCAGCGCAGCGAAGGGAACCCCTGCCGATTCAGTTCGTGTGGAAACCGCTCTAGGATCATCATTCAAAAAAAGTGGGGGTGGGATGAGCGACGTTTGCTTGAATTGTAATGCGACGATTACACCGGGTTCGACCTTCAAACTGCCAAACCCGCGCAAGGCACCTGAAACGATCGCCTATGTAAATTTCATTCACGAGACCAAATATACCGATCTATGCGAGAAATGTGGTCCCGGATTGGTTCAAGAAGCATACACCATAATTGATCGCAGGATTTCCGAGCAGCTTGAGGTAATCAAGTCGCAGATCGTCGATTATCCCATGTTCACGATGTCATGGCTTCCGGCATCGATCGACGTCAGGTTCAAGGGAATGATTACCGCAAACGTGACCGTTGGAACGGGATTTTTTAGTGAATTTAGTCAGGGGTTCTCTGATTTCACTGGAGCGGTAAACGTCAAGTCGGGCATGAGCCATAAGGTGAACAAGGGCGAGGCCGCAGCCCGCTCCATCCTTGTTGAAAAGGCGATGAGCCTCGGCGCTAACTGCATCATCGGCGTCGATATCGATTACGGCACCACCGCAAATAATGCGGCCACCATCAATATGCAGGGGACGGCTGCATTGGTTTCAAATCTCGAAACCCTCGTGCATATCGATGAACTGGCGAAGGCGCACGAACTTCAAAAGGCTTACGATCGCGTGGCTGAATTGAGGCGGTGGCGCGCTGGTCAAATATTGGCCACGTTTGCTGCCTGATCGGCAGCTAGGCGGAACATCTCGTAAAGATGGTCCGCCTCATTTCCTCCCTGCCAATATTCCCGCTCCTTTTCGATCCGCGACAGTTCGACCGGATCATCGGTCAGGCTGGCCTGATCGGCAAGGCCGCGCAGCGCGAACCATCGCACCTTCTGGAATGATGATGTGAAGGCGGGCTGGTCGAGGAAATGTTCTTCCGCCTCGGTCGTCTGCCACCATGCGGAGGGGTAGGGGTTTCGGGGTGACTGATCGAAACCGAATTCTTCGCGTTCGGCCGGGGGAAGGCTGGCTATGAAATCGGCAAGGTCATCGTCGGTGAGGTCGACGGTCGACCAGTGAGCGCCTTGGTCGGCCAGCATGTCGGTGAGATCGGCGGGGGCGAGATCGTGGAGGTCCATGATCTTACTTATCTGGGCTGGCGAATCACCCGCACCTCACCGACCGGAGTGGCCCACGGTTTCCGTGTGTTTCCGGCTGTCGGATGCTTCTGTCGTGTATTTTTCGTGTATTCGCCGGATACACGGATACACGGTGTCCCCGGGAGGGTGATCTAAATCGCTGATTTTCCGGGGTTTTATGGTGAGTCCAGCTGGGTTCGAACCAGCGACCTACTGATTAAAAGAGCGGGTCGAGGCGAATGTAAAAAGGGTATTGAGCGAACATCTTTCGCGCCGCCACGGGGCGCGGGGTGTGGAGATATGTGTCCTGCCACCAATTCGAGGACGGCAGGCATCCAGATGCGATGATAGGGTCCACCGCGCGAATGAGGACGGCGCAGGTTAGTCGCTTTGTCGCGTCGCTGCGGGTGAAGGCAAGGATATTGCCGGCCCTTTGACCCTGGACCAGCACGGGATCGTAACTGGACGATGAAAATAACGAAGGATTGTCCCGCCGCATCGTCAGAAGCCTGTGAATAAGATGCAGTTTGCCGTTTCCCGCACTGTCATTGGAAGCAAGGGCGGTCTGGCGCAGCGTATAATCTACCGGGCGTCGATTATCGGGATCGACGAGGCTCAGATCCTCAAGTTCGCAGCCTTGGTAAATGTCGGGAACACCAGGGACACAGAATTTCAAAACGGTCTGCACCAGGCTGTGAACCTGCGCGGCTGGCTCGATCAGGCCGAGAAGTCGCTCGATATCGTCCCGGAAGCCGGGGTCGTTGACAAGACCGCACACCAGATGTGCAGCCTTTTTCTCATAGTGGGTGCATGGGTCCTCCCAGCTTGAACGTAGCCGAGCCTCCCGAAGCGCTTTTTTCTGCCAGAAGAGGATGCGATCATTATAGGCAGGAGAACCACCTGAACCGTCCCAAGTGCCAAGCAGGGTCTGGAAAAGCTGATAGCGATCGGCAGGATGAATGTCGCTGTGGTGCGCGATGGCAAATTCATTCCATCGCTGAACATAATCCGCCCAGAGTTCGGGCACGCCGCTAAGAACGGCAATGCGTGCGCGGCTATCCTCACCGCGCTTATGATCGTGGGTTGCGGTCGCAAGCATTGCCGCTGGAAAGTTGCTGGCCCGCTCACAAGCACGGCGATGAAATTCCGCCGGCGAAATGGCAAATTCACCCGGCGCTGATCCCACCTCATTGGCTGACAGTAGAGGCGCCCGTCTATAGAAGGCGGTGTCTTCCACTCCCTTGGCGGCGATGGGCGCCGATAGCTGCTGAAATCGGCGTACAGCCTCAGCCGCAAGGTCGGGCACGCCAGGGCCATCACCTGCGAGCCAAGCCAGAATCTGCTGCGCGACCGGTTGCTCACCCGGGGGCAGGTAGGGCCTTGCCGCTTCCCATGCCTCAGACCGTGCTTCCTCGTCACTTGCAGGAGCCGATTGTCCATCGCCATAAGTGCGATAGATAGAAAAGGCCTGCAGCAGGCAGCTGATCGCACGGCGAAACATTGGCTTCGTCCACGTCATGATCGCCGGATGTCCGCAGCTTTGTGCGACCGCGCTGAAAGCGTCGACGCAGCCGCTCAGCTGCGCCTCGAACTGCCATTCCAGCATATCGCGTTTCGCGCGGCGGATCACATCTTGCGCGTTGGACTGATCGGGCTCGAGCGCTGTCCAAAGGTCGGAGAGGGGTTTTTCTCCATTTGGCTCGTGAAGCAGGGCCATGACGTCGCGCATGAAGTCATAACCAGTGGTGCCCTCGACGCCCCAATTGGCAGGGAGCGTCTCCCTGGGGCCGAGTATCTTTTCGACCAGAATGGTGGCGCCTGGGCGAATTTGGTCCATGCGCGATCGCAGCTGCCGGCAATAGCGGGCGGGATCGGAGAGGCCATCGACATGGTCAATGCGCAGGCCGTCGATCAGTCCATCCTGGTACAGGCGGAAATAGAGGCTGTGCGTGGCCTCAAAGACTTCAGGGTCTTCGACCCTGATGCCTGCCAGATCGTTGATCGAGAAAAATCGACGCCAGTTCAGCTCATCACCGGCTGCACGCCAATGTTTAAGGGCATAATGCTGCGCCTCGACAATGGTGGCGATGTCGCCGTGCTGCGGCCCGTCGGGCCGTAGCGGAAGCTTGTGCTCGCCATAGAGCAACAGATGCGGCTCACCCGTCAACCCGAGGGCCAGATTGCCCTGCGCCAAGACGTCGCTTAGGGGCTCACCTAATATAGGCAGTGCCAGCGGGCTGTTCCAGTCGATATCGAAATAGTGGGCAAACGGGCTTGCAGAACCCAGACGCAGCACATCATTCCACCAAAGATTCTCGCCGCCAGCCACGCCCATATGGTTTGGAACGATGTCGATAATGATGCCCATTTCATGAGCACGCAATGTCGCGACCAAGCTTTGAAAACCAGCTTCGCCGCCAAGCTCGGGGTTGATGCGGGTCGGGTCGATGACGTCATAGCCGTGAGTTGACCCCTGGCGCGATGTCGTGATCGGGGAAGCGTAGAGATGGCTGACCCCGAGCGCCGCGAGATAGGGTATGATTTTTTGGGCCGCCGCAAAAGGGAATTCCTTTGTCAGTTGTACCCGGTAGGTCGCGCGCAGCGTCATGGCTGCTCCCCTTGGCGCGGATCATTTCTCTGGCGGCCCTTGGTCAGGCAGGCAATACGTCGTCGGATGTCAGCTTCGGAAAGGAGCCTTTCGAGCGGCGCTGGAAGGCGACGACGCCAATTGGGATGTTCGATCGTGGTGCCCGGTAGGTTAGGCTGCTCGATAAGGCCCATAAGATCCTCCATTGGCACCAGCAACAGGGGCGCTGCTGAGCCGGCAAGAAAGGTGAGGGCGCGCTCGATGACCGGTGCCGTGTCTGCATCATCGGGCTGCGGAGCACCTGCACCGATTGCTGTCCACAAGGCCAAACGGGCTTTCGCCCGTTGGGCTCGCGTTTCGCCTCCGCGATCGAGCCTGCGGTTCCAGTCAAGATCGCGGCCCGTCCACCAGCCTGCGATCGTCGCGATGTCGTGTGTTCCGCTCATAGCGACGGATCGCTCGGGATAATCAGAAGCCGGCAGGAAGCCTTCATCATCGCGAGCGAAAGGCAGAACGGTCATGCCGTAGATATTTGCCCTCTCCAGTGCTTGCTCAAAGCCGGTGGGCCGCGTGCCCAGATCCTCCGCGATGACTATGGATCCTGCGCGCCATGCCTCCAGTTTGAGAAGGCGCAGCATGTCGGCGAAGGGATAAGAGAGATAAGCTCCCTCGGCTGCCGGACGGCCCTCGGGAATGACCCATAGCCGCTGCAGTCCAAAGCCATGGTCAATACGCATGCCCCCGCCACGCGGCATGTTAGCTCGCAGCAGCGCGATGAAGGGCGCAAATCCGCGGTCTGCCAGGCCCTGCGGGCTGTAGCCCGTCAGGCCCCAGTCCTGCCCCCGTGGCCCGAGCGGATCAGGCGGCGCGCCTATGCGAAGACCTTGCAGAAAGGCGCCAGGGTCTTTGCGTGCATCCTCTCCTTGCGGATCGACGCCGACAGCAAGGTCGGTTATGATGCCGATTGCCATGCCCGCTTCCTTTGCGGCACGCTGGATAGCATCGAGCCGTGCACGCGCCTGCTCCTGCACGAAAGCTTCAAAGCGGCCGGCATCAAATGTCGTAGTGCCTTCCGGCGCAGCGCGCATGAACGCCTGCTCCAGCGCCTTCAGCTTGGCAGGACCGGCAACCTCCCAGTCTATCAGAGTCGCCGATGGCGCCACTCCTCGCGCATCTACCGGCACCAGGAGCGCGTTGAGTGCAATCCGGCTCGAGGGAGAGTAGGGCGCAAAATGGCCAGGCGCGAGGAGCGATTGCGCATGAACAGGGCTAAGGGCTATGGCGTCCGCTCCACAGGCGCTAAGACGCAGGACCGCGTCCATAAGAGCGTCGAAGTCGCCAAAATCCTTCCCCTCCTCGCGCAGCGAAGGGATCTGGACTGTAACGCCCCATCCGCGGGTCCTGATAGCTGGACAGGAAGGCGGCGCGACCGCCACCATCATGCTGCCGCCATCAAACTCTGCGCAATAATAGCCAGGGGCTGACACTCCATGGTCGGGGTCGATTTCCAGCGCCGTCCCCCTCTCGTCCCGGAGGGTAAATTCGCCGCTGGGCAAGGGCAGGGGCCCGCCGCAATCAACCGTTACCAATTTGGGGCGGGCAGAGCTCCGCTGGTGAAGCGTGGCGCGTGACCCTTTCACAGCGTCGTCATCACCAGCGCGTAGGCCGAGCGCGGCCAGGATCGCACGCAAGCTGTCATCGCTTACAATCTGCTCGACCCCGTCCGCATCGGTCCACCGGCGAGAAATGCCTGCTTCCCTCGCAAGCTGATGAAGCGGTCTCATTGCGGTTGACTGATCCAGACGGCGCAACTGGCTGGTGCGCCTGGCATTCCGGTGGCGAACGCGGGCTCGCTATTTTGGAGAAGATCGACGGCCATCTCGCCAAGGTTGATGAGGATGGTAAGCAGGCGCCCGCTCCCAAGCATCCACCTTGCCTCGACCGCGCCGGTGGAGAGCGCTGCCGCGCCAAGAGCGCGTGCCCCTGCGATACCTGGAATGATCGCCTGGCGGCGGAGGGTTAAAAGCGTGGCATAAAAGGACCGCCAGTCATTGGCATCCTCGCCGGGCATGATCCTGGCCATGTTGAATGTGTCGAACGCATTGGGGTCGGGGATGCGGTTCCTGGCATCGCGGCTCGAGAAGGCGGCAAAGCCCTTGAACTCATGACGCCGGCCCTCCCGAACGGCGTCAGCAAGTTCATCATGGAAATCGGTGAAAAATAGAAAGGGGCTCCTTGCGCCTACCTCCTCGCCCATGAACAACAGGGGGATATGCGGCAGGAGCAGTAGCAAGCATGTCGCGGCCCTGAGCCGTTCCAATGATGTAAGATTGATCAGCCGCTCGCCGAGCGCCCGATTACCGGTCTGGTCGTGATTTTGCAGGAAGGCGATGAAGGCGCTAGGGGGGAGATGTGCACTTTTACTCCCGCGCAGCCTGCCATTTTGATGCGGTGAGGGATCACCCTGATAGACGAACCCCTCGCTCAGGCAGCGTGCCAGCTTCTGCGTGGGTTCGTGTGCGAAGTCCTCATAATAGGCATCATGTTCACCTGTCAGAAGAACATGCATGACATTGTGAAAGTCGTCATTCCACTGGGCATCATAGCCCTTCGGGCCCAGTCTGGCGGCATCGTTGCGCTCGTTTTCGAGCATCAGATATATGTGTCGGCCATTGGTTCGTTCCCGGAGATCGCGTGCAAGGCTGTCAAGGAAATCGTCGTTGCCGATTGCATGGACCGCATCGAAGCGAAGGCCGTCGAAGCCATAGTCGTTCAGCCACATCAGCGCATTCTCGCGGAAATAAGCCGCAACCTGCGGTCGGTCGACCGCTACTGCCCCGCCCCATGGTGTATGATGCTTTGCGTGAAAAAAGGGCTTGGCATAGCTGCCGAGATAATTTCCGTCGGGTCCAAAATGATTGTAGACGACGTCGAGAAGGATCATCATCTCCAGGCGATGGGCGAGGTCGACCAGCTCGCGCAGCTCCGTCGGGCTGCCATAGGTTTCGGCAGGCGCGAAGGGAAGAACACCATCATAGCCCCAATTGCGTGATCCGCTAAACGCATTGATCGGCATGAGCTCAATCGCCGTAACACCTATCCTGGCCAGAGCAGGCAGCTGCTCAGCCACCCCTGCAAATCCACCGTAGAGTCCGACATGCAGCTCATAAATGACGGCTTCCTCCCACGGGCGGCCCACCCAACGATCGGTAGGCGGTGCGATCGGCGTGATGACGCTCCAGCCATGCACGCCGCCACATTGGCGGCGGGATGCAGGATCGGGGACAGCAAGGTCTGGGGCAAGTCGAAAGCGATAGCGACTTCCTTCTCTTGCTTCGGTCTCTACACAGAACCAGCCTTCACCGGCTTTTGCCATCGGGAGCGGCTGCGCGCAGTCCATTTCCAAAGTTACATGGTCCCGGTCAGGCGCCCAGAGCGCAAAGCGCCATCGCCCGTCGCCAAGATCGATTGGCCCCCAGTCGGTCATGCGACCGGTCTTTCGCCAAGCCAGGAAATCAATACGGCGGCGTGCGCCGCGACCCTGTATCCGTCACCGATTGCAAAGGGCGCTCGCTCGGGCTGCGCACTGTCGATGAGCACCTGTCGCGGCGCGGAAGGAGGTGGAAGGGTAAAGTCAATCACATCCCCGCTTGCGTTGAGCAGCAATGTCAGAGCCTCCACGCGCCCGTCCTCCAGCAGGCTGGCCCGTCGCATGACCAGCGCGCGCCCTTCAGGGTTGTTCCAGTCGTCCTCGGTCAGTCGCTCTCCGCGCTCATCCCACCATTCAATATCGTTGATGCCAAAGCCTGGCGAATCCTGACCATAAAGAAAGGTCGCGGCCCGCAGCACCGGGTGGGCCTTGCGCAGCCCGATCAATCTCGCTGTAAAATCGAAGAGGTCCTTGCCCTCCTCGCTCTCCATCATCGACCAGTCGATCCAGCTTATTTCATTGTCCTGGCAATAGGCGTTGTTATTTCCCCCCTGGGTACGGCCAAATTCATCGCCCGCCACCAGCATCGGAGTACCAAGAGAGGCAAAAAGGGTCGTGAGCATGGCACGGCGCACATTGCCTCGCCGAGCAGCTATGGCTTGGTCATGCGTCGGCCCTTCTTCGCCCCAGTTTCGCGAGAGATTATTGTCGTGGCCATCGCGATTATCCTCGCCATTGGCTTCATTATGCCGGTTCTCATAGGAGACAAGGTCCGCAAGCGTGTAACCATCATGGCTGGTTAGAAAATTTACGCTAGCCCAGGGACGGCGTGCACGACGGTCGAAAAGATCACCAGATCCAGAGAGCCGCGCTGCCAGATCCGCTCGCTGCAGTGGATCCCCCCGCCAGAAACGACGCGCGGTATCACGATATTTGTCGTTCCATTCAGCAAAGCCCGGCGGGAAATTGCCAAGCTGATACCCCCCCATGCCCACATCCCATGGTTCGGTGATGAGCTTGAGCCGTCCCAGTACCGGGTCCTGTCGCAGGACATCAAAAAGGCCGGCATTGGGATCGAATCCATGATCTGTGCGACCAAGTGTCAGCCCCAGGTCAAAGCGAAAACCATCTATACCGAAACTGTTTGCCCAGTAGCGCAGTGAATCAGCCACCATTTGGATGACCCTGGCATGGGTCAGATTGAAGCTGTTGCCCGTGCCGGTATCGTTAAGACAATAGCGCGGATCGTCGGGTAGGAGCCTGTAATAGGTTGCATTATCAATTCCGCGCCAGGAGAGAGTAGGACCTAGCTCGCTTCCCTCGCAACTATGATTATAAACGACATCCAGGATGACCTCGATCCCGGCTGCGTGAAGGCGTCGCACGGCAACGCGCAACTCGTCATGGCTATCGCTTGCGAAATAGCTAGGCTCGGGTGCGAAGAAGCTGAGGCTGTTATATCCCCAATAGTTGCGCAGGCCTTTTTCCAACAGGAAGCGATCCTGGGTAAAAGCGTGGATGGGCATCAGTTCGAGCGCGGTGATGCCCAGTCGCTTCATATGGTCGATCACCCTTGGATGAGCGAGTGCGGCGAAGGTGCCGCGCTCCTGCGCCGGGGCGGCCTCCAAAAGCTTGGTAAGACCCTTGCTATGGGCTTCGTAGATGACGGTCTGCGACCAGGGGATATTGGGACGAATGTCGCGTGACCAGTCGAAACTGTCATGTGTTACCACCCCCTTGGGCATGGCGCTTGCGCTGTCGCGCCGATCAAAACCAAGGTCCTTTTGCCGGCCCCGGACCCGATAGCCGTGCAGCACATCATTCCATCGAATATTGCCCGACAGGCGGCGTGCGTAGGGATCGAGCAGCAATTTGTTCGGGTTGAAACGATGGCCCTCCTGCGGCGCGTAGCGACCATGCACGCGGTAGCCGTAGAGCAGACCTGGCCGCGCATCTGGAAGATAGCCATGCCACACTTCATCGGTACATTCGGGAAGGGGAAGGCGAGCCAATTCCTTTCGGCCGCTAGGATCAAACAGGCACAATTCGATCCGGTCGGCATTGGCAGAAAAGATGGCGAAGTTGACACCCAGACCATCGAAGCTGGCGCCAAGGGGGTAGGGCGATCCGCCCTCGAGACGATCAGGATATAGGCTCAAGGGCGGTATCGTCCCGTAATTTGCGGACGGAAAAGGGCTTTAGCTTCAGGCTCTGGTGGGCTTCTTTTTGGTCAGTGCTTCGGCTGCCGCGCCGCTTGCCAGAGGATTGGGTAGCTGACCTACCGCCTGGGCCTGGGCAATCTCGGCTTCAGCCTGGCGCCAATGTTCGGTTGCCAAACCTTCCGGATGGCCTTGCGCCTCCCAGATGGCGTGGGCGCGCTGGCGAATTCTTGCTTCACTCTCGTCTGTCATGATGGCTTCCTGCCTCGGGATCTTTCACCATAATCCAAATGCACGATATGAATTTTGGATGCGCATACTGATATGGATCAGGCTGATTTTGCCTTGGGCCCTATTTGGCATTTTTTCATGCTCCCAGGCGATTTTTGTGATCTGCATGCAACTTTGCCGGATGCGATGGACCACGCCATTGTCGCAGTGACCGATTGTCAAATAGCCTATATCGCAAATGAGGAAATAGATCGCATCACTCGTCTATCGGCCACACTCGCGCGTGCCTTTTGGAGAGCAACGCTGGTGGATGAAGCCATTTTACGGCAATGGCTGGTCAATAGCGGCCGCCGCAACGCCTTTGATGCCGTGGCGCACCTCTTATGCGAGCTGCATTTCCGATCACGACTGATCGGCCTTGGCAGCGATCGCGTCGCATTGCCGCTTACCCAAGAGGATTTGGCCGATGCCTGCGGGCTGACCCCTGTGCATGTCAACCGCATGCTACAACGCATGCGCAGGGAAGGCCTGATTGAAATGGCAGGCGGCGAGCTCTGCGTGCCCGATATCAGGGCTTTGCGGCAGAGCTGCGGCTTTGAGCCGCACTATTTCCATTTGAAGCTTTCGACCGACTATCCCAGCGACCGTCCCGAGCATGCAGGCGATATGACGATGGGAACTTTGTAATGTGCTAAGCTCCCAGGCGCGCGGCCTCAAGCCAGAGTGACAATGGAGACGTCGCCACTGCGGTCGAGTGGTTTGACAATAACTGTCTCACCCATGCGCTCGAAACTGATATCCGCTTTACCACTTCCTACTGATAGGGCTCGAATGTTGAGCGCATTCAAAAAGGTCGGCATGGCCGGTTCGCTGAAAATTATCTGACGCGAAGGGACGTCAAACCGCAACCCAAGACTTGACTGGATCAATGCCAGTGGTGCCGCGGCGGACCAGGCCTGCGGGCTGCAGGCAACAGGGTAAAAGGTCGGACCTTGCGAGCGACGGCGAGGAAAACCGCAGAAGAGCTCAGGCAACCGCATCATGTCTACATAGGTGGCGGCGGCAAACAGCCCCTCAAATATCTGAGCGGCCTGCCGTTGGAAGCCGTAGCGCGAAAAGCCGGCAGCGATGAGGGCATTGTCATGGGGCCAGATCGAGCCATTATGGTAGCTCATGGGGTTGTATCGCTTCTCCGTGGAAGCGATTGTCCTCACGCCCCACCCCGAAAAGGAGGATGGCGCCATCAGCGTGTGTACAACCGTTGCCGCCCGCTCTTCCTTGGCAAGGCCGGTGTAGAGTACATGGCCTGCATTAGACGATCTGATGCGGCATGGACGCTTCTCTCCATCGAGAGCCAGGACATAGGTGCCCAGGGCCGCGTCAAAGAAGGCGGCATCGAACCGATCGCGAAGATCAGCCGCCCTTGCGCGGTAAGTCGATGCCTTGTCGGCCTCCTCGGTGGCCAGGTAGATGGCGGCCGCCGCGTTCCAGGCGCCATAGACATAGGCTTGCACCTCTACCAGCGCGATCGGGCCCTTTGCGATACTGCCGTCAGCATGGAAGATGGAATCATGACTATCCTTCCAGCCCTGATTTTGAAGTCCCTGGTCAGTCAGCCGCCCATATTCCACGAAACCATCGCCATCCCGGTCACCGTGCACATCAATCCACGCCAGTGCTGCCTCGATCTGGGGCAAGATTGTACGAAGAAATGCGATGTCGCCCGTCCTTTCCAGATAGGCGCCCGCGAGCATGACAAACAGCGGGGTGGAATCAATGCTGCCATAATAATGGCGAAACGGCACCTCGCCCAGTTCTGCCATCTCGCCATGGCGTGCCTCGTGCAGGATCTTGCCCGGCTCTGCGTCGGACGCCGGATCAAAACTTATGGCCTGATGCGCGGCGAGATAGCCAAGTACTCCGCGGCTGACGGCTGGATCGAGCCATAGCGTCTGAATTGCGGTAATGAGCGCATCTCTGCCGAACACGGTGCTGAACCAGGGTATACCAGCATAGGGATAGGGTCCATGTTCGGTTTCGGTAGACAGCATCGAAATGTCTGCAACCGAGCGTCGAGCAACTTCGTTGAACAGGTCATTGGACGAACGAATAGTGGCACCACGTGATCGTGCATGCCGAAGCTCCCGCATCGACTCACGCAGGAATTTGAGAAATTGCTTGGGAAGAGGCTCCTCTTCTCGCATATGACCGCAGCAAATGCGCGCGAACAAAGTGCATCGTTCTCCGGGCGCCACATTGACCTCGAACCGGGCGGAGCTTTCCGTTAATTCAAGTGGCGGCGGGTCGAAATGAAGATGAGTGGCGCGCTCACGATCATCGCGCCCCACATATGAGAGCAAAACTTCCGCAGCACCAACTTTTGGCGGACGCAGCGTACCGCGACGCAAGCGCGTCATTCCCCGAATCTCGAAGAGATCGGCGAAATCAGCTCCGAATGCCAATTCGACGGACATTTTCCGGCTTTGAGTGTCGAAGTTGCGGATTGTGATCCGCTCGTAGATCCCGCCCTTCCATAAGAAGCGTGTGCGCCGCAGATGGATAAGGTCATGCTCAACTTCTACGCGACCATCGTCACCGGGAAAATCCGGGTTGGCCAGGTCACAAGTGAGCATGGCATTGTCGTCCCTCAATGCCGAACTGAGAAGGATTGGACGCATGTTGTTGACGGTGAGATAGAGATGCGAGAGATGCCGCGTATCGCGATGATAGAGGCCTTCAGGGCTGCCGGGCCCAGAAATTGCGTCACCGCTATGATCGAACACTGCAAAGCTGTCGCCATGTTTGAGAGTTCGGGGGCGACGCTCGTGCAAAGAAGCAGTTGCAGGAATGAAGAATTGGGTCTGCGCCTGGGACAGGGTCTGTCCGCCGGCGATACCCGGCAGGTCGGACTCATGCTGGGTCATGGACATGGCAACTCCTATGCGACGATCTGCAGCTCTGCTTCTTCCCCTCGCTGACGGCGCAGCCATGCGGCGTCCGTGCGCGCGCCGGGCAGTCCATGATATAGCGCAGTATAATCTGCGGCCATCCTGGCCGCCGTGAAGCGTGCGTCAAATGCGCTTCGAACCCGCCGCCGATCAAGGTGAGATAATTGCTCGATGGCCGCGACCGCCTCATCCTCGGTATCCACTATAAATCCTGACCGGCCATGTTCGATCACTTCAGGAACCGAGCCGCATCGAAAAGCGATTACCGGCGTGCCGCAAGCCATCGCCTCGATCATTACCAGACCAAAGGGTTCAGGCCAATCGATCGGAAAGAGCAGCGCGCTTGCATTCCCCAGAAATTCGGCCTTCTGCTGTTCATTGATCTCCCCGACAAAATGTATGTTGGGGTAACGATCGATGAGGGGCGCGATTTCCGTTTCCCAGTATGCCCGATCCACATTGTCGATCTTGGCCGCGATACGAAGCTCTTTGCCGGCCCGCGCGGCGATGCGAATGGCCCGATCAGGCCGCTTTTCGGGTGAGATACGGCCAAGAAAGGCAAGATAAGCCTCGTTATCGCCATAACGCGGTAGAAGCAGGTCGGCAGGCAGGCCATGATATATGGTCGCCCCCCAATTAACGGGCGGCATGGGTTTACGCTGATGGTCTGAAATGGACACCAGGCAGTGATCGCCAAAGCAACGATAGACGGGTGGTAGATCGGGTAGGTCGAGGCGTCCGTGAAGCGTAGTCACGGTTCGGCCGATAAAGTTCTGCGCCATTGGCAAATGCAGTAGGTCGATATGGAAATGAAGTGCGTCAAACTCATCTGCACGCTGCCTGACCGCCTCCAGCAACATCATATGATATGGAATGGGGTCAACGATGCCGGGCGTTAGTCGCAAGGCTGCGGGGGTAATGGGAACCAATTCTGCAGCAGTACGCGAATCCCCGCTCGCAAAAAGCGTGACATCATGTCCCTGACTGACCAGTTCTTCGGTCAGGTACGAGACAATCCGTTCGGTACCGCCATAATATTTAGGGGGCACGCTTTCAGCGAGCGGGGCAATTTGGGCAATCTTCATGCTGCGATTCCTCGATAGAGACAAGCCCGCAGTCCCCCGAGTTGTGCAGGTCGCATGCATAAATGCTAGAGACGCTTAAAGTTGCATGCTGAACCTTTGAGACGGGTATCGCACATAATTTCATCAAGAATATAAGGTAAGAACCCGGCTCTACTAACATGGTTTGTTGATCTATGTTTCTTTTGTGCCTTCTTCCATTTGCGATCTGGCTTCTTCCGCTGCGCGAATTAGGGCGTGCCCCGTTCCTTCTGCGGCTTCGGCTGTCAAAGTGATGGCAATACCATCGGGACCATCGAGCATGACGAGGCCGGCATCGGCCGAAGCCGTCCCAATATCATTATGAATTCCGGGGGTTGGCATGGACAGTCCTCCTGAAGTTGCGAGGGAACGACCAACCGCAACTTCCGGTTCCTTCAGCGTTGCCGGTCCAGAAAAAGATAGGAAGGATCGAATTCTCCCAGTTGCGCCAGGGCAGCTGGGTCAGCGATATGCACCTGATCGCGGCGCACCTCCATAAGGCCGCGCTCCTTCAATTCACGCAGCATCCGGTTCATATGAACGGGGGTTATCCCGCATGCTTCGCTCAAATCCGTTTGCGTCATGGGAAGCTGAAAGTGCGCGCCATCGCTTCGTCCCACAGCCCGCAATTTTGCCTCTATCTCACAAAAGAAATGGCTGACCCGCGCAAGTGCGTCCAGGCGACCCAGACGGAAGATCCATTCGCGGTGCATGGCGGCGTCCAGCAACGTTGCGAACCAGAGTAATTTGCTTAGATGAGGGCGCGAGACCATCAGCTGATCAAGCGCACCATGAGGCACCAGGGCCACCTTGCAACTTGTCAAGGTTGCCAGGTCATGATCGAGGTGGCCAAGCGGGTAACCGTGAAGATCAACGAAATCACCCGCGACATGGACCGCAACGAGTTGGCGCGCGCCCTGGCGATCGTCCATATAGCGGCACATGAAGCCTTCGATCAGATAGGTGCTGAATCGGACCGGATCATCACGCGAAATCATTGTCTTGCGTGCCGCTATGGTTCGTAGATCTGAGACTGCTGTTTCGAGTGCCTCGAGATCTCCAGCAGTGAGTTGGTCACGCCTGCGGTTACGGAGCAGATCGGCAAAAATCATGGAGGCATCCAGCGCTGAAGGAAGATTGACGTAGATGGGACTGGCATAGGCCTTTTTCCCTTCGGGCAGATACTGAAATCGGGTGAAGGCCGATTTTTCCAGCCCCTACGCCTCTACAATCTTGATCCTGTTTAGTCTGATTTTGCGGAACGAGGGGCCGCTTTCCGAATTCTTCCTATATATCAAAAATCGGAAGGCTTATCGGTGGCTACTCAGCTTGAACATAGCGGTTCGCAGTTTCTTCGGCAGGATTTCCAGGAGCAACTAAGCCACTGGAACAAGCAACGGCTTTCCCCCGCCTTTCCCGAGGACGCCACGTCTAGGCAGTTTGATCAAGACCGGACAATGCTGCGGCTGGAGCATGCATTTATCGAGGAGTTGCGCCAAGAGGTTGTGAAGGAGGCTTCGCTTGCGCCTGCTGATCCTGACGCATTTGTCGAATGGTTCGAAGCGCTCAAGGCATCCGGGCCCGGGCAGCATGATCGTCTCTTTCCCTGGTTGGCAAATGAGGCCGATAAGGACCAGTTGCGCTGGTTCCTGTCGCAGGAAGCTGCCGGTGAGGCAGGGTTCGATGATCTGGTAGCGATGACGCAGGTCAAGTTGCCGGCCCGAGCCAAGCTCGAACTGGCGCGCAATTACTGGGACGAGATGGGACGCGGCAACCCCAAGGGAATGCATGGCCCCATGTTGGGACAGCTGGTCGACATTCTTGAACTCGACACCCAAATTGAACACACTGTCTGGGAAAGTCTGGCACTTGCAAACGCCATGACCGCCATGGCGTCGTCGCGCTGCTATGCATGGCATAGTGTTGGGGCGTTGGGTGTTATCGAGCTCACGGCTCCTGACCGGTCGGCGCATACAGCCAAGGGCTTGCGGCGTATCGGTTTGTCCGGCTCGGAGCGCCGCTATTTCGATCTGCACGCAGTTCTCGATATTAAGCATAGCCGCGACTGGAATGACGAGGCGGTCCGGCCACTGGTGGAGGAGGATCCTCGGCGTGCCAGAGCAATAGCTGAGGGCGCGCTGATCCGGTTGCATTGTGGCGCTCGCTGTTTCGCCCGCTATCGCACTCATCTAGGAGTAGCATGATGGACCGTTCAATACTGCTGGTTGAAGATGATCCGGCGATTGCGCAAATCATCGTCGAAATGCTGGAGGGGGCGGACTATGCCGTCGATGGCCCCCACATGACCTTGTCCGACGGCCTTGAGGCACTTGCCAGAAAAATGCCTTCAGGTGCGGTGCTCGATATTCGGCTCAAAAAGGGAGATGTGGGCCTTCTGGCAGATGATCTTGATCTCTACGATATTCCCTATGTGTTCTGTTCGGGCTCTTTTGATCATCCTGCCGTCGCGGGACATCCTTCCGCGCCGCTCATTCCCAAGCCTGCCATGGGAAAGCGCTTGATCCCGACTTTGCGACGCATGCTCCATTAGACATGGATTAGGGATTCGACGAAGGGCTCTCGAGACGGGCCCAAGCGTCGTGCTCGGCGAAGATCGGCGCGATATTGGCTGTCATTTTCTGTAGTCCGGCAATATCGATCAGCCTCACCAATGCCTTTTGACGCTCCACCAGGCCGCTGCTGTCCAGGCGCTTGAGGGTTCGATTGACATGGACGGCCGTCAATCCAAGCAGCTCCCCGAGCTGCTGCTGTGTGAGGGGGATTTCGAAACGGTCTTCCATGGCAACGCCCGCCGATTTCGCCCGGTCATGTAGGTCAAGGAGGAAAGCTACGATCCGCTCGAGGGCCGAGGTTGCGCCTAGCCAGGAAAGGTTTTGCATGAGCGCTACCCGTTCCTTTTGGCTGCTCAGAAACAGGCCTGTAGCAAGGCGCGGACTATCCATCAGCAATTTGCCGATCGCGGCATTCGAGATAGGACAGATAATTGCATCTGTAAGGGCTTCCAGCGTCTCCCCGGCGTGAACAAGGGAAAGGCTGGGAAAGCCGAGCATGTCGCCGGGCAGATGCACTTTGACGATCTGCCTGCGCCCATCACGCAGCATCACCGAGGAGCTGACCCAGCCCTTCAATAGGAAGAAAACCCCGGATACCTGGTCGCCTTCTCGTCGGATGATATGATGCCGCTTTACAGAACGCTGGCTGCTCGTCCAGCCTTCTGCGATCCGAGTTTCGGCAGATGTTAGGGGCACGAATTCGTCAAGGCGATGATAGGGTGGCAGCATGATCTCTCCGCAGGTCCGGAGCGTCCATCCGTCATTCGCTAACCCAGCGCATTTACAAGGATCAGTCACAAGCCAGCATTTTTTTGCTGACCGCCCGGGGCGACTGATCCAGTTTAATCGTTGCCACTTGCAAGTTTGAAGCGCGCGATTTCCATCCTCGCCCAAGCAGTATCCCGGCTTTTCCGCCACCGGGACCTGCTCAACCCTATTGACGTCTTGAGCGGCGCCGCACCATTTTCGGCGGATATAGTGTCGGCCTACTGACCGCCTCCACCGATTGTCGGCGCCGACAATGATAGCGCCGCAAGCGTGAACTGCATCCTCATAATCCCCTCCCGCACTTTACCGTTTAGACGCGTCAACCCGCGGCTTTCAACCTCGCTCCCGCTGGGAGCCTTCCTTTGCGTCCATCGTTAGAAGAGGGTTCCAATCTTGGAGGACGAAAGATGGGCATATTCAGCAAAATCAAGGACAGGATTTTCGGGCATGATGGCGCGAAAGCCAGCGCAAAACCTACTCCTTCCTCGACGGGAATATCCAATCCAGGTCATGCGTCGACGCCTGCTCCAGCACCTGCCACGTCGCCCGCCGCCTCCGTCCCGGCGCGTGAGCCTACATCACCTGTCGAGATTGATGTCGGCGCTGTGCTTCTGGCCATGGCCGATGCTAAAGAAGGAGGCGGAAATTATCAGACTTCTATCGTTGACCTGTTGAAGCTGCTCGACCTGGATTCAAGCCTTGTCGCACGCAAGGAGCTGGCCGAGGAGCTTTCGGTGAGGGTTGGCGCGGACGGCAGCGCGGAGCAGAATATCGCACTTCACAGGGCTGTCATGGCGAAGCTGGCCGCAAATGGGGGAGTGGTCCCAGAAAATCTGCGCCACTGACTGCTCTGTGCTGAGCGGGCTCATTGAGACGTTGGCTTGGCGGCTGGCGAGGTTGACATGGTTGCGCAGAAACGGCCCCGCGGTGACGGGGCCGTTCTTTCATCAGGCGATACCGGCGCCGCCAGTTACCCCATAGACCTCACCGGTAATATAACTGCCTTCCTGAGATGCGAGCAACACATAAACGGGCGCTATCTCAACGGGCTGACCGGGACGGCCGAACTGGCTCTGCTCACCGAATTTCGTGACTTTGTCCTGCGGCTGGCCGCCGCTTGGTTGAAGAACCGTCCAGAAGGGGCCAGGCGCGACCACGTTGGCGCGGATGCCTTTCTCGATAAGCTGTTTTGCCAGCGCCTTTGTGTAGGCGACGATGCCCGCTTTGGTAGTGGCATAGTCCAGGAGAATGGCTGATGGCTCATAGGCCTGCACAGAGGCGGTGGTGATCACGGATGCGCCAGCTGGAAGATGGGGCACAGCCGCCTGCGCGATCCAGTGCAACGCATAGAGATTTGTCTTGAGCGTAGTGTCAAAATCTTCCGAGCTCACCGTACCCACATCATCGCGATATTGCTGATGGCCAGCGTTGATCACAAGAATGTCAAGCCCGCCAAGACCCGCGACTGTCTCATCGACAAGCTCGCGACACCAGCGTTCGTCGGTGATGTCCCCGGGCAGCGCGACAGCCTTGCGGCCTTCAGCTTCGATCAAGGCGATCACCGACTTCGCGTCTGCCTCCTCGCTTGGAAGATAGGAAATGGCGACATCGGCGCCCTCGCGCGCAAATGCAATGGCTACGGCCCGTCCGATACCGCTGTCGCCGCCGGTAACGAGCGCTTTTCGTCCCTGCAGCTTGCCAGAGCCGACATAGCTGTCTTCGCCATGATCGGGCTTGGGATCCATGTCCGCGGCGATGCCTGGAACAGGTTGTGGCTGCTCGGGAAATGGGGGCTTTGGATATTGCTCGCGCGGGTCCTGCATGGTGAGACGCTCTGCCATATTGGCTCCTTGGTGGTAGGGATAGGGACATTGTCCCGAGATGCCGTTTCAAGCGGCACAGCAACTTACGAGCCGTCTGGCCATCTGGTTCCACGGAGTGGCCCAAAGAAGCCCGGATCACACAAGTGCCTGATCCTGACCGAGAAATTATCGCCCGTCGCCACGGCATGTTCGATTGCCGGATAGCAACGTGACGCTCCTTCCAGCAGGTATCGCATGAATATCAAACCGATCCATGTTGCGGCATCCGGGCCGAAGGCGACATCGACAGAGCTCAGGGAAGGAAAGAAATCCGGTTGGGAATTGATCTGGTTAAGCATGATTTTTCCGGCCAAGTGGAAACACCCGGGCGCCATCAGGCTTTAAGATCAGGCATGAAACTTAGGAGCAGTAATGGCTAAGCTGCAAGATGCCGCATTTTATCCCACGCCCAAAACCAATTTGGGAACGAGCGATCTGAAGGCTCGCATGGTGGCCGTTGCGGAATTTTTGAAAAGCCCAACGATGGTCGGCTCGTCATTCCCAGCGTCCCACTGGCTTATAGACCGGATGCTGCAAGGCGTCGACTGGCCTTGTGTGAACACGATGGTGGAATATGGGCCAGGTACCGGTGTTTTCACGAGCGCCATCCTCGCTCGCCTTCAACCCTGTGCCAGGCTGATTGCCATCGATACCAGCCCGTCATTCACCGACCATCTGGCCTCGGCGATCACAGATGAGAGATTGCATGTCGTTACGGGGTCGGCTGCCGATGTGCAGCATATCATGGCCGAGCTAGGTCTATTGCAGGCCGACTGCATTATATCGGGACTGCCCTTTTCTACCCTTGAGCCCGAAGTTGCGACGCAAATCATTGATGGCAGCGTTCAAATCCTGTCTCCCGACGGGGTCTTCATGGCCTATCAGATGCGGACTGCTGTGCGCGCGCTCCTCGAGCGTCGGTTCGACATGGTGCGCGCCGCATATGAATGGCGCAATATTCCACCATGTCACCTATATTGGGCATCCAAGCCCGACAGACAAAGAGGACGGTGAACTGGGGACCTCACGTGGCTGCTCATCGCCTGCCTCATAGCCGTTGATTACAGACCGGGCGGCATGCTCAGTAGCAACATTCTCGCCTACGGCTCGGTCCTTCTCCAGGTTCTTACCACGCCAAAGACCTCTGGTCGACGAATATGGCGATGAAAACCGGAACGATGCCGACGATGGAAGCGCTGGTCTTCCAAGTCGGCGCTCGGACATTTTTCGTCGGTGGCCAGCATCAAGCGCCCTCAAGCAGAATTTCGCCGTCCTCCTCACCGTGCCAATAATGGATGCGCTTGCCGACGACCTGGATCAGGATAAGCCCGGGCGTTTGCGGACCGTGCGGCCACCATCGTTCCAATCCCTTGCTCCAATGCGCCTCGAACTGCGCCTGATCCTTGACCAACATAGCCCGACCTTCCACCGAAACGAAGAAGGGGCGGTGGCCCAGCAGGCCTGATTTGCCCTGATAACTTACATTGACAGCCGGATTCGTCGCAATATCTGAGGCCATCAATGTATTTTCGTCGGTGAAGAACCAGGCGGTGCCGTCATAATCCACTTCGCGATTATTGCTCATCGGACGCGATCCGATGGCACCATTTTCAGTATGGGTGGCAAGCATCGCGAAATCGATTTCCCTCATTTTTCGCGACAGATCTTCAAGTGTCAGAGGCATAGCTCTCTCCTTTTTGGGCTCAACGCGTGAATGAGCCTATCGGCCCAACACGAGGGGATTAGCGGTCTGCAAGTTTGTATGCCTGTGAAGGCAATTCCCCTGCGTCTTGCCCGCTGGCCCCGGAGGACCGGCGACCGCCCCGGACCATTTCTTCGATCCACGTCAGCAGCAACTGGTTATACGCACGCCGGCAACCCTCATCGCGCAATGAATGGTCGGCGCCTTTGAGGATACGATAACTCAAGGAATTGCTGTTATGGAAAGCGGACATGTAGGAGCTGATCGTCGCGTGCGGGACATAATCGTCATTCTCTGATTCTACGATAAGCACATCACCTGCAAATCGTTCGCACGCGGCGAGTGCCTTGTCCTCCCGGCCGGTACGGAAACGTGCACGATAAGCGTTGATTAGGTCTCGATCCAGCATTGCCTTGGGGACATCCCAATGCTCGTCTGGATAGAGAGCCGGTACACGCAAAGCGAGCCAGTTGACCGGACGGACCGCTGTGAGGAGGGCGGCAAGATATCCGCCATAACTGGTGCCAACGACCGCAATCGCAGAGGGATCAACCTGGTCCTGGCCGACAAGATAGTCATATGCGGCCACGGCATCGGCAAGGCCATGCGATCGTGTCACCTTGTTTCGTTCCTCGGCGTGTCTGGCATGTCCTCGTAGATCAAAGGTGAAGCAGATACAGCCTAGCTGCGCGATCTCTTCGGCTCGAACCATATCCTGATCGCGCGAACCGCCCCAGCCATGGATGAAGAGGATGCCGGGAACCAGCTTGTCCGGTGACAGGATGGTTGCCTCGAGACTTTCTCCCTCAACGTCAAAACATGTTTGGTTGCCTGTCATTCCAACTCCATTGCATATTTGGTCATGGGGCCTGCGACCGCGTCGATGCCGCTATAATAGAGGGTGCTCCCCTCTGGTGCGGCGTCGACTTCACCATAAATCTCCATCGTCGCGCATGTCACCGTGGAACGTTCGCGATCACGTGCGAATGCTTCAAAAGCGGCTATCTCGGCGCCGCTCGCGCCGCCTGCGCGCCAGCTTTGCTCCAGCACGCCCACGCGCATTTCCCTGGTGGAATTCACGCCGGCAGCGACATCATAATTGCGGCGGGAGGCCATCAGCTCGGGATAGAATTTCGAGACAATCGCGTCATATGCGATCGCTTTCTCGATTGCCTGTTTCAAATCATCGGCAAGTTCGAGCGCCGCCAGTTGCTGAAAGCTGCCCCGCACCACATGCAGGGTCGAGCCGCCATAGACTACGGCGCCTTCGTTGTTGGTAGCGAGGCGTTGAGTGCCCCAATAAGAAATTGTTTCGCCAAAAAGGCATGTCATTCCGACACTGTAAGTGATGACATTGTCGAGATTTTCTTCAATTACGACGCCATGACGCGCAATGGTTTGCGCATCAAGCTGCGCGATCGCCTCTTCCAGTTCCCGTGGCGAGGTCGCAACATATTGTCCAAGCCCTGCAGTCGCTTCAACTTCCTTCAGACGGACCGAGCCGTGCTGAAGTAGATCCAGGCTCGCGGCGCGAACAGTATCGATATCGAAAGCCGACCAGCCAGAGAGGACATATGGCGCAAGAGCAGCGCCCAGTTCAGGGCGCCATCCTGCGGGCATTGTATCACTGGGCTGAAAAACCGGATGTGTGATGACCTTGCTTCCCACAAAGCCGTGGGGAACCACGCCACCGTAAATTTGACTCTCGTCGCGGATGCCCAGCTGATCAGCTACGGCCAGTTCAATCGTGCCTGGGGGAATGAAGAGCGTATGATTTGGATCATCGGGCTCACGGACTGTCGAAGGTTCATGCTCCACGAATGTCGCCCCGCCCAGCCGGGCTATCCTTCGCGCAAGTTCCGCTCGTGCAACCCGGTCATGTTCGTTGTTCATGGTGCCAGACAGCACGGGAAAGATTTTGACTAGGCGGGTTTGATGCAAACTGGCCATTAAACCTCTCAGATCCTGGAGAAGCTGCCGTCCGGCAGTTCTTCAACAACCCAGTCTTACGATTTTATATCCATTTGCCCTGTGCGGCAGGATTGTGCTTCGCGGGCTCAACGTGCCGCGGTAGGCGAGAAAGCCTCTGGGAACGGGTTAACGGTGGGAGAGGGATCGAGATAAGAAGGGATTTCGCGCGGTTTACGCGCCCCGGCCCGTTGGATCAGGACCTTTCCCGAAATTGTCGCCACCAGGGCATCTCTCCGCCCATATGGCGCTCATCTTGTATAAAATGATCCATGATCTCATTCATATGATCAGCGCACGCTCGCACTAGTACCCAACTTGGATCGCTCATATTCTGAATAGCAAGGTTTCGCAGAAGGGCGATTTCCTCGGCCATCAGCGTCAGTGCTTCGACATCATCACGCATCCGTAATTCCGGCCTTTCCTGGCTCCTCTCAATGGCTTCAACTCCACGGGACCGCGAAATATCCGTGATCGCGATCTTCTAGCGCGCTCAGTGCGGGATCATTTGCGCTGCCCATTCATTTTTGGGCAAAGGAGAACAGCGATGATCCAAACGCATTGGCCCAGGACATTGACGATCGTTCGGCACGGCCAAAGCGCAGGCAATGTTGCGCGAGACGCTGCCATTGAAGCTGATATTGACCGTATCGATGTATTGGATCGCGATGCCGACGTGCCTTTGAGCGATCTTGGTCGCGATCAGTCGCGCGCACTTGGTCGCTGGTATTCCAGACGGATGCCCCATGATCGGCCCGATATCCTCCTTGCGTCGCCCTATCGACGCGCGTGCCAGACCGCTGATCTTTTCCGTAGCGCTGGAGGCTGCGGGCAGGACGTGGACATTTGCTTTGATGAGCGCTTGCGGGAAAAGGAATTCGGAATACTCGACGGGTTGACAACGACCGGCATCCGCAGCCTTGAACCGCAACAGGCCGAGTTCCGAAGGGTACTGGGAAAATTCTATCATCGGCCTCCCGGTGGCGAGAGCTGGTGCGACGTCATACTGCGTCTGCGATCCGTCATGGATACGATCGCGCTCCATCATGCGCAGAGGCATGTAATGATCTTCACCCACCAAGTGGTAGTGCTATGCTTGCGTTACATTATTGAAGGCATGAACGAGGCCGAAATACTGCAGATAGACCATGAGGCAGACGTCGCCAATTGTGCCATCACCGAATATGCGTTTGATGAGAGCAAGGGCGCGCGTGGCGGACTATCTCTTAAGCGCTATAATGTGACAGCCCCGGTCGAACAGGAAAATACGCCCGTAACTCGCTCGCCAGACGCCATCGCGGGCGCTCGCGGATGAGCTGCACGGCACTCGATAAGGCATGGCTGCTGCAACACCCATTGCCGGCAATCGAGCATGGCGCCGACAAAAACGATCGCGGCCGTGTGTTAGTGGTGGGCGGCGGTGAATTTGTACCAGGGGCGCTGCGCCTTACCGGCGAAGCTGCCTTGCGAGCTGGCGCGGGGAAGCTCCAACTGGCAACGGTGAGATCTGTGTCGCTTTCGCTGGGCGTCTTGGTTCCAGAAGCCGCAATGATTGCGCTGCCGGTTGACAGTGACGGAGAGATCGCGCCGGAAGCCGCAGACATTCTGCTCGCGCGAATGGCAGCCTGTGACACGCTTGTGCTTGGACCTGGAATGAGCAGCACGCCAGGCACTGAGGCATTCATCAATAATTTCTTCGATAGTCTCGTCTGGCCGGGTTGTCTTATTCTTGACGCCGCTGCACTTGTAGCGCTGCGCAGGCTCGACCAATCCAGATGGCATCCGAAAAATGTCATTTTTACCCCGCATCATGGTGAGATGGCTGCTTTGACCGGCTTATCTGTAGAAGCGATTGAAGCGGATCCGGCAGCGATTGCCATCGAAATGGCTGCTCGCTGGAACGCTGTCATTCTACTCAAGGGAAAGGAGAGCTATCTGGCGTCCCCTAACGGAGAGTGCCTTGTCTTTACCGGTGGATGCGTCGGGCTCGGCACGGGTGGCTCGGGTGATGTCCTTGCCGGTCTTGTCGGGGGCCTGGCTGCTCGGGGTGCCTCTGCGTTTCGGGCAGCAGCCTGGGGTGCTTGGGTCCATGGTCAGGCCGGAGCGGAACTGGCGGGGAGAATGGGCCAGATCGGTTTTCTTGCGCGCGAGCTTCTGCCGCTCATTCCTGCAATAATAGACGGACAGCTAACCAAGCCCTCCTGATCCTGAGGACATTTCCACCTTCAAATGTCCTGCTGCGTGCAAGCGCAACTCCCGGTTCCCACCTGGCATGCCTCCTGATCCTAGTGGTAGATAGGCCCGACGTGAAAGGCGCAGCGGACCGCTTCGATGCGCAAATGCTTAAACGCAACTGGGCATTTGCAAAATTCCACTCGCGTCACATCAGTTCTAGATAACTCCAGAGAGGTACGTCGTCCGCCACCGCTTGCTGTCCCATTCTTTCAGGGGGGCGATGCCACAGGCGATAGTCCGCCACATCGAGAGATGGGTGGGAACTCTATCTACCGATGGACGCTTGCATGAGATGGCCATCACTCCACGCCAAAGAGGCGCAACGCGGGCAAAACGACATCATGCGCCTGCCCGAGCAAAATTTCTCGATCGCATAGAGCGGTTTTTTGCCGGACAGGACGTTCTTGGCGGACCGCTGCTCCTTGCAACGATTGCCGCGCTTGTCTTCACCAATAGTCCAATGCGTGAGATTTACGAGGGTTTCTGGGATACGCCGCTTCATATTGGCTTTGGCCGGTCGTCGGTAAGCCATAGCCTCGCGGAATGGATTGACCATGCGCTCCTTCCCCTGTTCTTCATCATCATAGGCGCAGATGTGAAGCGCGAGCTCGTACGCGGTGCTCTCTCGCACTTGCGCACGGCCGCTCTTCCAGTGGCAGGTGCCCTTGGCGGGATGCTCGTGCCTGTTTTCCTCTTCTGGCTGATCGCCCGCGACAGCGATGCCATCAAAGGTTGGGGCACGGTCATCACCATGGATACCGCTTTCGGCTTGGCGCTGATCGGTCTGTTTGCCACACGTCTGCCAGATGCTGTCCGTGCGCTTTTTCTAGCGTTTGCAGCGATAGATGACATTGGCGGTCTGCTGGTTATCGCTGGTGCCTACAGCGACACTATTCATATCGATGGCCTTTTGATCGCGGCTTTTGCCTTTGCCATCATCTATATGCTGCGCCGACTGCGCTGGGGCGCACATATTCCATATGTGCTGCTTGCGCTGGTGCTCTGGGTCGGCATCCTGCGATCGGGCATCCATACGACGATTGCAGGGGTGCTTCTTGGTTTTCTCGTCCCAGTCTATCCTCGTCTGGCTCGCAAGGAATTTGCGGCGAATGTTCAGGGCGAAATTGATGAATTCCAGCATGCGCATCGCCTGGCCGCTGAGGAAACCCGCACGCACGATGCTGATCGCTCGGAAAAGAAAGCGGAGGAGGGTCTGGGCTATCTACACGAAATGACTGGCGCCACACATTCCGCGGGCGAGCGGGTCATAACCTTGCTTGCACCTTGGGTGAGCTATGTTGTGCTGCCGGCATTTGCCCTTTCCAACGTGCGGGTTCATATCAGCTCTGATCTCATCGATACTATGTTTAGCTCAGCCCTTGCGCCTGCCATAATGATAGGCCTGTGTCTGGGAAAACCCTTGGGCTTTCTCAGTTTCAGTTGGCTTGCGACCCGTTTGGGACTTGCGGATTTGCCAGATAAGGTTCGCTGGTCGATGATCGCTGCGATAGGATCGATAGCCGGCATCGGCTTCACGATTTCGCTCTTTATATCCGGGCTGGCGTTCAGCGACGACAGGCTTCAAGAAACTGCATCCCTTGCGATCCTTGCCGCTTCGGCTCTGGCAGGCATAACCGGCTATGTGGCACTTCGGTTCGCCGCGCGTGGTTCGGTAGAAGAGGGGCAACCACGACAGGTGCGTTAATGTGCGTGGCGCTCAAGCTATTGTTCGCCACGCAGATATTGCCGCCTTTTGAATTTCCTTGGTCCAGAAATTCTGTCCATCATAATCTTTGATGAGATCCTGTCTGATTTCAATTTCCGCATAGCGCAGATTTCGCGCGAAGGCGTGAAGAGCTATGGTGTAGTCGGTCGAGTCCATGCGGTAAGGCTCGTTGTCACCCACACATCTCGTCTTCTCGCTTTGTAGTCGCGAGAGCATGGTCCTGGCGAAATCCGTTCGCCCAAGCCAGTGAAGAACCCCTATTTCCCAGGGGCGCTGGAAATCGTTTAAAATCGGTGTGAAGCTATGTAACGAAATCAGAACTGTATCACGGCTGGCCGCCTGCCTGGCGTCAAGAATGCCAGCTATCGCGGCATGGTAAGGCGCGTGGACAGCGGCAATCCTGGCTTGCTTGACGGCGTCTTGCAACGCGTCATTGCCAGGGATGGATGTACCGTCAGATCGAGGCACTATGGCATCTGGATGCGCCGGGTCCCGGTTACAGTCGATTACCAGGCGCGAATAAGTCTGATGGATGAAAGGGGCGTCAAGCAGACAGGCCAATTGTCTGCCAAGACCCCTTACACCGATATCGACGAAGATATGCCGCGCCCGGTCTGCAGCGGTAAGACCCAGGTCTCCTAGCGCCGCCGGAACGGCGGTTCCTGCGTGATCGCCGATCAACAGGAACGCGGAACTACCTTCCGCGTTGTCGATGGCGAACGGCGGCGGATCGTTCGGACCCAATAATGTCGTCGCCTCCGGGGCCATGTGGATACTCCTTTCATGCCGTTGCTGACGATCAACCATGTCACGACCTACCGCTATCAGCAGCCTGTGTCGCTGGGCGAACATCGCATCATGATGCGTCCGCGCGAAGCCTTCGATCAACGCTTGCTATCTGCCCGCCTTAATATCGACCCGCATCCGGCTGAATTGCGTTGGCTACATGATGTCTTTGGTAATTCCGTGGCCGTCGCCTCGTTCGAAAGCCGTGCATCCCGTTTGACCGTAACCAGTGAGGCGACGCTGGAACATGCGCCACTAACGAGGAAGCATGTCGATGTGGAGCCCTATGCTCGGCTCTTCCCGTTTACCTATTCGTCGGAGGATATGCCCGACCTACTGCGTTCGATCGAAAGGCAGCATCTTGACCCCGAACGGGTGGTCGACGATTGGGCCCGCGGGTTCGTCCGCAATGACGGAAATACCGAGACGGTTGACTTGTTGGCACGTATCGCGACCGGCATACAGCGCGGCTTCACTTATGTTCCGCGGCATGAGAAAGGCACCCAATCTCCCATAGAGACGCTACGCAAGCGCCAAGGCACCTGTCGCGACTTCGCGGTGCTGATGATCGAAGCGGTGCGAGCACTCGGCTTTGCGGCACGCTTTGTGTCGGGCTATGTCTATAATCCCTTCCGACGTGCGGGCGTGGTTGGAGGCGGGAATACCCATGCTTGGGTACGCGTCTTCCTTCCAGGTTCGGGCTGGGTCGAGTTTGATCCCACTAATGGGATCATCGGAAACCGCGGGCTCATCCGCGTTGCGATCGCGCGCGATCCCTATCAGGCGCTGCCGCTGTCGGGCACATGGTTCGGCCTGCCCGCCAGCTTCCTTGGCATGGATATCAGCGTCGACGTTCAGCGCGCCGATCCGGCGCTATTCCCCAACATAGGCCATGGCGCGGTCAACAGCCGGCTTGTCGGCGCTCAAGGAAAGTCCTCCACATGCTGATCCGCTGCGGCTACGATATTGAATTTTCCACTGATATGCAGGTGGCAATGATGGCGATGCTCAGCGTCCACCCATCGCGGCATAAGGATCTGCGCACGTCGCAGCGACTGAATGCGAGCCCCGACATCCCCCTCTATTATTTTGAGGATGGGTTTGGAAATGTGGCTTCGCGGCTGACCATCCCACCAGGAAATGTTATTTTGTCCTGCGATTTCGTGATCGAGGATAGTGGCCAACCGGACCGGCAACTGCCTGATGGACCGCAAGCGCGGGTCGAGGAATTGCCCGATACAGTAATCCCGTTTCTGCTTGGCAGTCGTTATTGTGAGACCGATCGGCTGATGGATGTCGCCTGGGCTAACTTCGGCCATCTGTCCGCCGCGCGGGACCGGGTCGGTGCGATCGTCAATTTTGTTCATCAACATATCGAGTTTGGCTATCGTCATGCCCGCGCTGACAAGACCGCGTGGGACGCTTATCAGGAACGACAAGGCGTGTGCCGCGACTTCGCCCATCTCGCCATCGCGCTTTGCCGCTGCATGAACATCCCGGCTCGCTATTGCACTGGCTATCTGGGCGACATCGGAGTGCCGCCTGCGGACGCGCCGATGGACTTTAGCGCCTGGTTCGATGTGTATATTGCCGGTGACTGGTATAGCTGCGACGCGCGCCACAATATCCCTCGAATTGGCCGTATCCTCATGGCACGCGGCCGCGACGCCACGGACGTTGCCTTGACCACCGCCTTTGGCCCTGCAAATCTGATAGGCTTCCAGGTCCACACCGATGAGGTGTCCTCCATTGACTGATCCTGACGCCAATCCGTTGCTGCAGCCTTGGGAAGGCCCGCTGGGAGCGCCCCCTTTTGGGCGGGTGCGCAGCGAGGATTTTGTGCCGGCGCTTGCGACCGCGATCAATTGGCACGAGGCAGAGATCGCAGCGATCGTCCGGCAGGATGCACCGGCGACTTTCGAAAATAGTGTCGCTGCGCTGGAGCGGTCGGGGCAGGCGCTAGCCCGAGTAAGGCGGCTATTCTGGACCCTTTCCTCGGCGCACGGTACGCCCGGCATCCGCGCAATCGAGGCTGAAATGTCGGCGAGTCTAAGTGCCCATTCGGTCGCGATCAGCCATAATATCGCATTGGCTGCGCGCATCTTGGCGGTTTACTCCGTGCGGCATGAGAGCGGCCTTACCGCAGAGCAGATCCGACTGGTGGAAACCTGTCACGCCGGCTTTCTGCGCGGCGGCGCAGCTCTGGCACCGGCTGACAAGGAGCGCTTTGCCGCAATTGACGCAAGGCTTTCGGCGCTCTCGGTGCAATTCGGGCAGAATGTGCAAGCCGCCACAATCGGCTGGGTGCTCGATCTTGGCTCGCAGGATCTGGCGGGGTTGCCGCAGTCTATATGTGAGGCAGCGGCTGGGCGCGCGAGCGCGAGGGGGCAACCGGGTCGCTATCATTTCACGCTCGACCGCACCGATTATGAGGGCTTTCTCACTTTCTCGGAGCGCCGCGATCTTCGTGAAGCATTGTGGCGAGGCTTTACCAGCCGCTGCGATGGTGATGCGCACGACAATTGGCCGATCATCGCTGAAATTCTCGCATTACGCCAGGAGCGGGCGAAGCTGCTGGGCTATGCCGACCATGCGCACTATGCGCTCGACGACAGTATGGCGCATGATCCAGCCGCAGCGACAAATCTGATGCGGCAGCTCTGGGGGCCGGGCAAACGCCGAGCGGCGGAGGAAGCGGCTGACCTGCAAGCGATGATCAACGCAGAGAAGAGAGGCTTTGCTCTGTCGGCGTGGGACTGGCGCTTTTATGCAGAAAGGGTTCGCCGTGCCCGCTACGCGCTGGATGGTGAGGCACTAGCGGGACATCTGCGTCTCGACGCAGTGCGGCAGGCGGCCTTCGACACCGCCGGACGCCTGTATGGGCTGAACTTTGCAAGGCGTGCCGATATTGTCGGCTATCATCCCGACGTCTGGGCCTGGGAAGTGACAGACGCAGACGATAATGCTGTGGGACTGCTTTTTACCGACTATCTCGCCCGGCCGGAAAAACATGGCGGTGCCTGGATGGGCAGCCTGCGGGTTCAGGAGACAATGGATGGAGATGTCCGCCCGATCATTTATTTGGTCGCTAATTTTGCCCCGGCGCCGCCACCCGATCGCGGCGCGACGCGGCTTTCGATCGATGAGGCGCGCACGCTGTTCCACGAATTTGGCCATGCGCTTCACGGACTATTGTCCCGTGTGACCTATCCGAGCCAGTCGGGTACGGCGGTGGCACGGGACTTTGTAGAATTTCCCAGCAAATTCATGGAAAACTGGATCGTCAGCCCAAAGGTGCTGGCTGGCTTTGATGTGCCAGAAGAGCTGATCACCGCAATCAGCAAGGCGGAGGGCTATGGTCAAGGTTTTGGCACGGTGGAGTTGATCGGTTGCGCGCTCGTCGATCTTGCCGTTCACCAAAGCCCGCAAGCGAAAGTGGATCCGCGTGGCTTTGTCGAGACGGAGCTTAGCAGGTTGGGAATGCCTTGCGAAATCGGGCTTCGTCACCGGCTCCCTTATTTCACGCATATTTTTGACGGTGGCTATTCCGCGGCTTATTACAGCTACGCTTGGTCCGAAGTGTTGGATGCAGATGCTTTCGAGGCATTTGTCGAGAAGGGTGATATCTTTGATCCGCAGTTGGCTGCGCGCTTCCGCGACGAAATATTGGCAGCGGGTGATAGTCGGGACCCCCTGGAATCGTTTTACGCGTTTAGGGGGCGCGACCCGCAGGCTGAAGCTCTGATGCGAGCGCGACATCTTGTGGGGGCTTGAGCGTTTTCGGGCTTTGCGTCGGTCCGATCATCGGCAGGAGGCTCAAACTTCCATCCGCTGACACGATTGCAGTGATATTGCTGCGCGGAGACGCAGACATTAATGACCATCCCAGGCCCCGGCTATCCCGTACGGAAGGAATGGACCTGGCTTGCCAGGATTGCGCATGATGTAAAGGCAGATAATCCTGCCCTCGATCATGCCGGGCGCGGTCGTCTGCCGCAGTCTGCATCCTCGATGCTGATATTGCCCGGAAGGCCAACGATCATCACTCGACGCTTAGAGCGGTTTCCACACGAACTGAATCGGCAGGGGTTCCCTTCGCTGCGCTGATGTGATTCACGCTGTCTGCTGGTGACAGGAGGCCAGCATGGATGGCACGAACGCTTTCACAGGACCTGCGGGA
>Ga0213869_10000514_pt1 | contig 31439 bp, 52 predicted proteins | sample PICome_10_FD_160083 | JGI IMG/M metagenome (GOLD analysis project Ga0213869, IMG submission 160083) | Coastal seawater microbial communities near Pivers Island, North Carolina, United States - PICO132 | ecosystem: Environmental > Aquatic > Marine > Coastal | place: USA: North Carolina...
ACCTGCCTAAATGCTTTTAATGAATTAGGCATCACTCAGGTAGCCGCTAGAATCTTTGAGCTTAAAGAGCTAGGACATCCGATCCAGAAGAAGATGATTACAGTAACCAACCGATACGATGAAAAATGCAGTGTCGCTGAATACTATATAGGTGATAACAATGTTGCTTAATAACGGAGATACCTACGAGGTAGATCAGGCAGACATTATCCAATGGGAAAAGGCTTATCCTAAGATTAATGTTTACCAAGAACTAAATGCAATGGAGTCGTGGCTTGATGCTAATCCTACGCGCAGGAAAACACCTAAAGGCATTAAGAGGTTTATTAACTCTTGGCTGAGTAGAGCGCAAGACAAGGGCGGCTCACCGCAGGTTAAATCTAAAACCCACAGCATCAGGAACAGGAACATTGAAGACAGCCTAGCTGATGTGTCGTGGATTGCTAATGTAGAAGCAAAGAACAGAGCCATTAATCACTTCATGGGCAAGTATGGCTTTTACTGGGATGGGGAGAGAAAACATGGGTAATATTAAAAAACTACCATTTAAGGGCAATCACCCTGAGCTAGTTAACGGGCAATCTTACACTTACGAACACTTTGCTAAGGTTGCAGGTGTTGGTTATAAGTGTTTATATTCTAGGCTTTATGGCAAAACCTACGTGACTGACATGGATTTGAGACCGCTGAGATCGCATAACATACCTACAAAGCATGGTGCAATCTGGTCAGATGAGACTGATAGAGTTTACAGTCGGTTTGAAAAGCCTATAGATCAGGTCTCACAAAAGTGGCTTAGTCGCAGGATATGACAGAGGGTGCATTTGTGAAGTTTAACAACAAAGAAGAAGTCAATAAAAAGGTGAAGTTCCTGATTGAGGACATGCTCAACTGGGATTTCACCACCCCCTTATCGGTAAAGCTAGAGCCATACCAGAACCCAAGAAGCCTAAACCAGAATGCTTTGTTACATATGTGGTGCAGAGAGATCGTTAAGGGCATGAAGAAGAAAGGCTTTGAGGTTTCAGAGGGTGACCCAGTAGAGGCATGGAAGCTATGGTTAAAGCGCAGATTCTTAGGCACAGATGATTTCAGAATAAGCAAGACCGAGATCAGTGGTCAGGTGAAGCGCAGTAGCCAACTGGGAAAGGGCGAGATGGTGCATTTCTTAGATCAGTGCTATCATTGGGCAAGTGAGCAGGGGATACAACTAACCATACCGCGAGAAAGCGAATATGCGGAGTTAAAAAACCAACAGGAGCAATAGGCGATGGATAAGATCGACCCACGAACACTGTTAGAGTTAGACATACCAAAAACCGATAGACAAATTGAGTACCTAAAAGCCGTCATAGAATACGGCTCAAACTCTAAAGCCGCTGAGAAGCTAGGCATTAACCGCAGATCAATAGACCGCAGTATCAAACTAGTCGAACACAAAGCCGCCCTGGTAGGCGTAGCACCACACCGAAACCTAAGCCGCCAGACCGCAGAGGGATTTGAAGCAAAGCGAATCTCAACAGCATACAAAGAAGACGGCTCAGTTGCCTTGCAATGGGTTATCCAAGAGCCACACAAACGCGATATGCGGGCAAAGATCGAAGCCCTATTGGATGGGTTGGCTGATGATATAACAGGGCTTAAAAAGCCATCTAAGCCGCCTAAAGAGGTAGATGAAGACTATTGCGCGCTCTATCTGGTGGGTGACCACCATTTCGGGATGTTAGCCTCAGCAGAGACCAAGCTAGATGATGAAAACTGGGATGTTAAGATTGCAACTAAGGTCTTAACCAACGCAGTTAATAGATTGGCAGGTAGAGTTGGCAACGCTAAGACGGGTGTTTTGGTAAACGTGGGAGATTTCATGCACGAGGATGGCAAGCAAATGACCACAGCAGGAACGCCAGTGGATGTTGATACTCGCCTTAACAGAACGTTTAGACTAGCGGGTAGGTTGTTCCAGACCTTAATAGATAAGATGTTAGAAGTGCATCAGGATGTTGTTGTAATCAACGTACGCGGCAACCATGATTCTGACATAGCCTGTCACCTTTCTAGCTGTTTGGATTTGCTCTACGACAAAGAGCCAAGAGTTGATGTGCTTAAAAATTACTCAAAGTTCATACACTGGGAATGGGAAAATAATCTTTTTGTATTCCATCATGGTGATAGAATAAAGCATGAGCAGATTCTACAAGCGGTGATAACTAACCTAGATGAAGAATGGTCGCAGTGTAAGAACCGCTACTGTCACTTAGGGCATATTCACCACCACATGAGCAGGGAAGTCGGCTCTATGCAGTTCAGTCATTGGGGTAGCCTAACAGCAACCGACCAATGGCACAGCGATTCTGGCTATGGTGCAGAGCGATCTATGACGGCTATCGTTTATCACAAGCAGTATGGCGAAGATTCAAGAGTAAAAATCAACGTGGATGCAGTCAAATGAGCAGAATAATAAAATTCCCAGAGGGTGAAGATGATGGACTTGATGACGACAATATCAGAGTTACTAAAGAGTTTTGTAATACTTGTGGTGGCGGGCTTGAGTTGTGGACTTCTAGCGATCTTGTGGCTTATGGTGTTTGTTCTTATTGTGACATGGGAGTTGGTTCACAGCCCATTATACTTGTTAAGACTACTGAGCATTAAATGGCAAAACGCAAAAAAGCAACAGTAGCCCAAGAGGTAGAGAAAGCCGCCAAGCTATTGCAGAGATACGTAAGGCTGAAAGCATCAGATGATACAGGTTGGTGTACTTGCGTGACTTGCGGCAAGGTAGATCACTATAAGGCTATGCAAGGAGGGCATTTTTATGGCAGGCGACACACTGTGTTCAAATTGCTTGAAGAAAATGTGCATCCCCAATGTGCGGCATGCAACCAATGGGGCATGAAAACCACTAAAATACAGGAAGCCTATCGCATCTACATGGAAGATATGTATGGTGCAAGACGTATTAGGGCAATGCAAAGACTAGCCTGGCGATCTGCCCCTAAGTTTAACCGGGAAGAAGTGATCGAATTTCAGCGTAAATTAAAGGAAAAAATCAAGGAAGAAGAGTACAGAATAGGCGAAATATAAAAAAAATAACATAAATGTATAAAAAACGCTTTACATTATTAGATTGTTCAGGCATAGTAACGTCTCAATCAATCAAATAAAGGTAATTAATTATGAAATACGAATTTACTCAAAACGAAAAACTTGCCGCACTTCACCTTGTTGACGAATGTCTTACTGGAATGGGTGGTGGTCGCCCAATGGATTTAGAATACGATCAGTTTATATGGACAGATGTTAGCGTTCTTATTGGTGCAGGTTGGAGCAAGCATGAAGCGGCAGGTACTTATGGTGCGCTAGAAGCTAAAAAAGCCGTTTATATTGAGAAAGATTGCAGAGATGATGAGGCTTGGGAAGACACTATCTATATTCCACTATATGAGTGGGCAGAAGATCACTGGGATGAATTTGTAGCTAACGGAAAGCCATCTAAATAATCTAATCGCCCCCGAAAGGGGGCAACTAATCAAGGGGAATACTATGGAACACCAATTAACTTACATGGATATTAAGCGCAAGGAACAGCGTAAAACCGATTTCAACGAAAACATCAAAGGCATTGCAGGCGCGTTAGCTTTATTTGCTTTGTATGCAATCGTTTCTACTATGGACTACCAAGACTGCTTGCGAGGTGCATCATGTTAATCTATGAAGAGTTTGTATCTAAGCACTACGATGCTTTGTATAAGGAAGATTCTAGGTTGTCTGATCTACCTGACGAGGCAATGGATGAGGCTGTTTATATTTGGCTAAACAGTCACAAGACTTGGTTTGAGGACATTTACCCTGCAACATTTAGCAGAGGCGTAGGCAAGATAGCCACAGAGATGCTGTTTGGTAAAGCGCCCTCAGCAAGCAAGATAGTTTCTAACCTGTTCATTGCTATGGCAGAGGATGCAGTAGAGCATGACAAGGATGATCTATGGTGGTCAGAGGCGTTAGAGACACATCTAGATAGCACTGTTAACTTAGGCAACTTTGCTGATGACCTTAGAGATCGCATCTACCTGTACCTAGAACACACAATAGAAGAAGCAATCTTTGATGAGTTTGCAAAGCAGAAAGGCGAAAACGATAGGGAGCATGGAATCTATGACTGATATAGCAAAAAAATGGCAAGAACTACGGGATGAATACCCGCCTCTGGAAATACCGCACGACAAAGAGGAGCGCACACAGTTCGAAAACTGGGTTGCAGAAATGGGATTTGATGGGATAATTGGAATTGATAGGGTGAAGCAAGATGACAAAAACTAAAAAAGCAATAAAAGAGGTAAACCAGATGGCAGATAAAGCGATATTAAAAGCGCAGTTTGATGCGTTCAAAGCCAAAGCAAAGAAGTGGCTAGATGTCGAAGTATATGGATATAAACGGGGCAAGATTCTACTAGCAGTTATCGTAATGGTTGCCGCAGTAATTACAGCTTCATAGTGTACCCCTAGTAGCAAGGCATTCCTTTAGCCTGATTAGCCAGATTGGTTCACTGGTGCTACGAAACGAACCATCTTCTCAGGTAATAACCTTCATACCAAAAAAGCATTAGATTGCGCTCTAAGACCTCTATATAATCCCGCCTTAACAACCTGAGAACCCCTATGAAAACCATCCTTATACTGGCGATTATCGCCCTAGTATTCATTGCCTATGATGATCTTGGCGGTAGATACATGAGAAAAGAAGACCAACCTGAAAATTAATTGCTTGACTGTAAAGCATTAGTTATAGTATATAGGCTATAGATAGAACCAATAACGAGGTAACTACTATGATGAGCCTAGAACTGACTAACAAGATCAACACTTGTAAAGAGAACGGATGGACTGATTTATTGTCTAAGCTAGACGAGATCACCCAGAGCCTAATCGAGAATCCAAGCGCAGGACATCAAATCAAAACAGCACTGGTCTTTTGGAAAGATGCAGTAGACTGTCGAGCCAAAGGTCTACCACCAAAAGAACATGATATAATACTCAAAAACCCAAAAATGAACGTGCGCGAAGCATTTGGAGCAGATTTGTAATGTTGAAAATAAACTATAGGGGAACTGGGGAGTTAATACCATACGTCAATAACTCGAGAACTCACAGCGACAAGCAAGTACAGCAGGTTGCTTCAAGCATAAAAGAGTTTGGCTTCACTAACCCCATACTGATAGACGAAGAAAGCGGCATTATTGCAGGACATGGCAGGCTGTTAGCGGCTGAAAAATTAGGGCTTGATGAAGTGCCGACTATTACGCTAGAAGGACTTACAGAGACACAGCGTAAAGCCTACGTCATAGCTGACAACAAGTTAGCATTGAACTCAGGTTGGGATGATGAGTTGCTTAAGGTCGAGTTAGAAAACTTATCTTCTGCTGAGTTTAATCTTGATGTTTTAGGTTGGGATGTGCTGCCTGACTTCAAAGACGATATTGACTATTCAATTCTTGATGATGAAGACGTAGATGATGAATTAGGCGAAATGACTGATGACGTCAAAAAAGCTATTCAGATCGAGTTTGAATCTCATGATTACGAAGAAGCGCAAGAGGTAGTTAAATTTTGGAGAGGCAAAGATGCCTATGTTGGCGGCTTGATTCTTGACTACCTACGCAAAGAGATGAACAAACTATGATTGTCTGCATACCCAGTAAAGGTAGACCAGAGACAGACACATATAAGATATTTGAAAAAGCGGGATATGAGGTGTATCACTTTATTGAACCGCAAGAGATGGATGCATACAAAAAAGTACCAAACCGAATCGACATCGGTGACAATGACAAGGGTGTAACCTATGTCCGAAACTTCATGCTCAAATGGTGCAAAGAAAAAAAAATCGACTGGGCGTGGTTCTGCGATGATGACGTTATTGGTTTTGGCGTATATAACGGTAAGACTGTACGTAAAGGCGCAGAGGTTCTGCAGAAAGTTGAAAAGAAAGCTATGCAGTTGCCTTTCGAGATTGTCGGGCTAAGTTACGTTCAATACGCTTGGACTGAAAAGAAAAGCTACAATATAAATTCAAAGTTTGCAGAAGTATGCACCCTGATGCACGTAAGTGCTATTGACTGGTCGTATAACGAAGACACAAAAGAAGACAGAGACTTCGCTATGCAGACAATACAGAATGGTCATGGCATATTGCGGTTCAATCACATCTGGTTCAGCTGTCCTAATGTTGGCAGTAATGAAGGCGGCTTACATGATTGGTATGCGGCTAACAAAGATCACGATGCGGCTAAGAAAATGGCTTTATCTTGGAACCCTTGGGTAACTCTTAAGAAGAAAGGCGATAGGCTAGACATAAAAACAGATATTAAAGGCTTCGCTAAGCACTGCATGAGGAAAGTGGTTTGAAAAAAGTACAGATGCAAAAAAGGGAACACGATCGCAAGATTGGCGGTAGATGTGAATACATAGAGCCAAACATAAAAGATTCATGCTTTCTGTACGATGGCGATGAACTAGTAGGCGTATATATTAGTGACGTTAAAAAGATGTACCCTAAATTAGCTAAAGTGATGGCAGTTGCTAACGCTGAGTTTCTTTCTGATAACGTACCCAAGACTTTGCTTGAGCGTGCTGACGTAATGGCTAAGGTTAAGGCGGGAATGAGTAGAGCCGAAGCCAAGAAAGCAGGAACAGTACAATACAGCACAATCATTGGTAGTATTCCGCCAAAACCCTTAATGAAGCGCGCATATCCCAATAGAAGCAGCGTTCACGCAGTTAAGTCCGCACAGACGTTCATTAAAGCCATGCTAATCGCTGCAAAGGAAATGTCGGTGGTAATGGGTCAGTTACTGCCAGAACACCTTAAATCGCAATTAGAGGCTGTTTCAGGGGTAGATGATAAATGGATGTTTGGTGATTTGTTCACAAGCAGTATTAGTAACTTTAACATTGCCGCACCATTCCACAGAGATACAGCTAACATAAAGCACACATTGAACGCGATATACACCCACAGACATAACTCTGATGGCGGTAGTTTATATGTGCCTGATTATGATGCTTGCTTTGAGATGCCTACAGACAGCTTGTTATTGTATCCCGCATGGCGTAACGTACACGCGGTAACACCTATTATTCCTACGCACGATGGCGGTTACAGAAACAGTTTAGTGTTTTACGCTTTATCAGGTTTCCTTAAATGAAGAAAGGCAAACAGGGCGAGGGGGGCGGCAGACCACCAGTAGTATTCAATGATAAGCAGATGATTGAACTACAGGCACTTTCTGCTGTCCTTAACAAAAGCCAAGTAGCTGATTACTTCGGTATAACAGAGAAGACTCTTAGAGAAATAGAGAGAAGACAGCCAGAAGTAAATACCGCATATAAAAAGGGCAAAGTTAAACAGATAGCAAGTATGGGTAGTAACCTTGTGCAGTTAGCTAAAGCGGGTAATGTATCAGCTAATATCTTTTACCTGAAAACGCAAGGCGGATGGAAAGAAGAGCAATCAGAGCCATTAGAAATACCTCCATTGAATATTGTATTAAGCAATGCAACTGACAATACCTCAGACTGAGATATTTACATCACCTGCTCGGTTCAGAACTGTTGTCGCAGGGCGCAGGTTCGGGAAGACTTTCCTTTCTACGATTGAGATACTTCGCGCGGCTGTAGGCGGTAAAGGTAGGAATGTATGGTATATCGCGCCCACTTATGGCTCTGCTAAGGAAATCGCTTGGAATATGCTTATACACACTATACCCGAAGAGTATATAGCGAAGACTAATGAATCTTCCTTGACGATCAAGCTGATCAACGCATCAAGTATAGCTTTGAAAGGCGCAGAGAAGCCTAACAACCTGCGAGGCAGGGCATTAGACTTTGTAGTGCTAGATGAGTTTGCAGATATGAAGCCAGAAACTTGGACTGAGGTGATTCGACCATCACTCAGTGATCGCAGAGGTCATGCGCTTTTTATTGGCACACCGAAAGGTAGAAACCATTTTTACGATCTTTGGGCTGACGGCTTAACTGGTAGAGATCACTGGGAGAGCTACCAATACACAACTATTGATGGCGGTCATGTGCCACCAGAAGAAATTGAACAGGCTAAAAACGATTTAGACGAGCGCACTTTTAACCAAGAATATTGCGCTGAATTTGTTACTTACTCTGGTTTGATATATTATGCGTTTAGTAGAGAACTATCAGTAGAGCCTATTGAGGACAATGGTGGTACACTACACATTGGCATGGATTTCAACTTAGACCCAATGAGTGCTGTTATATGCTTACGGCATGGACAAGACTTACTGGCTATAGACGAGATCGTAATGTATGGATCAAACACAGATGAGATGGTTGCTGAGATAAAGGATAGGTATCCTAACAGGCACTGCATCATCTACCCTGATCCCGCATCAAGACAGCGCAAAACAAGCGCAGGTGGTCGGACAGATTTGTCGATCTTACAAAACGCAGGATTTAGCGTTAAGGCGAAGAAAGCTCACCCGTTGGTCAGGGATAGAATCAACGCGGTTAATAGTCGTTTACTGTCAGGTGATGGTGAGCGACATTTGTTTGTTAGCCCTAAGTGCAAGCAAACCATTAAGAGTTTAGAAAGACAGACTTATAAAGAGGGTACGAGTATTCCTAACAAGGATGGCACTGACCACATGAATGATGCGTTAGGCTATCTGGTAGAGTATTTGTTCCCAATTAGAACCGAATATAACACTCCGCAACCTACTAGGTGGACTTGATGGAAACAAGAGAGATCGATAACACACACCCAATATATGATGACTACAAGCACAGATGGTCGTTCTATCTAAGAAGCTACATGGGTGGAGAAGATTATAAAGATGGCGGCTACCTGACAAGCTACATCTCAGAAGACAAAGACGAATATGCTAGACGTTTAGACTTAACCCCGATGGATAACCACTGTAAGAACATTGTCCACATCTACTCTAGTTTCCTTTGGCGCGTACCGCCTACAAGAGCATTCAACAGCCTAGCCAACAATGCCGCACTAGAACCATTCATGAAAGATGCTGATCTTGATGGTCGCTCTTTTAATGCGTTTATGAGGCAAGCGCAGATATGGTCTAGCGTATATGGACACGTTTGGTTAATGATTGATAAGCCTCAGTCTAATGCGGCTACAAGGGCAGAAGAGTTAGATCAAGAGATTCGCCCTTACATGACAATGATCACACCTGAGAACGTATTTGACTGGAATTACGAGAGAACGCCTAGCGGTCGTTTTAAGCTCGTTTATCTAAAGGTAAGGGAATCAGTAGACCGCATCAACGAAACTGAGACAGAGGTCTATTACAGAGTCTGGCGTGAAGATACAATCGAAACTTGGCGCGCTACTAACAATGGCGAGCAAAAGGTTGAAGAGATTGATAATGCGCTAGGCAAGATACCTGCTATTTTTGTTCCTGCCCAGAGATCACAGATTCGTGGTATTGGTACAAGCGATATTGCTGATGTGTCGTATATGCAACGCGCTATCTATCAAGAGTTATCAGAAGTAGAGCAGTTGATTCGTATCAGTAACCACCCAACACTAGTTAAGACGTTTGAGACTGATGCTAGTGCAGGTGCAGGCGCAGTGATTAACTTACCTGATGATATGGATGGCAACCTAAAGCCATACCAGATGCAACCATCAGGGGCTAACCTAGATGCTGTTAGAGCCTCTATTTCTGACAAGGTAGAATCTATCAACCGCATGGCTCACATGGGCGCAGTGCGAGGCACAGAGGCAATGACACAGTCAGGCGTGGCTATGCAGACAGAGTTTCAAATGCTTAACGCTAAACTGGCTGAGAAAGCAGACATCTTAGAACTAGCAGAGGAGCAGATATTTGACCTGTTCTGTCAGTGGCAACAAGTAACCAATGACGTAGAAGTATTTTACCCTGATGCGTTTGACCTTAGAGACTACGACAAAGAGTTAGTGTTCTTACAGCAGATGCGAGCCACAGGCGTACAGTCTGAGACATTAAACAAAGAGATTGATAAGAAGATTGCTGATCTAGTGCTTGATGACGATATGCTTGCTAAGTCACATAATGAGATTGATGCAGGTACACAAAGTTTAGGTAACTTTGACGAGACTGTTGTAGATGGCGGCTGATACTGACCATGCTGAGTACCTAGCGAGTCTGACAAATAAGCATCAAGAAAGACTTGCGAGTGCATTAGTAACTTTAGAGCGCAGAATAGCAGATTATGTTGCAAGTGCGCCTTTGCAGGATGGACAACTGTTTGATCTTGAGTGGGCTGTTAATGCTAGACCAGAGATTAGGCGGTTAATCAGAGAAGAATACCTTGTTGAGATAGATACTATCATCAGGGACTACCGCGGAGTGCATCAACAGGCGTTAGGCATGATTGGCACTTATGGCGATGTGATAGACATAGACAGCAACATAGTAAGCCAGTTGCAGGGGCTATCGTTTCAGGGTTTTGCTGACATAGGTAACGAATACTTAGACGTAATAGCAAAGCAGGTTTATGAAAGCACCTTAACAGGAGCAACTTTTGCCGCTAGTGTTGCCGCAGTACAGCAAGCAGTTGGCGGTGGCATGGCTAGATACGCTAAACAGCAAGTGCATGATTCGCTAATGCAGTTTGATGCCAATGTGAATGTAGCTGTAGGCAAGGCATCAGGCGCGACAAGGTGGAAGTATTTTGGTCGATTAGTTGAAGAATCAAGATCACACTGTAGAGAACATAAAGGCAAGGTTTATACAGAAGAAGAAATATATAAGATTTGGTCTGGCAGTTGGGCGGGCAAAATCGAGGGCAATCCATTTGTAGTTCGAGGTGGCTATAATTGTGGTCATCACTGGCGACCAGTTTTTGACTAAGAGGATTAAGCTATGCCAAAAGGCGCAGGAACATACGGAAGCAAGGTCGGAAGACCTAAGAAAAAGAAACGCAAGACAAAGAAATAACTTGTGTTAAACTAACGATTCACCAACTACTCCTAGTGAGGCACGCAACATGAGCGATACAATCATGGAAACCATAGAAGAAGCTGAGACTGAAACAGCGGCAGTAGAAACTCAGGCAAAGACATTTTCACAAGAAGAACTAGACCGCATCGTAGCTGATCGGATTGCTAGAGAACAGCGCAAGTTTGATAAGAAGCTAGGTGGCATTAACTTAGATGAAGCCAAAGAGTTACTTACTCAAAAGGAACAAGCTGAGATTGAGCAACAGAAACAGCGCGGAGAGTTTGATTCTATCTTGAAGAATACTGTCGAAAAGAAAGATGCAGTTATCAACAGTTACAAGACTAGATTGCAAGAGACGTTAATTGATGGACAGTTAACCAGTGCGGCTAGTCGGAATAACGCAGTTGATACAGCACAAGTAACACAACTCTTAAAAGGCAAGACCAGACTTAATGAAGATGGTGTTGTTGAGATTGTAGATAATAACGGAACACCTAGATATAATGATAAAGGTGATCTGTTATCTGTCGATGAGATGGTTACAGAATTTTTGACTGTTAACCCACACTTTGTGCGCGCCTCAGGTGGCGGTGCAGGAAGCATGGGTAATACAGGTGGCTCTACTCCGAAGCCTCAATCGGTGGATTGGATGGTCGAGAATTGGAATAGCGGGGGCAAAGAAGCCTATGCCGCTATGAAGAGGAAAGGCTAAATTATTTTTCTTTCTATTTATTGAGGTTTTAAACAATGGCTAACGAAACAACTACAAGTACACTAAACGACCTGTTTACTAACATTATTGCTCAGGCTCGTTTCACTGCTGAAGAACAATCCCTAATGCTAGGTCTTGTGACTCAGTACAACATTGGCAACCAAGCGGGCACAACTATTCAAGTGCCTAAGTATCCTGCGGTAACTGCGGGCGATCTTACTGAAGGAACTGACATGGGTGCAACTGAAGTATCTACTTCATCTGTATCTGTAGCAGTTGGCGAAGTAGGCGCACAGGTTGTTCTTACTGATCTAGCGGCTATGGGCGCAGGCAACCCTGCTGATGAGCTTGGCACTGTTCTTGGTAACGCTATCGCTACTAAGATCGACAAAGACTTGATTGCTTTGTTTGATGGTTTCAGCACTTCTTTTGGTGCTACAACTGAAGAGCTTACAGTTGCACATTTATTTAAAGCTGCGGCAACTTTGCGTAACAACAAAGCTACAGGCACTTTGGCTTGTGTATTAAACCCATTAGCGGCTTACAACTTGAAAGCTAACCTAACTAACACATTTGCTAACCCAAATGGTGGTGACTTGCAGAATGAAGCTATGCGTACAGGTTATGTAGGTTCGGTTGCAGGGATTGATGTTTATGAGTCGGCTAATGTTGCTGTTGATGGTTCTGGCGATTCTAAAGGTGCTGTTTTCTCACCTGAAGCACTTGCAATTGCTATCAAGCGTGACTTCAACCTAGAAGTTCAGCGTGACGCATCACTACGCGCTAACGAGCTGAACGCTACTGCTGTTTATGGCGTAGCTGAGTTAGACGATAGCTATGGTGTTGAGCTATACGTAGACGCAGGTCTTTAAGACTGAATGCCCCTGCTTAGGTGGGGGCTATTCTTTTTCTGAGGTTAATATGGCGATTACATATAGAGGCGAAAGGTTCAGTGGCTATAATAAGCCCAAAAGAACATCTGGTCATTCGACTAAGTCTCACGCCGTATTAGCTAAAGAAGGAGATAAGATTAAGCTGATTAGATTCGGACAGCAGGGGGCAGATAACAAGCCACCTAGAAAGAATGAATCTGCGGCAGACAAAGCAAAGCGCAAAGCATTTAAAGCGCGACACGCAAAGAACATAGCCAAAGGCAAGATGTCTGCGGCATTTTGGTCGGACAAGGTGAAGTGGTAATGGCATTCTCTACAGATTCAGATTTACAAAACCTAGTGCCTGACATACTAGAGCTAGGCATTGACTCGTTCAGCGATGAACACCCGAAAGCACAGAACGATATTATCCGCGAACTACGAATAGGTTGGTGGGATAAAAAAGGGTTATCAGGCGAGCTAAACAGCGCGTACCTGACAGACTCACAGTTTACACGATGTGCATCTTACTTAGTGTTGTGGAAGTACGCATTGCCTCAGTTAACTAACTGGGTTGATGGCGATAGATTCCAGAGCATGATTACTTTCTACAAGTCGCGTTATGGCGAAGAGCTAGATAGTATCCTAAGAGATGGCATTGAATACGATGCTGATAACGATAGTGTCGTTACAGAACAAGAGAAGAAGTCTATCCATAGCGGTAGATTAAGCAGATAATGCCTATACAGATTATACCTGCGATAGCAAGAATCGGTGCATCAGTAGGTGCTAAGGTTCTTGGTGGCGGTAAGGGTAAAGGCAGAAATGTTACTTTAGATGTTTCTAGCAATGCCAAGCAGGTAGAGAAAAGGCTAAAGAGAGCAGGTAAAGACATTGATAAGAGCATCAAACGTGCACTATCAATAACAGCCCAAGAGGGTATAAACATCATTGAGGCTAGAACAGAAGATGGTGTTGGTTATAAAGGCGGTGCTTTTAAAGGCTACTCTGAGAAGTACGCTAAGTTTAGAAGAGATAAAGGTAGAGGCAAAAACGTAGACTTACAATTCTCTGGCAGAATGCTTGGTTCTATGACAAGCAAGGCAGATAAGAGAAAGGCTAAGATATTCTTTACCAGAGCAGAAGAAGCTAAGAAAGCGGCTATGAATGATAAGACTAGACCATTCTTTGGCTTTAACAGGCAAGAAGAAAAACAGCTTGCAAATGTATTCTTTAGGAACATCAAATGAGCATTAGAGAAGATATAGCGGTTAACTTGGTAGAAACACTACAGGACATTAGACAGCCTTTAAAAGTGAAGTATGTAACCAGAGAGCCGTTTGATTTTGAGAAGCTATCAAATGCTCAATTCCCTGCTATACTTGTGCAGAGTTCAGACGAAGACCGAGAGAATGACACGATCGGTGGCTCTATGTCGCACCGGATGGCAACGATTAACTATCAGCTTGTATGTTATGTGAAAGGCAAAGAGATTGATTCTGCCAGAAATGATATCATAGAGGCTGTTGAAGAAAGTCTTGATGTAGACAGAACAAGAGGCGATGTAGCCCTAGATACACAGATTGTTAGCATTGAGACTGACGAAGGTTCTATAGCACCGATTGGCGGTGTAATTTTAACTCTGCGTGTACTGTATAAGTATCAGCGCGGTACACTTTAACTTTATGAGGTAACACAATGGCAACAGCAACAGGTAGTAGTGGCGTAGTAAAAATAGCAGTCAATGGCGGCACTGAAGCCGTAGTTGGCGAGGTTCGTTCATTCAGTATTGAAACATCAGCAGACACTATTGAAGATAGCGTTATGGGTGATGATGAGAGAACATACAAATCAGGCTTAGAAAGCTCGACAGTGAGCATTGAGTGCTACTGGGATGGCGCAGATGCACAGCAGTTGGTTTTAGATGCAAGAGCAGATATTGACTTTGAAATCTATCCTACTGGAACTGGCTCTGGTCAGAAATATTACGCAGGTGGCGGCATTGTAACTAGCAAATCAATCAACACATCTTTTGATGGCATGGTTGAAGCTAGCTTTTCAATCCAAGTATCTGGAGCAGTAACCGAAGCATCAGCGTAATTAGGGGAGTATAAATCATGGGACTAGCAAAAGAGTTACGCAAGAGAAGAGAAGTTAAGGCAAGAGAAGTTGTTGTGCCTGAGTGGGGTGACGATTCTGGAGCGTTCGTGTTGTATTGCAGACCAATAACCTGCAACGATATGAACCAACTACAGAAGAAGCACCCTAACTTCTTAACCAACACAACAATTGCCGCTATGGTCGATCTGATTATTATGAAAGCAGAAGATCAAAGTGGTGATAGGTTGTTCACTGCGGCAGACGATAAGATTGAATTGATGGGCGAGCAGACAGATGTTATTTCTGAAATCGCTAATCAGATGTTTGCTGAGATCGAGTCAGAGGAAGATTTAGCAAAAAACTAAAAACCGATCACTGGAGATTTAATCTTATATCTCTGGCTGATCGGCTTCACATGACTATAGACGAAGTAGAGCAAATCAGCGTTACTGAGTTCAATGAGTGGATGGCATATTTCCAAATACTAAAGGATAACGATGGCGAACCAAAATCTTAATATAACCATTCGCGCATTTGATAAAACCAAAAAGGCTTTGTCATCTGCTAGTGCAGGTGTGCGAAAGGTAGGCGGTGCTGTTTTAAGTGCTAAGACAGCTATTGTTGGTCTAGTAGGTGCGGCGGGTTTTGGCGCACTTATAAAGTCAGGGTTAGCCGCAGGTGATTCATTAGCTAAGACAGCAGACAAGATTGGCGTTACCACTGAAGCCTTAGCAGGTATGCGCCATGCCGCAGAACTCACTGGCGTATCTACAGAAACAATGGATATGGCTCTGCAAAGATTCACCCGTAGAGCAAGTGAAGCCGCGATTGGTACAGGTGAAGCTAAAGGCGCGCTAAAAGAACTTGGTATTAATGCTGAAGAGTTAGTTAAACTGCCTTTAGATGTGCAGATGGAACAAGTTGCAGATGCTATGGGCGGTTTGTCTACGCAGTCTGACCGCGTTCGTATCGCGATGAAGCTGTTTGACTCTGAGGGTGTTGCATTAGTTAACACTTTAGGCGGTGGCTCTGAGGCTCTAAGAGAGATGATTGCCGAGGCTGACCACTTAGGTCTGGCTTTAAGTAGAACCGACACAGCGCAAATAGAGGCGGCTAACGATGCCTTTACCAGAGCAAAAGGCGTAATCACAGGTTTAACCAATCAATTTACAGTTGCATTTGCCCCAGTTCTTGAAGCTATTGCTAATAACTTTAGGCAGGGCGCGCTAGATTCTGCTGAATTTGGCAACACTGGACAAAGAGTTGCTGATGCTATTGTTAAGGCGTTTGCTAGAGCGCAGGGGGCAATACATTCTCTTAGAATATTCGCCAAAAGAGTGCATCTTGCTTTTGTTGAGTTAGGCGCATACATACAGGGCAAGTTTGTTGATGCGTTGAATGCCATGATTAATGTTTACAACAAAGTAGCTAATTTGTTAGGAATGGATGAGATTAGCACATTTGCAAGCAATGCTACTGATGGCGTAGCAATGTTAAGAAAAGAATTGCAAGCTATGTCTGAGATTGACCCTGCCGCAAACATCTTAGAAGCCTATGAACAGATAAAGGTAAAATCAAGAGAAACTGCTGAAGCTGTAGCAGATAGCAAAGGCAATGAAGAGCAGGCAAATGTTAGCTATGTTGATAAACTTAAAAAGCTAGGCCAGGATGAGGTTGACTGGGCGGGAAAAACAGCAGACGAGAAAACCAAGTTTGTTGCAGGTCATTTGAGCGCAAGCATGGGCGAACTAGCAAAGCATAGTCGCAAAGCATTTGAACTACAAAAAGCCGCCAATATTGCTACTGCAATGATAAACACCTTTACAGGTGCTACTAAAATGCTGAGTGCTACCCCATATCCACCACTTAACGCAATTCTTGTAGGAACAACAATAGCCGCAGGTATGGCGCAAGTTGCCGCAATTAAGGCGCAATCTTTTGATGGTGGTGGCTTTACAGGTCGTGGCTCTAGGTCAGGCGGTGTAGACGGAAAAGGTGGGTTTAATGCAATCTTACACCCAAATGAAACTGTTATTGATCACACAAAAGGCCAGGGACAAGGCGTAGTAATTAACCAAACAATCAATGTCACTACTGGTGTACAATCAACAGTAAGAGCAGAGATTGCAAACTTAATGCCTCAGATCGCAGATGTAACTAAAAATGCGGTATTATCGGAAAGACGTAGAGGCGGTTCATATTCAGCAGGTTTAGTAGGTTAATATATGTCAATCCTTTACCCAGTAGCAATGCCAACAATAAACGGCAAAACTTTAATCCAAAGTGTTGATATGCGCTTGGTTCAAAGTGCCGGTATGACAGAATCAACAACTAATTTCAAACAGCTTATAGTAGACTACAACACTGCAAGGTGGGAAGCAGAAGTAACTATACGCCCGCTAGATCACAGTGAGGCAAAAGTTTTTCAAGCGTTTTTAGCATCTTTGCGAGGCATTGTTGGGACATTTACTTTTGGCGATCCTTTGATGAAGTACACAACAGCACCCACTGTAAAACTATATCAGTCTGAATCAGCAGGGGCTGACACCCTAAGAATACAGAATACAGGTGTTGTTGATTTTGATGCAGGAAGTCATTTTGAGCTAGGCGGAAACCTTTATGTTTTGTTGGAGAGTTTAGTAGCAGGAGCTGCTGCGGGTCGTGAGATAATGCCTACCCTAAAAGAGGCACAAGGAATCAACACTTTTCTAAGTATTGACGAACCTGTCGGAACTTGGAGAATGGCAACCAATGATCTAGGTTGGAGTATAGGCACAGCAGGAATGTACAGTTTTACTTTTTCATGTATTGAGGCTATGTAATGGCTAGAGGCATTAGTTATGCATTTGAACTCGCGTTAGGTAGTGGGGCTTATAGATACGCAATCGGGCTAGATATTGAGTTTGATAATGGTACTTTAAGATTAACTAACCACATGAAGGATATTGGTTATGATGGCAATACATTTAATTCAGTTGGTACAATTCTTTCAGTCAGTTCAGTTAATGAAAACACTGATTTAGGCATATCAGGGCTAACAGCCAGTCTGTCAGGATTAGATAGCGTGATTGTTTCACGTATGCAAGGTACAGAAATACAAGGTGCGCCAGTAAATGCAAGATTATTTATTCTAAGTCAGCAGAGTAATGTTATACACTCTCACCTGTATTTTAAAGGCGTGATTGATAATATGACTTACACTCAGGGTAAGGATTCTGTAACTATAACACTTAACTGCGAAAACTTTTTGGTACGCTTTGGTGATCGGGTTAATAGAAGATACACAGCCGCAGATCAAAAAATTCAGTATCCTAACGACAAAGGATTAGAATTTGTCGAGGATATTGCAGAAAAAGTAGTAATATGGGGAAGATAATGAATTATCAAATAGAATCTATCAAAGATTTAAAAAATGAAATACAGCCTTTAATTGAAAAACATTGGAAAGAAATAGCACTTAATCAAGACAAAATAAAATTGAATCCTGATTGGAATACCTATTTTAAAATTGCAGATTTAGGTATGCTTAAGTGCTATACAGCGCGTGAAGACAACAACCTTGTTGGTTATTTTTGTGTTATTGTTAACAATCACCTGCATTACGCAAACACTAGCATGGCTATGTGTGATGTGCTATATATCGAACCTGATCGCAGAAGAGGCAGAGCAGGGGCAGATTTAATTAAGTTTGCAGAGCGCGACCTTACAGCAAGCGGTACTTCTGTTTTGTACATGAACACAAAAGACCATGCACCCTTTGATAATCTTTTAATCAAGCTAGGCTTTAGCTTAGCAGAAAGAACTTACAGCAAATATATAGGCGAATAAATGGGCGTAGTTGCAGGGTTAGGCACATTTTTATTTACTAGCGCATCAGCTGCGACTGCTGTTGCTGTTGGTTATGCTGTTAGTGCAGGAATTGATCTGCTTGAAGATGCACTGATTCCAGACATCCCGCAAGCATCAAGCGACACTATGTCAGGCAGAAACGTAACAACCAAAAACTCTACAGCTACCCGCGATGTTGTTTACGGAGAGGTTAGGAAAGGCGGTGTAATTGTATATCAAGAGGCAGTAGGTGCGAGCAATGAAATTTTGCACGAGGTTATTTGTTTCGCACATGGAGTTTCTGACCATATTGAAAAGGTGTGGTTTAATGACAAATTGGCTTGGTTCTATGATTCTGATTTTGTTCCGCAGTATATGCAGAATGGCTTGACTGTTCAAACAAGGCTTGGAGATAATACATATTATACACCATTAGCAGGCTCAACAGATTGGACTACTAGTCATTTACTAAATGGCATAACTTACTTGACTTTGAGTTACGGACTCAGTGAAAGTGTCCACTACTATCCAGAGGGCGTGCCAAAAGTTACTGTCACAATGCGCGGGCGCAAGGTCTACGACCCAAGAGAATCATCACACAGTCCTACAAGCCCATCAACTTGGGAATATTCCTCTAATCCAGTTTTATGTTTATATGATTATTTAACTGATACTGAATATGGCGCAGGTTTAGATAGGACTCTATTTGATGAGTCAGAAATAGAAACAGATGCAGACTATTGTGATGGTATATACAATGGAAATACTGCTAGTTCTCCCTATTACGAGTGTCATGGTGTAGTCAAAACTGACGTAGCTATACGGGAAAACATTAAGAATTTACTCTCATGTATGCACGGCAAGCTCTTATTTGTTAATGGTAAATTTAAAATAGTACCACTAAAGCCTATATCTACCCACCCAACAACACTTACAGAAGATATGATTGTTGGCGATTTTACTATGTCGCACACGATACCAAGACAAAATCAGTACAATATTGTCAAAGGTGAGTTCATAAATAAAGAAAGCCGCTACACAAAAACAGAATACCCGCAACAGACTGTTTCTGAATATGTGACTGCTGATAAGCAAGAGTTAATTAAACAATTTAATTTGCCTTTTACAACTGACTGGGTTCGAGCGCAACAACTTGCAAATGCAGAATTAAGAAAGTCGAGAAGACAAAAACATCTTAAAGTGAAAGTTAACGCTCTTGGCTTTGACTATGCGGTCAACGATGTAATTGAAATATCTAATGATTCTTTGGGTATAACGTCAGCATTGTTTCAAATAACTAGCATAAGGATTAATGCTGAATTAAGCGGTATAACTTTTGATATTGAGGCGCATGAATATGATTCACTGCTTTACTTACCATACACGGGCACTGTAAATTTTGTCGAAAAGTTGCGTAGCCTGCCTGATGATCGTGCAATCTCTGCAGTAACAAACCTAAAATATTCTTGGAGACATAACATCAATCAGCAAGGTGAAGCCGTTGTTGGTGCTAGGGTTTTTTGGACACCCCCTGTTGGCGTTAACGTGGATTATTACGAAGTAAGTGCGCGGGATACAACTGACAATTATTACATAAGTGAAAAATACACAACCACTAACGACTATTTTGAGATTCCATATTTAACAGAAGAAGGATCAAGCGCGTATATCAGAGTGATTGCTGTCAATAAATATGGTCGTAAAGCAGTGAAAACTATACTCACAGTAGATGTTATACCGGTTAGAATAACAAAAGCGATTGGTAGTCAATATGTTGTAGGCAACCCAAACGTAGCTCCCACAAGTCAGCAATGGAAAGATCATTTTGGCAGAGAGCCAGTGGCGGGAGATATGTTAACAGTAGCAAGTAAGGTTAATAACGCAATTACTGACAGTAAGACGTATGTATTTGTAGAAGAAGATGAGATTATTATTAGCGATGGCGCAAGTGCTGATAACAGAATCCCAAGCAAAGGTGATTCAATAAGTGCAACGCGCAGTATACTGTTAAGCATAGATGATGCTACAAATGTAACCTGGACACATAGCCTTTTATCTTATGAGTCTAATGATAGCTCAACATCTATGCACACGTTGCAAGTCACACCTTATACCTTATATGGATCGGCTAGAGCCTTAAAAATACAAGCGGCTTTACCCTCTACTTTATATAATAGCCGAACAACAACAGAAAGCATTCTATCTAATAAAGCGGTTTTGAGAGTAAATGCCGCATATACATCAACAAGGACAGGCACGAGTTATAATGTCAGCAGGGACATAGATGTTTTGATTAATGTTTTGGATATGCAGAGTTAGATTATGGGTTTTGAATTAGCAGACAAATTTATATCAGGCAACGTGATAGTTGATGGCTCTATAGAGGCAGATCAGGTTAAGACTGACACCTTAACAGCTAACAAGTTTAAGGGTGCTACCCAAGAGCAATACTTCTACAAGATGGATGACAAGAGTCTTGCGGCATTCGCTTATGTTGACCTGCTTGAATTTGATATGCCTGAAACTGAATTGAGTCTAGTAAAAGCTAGGACAATTAAGGCAGATTGGGATTTTTCTGTTTCTACAGGTTCATCATCAGTAATAAGAGGAACTGTTTATTTATATTTACAGGTCAAAGTTCCAACAGACACACCCCCGTGGAGATTTGTTGGCACTGCATACTGGGCAGGAACTCCGCAAACTGGTTGGGAGACTGTTTATTTACAAGGTAATTATTTAAATTATTTCGGTGTTGGTCAGGTAGGCGGGCTAAGTAGTTACAGAGAATATCAAAATCTTACATTAAAAAACTTTCATCCATTAACTGAACTTGTAACAAATGGAATTTTTAGCGGGATAACTGGATGGACAGCAGTAGGCGGGACTCTTTCAAGTTTTATGGGAAGTTCTGCGGGAATCACACAAGACAGCAACCCAGACGAAGCCTATTTTTATCAGGAAGTTTCAGTTGATGCAGGTCACACCTACCAACTAAAAGCGCAGATGTATGCCAACAGCACTGCAAATGGCAAAGTGCATCTTTCTACTAGTAGTGATATTGCAGATTCTTTTTTTGTAATTGACTTTTCATCTAGCGCATCAGATTTGAAAACAGCTTTAGTCGATATTGATGTGGATACTGTCTATATAATTGGGCAAGCTAACACCTCGACTAGTGGGCAGTACAGTGTATTTGATAATTTTTCACTAAAGAAGACAGAGACTAGAACTTATTTAGATATATCAACATCAGGCGGTGCTGTTGTACCTGTAGGCTCAGGCGGCTACGCTTCAATATATCACCATCCATTTGGAAACGCGGCGGCAGGAACTTGGAAGACAGTAGCAGAAAAGGTGCGAAGCCTCACTGTTCCACCTTACGCAGGTTACTTTAGCATGAGCGCAGAGGCTAATTTAGGTATTGAAACAATACCACATGAATGCAGAATACAGGCGCGCCATTTTCTTTCAGGTGATACAATAAACACAACGCAAGGGATAGTTAAAACAAAGTCGAGAATGACAGGACAGCAGAACGCATGATAGTCGTAGGGTACGAAAAAAAGCTAACCGAGCATCCGTTTTCTGAATTTGTAGAGGTCAGTAGGCACGATGACGATGGCGAATGGGCGTTAGCTATGCGAGAACTTAGACTATCCAAAGTAGGTGCTGATGATGTATATTTGTTTTTTTATGGTATATCTACAAGCGATACAGAATTTAAAGTTAATTTAGTAATAGATGCAGATGAGCCTTTATTACCTGACAGTCCAGAGGGATAACATGAGCGCGGCAAAATACGACTTAACAATAGATCAAGGCTCTGATTTTAAAATCACCTTGAACGTCAAAGAAGATGGCGTTAACAAAGACCTAACAGGTTGGAGTGCGCGTGGTCAATTGCGCGAAACTCTTGAGGCTGGTGTTGCGGAAGATTTTAATTTTGGCTCTTCTCCTTACGATGCAACTGGCAACATTGTTGCAACAATCAGTAATGAAGATGCAGGGAATTTAACCGCAGGGCAGTATTTCTACGACATAGAGATATTTACGCAGAAGTCTAATGTGGTTGGCTACTATGATACTGGTGGTCAATTCAACGAATACACAGCCCAAGAATTAGCAGATGTAACGAGGTTTGCTCAAAAAGTTGGGGTTTCATCAGACACCATACCGACTGACCGACAATTTCTCTTAGATGTTAATGGTGATGGTCAAGTATCCTCAGTAGATAGCTATGCTTTTCTATTGCAATCAGCAACTAGAGATCAGGCTTTTCAAGATGCTTACAATACTGCTTATGCATCTAACGAAACAAGTTATGGAACTTCTATTGTAGATACCTTAAAAACTGGCGATGTAGCCGCACAAGGCACTGAATCTTCAACCAGAATCTTACAGGGTAAGGTTAATGTAACACGACAGGTAACTAGATAATGACCTACAAAGTAACAGTTACAGAAGATGTGACTAGCGTATCAGTCTCAGGCAATACGACTAGCATTAATCTAACAGGCGAGCAGACTGAAATCTCAGTAGTTAACCCTGCAACAAGTGTTACTTTTAACCCCTCTCAATCATTCAGTTCTACTAACGTGCAAGATGCTTTGTTTGAAGCGCACAAGATGACTGGCGAACAGTCTAACAACTACTCAGTAATATTAGATTTTGGCAATAAGTTTGAGATACAAAGCGGCTCTGAGTTTGCTAGATTTGAGGCATCAGCAGGTGCAGGTGGATTTGATGCAGGTCTTAGATCATCTGACAAAATAACTTTTGGTGCTGATGGCAATCTTACCGCATCACTTGATGGCAGTGGCTCAACTTTTTATGACAAGCTAGTGGTTGAGGGCAACCCTTCTATAGAAGATGGTCTTATCCAGACCAATAATACAAGCGGTACACAACAGCACCATATAGAGATGCAAAACAGTGGTAGCACTGTTGGCTTTTTAGGCTCTAATGGCGATAGCGCCTTGTTAGGTATTGGCAGTGCTTCTGTTGCCGTATCTTCTGCGGGGTTTTTTGGTGGCGATTTATCACCCGCAACACAATTTGGTGCTAATAGGAATGAAGCAATAGATTTAGGAAAGACTAACTCACGATTTAGAGACTTATACTTGTCGAGTGGAATTTATTTTGGCTCAGACACTTCTAACAAGTTTCAATATGAAGAGGGTACATGGACACCAACTCTGGCTCTAGGGGCTTCTTTTACCATATCGAGTGTTAGTGCTAAGTATACAAAGTTAGGTGATCTAGTTGTTGTAACGGCAGAATTGGGTACTATAAATACCAGTAACGCTACAACTGGTTCTTTGATTTTAGGTGGGTTGCCTTTTCAGCCAAACGGAAAATATCCATGTATTGTCACTGACTCAACTATTTTTACAGGGTTTAGTGGTATTGTTAGTGGGATAACAAATAACGCTGATAGCACAATATCATTTAGGCAAAGCAAGCATACTTATGTTGTGAATCAAACCAATCTTGCATCCACATCAACAGGCAAAATGATATTCCAATGCTCTTATAAAACAGATTCTTAATTATTTTTAGTGGAACTAAAAACGGAAAGGTGAAAAAATGAGTTTAGAAAAAACAGTAACGCAAGATAAAATTGAAATTGTAGGCGAGTTTAAAACAGTACAAGTTAGAACTAAAACCGCGATTGCAGAAGATGGCGTAGAAATTAGCGCATCATATCACCGCCATGTTATAGTAGCGGGACAAGACTATTCAAACGAATCAGCAGAAGTACAATCTATCTGCGGAATCGTACATACATCAGAAGTGATTGCGGCAAGACAGGCGGCACAACCTAGCGAATAACTGGAGCGCGTGATGGAAGACTGGCATCTAAGCAAGAATGTACCGATAACTTTATTTGTATTGTTGGCGTTTCATGCTATCAATGTGATGGGCGCATTCACCGAGGTTGAAGTTGGCGTGAGCCAAAACGCTAAAGACATTGCTAAAGTGAGCAACAACTTTGATAAGTTAGATGCTAGACAGCGCGACCTGGAAGTTAGAGTGGCGCGCATTGATGAAAACGTCATGCAAATAAAAGCATGGATGGAAGAGAAAAGGCAGTGAGGTTTTTAGCTATCCTATGGCTATTCACATCATTAGCTATGGCGAACGACCAACAGGGTAGCTTAAACACTTATCATGGTGAGAACAGTACCACCAATAGTAATAACCAAACCACAGACACATCAACTAGCAACACTTACAATGGCGCAGGCTCAGCTAGCGAAATCCCAGTAGGTTCAGCCATCAGCCCAACCTTTATGTCTAACGGCTCTGACACTTGCTTGAAAGGCACAGCAGGTTCATTACAAACAGTGGCAGTTGGATTTTCTAGCGGTGGTTATGAGTTAGACGTAGACTGCACTAGATTAAAATACAGTCGGATGTTATCTGCTCTTGGGTTAAAAGTGGCGGCAGTATCAATGCTCTGCCAGAGTGAAGAGGTGTTTAAGAGTATGATTCTAGCGGGTTCGCCATGCCCGTTCATATCCAATGGGAGATTAGTAGCGGGGAAGCGGGGGTTGATGCTGATAAAGCAGAACCCAGAATTATATATTCCTGATTACAAAAAGAATCGGAAATATTACAACGGCATTCTCCAGATAGGTAAGGTGAGCGAAGATGTGGAAGAAGATAGCATTTCTATTAGCGATAAGTACCGCAGTACAAAGCAATGAACTAGATAACCTGATTGACAGCAGTAGTGCTATTGTCGATCAGATTGATACAGGCATTAAGCTAACAGGTGCGGCTATGGATTACGCACACACTGGTGGCGGTTTATCTGATGGTACGCTATCTAGCACAGCACATATAACAGCAGAGCAGGTAGAGGCTTACAACTCTGCCCTGTCTAACATGGCTACCTATCAGCCTTATGGCGCACCTGTCAAAGAAGTGCTAGAGAATATGGCTATGGATTCCCTAGAAGAAATGGATCAGGCTATCGGGACTTTTACAGAAGTAGTAGTTGATATGATTGCGGTACAACAGGTTGCAGAAAAAGCAGAAACAGCAAGCACCCCTAAGCAAGAAGAAGAAGTGCAGACCTTTGTAGCTGATAATCAGGATATGCTAACGATCACACAGGAAGAAGTAGACACATACAACACCAGTGTTGACCAGATTGAAACATCAGCTAACGAAGCCTCTGCCTATTTAAGTGTCGCAAGTAACTCAGAAGCAACAGCATTTCTACAGCAAAGTGTAGAAGATGCGAACACCACTACAGATAATGTTAATATCTTCTATGATGCCAACTCACAATGGGTAGCAATGGGATACAACACAACTAGAAATCTAACAGTCGTGATGCTAAATGGATCAGGTAACTACGGGCTTGATATGTACTACAGTGAGGCAGATATTCTTGCGCTAGGCACAGAGTCAGAGTTCTATAAAACATCACCCGTAGGCATGGGTTACGATTGTTTCTTTGAAATGGAGTGCGAATGAGTTTAGCAGATACAGAATTATCAATTGGTGGCGTTAAGCTAAAAGGCATCTATATAGCCGTAGTCTTTTCACTAGCTACAACGATCGGCTCATTCATTTGGGCGGCTAGTAGCCTGTATGGAAGACTAGAAGCAGTCGAGGCGGTGCAAGTTCCTGACGTTACACCTTTGCACGAATCCATACAACTGATAGAACAACAGCTTAAAGACAACGATATAAGCCAATTAAGCGCGAAATTAGCCACTTTAGGGACAAACCTGACAACTATATCCTCTCAACAGGAAAGGCTCTTAGAAATCACTACAAGCGTATCTAAGCTAGAGAAAGATATTGAGACGATGAGAGCCATTGTTGCAAAGGCTGAGCTAGTCGTTGAGGATGTTAACGAGATAAAAGGAAACTGGGATACTGCCAAGACGGAGTATGACGATATTTGGCGCGCACTTGATGCACTAGCCATGCCCTTATAACAGGAGAAGATAACCATGTGGATGAATTTAATTGCACCGGTAGCCAAGTTAGCAGGTGGCTACATGAAGAACAAAGCAGAAGAGAAGCAAGCTAAACACAAAGCCAAGATGCACATGATAAAGAATGATGCTGACTGGGAAACAAAGATGGCAGAGGCTTCTAATTCGTCATTTAAGGATGAATTTTTCGTAATTGTTTTGAGTTTTCCATTGTTTTTTATCGGCTATGCTGTTGGTGTAGATGACCCTGCTATCATTGACAGAGTCAAAGAGGGCTTCAATGCGTTAAATGAATTGCCTGATTGGTATCAATACTTGCTTTTCATAGCAGTTAGTTCTAGCTTTGGTATCAAAGGTGCTGACAAAATAATGAAACTGAGGAACAAGTAATGTATCAGTATCACAAAGACAGACCAACACCACACCTGTTTCACGATATTGTAAAAGGCAATATGTGGGATACAAGACCACTAAACATTTTTGGCTTTAACCGCACTGTCGGCACTAGCTTTGAGACTCTTTGGGATGATGGCGGGAACTATACATTCCCTACGTCAGCCGTAACTATGGATGTGGTATCCACTTCTGTAAGCGATACTATGGATGTGCTTATATATGGTCTTGATGCTAACTACGCAGAGATCAGCGAGACAGTCACCCTGACAGGCACAGTAGCAGTGACTACCAGTGCATCATTTCTACGCGTTAATTCAGCTATTATTCTGGCAGGTTCTAACGTAGGAAACATAACAATTGCGAATGGCGGTACAACCTACGGCTTTATCGGTGCTACTTTAGGCACAACGCAGTCTAGCGTTTACACTGTACCCGCAGGTCATAGTTTATATTTACTAAGAATTGATGTATGCTCAGGAACTAACAATGGGCAGAAGTTTTTAACATTCAGGAATGTTGTAACTACTAGTGCAGGTCGGACTTTACGAGTAGCAGAAGCAACATTTTCAACAAGCCAAGTTAGCTTTGATCGCCAAGTACCATTCAAGATAGGCGAGAAATCTGACTTTCACTTTGAAGCTAAGAGCAGTTCTAGTGATAACGAGGTCAGTATTTTCTTAGAAGCTATACTGGTCAAAGACGATTAGAGGTCAATATGACAGGTAAAAAACCAAAGGCTAAAGCAGAGCCTAAAAGCGAAAACGTAGAGAACAAGTATTTCTCACACAAAGAATTGAAGTGCAAGCACACAGGTGAGAACAAGTTTGACCCTGACTTTTTAGACTTGCTAACCAAGATCAGAATCGAATGTGATTTTCCATTCGCTATATCTAGTGCTTACAGATCACCACAGCACCCCCTTGAAATGCGTAAACCTAGTGGCGCAGGAGCGCATAGCACCGGCAAGGCTGTTGACATACTATGTCGCGGAGAAAATGCCGTAAAGCTAGTTTCTGTAGCTATAGCGTTTGGAATTACCCGCATTGGCATTCAGCAAAAAGGAACAGGTCGATTTATTCACATTGATGCCTGTACCCAAGATGACTTTCCTGAGATCGAGAACTACCCAGAAGAGACTATCTGGTCGTACTAATTTCATAGTAACTCTCATTGCCTCACTTATGTGGGGCTTTTTTTTGCCTAAAGTAAATTTAAAACTTTACATTATGTAAAGTATCAGGCATACTGACTCTAAATTAATCAAAAAAGGTAATGTCAAATGTATGAATCATCAGTAATTAAAAGTGCTAGACGTCGCAAGCTTTCTCTAGAGCGTGATGTTGCAGATTGCGTAGAAAGACTTACTGTTATGTCTGACAATGAATATAACAGATGGGGCAAGGTTGTTGAGTCAAAACTCACTTCTCTTGAAAAACAACTTGCAAATGCTACTTGGTGGCACGAGCATCTTCTCGCAGAAATCGCGTAAGGGAAAATATAATGACAGAATTAAATAAAATGTGCGCCTATGAGCGCGGAGAATATGACTGCTTGCATGGTCATGCAGTTAGAGATAATGAGTCACCTGAATACTACTCAGGCTATGGCGATCAATACGCGCAAGAGCAGATTGATAATCACCGTAGTGAGCAACACTTAATCAAAATGGAGAAAAGCTATGAAAGAATATAATGGTCACAGAAGTTGGAACGCTTGGAATGTTAGCCTTTGGCTGACTAATGACGAGGAGACTTACAGCTTCGCTCGTCAGGTTTATTATGACATGGGGCTTGAAAAAGCCGCAACTTACTTAACAATGGCACTACAGGGTGAAAAAACACCTGATGGCGCTGTCTACACAAGAAAAGCAATTTATGAAGAACTAAAAACATGGGAGAATGAAAATGAAGTCGAGTGAACAAACCAATGAATTAGCGTTAGCGTTAAACCTAGCGCAAAGCCAGATGGGCGGAGCAATCAAAGATTCCTCTAACCCTTTCTTCAAATCTAGCTACGCGGACTTAACATCCGTAATCAAGGCTATCAAACAACCATTCGCAGATAATGGTCTGAGTTACACGCAGTTCCCTGTGAGTGTTGATGGTCGCATTGGTGTAGCTACAAGATTGATGCACGTTTCTGGTCAATATATCGAATCAGAGTTTGCGCTACCTGTGGTTAAGCAAGACCCGCAAGCCGCAGGTTCAGCAATCACTTACGCTAGACGTTATGCACTGCAATCTATCGCAGGTATACCGACAGCAGATGATGATGCAGAATCAGCTATGTTGCGAGGCGCGATTGATAACATTATTGATGATGAAAAAGTAGTAACCATAACTAACCTTATTGAGCAAACAGAGAGCGATGAGAAAAAATTCTGTAAGCTATTTAAGGTATCAAGCGTTACTGGTTTGAAAGAATCACAGTACGAAAGGGCATTAGCTATGCTGAATGCTAAAAAGGCTCAGAAATGATTATCCTTAACAATGAGCAAGGCTCTGAGGCTTGGTTGCAATCTAGGCTAGGCAAACCCTCAGCCAGTTGTTTTGGCAAGCTAATAACGAGGACTGGTAAGCCGAGTACGTCTGCTGATAACTACATCAACGGATTGATTTATGAGTTATTATCTCAGGAAATAACGCAAGGTCACACTAGCGATGCTATGATTCGCGGCACAGAGTTAGAGCCAGAGGCTCGAGAAAACTACGAGTTCATCACAGGTAACGAGGTTAAAGAAGTCGGATTTATTGTTGACCTCGATGATACTTATGGTTGTTCGCCTGACGGGTTGATTGGTGAAGATGGTGGAATTGAAATTAAATGCCCACTTGGCGCAACGATGGTTAAGTACCTACGCGACCCAGATCAATTAGTAAAGAATTACTGGCAACAGATACAAGGCTGTATGTTTGTTACTGGTAGGAAGTGGTGGGATGCGTTCGCCTATCACCCAAGTACGCCTCATGTACTTGTGAGAGTAGAGCGCGATGATGCATACATTGAGTTACTTGAAGAACAGGTAATCAATGCTTGCCTAACTATTAAAACTGAAGTGGAGAAAAACCAATGAGTGAGTATGTTCAAAAAAACCTAAAAGGTAACTTGTTTAAAAACATTAAGAAAGAGTCAGAGACACAACCTGATTACACTGGTAGCGCAAAAGTTAATGAGGTCGATTACGCTATGAGCGCATGGATAAATGAAGGTAAGAACGGAAAGTATCTTTCTGTTTCGTTCACTTCTATGGCTGAATTACAGGCTAAAGGAATAGGTCAGGTCAAGGAAGCAGTCGGTGCAAATGTAATGCCGGAAGATGATATTCCATTCTAGCTAAAAACCCCCCTCCGAAGAGGGGGTAAACCATAGGAGTGATGATCGGGGAAAACCATCACCGACAATTTAACACATAGGATGCTCAAATGATAGATTTTGGTAGATGTTTAAGAGAGGCGCAAAACATGCAAGGAGTCAGTAGTTCTGATCTTGCGCGTAAGTTAGGGGTTCACAGACAGCAGGTGAACATTTGGCGTAATAAAACTAACGTAAGGCTAGATACTGCTTTGAAAGTTTGCATGGCTTTAGGTTATGGATTAGACGAGTTTATTGCTTTATAAAAGAAAACCCCCTTTACGGGGGCTTTACATTTGCTCTGTGATGAGCAATACTGAATGTGCGGATTCAGAAAGGTTATTCTAACACAGTATTATAGTGTCTTGTAACATTCCCTTTCTTTTTTCGCGCTTTAGTTATCGGGCTAGAGGCTGGCGAATCTCTTAAATTAAACGCCAGAGCGAAGTTGACCCTCTTGACATAGCCCCGGATGCAGATCGGTTTCTGCTGATGGATAGATTAGATATTCGATACGATAACGAAAAAACCGCGAAGTCGCTTTGCCCTTTGATCGTTTATTTTACTCAGCGTAGTAAAAGGGTTAAAAGTGTCTTCAATAAAAATATATATTCAAATACATATTTAATAACATAATCAGGCGAGGCTTGACCGAGCCATAGGAGTTTAACATGACACAGATATCAAGAGTTCTACAATACTTAGAAGATGGCAAGAAACTAACCTGCCTAAATGCTTTTAATGAATTAGGCATCACTCAGGTAGCCGCTAGAATCTTTGAGCTTAAAGAGCTAGGACATCCAATCCAGAAGAAGATGATTACAGTAACCAACCGATACGATGAAAAATGCAGTGTCGCTGAATACTATATTGGTGATAGCAATGTTGCTTAATAACGGGGATACCTACGAGGTAGATCAGGCAGACATTATCCAGTGGGAAAAGACTTATCCCGCAATTAATGTTTACCAAGAACTGAATGCAATGGAGTCGTGGCTTGATGCTAATCCTACGCGCAGGAAAACACCTAAAGGCATTAAGAGGTTCATCAACTCTTGGTTAGCCAGAGCGCAAGACAAAGGCGGCTCACCACAGGTTAAATCAAAAACGCACAGCATCAGGAACAGGAACATTGAAGACAGCCTAGCTGATGTGTCGTGGATTGCTAACGTAGAAGCAAAGAACAGAGCCATCAATCATTTCATGGGTAAGTATGGTTTCTATTGGGATGGGGAGAGAAAAC
>Ga0213869_10000516_pt1 | contig 31423 bp, 31 predicted proteins | sample PICome_10_FD_160083 | JGI IMG/M metagenome (GOLD analysis project Ga0213869, IMG submission 160083) | Coastal seawater microbial communities near Pivers Island, North Carolina, United States - PICO132 | ecosystem: Environmental > Aquatic > Marine > Coastal | place: USA: North Carolina...
CAATCAACATGGTATCCCAACCGCGTTTTCCAAGATGGTAGGCAATGGAGGTCCCAACTGCCCCGCCACCGACAACCAATGCTTTTACTTGCGTCTTCATCGCGCACGACTCCTTTTTGCGTTGCGCGTAGATTGCCCTAAGCCGGCGTAAAAAGGGAAGTCGCGCCGACCTCCCAGTTGCAAAAACCGACCTCATAAAATTTTTCACACCAAAATATATCATCCTGAGGCGATTCTGTCGCTTCGAAGCGCCCTTGCAGCGCGTCATGTGGCGGGGTAAGTGCGAACAATGAGCAGTGGGGTGCGCTATGCAGATTTGCCCATCTAAAATTCGCCTTCGCCAAGAAGCCGCATCTGGACACGCATGATGATGACAAAAGAACGGCAAAAAATTCTTAGCGTAATTTTCTGCATCGCGCTCTGCGCCGGGCCAGGGCTTGCGGGTGCGCCGCAAAAGGGCACTGTCACCCAATTGCCCATACCGCGTTACGTGTCCTTGAAGACCAGTGAAGGCAATGTGCGGCGCGGACCGTCTCTTAGCCACCGCATTGATTGGATCTTGAAATTGCGCAACATGCCACTGCAGGTGGTGGCAGAACATGGCCATTGGCGCAAAGTGCTAGATTTTGAGGGTGCGGGCGGATGGATCCATTATTCGCTTCTGTCGGGTGGACGCACCGTCATGATCGTGCAGGATAATGTGGATCTGCGCAATCAACCGAAAGCTGAAGCCCTGACCACCGCCCGGCTAGAGCGCAACGTATTGGCGCGGCTTTTGTCCTGCAAACCCGATTGGTGCCGGCTGTCATCGGCAGGCTACAAAGGCTGGGCCCCCAAAACCGCTCTTTGGGGCATCACAGAGACTGAGATCTTCGACTAAGCTACAATCCGCGATTGTGCAGCAAGGCAGTGGCATCCGGCAATTTTCCACGAAATGCCACATAGAGCTCTTCTGCATCCGCGCTGCCACCGCGGGCCAAAATATTGTCCTGCAAAGCCCGCGCCCGTTCCCTATCAAACGGCCCACCCGCCTCCTCAAAGGATGCAAAAGCATCCGCATCCATTACCTCTGACCACATATAGCTGTAATATCCGCTCGAATACCCATCGCCCGCAAAAACATGAGCAAATTGTGGGGTTGCGTGGCGCATTCCAATCGCAGCAGGCATGCCAATACCCGCCAAAATTTCGGCCTGCCGCATCATGGGATCTTGAGGAGATGCAGCTTCATGGAAGCTTAAATCCACAAGCGCAGAAGCGATATATTCCACGGTTTGAAATCCCATATCAAACGTCGCCGCCCCGAGCATACGCTTCAGCAAATCATCCGGCATGACCGCGCCAGTTTGCGCATGAATGGCAAATTTTTGCAAAACTTCAGGTACTTCAAGCCAATGTTCATACAACTGGCTTGGCAGTTCAACAAAGTCGCGCGCCACAGAGGTGCCAGAAACGGCCGAATAGCTGACATCACTCAACATCTGGTGCAGCGCATGGCCAAATTCATGAAACAGAGTGCGCGCATCGTCGAATGACAAAAGCGCGGGTGCCCCGTCAGAGGGTTTGGCAAAGTTGCAAACATTGATCACAATGGGCGCGCGTAGACTTGGCCTCTTCCGCTGGCTTTGCAAAGCGCTGCACCATGCGCCAGACCTTTTGCCACTCCGGGCAAAATAATCACCTATAAACAACGCCACATGCGCCCCGTCGCGGCGCACTTCCCAGGCTCGGGCATCCTTATGATGCAACGGCAAAGACAGCTCTTGAAACGTCAGGCCAAACAATCGCTGCGCACAGTCAAATGCCGCCGCAATCATTTGATCCAATTGCAAATATGGCTTCAATTCTGCCTCGTCTAGGTCATGATCGACCTTGCGACGCCTCTGCGCATAATAACGCCAGTCCCAAGCCTTAAGCGGACCATTCAGCCCGTCTTTGGTCATCATTTGAGCCAATATCGCCTCATCCGCCGCCGCCCGCGCCTTGGCCGGACCCCAAACCTGCATCAGCAAATCGCGCACCCGAGCCGGCGTCTTGGCCATCTGAGTTTCCAATTTGAAGTCTGAGAAACTTTCATAACCAAGCAAGGCCGCCTGCTCTTGCCGCAATCGCAGGGTTTCGCTGACAATCTCCCGATTGTCCGTCTCACCGCCGTTCGCGCCCCGAGCGGCCCAGGCTTCATATGCCTTCTCGCGCAGGTCGCGGCGGTCGGAAAATTCCAAAAATGGCACGATCAGGGACCGCGATAGGGTTACCACAGGTCCATCCAAGCCTTTCTCCTGCCCTGCAGCTTGGGCAGCCTGCACCACAAAATCAGGCAAGCCCGCGAGATCATCGGCCTGCAAGGGCAAGACCCAATCCCTTTCATCAGCCAGCAGGTTTTGCATGAATTTCGTGCCCAAGCTGGCAAGCCGGGATTTGATCTCAGCCATGCGCGCAGCCTCTGCCCCGGTGAGGTTGGCCCCAGCCCGAATGAAGTCCCGGCGCGTTAGCATCAAGACCCGCTCTTGCTCGGGTGACAATCCCATCGATGCACGCCGCGACCACAGATCTTCGATCCGGGTAAACAGCGCGACATCGGACGTCACCGCAGAAGTATAGGCCGACAGCTTCGGTGCCAAATCCCGTTGCAGCTCTTCACGCATGGGCGTGCTATCAGTGCTGGCCAAGGTGTAAAACGCAGCAGCGAGCTGATTGAGCGGCGCTTCGGCCACCTCCTGCGCTTCAATGGTGTTTTCAAAGCTGGGCACCTGTGAACACTGCGCAATCGCTTGCATGCCAAAGCGCGCTTGAGCCAATGCCGCATCCATAGCGGGAGCAAAATCAGCATCTGAGATGGTATCAAAAGGCGCAAGGCCAAAAGGAGTGTTCCAAGGTTCAAGCAGGTTCATATCAAGACCGTCCATCTTAAGAATTTTAGCCACAAATCGGGCAATCTGCCCGCGGTTTGGTTTTTATCACACGGTTTTGCGCGTCGAGCACATTGTAGATCGCCATCTGGCCGCGCAGCGATGTGCCGGCATTTAAAATATATTTTAACGCCTCCGCCGCCATCAGGCTGCCAATAATCCCCGGCAGGGCTGCAAAGACCCCCGCCTGGGCGCAGCTGGGGGCCAACTCCGGCTTGGGCGCGCTGGGAAATACGCATTGATAACATGGACCAGAGCGCGCCGGATCAAACAGCGCGACCTGACCTTCCCATTGGCTCAAAGCTCCGCTGACCAAGGGTTTTGCACGCGCCACGCAGGCCGCGTTCACCACATAGCGCGTCTCGAAATTATCCGTGCCGTCCAGCACGATGTCATATTGGTCAACCAGCTCTTCGGCACGCGTATCGGTGAGGCGATGATTGTAGCTTTTCACCGCCACATAGGGATTTAATTCACCAATTGCCCGGGCCGCAGAGGTAACTTTAGCTCGGCCAATATCTGTGTCGCGGTGAATAACTTGCCGTTGTAGATTACTGGCTGCCACGGTGTCATCATCAACAACACCAATAGTGCCAATGCCGGCGGCCGCCAGATATTGCAGCGCTGGCGCTCCAAGCCCGCCTGCCCCAATCACCAAGACCTTAGCGCCGCGCAGCTGCATCTGCCCTGCCCCGCCAATCTCTGGTATAACGATGTGTCGGGCATAGCGGTCCAGCTCAGCGGCCGACATTGCTGCATCGGCGCCAGAAACGACCGGTGCCGCACGTGACCGCAATTTGCGCAGACCTTGCCGATAGATCCAAATAATTGATGCAAAAGCAGCAATGATAGCCCAGAGCTCCCACGAGCCGCCTGTGTTATTCCGCAACGGATGACCATCAGGCAAAATGAGATGGGCTGAAACCACCCCCACAAGTACCACCGCAATCATGCCCCAGCGTTGCCGTTTTGGCGCGCCCATAGCCCAGCCAACAACCCAAAGAACCGCACAAACTGTTCCAACAAGTATCATGAGCCGCGCCCTGTGGAGCCAAACCCACCTGCACCACGCGCCGTCGTGTCGAGCTCTGACACCAGAGCAAATTCGGCCTGAACCACCGGGGCCACAACCATTTGCGCAATTCGGTCTCCATGGTGCACCTGAAAGGCCTCAGCACCCATATTGAGCAAAATCACCCCAAGCGCGCCTCGATAGTCCCTGTCGACCGTACCGGGTGTATTGGCCAATGTGATCCCATGTTTCAAAGCAAGGCCAGATCTTGGGCGAATTTGCACCTCATAGCCCGCAGGTATGGCCAGGCGCAGTCCGGTGCCAACCAATAACCTCGCGCCCGACTGAACGATTACATCCCCTCGATCGAGAAAATTGGCGCGCAGATCCGCGCCAGCGGCGCCCGGGGTGGCATAGGCCGGCAGGCCAAAGCTGGCATCGGCCCCCTCATCCCAGGTCATCTCAATGACAGGGTTCACGTCAAAGCATCCGCGATGCAGAGCGCCAACCGGCGCGCAACATCGATCTTGGGCATCTCATCCCACGTCTCGGCTCCAGCCTTATCAATGAGGGTAATTTTGTTATGTGCCCCACCCATTATGCCGGTCTCGGGGGTCACATCATTGGCGACGATCCAATCGCAGCCCTTGCGCAGGCGCTTTGCTGTTGCGTTGTCGATCACATGCTCCGTCTCTGCCGCAAAGCCCACAACCAATTGCGGCCTCAGCTCATGCGCTGAAACGCGCGCAAGAATGTCTGGGTTTTCGGCAAACTGTAAAACTGGAAGAGCACCAGAAGACTGCTTTTTGATCTTTTGGCCATGGACGTCTGCCATACGCCAATCGGCCACCGCCGCCGTAAAAACCGCCGCATCAGCGGGCAAGAGCCCCTCAACCGCGGTCAACATCTCCTGCGCTGTTTGTACCGAATGCACGTCAACGCCAGTGGGCGGCGGCACGCGCGCGGGGCCGGTAACAAAGCTGACCCGTGCACCGAAGTCACGTAAAGCCGCTGCCAGAGCCGCGCCCTGCGCGCCAGAAGAGCGATTGGCGATATAGCGCACGGGATCAATTGGCTCATGGGTGGGCCCCGAGGTGATCAGGACATGACGTCCCGAAAGCGGACCGCTGTGGAAAAAGCCCGCAACCCGCGCCAAAATTTCATCGACTTCCGCCATGCGGCCCGGGCCGTAGTCGCCACAGGCCATCTCGCCGTCATTGGGGCCAATGATCTGCACCCCATCCTCTTGCAACCGCCTCAAATTGCGCTGCGTCGCGGGGTGCTGCCACATACGCACATTCATCGAGGGGACAATCATCACAGGGGTATCTGTGGCCAAAAGCAGGGTCGTGGCCAGATCATCCGCCATGCCCTGCGCCATTTTAGCCATAATTTGTGCCGTGGCCGGTGCCACCAAAACAAGATCTGCTGCGCGCGACAGCTCTATATGGCCCATCTGTGCCTCTTCGGTCAGGTCAAATAGCTCCGTGAAGACCTTAGACCGCGCAAGGGCCGCAATAGAGAGGGGGGTTACGAATTGCGCACCAGACTGCGTCAAGACGGGCGTGACACGCGCGCCTCGCTCACTAAACCTACGAATCAACTCCGGGATTTTCACCGCGGCGATGCCACCAGAGATTATTAAAAGAATGTGTTTTTCGTTCATGGTCTACAGTTACGCAGCCAAACCTCACACTGCAAGGTCTGGTACAGGCAAAAAGATCATTGGAAAAATGCGCTTGCCTCCGGGCCCTGAGCTTCTAGCGCCAGGCGCATTTTCTTAAAAGCAGCCGCTTCCACCTGTCTGATCCGCTCTTTCGACAGACCTAATTCTTCGCCCAAGCTTTCTAAAGTGCGCGGAACCTCCACCAACTTGCGCTCCCGCACGATGTACCTTTCGCGATCGTTGAGCACACTCATCGCCTGCAAAAGCCACTTGCGCAGTGCCTCTTGGTCATGGTCAAGCTCAACGATTTCAGCGGCCTGCGCGCTGTCATCTTGCAGCGCATCAATCCATTCGCGGCCTTCGTCTTCGGTCGATTGCGTCGCATTAAGTGAAAAATCAGAGCCAGACAAACGGCCATCCATCATCTCAACATCATGCAATGGCACGCCCAAATCCTGCGCAATTAATTGCTGCAATTGATGCCGGTCTAAGGTTTGGCCGGCGTTATTGGCATCCCGCTCAATCCGTGCCTGAATGCGGCGCATGTTAAAGAACAAGGATTTTTGCGGGCTGGTGGATCCCGTGCGCACCATCGACCAATTGCGCATGACATATTCTTGGACAGATGCCTTGATCCACCACACCGCATAGGTTGAGAAGCGCACCCCACGGTCAGGGTCAAATTTCTCGGCCGCTTTCATCAGACCAAGCCCGGCCTCCTGGATCAAATCCCCCATAGGCGCACCGTAGCGTTTGAACTTTGCCGCTTGCGAAATCGCCAAACGCATATAGGCGTTAATCAATCGGTGAAGGCTTTGCTCGCAGCGTTCATCGCGCCAGGCATAGGCCAATTTCAATTCCGTTTCAGCGTCAAGCATCTCCGCTTTCATAGCAGTGCGCGGAAGAAAGTTCTCGGTGCGGCCGTCTAAAGGCATAGGTTCGCCTCCTACTTAAAAAAAAGATGAAAAACTTGTTACTCTTTTGTTACGCAGGTACATGCAGAATGGATCACTCTTGGGGACACAATGCTTGCAGAAAACAAATCTCCAGCCCTGCGCCTGGTGCTTGGCGGCGCAAACTCCGGCAAATCACGGGTTGCCGAACATTTGATTGTCGCGACCGGCCGGACTCGGCGCTATATCGCAACTGCGCAGGCCTGGGATGATGAAATGCGCGCCAAAATTGCGCAGCACCGCCTGCAACGCGGACCAGATTGGACCACCGTGGAGGCGCCACTGGATCTTACCGAGGTTCTGGCGGCGGCTAAGCCAGACGAAATTATCCTGCTTGATTGCGTCACGCTTTGGCTGAGCAATCTCATGATGGCCGAGCGGGATATTCAAAGCGCTTGTGCCGCGCTTTGCGCGGGTCTCGCCCAAGCGCCCTGCCCAGTTATTGTGGTTAGTAACGAAGTTGGTCAAGGCATTATACCAGACAACGAGATGGCGCGGGCTTTTGTCAAATACCAAGGGCACCTCAATCAAGATCTCGCCCAGCTAGCGCAAGAGGTGATCTTCGTCACCGCCGGTATCGCACAAATTCTCAAGGCTGCACCATGAGCGATTGGTTCTGGATTAGGCACGGCCCGACCCATGAAAAAAATTTCACCGGATGGCGCGACGTCCCGGCCGATCTGTCTGACCGCGCTTTAATCGACCGCCTGGGTTCGTATTTGCCATCTGAGGCTGTGGTGGTTTCCTCTGATCTGGCCCGCTCTGTCACCACCGCCGATGCCCTTGCAGGCGTGCGGCACCGCCTACCGCATGAACCGGGCCTCAGAGAGTTTGATTTTGGCGATTGGGATGGGCGGCATTGGTCAGATGTTGCGCAGACTGATCCACAATTGAGCCGCGATTATTGGGAGAAACCCGGCGATGTCATGGCGCCTAATGGCGAAAGCTGGAACATGGCCGCTGCCCGCGCCCGCCCAGTGGTTGACCGGTTGAATGCGGACCATGCCAACATCATCGCCGTGGCGCATTTCGGCATCATCCTAACCCAGGTGCAACGCGCTCTTGATAACGACGCCTACGCCTGCCTTGCCTATAAAATTGATAATTTCAGCATCACCCATCTGCACGAAAACCAGGGTGAATGGCGGGTTATCTGCATCAACCACTTGCCATGAACTCATGACGCCACATCCACAAATTCATCTTTCGCAAACCATAACCGCCCATGCTCGCGAGACTCGCAACCATACAGGGGTTAGCCGATAGTGGCCTTTACGTATGCAGTTGCATTTCACGGGGTGATGGCTTCCAGCGCAGGCGGGCGATAGCCAATCTCAGCCGCGCAACAGCCGAAAAGCCGCCGCCGCAACCCAGCCGGAAAAAATGGCAATGGCCAATGAAAGCAAGCCATAAGCAACGGGGCGCTCATGGGCTAAATTGTACAGCCAACGCTCGATGCCAACCTTCTGCACATCAATTGACGTCTGATATTGCGACACAACTTCACCGTCACGCATTAGGAAAATACGCGCTGAATAAGCGCCCTCCACCAAATTTGAAGGTAGGGAAACCGAGGTCGAAAACAAAGTTTGCTCTTGGAGCTGCACAGAACCGGGCAGCATTTGATACAGACCCTGCTCTTCACGCACGCGCACTAAAGCTTCGGTAAATTGATCTTTATTATTGGTGCTGGAGGGGACTGTCACTGCACGTATCAACTGGCGCACTGAGATTTGATGCCACAGATCGGAAGCCTCGCTGACCACGCGATCAAAGGGCCCGGTGGTGGCCACCGCGTAAAAACTGGGCGCCAGATCAACATCAAAAGCCTCAACATTGACCCAAATCCCCAAGCGTTTATCCTTCCGGCGCACCGTGACCGGGTCGCGTGGGCTAGCGATGGTGACAACGACATCGAGATCACCGGCCGAACTGGCTGCAGACTCATGTTTCAGGGCACCGAAGATTAAGATTTCCGAACCATTAAAAAACGCAGTGATGCCAATTTCGTTTTTCGACATGCCCAGGACAATATCCTGTGCCGAAACCGGGCCACAGAGCGTCAGCAGGACAAAAAATATTTTTGCGAAAAAACCTTGCATCAATGGCCTCCCGCAACGCCGAGGCTGAACAGCTCCGAGGGTTCCACTATCAGGTCAAACGCCAGCTTAGCGCAAACAAGTAGCACCATCAGCGCAAGAAGGATGCGCAGCTGCTCTGCTTTGAGTTTGGCGCCGATCAACGTGCCAAATTGCGCGCCGATCACCCCTCCGATCAGGAGCAATACCGCCAGCACCATATCAACCGTGTAGTTGGTGGTGGCGTGCAGCATAGTGGTAAACGCCGTCACGAAAATGATCTGAAACAGCGATGTGCCCACCACAACTTTTGTTGGCATACCCAGCAGGTAAATCATAGCCGGAACCATCACGAAACCGCCGCCCACGCCCATGATTGCAGCCAAGACACCAACTGCAACGCCGACAACGATGGGTGGGATTATGGAAATGTACAGACCCGACACCCGGAACCGCATTTTAAATGGCAAAATATGCACCAATCCGCGTTTTTTGCGGGGCTTGGCTACGGCCACCTGTTTCGATTTGCGCAGCGCACGCAGGCTTTCGGCGAACATCAAGCTGCCAACAACACCCAAAAACAGCACATAACACAATTTAACCAAGAGATCGACTTGGCCCAAACTTTTAAGGTAATTGAACACAACCACCCCAAGCGCAGCACCGACCAACCCGCCAATGAGCAGCACCCCGCCCATTTTGAAATCCACCGTCTTGCGTTTCACATGTGCCAACACGCCCGAGAACGAAGAGGCCACAATTTGATTGGCTTCGGTCGCAACGGCGACCGCAGGGGGGATACCTATAAAAAACAAAAGTGGTGTCATCAAAAAGCCACCGCCAACACCGAACATGCCAGAAAGGATCCCGACCATCCCGCCGAGACCCAGCAGGAGAAAAGCGTTCACAGAGACTTCAGCGATGGGCAGATAGATATACATGGCGCCGCATAGCCCTAACGCTGGTCTCCGGCAAGGGCTTGCAAGAGAACGGTGCAAACTCTGCGCTCAAAACGCGCATTTGGCCTTATCATCAACTAAAATTTGGCCTTATTTCTCTTTGACGTAAGCCACCCCACCAGAACGGGGCGGAATCGCCTTGCCGACGAAGCCTGCGAGGACCACGACAGTCAACACATAGGGCAGCGATTGGATGAATACCACGGGGATCTTGATCATGCTATCCAGACCTGCGCTCAAACTGCTCAAGGTGATCAATGTCGCCACAACCACAAGCCCCAAGCCCAAGCCTCCCAAAACAATGCGATCAAGCAAGGTTTTGTTTCGCATATAGGCGAAAAGACCAAATCCGAGCGCCAAAAGTACCCCGCTCATCGCCCAAGCCGGCAGGAGAATGTTTTGGAAACGGTTGTCCACCGCAAAGAAAAACCCAAACAACAAACAAGCGCCCAGCGCATACCATGGCCGCCACTTGGCGAAAATCAAAGCGGCCAGGGCGATGAATCCGCGGCCGGCAGACATATCTTTGACAAAACCGGCTTGCAAAGCCGTGGCCATGTAGGCTCCGGCGATCCCACATAAAACTCCGCAAATACCGACAGCGGCGTAACGCAAACCCACGACAGAAATCCCCGCCGTATCCACTGCAGCCGGGTTTTCCCCCACAGCGCGCAAGCGCAAGCCGAAGCGAGTTTTATATAAAATCAACCAAGTCAAAGGCACCATCAAAAGCGCCACATAGACCAGCAAGGAATGCCCCGAGAGCAGCTCGGAATAGAGTTGCATGAAAGGCCCAGCTTGCGAAATTTCTTTCGCCGGTACAGAGCCAGGCAGGTTGAGGGGTTCAAAACGCCCACTAGAGAGGAGCGGCGGCGTGCGCCCGCCTTGCCCAAACCAATCTTGCGAAATCACCACCGTTAAGCCGGCGGCCAAAAAGTTTATCGCGACGCCAGAAATGATTTGATCACCGCGCAGGGTGATCGAGGCCAGCCCATGAATGGCAGAAAGCAAAAGCGAGGCGCCAATCCCAGCCAAAAGCCCCAACCAGACCGATCCAGTTGTCGCCGCAATCGCCGCCGATAGAAAAGCCGCTGCCAGCATTTTTCCTTCAAGGCCAATGTCAAAAATACCAGCCCGCTCCGAAAACAATCCGGCCAGGCAGGCCAATAACAGCGGCGTGGCCAGACGCAGGGAGCTGTCTAAAACTTGTAAGAGCGTGAGAAAATCCATAGCCTCTACCCTTCCCGCCGCAAGCTTAAAAACAAGCGCTCAAGCGGGCCTCGAACCATTAAGGTCAGAGCTCCAGTGAACAAGATCACCAAGGCCTGGATAACAACAATCAACTCCCGAGGAATTTTCGTCCAAAGCGCCAACTCCGCGCCGCCCTGGTACAAAAAGCCAAATAGCAATGCGGCAAGAAGCACCCCAAGCGGGTGGCTGCGGCCCATCAAGGCCACAGCGATGCCGATAAAGCCAGCCCCTTCGGTGAAGTTCAAAATCAACCGCTCACTTTCACCTTGCGTTGTGTTGATTGCCATCATGCCTGACAAAGCGCCCGAGATCATCATGGCCACCATGATGGTTTTCACCGAGCCAATGCCCGCATAGCGCGCTGCCGGTTCAGATTTTCCCATAGCGCGAATTTCATAGCCTAGAGGCGTACGCCAAATTAAAACCCAAACCAAAACACAGGCCACCAATGCGAGGAAAAAGCTCACATTCGCCGGGGCAGCACGAAACATCTTTTCAAATCCCATGAGACTGGCCATATCCTCGAAGGTTGGCAAATGGGTGGTTGCTGGAAAGTTTGCTGTGGCCGGATCCATGCTACCCTTGGGTTTTAGCGCGCCTACCAAAAAAAAGTTTAAAACCCCTGCCGCAATGAAATTAAACATGATGGTTGTTATGACAATGTGACTGCCGCGTTTGGCCTGCAGATAGGCCGGAAGTCCAGCCCAGATCATACCAAAGACGGCCGCACCAAGTGAGGCGCCAATGATTGCAAAGCTCCAATGCGGCCATGGGATGAACAGGCAGACCAGCGCCACACCAAGACCGCCCATCATTGCTTGTCCTTCACCGCCAATGTTGAATAAGGCAGCGTGAAAAGCCACAGAGACCGCAAGCCCAGTAAAGATAAAATTGGTGGTATAATAGAGCATATAGCCCCATCCCGAAGATCGCAGCAGCGTGCCCTCGATCATGAGCTTGAGCGCGGCAACAGGGCTTTCGCCGATGGCCAAAATCAATAAAGCCGACAAAAGCGCCGCGATAAACAACGAAATCAGAGGGACAAGAACCACGTCGGCCCATTTTGGCATTACACCCATAATTGCGCTCCATAGTTTCGCACGGCAGTTTGGTTCAGACTCAAGTGGAGGCCTCCCCTGTCACACCGGCCATTAAAAGGCCAAGCTCTTTTTCATTGGTTTTCGCCGGATCACGTTCGCCCATGATCTGGCCGTCAAACATCACCGCGACGCGGTCAGAGAGCGAGAGAATTTCATCAAGCTCGACTGAAACCAGCAAGATCGCCTTGCCCTGATCGCGCAGCGCAACAATTTGTTGATGGATAAACTCAATGGCGCCGATATCGACGCCACGTGTGGGTTGTCCGATCAAAAGCAAGTCGGGATTGCGCTCAATCTCGCGCGCGAGAACAATCTTTTGTTGATTGCCACCAGAGAAATTCTGCGCGGTCAAATTAGGATTGGGCGGGCGTACATCGAAGCGCTGCATTTTCGCGGCGGTTTCGGCCTTGATCGCCGCATTGTCCATAAAAAATCTGTTGGCCTGATGCGCCAGATCGCGGTGATAGCCGAAAACGGCGTTTTCCCAAGCCATAAAGTCCATGATCAGACCTTCGCGCTGGCGATCCTCGGGCACGTGGGCAATGCCATTGGCCCGCCTAGATTGTCCATCGCTATTCGCGCCCGTCAAATCCAACGTAGCGCCGTTGACTTTCACTGAGCCGGTGGCGCTTTGGTAGCCCCCCAAGACTTCCAGCAATTCGGACTGCCCATTACCGGCCACCCCGGCAATGCCTAAAATTTCACCAGCACGCAGCGAAAGGCTCACATCATTTAGCCGCGCGACCCCAGCATCATCCACCACATTAAGGCCGGTGATCTCCAACACTTGCTGTTTTGGCTGAGCAGGCACTTTATCCACCCGCAGCAAGACCTTCCTCCCGACCATCAATTCAGCCAAGTTTTCAGGGCTGGTTTGCGAGGTCTTCACCGTCGCCGTCATCTCACCGCGCCGCATCACACTTACCGTATCGGTAATATCCATAATCTCCCGCAGCTTATGGGTGATGAGAATGATGGTTTTGCCCTCCTCGCGCAGGCGCCCCAAAATACGAAACAGCTGATCGGCTTCCGTTGGGGTCAATACCCCGGTGGGTTCATCTAAGATCAATATATTGGCCCGGCGATACAGCGCTTTGAGGATCTCAACCCGCTGTTGCATGCCCACGCCAATCTCCTCGATCACCGCATCCGGATCCACATTCAATTCGTATTCTGTTGCCAATTCGGCTAATTCCGCCCGCGCCTTGCGCAGAGAGGGCGCCAAGAAGGCCCCACTTTCCGCACCCAGGACGATATTCTCAAGCACAGTAAAATTCTCTACCAGTTTAAAGTGCTGGAACACCATGCCTATGCCTGCAAAAATCGCAGCCTGGCTGTCCGGGATCGCTGTTTTTTGACCCGAGATAAAAATTTCCCCCGCGTCCGCTTTGTAAAACCCATAAAGGATTGACATAAGTGTTGATTTGCCTGCTCCATTCTCGCCGATAATGCCGTGAATGGTTCCAGGCATGACACGGATTGATATGTCTTTATTGGCCTGCACGGACCCAAAGGCCTTGGAAATACCCTTTAATTCAATCGCTGGCTGGCTCATCAAAATCCCTTTGTCAACAAAGGCCGCGCCAACCCAATGGCGCGGCCTTATCATTTTGGCCTATTCGCAGGTCCTTTAAAAGGACAGTGCGGGGCAGGTTTCGTCAGAAGTATAGTCATGCACAGAGAGTGTACCGGCAGTAATGGCTGATGCCGCAGCATCGACGGCGCTTTGCATATCTGCAGACACCAAAGACGCGTTGAACTCATCCAAAGCATAACCGACGCCACCATTGGCCACGCCCATTTGGAAATTGCCTGTTTCAAGCGCATCGCCTTGGCTGAAGGCCTCGTACACTGCATTGTCCACTCGCTTGAGCATGGAGGTCAAAACCTTACCTGGGTGCATGTAGTTTTGGTTGCTGTCTACACCGATGGACAAAATACCCTCATCAGCCGCTGTTTGCAGAACGCCAACGCCTGTACCACCGGCCGCGGCAAATACCACATCGGCACCTTGGCTGATCTGCGCTTTGGTCAGCTCAGAGCCTTTAACCGGATCATTCCATGCGGCCGGCGTTGTACCGGTCATATTGGCAATGATCGTTGCATCCGCGTTGACCGCTTTTACACCCTGCGCAAAGCCACATCCAAAACGACGGATCAATGGAATATCCATGCCACCAACAAAGCCGACCGTACCCGTTGCAGAGGCTTGAGCGGCCAGCATGCCGACAAGGTACGAACCTTCATGCTCGTTAAAACCGATGCCGCGTACGTTGGGCATGCTCAGCCAATTTACATCAATAACAGCAAATTTTGTATCAGGGTAATCTGACGCGACTTTGCCCAAGGCATCGGCGAAGGCAAAACCAGCCATCACTATCGGGTTGGAGCCAGCTTCAGCAAAACGTCGCAAAGCCTGCTCACGCTGGGCTTCATTTTGAAGCTCAATCTCGCGGAAAGATCCGCCGGTTTCATCCGCCCAGCGCTGCGCGCCTTGGAAAGCCGCCTCGTTGAAGGATTTGTCAAATTTTCCACCAAGATCAAAGATAATAGCGGGGTCGGCCATTGCAGCGGTGGCGCTCAAAGCCGCAGCAGCAGCGCTGCCAAGGATAGTTTTCATAAAGCTCATAAGAGTCTCCCATAAATAGCAACAACCCAAGGAACAGAATCCCCCAGGTCAAAAGCATGCAGATCCGCCGATCATGACTAAATTAGCCCGCTCTGCCAAGGGAGCGATAATATAAATTTATTTTTTGATTAATAAAATCACAGCTGAACGGCTTACCCCCTTCACCGCGATCAAAATATAATATTTCTAAGTCAATAATTTACGAAATATAAACGCATCGCATTTTGTGCCATCGCGCCGCTGATAATAATGCGCGCGTAAGCCGAGGTGCTCAAAGTCTAAGCTTTTATAAAGCCCAAGGGCCGGCGCATTGTCTGCGGCCACTTCTAAAAAGACTGAACGCGCTCCCATAACCGCTGACGTGTCAATAAGCGCCAACATCGCGCGCCGCGCCAATCCTTGCCTTTGCGCGCCAACGGTGCAGGCAACAGTGAGTATTTCCACCTCATCAAGAACCAAGCGCCCCATAGCAAAACAGCCAGGAACTGCGCTCATATGAACTCCGGGTTGCGCCATAAGACGCTGCAACTCATCCGTGGACCACGGGCGTGAGGTGGCAAAGGCAGAGCGGTGGATCTGCGCGAACTCCGCTGCCGAAGCAGGCGTTTTAGGCGGCAACAGGGCGCACTTCAACCACTTCAGGAATATAATGGCGCAGCAAGTTCTCGATGCCCATTTTCAATGTCAAAGTCGACGAGGGGCAACCGGCACAAGCGCCTTTCATATGCAGATAAACAATGCCCCTATCAAAGCCATGAAAGGTGATATCGCCGCCATCTTGCGCCACAGCCGGGCGGACGCGCGTGTCTAAAAGTTCTTTGATCTGGATCACAATGGATTCATCGGCCGCATTATAATCGCCCTGCGCAACCGCGCCAGATTGACCGTCCGACAGGACCGGTGCACCAGATTGGAAATGCTCCATTATCGCACCCAACAACGCCGGCTTGATATGGTCCCACTCCGTTTCATCGTTCTTGGTCACCGTCACAAAATCCGAACCCAAAAACACGCCCGCCGTTCCCGCGACAGCGAACAATCGCTGCGCCAAGGGGCTGGCAGAGGCGCTCTCAGCCGATGGGAAATCCGCTGTGCCCATGTCCATGACAGATTGCCCAGGCAAAAATTTCAGCGTTGCAGGGTTTGGGGTATTCTCAGTTTGTATGAACATAAAGCTGCCTCCCGATTGTCGTGCCATAAATATGTTCTAAGGCCCGTTCCATGTCAAGTTTTTAGAATTATTCTAACTTTGAGCTGCACTAGCTCAAAGCCTCCAATTGTTCTTTGCTTAAGGAGCCCGGCACAATCACAATCGGCACATCCAAACTACCGGAAGATTTTGACAATTGGGTGACCAAGGGCCCCGGCCCTTTACGATCTATCGCCGCGCCCAAAACCAGGATATCCACTTCGGCATCATCGCGGATTTGCGACAAAATTTCCAGAACCATCTCGCCTTCACGAATCACCAGCTCCGGATCAACCCCATGTTTCTCGCGCATCCACTTGGCAAAGACCTCGTAATGCGCCTCAATCCGCTCGCGAGCCTCTTCGCGCATTATTTCACCAACACCGATCCAATGATTGAATTCCTCAGGTGGGATAACCGCGAGAATTTCGACCCGCGCCCCAGTGTTCTGCGCCCGCATCGCCGCAAAGCGCATCGCGTTCAAACATTCCGTAGAATTGTCCAGCACAACCATAAATTTACGCATCACGGGCCTCCATTCGACCCGCATCATGCCCGGAGCCGCGTCCGCCCGCAACGTCAAATTACGGCGCCAATTAAATAATATGGCCTTTGGGCCACAAGTGGTTTGTGACCCAGAGACCCAATCCCGCGGGCGAACCCCACACCGTAAAATTAGGGTCCTAGCGCAACATGCCAACGATATCGTAGGTTTTTTGCAAGATGGGAGCGGCCAATGCCCGGCCACGCTCAGCACCCCGGGCCAAAATACGGTCAATCTCATCAGGCTCTTGCATGAGGCGCGACATCTCGCTGGAAATCGGAGCCAGCTTTGTAACGGCCAAATCTGCAAGTTTTGGCTTGAATGATCCAAATTTCTGCCCGGCAAATTCATCGACCACAGACTGAGGTGTCACCTCGTTGAGCGCCGCGTAGATATTGACCAAATTGCGCGCCTCGGGCCTGGTGTCCAACCCATCAAGCGTTTCAGGCAAAGGGTCTGCATCAGTTTTCGCCTTTTTGATTTTCTTGGCCAAAGCATCCGCATCATCGGTCATATTCAATCGGCTCATGTCACTGGGGTCTGACTTTGACATTTTTTTTGTCCCATCACGCAGGCTCATAACCCGCGTAGCGGCCCCCTCAATTACCGGTTCCGGAATGGGAAAGAAATCTATGCCAAAATCATTATTAAACTTCGTCGCAATGTCGCGCGTCAGTTCGAGATGCTGCTTTTGATCTTCGCCCACGGGCACATGTGTGGCGTGGTAAATCAATATATCCGCGGCCATCAAAGCCGGATAACCAAAAAGACCCAGCGAGGCATTCTCACTGTTCTTGCCCGCTTTATCTTTCCACTGCGTCATACGTTTCATCCAGCCCATGCGTGCCACACAGTTGAAAATCCAGCCCAGCTGCGCATGCTCGGGGACTTGACTTTGATTGAACAAGATTGATTTTTCAGGATCGATGCCGGCGGCAATAAAACCGGCGCAAAGTTCGCGGGTGTTGCGGCGCAAATCCGCTGGATCCTGCCAGACCGTGATCGCATGTAGATCAACCATGCAGTAGACAGTTTCAAATCCACCATCCGCTTGCATATCCACAAATCGCTTCATCGCGCCCAGATAATTGCCCAAGGTCAGCCCACCTGAGGGCTGGATGCCTGAAAATACTCGTGGAACAAACTTTTGGGTCATGCGGGCCTCGGCTCTAGATTTCAGTCTTCACATCGCATAGTGAGCGAGACCGAAGCCGTCAAGGAAGCACACCATGTCCGACTCCCCTCCAGCCGCCGTCAATCCCCTACCGCCCGCGGTGATTGTCCTATTTTTGGCGGTGGTCGTGGGCGAGGCCTATATCGCAGGAGCCGAGGCACAGCTTTGGGGGCAATTTGACGCGCGCATCGACTTGATAAGGAAATTTGGCTTCCTGCCAGAGGGTTTTGAACGCTCTTTATCGGCTGGTATTTGGCAACCAGAATTATTTTGGCGCATGTTCACTTACCCCTTCGTTCATGCCGCAGTTATGCAGTCGATTTTAGCCTCGGTATTAATCTTGGCCTTAGGTAAATTCGTCGGCGAAATCTTAGGAAACACAGCGGTTTTCGCGATTTTCGGTATCTCTTCAGTGTTTGCCGCCCTTGGATACGCACAGTTAACTTCAAGCACCTATCCGCTCTTTGGCGGCTACCCGCCTGCTTATGGGTTGATCGGTGGGTTTAGTTTCGTGTTATTTAGCCGTGCGAAAGGCCTGTTGAGCCACCAATTGCGCGCCTTTCGCCTGCTCGGGCTCTTAATGGCCATTAACATCAGCTTTTCTTTATTCAGCAGCGGACCGCCAATTTGGGTCGCTGAACTTTGTGCAGCTGTGGCAGGATTTGTCTCAGCCGCGTTGATACAGCCCAGCGGGCTTGCCAGTCTTGTGGCAAAATTTCGGCGTCATTGATCAATCGGCCCGGCGCATCATTTGGCGCAATTCGGAAAGGCTAAAGGCCCCGAGCATGCGACCTGCCAAAATATAGCTGGCCACCGCCACCAATAGGATCACGATCAAACCGAGCAAGCGCAGACCATCCGTCTGCAAAACGGATTCCAGAGCCCAGGCTATCATCCAAACGATCACGCCCATTCCCAAGCTAGCCAGAATAATGCGCAAAGCCCTATTGCGCAATTGCGCATCCCAGCGTGCCGCCGGGCCAAACCGCCGCGCGCCCCACCACAGGCAGCCCAGCATAGCCCAACCGGCGCAGGTTGCCCCAATGGCGGAGGCCGTAAAGCCAACATACCGGCTCAAACCGATTGCAACTAGGGCATTGATCACCAACGCCACAAGGGCAAAGTTAAATGGGGACCGCGTATCTTCGCGGGCGAAAAACACCGGTTGATATAGTTTTTGCAAAACAAAAGCCGGCAAGCCCAAGCCGTAGATAGCAGTGGCCAAGGCCGTGGCTTGCGTGTCACTGGCCATAAACGCTCCACGTTCAAACAAAACCGAGACTATTGCCGAAGGGATGACAATTAGGGCCACCGTGCAAGGAATAGTCAAAAGCAACGACAGCTCTGCTGCACGGTTGAAGGCCTCCTGCCCACCGGCTTCGTCACCAATGCGCAGCCGCCGCGACAGATCCGGTAAAAGCACAATGCCAATGGCAACCCCCACCACACCAAGCGGTAATTGATACAACCGATCAGCATAGTAAAGCCAGGCATTTGCCCCTTCAAAGTAACTGGCAATCTGCCGACCGACTAGCAAATTGACCTGCACAACCCCGCCGGCCAACGCGGCAGGGGCGGCGATCATCGCCAAGCGCTTGAGCTCCGGTGTCATTTTAGGCCAGCGCGGCAACATTTTAAATCCGGCCCGGAGCGCGGCAATCCACAGCAAAGCCAATTGTGCAATCCCAGCCACAGGCGCGCTCCACGCAAGAGTCAAACCAATATCCCAGCCCAACCATTGCGCCGCAAACAGCGCCAAAATAAAGCAAATATTCAGCAAAACAGGCGCAGCCGCCGCCGCCACGAACCGTCCGGCTGAATTGAGCACACCCGAGATCAAAGCGGCGAGCGAAATGAAAAGAATATAGGGAAAAACAATCCGACCAAACAACACGGTTAGATCAAAGCGTGCATCGTGAGCAAAGCCACTTGCCATGGCCCAAACCAAATAGGGCATCGCCAACATGGCCAGCGCGTTCAGCACAATAAGCACCAGCGCCAACATCGATAATGCATCCCGCGCAAAGGCAAGCGGGTCATCACCGGAGGCCAGCTTTTTTGAAAACATTGGCACGAAGGCGATATTAAACGCGCCCTCGGCAAAAAACCTACGGAACAGATTTGGCAAAGAAAATGCTAGGAAAAATGCCTCTGCTACTGGGGAAGCCCCAAGAGCCCCCGCAATCAAAACATCGCGCAAAAATCCCATCACGCGCGACACCAAGGTCCAAAACCCGACCGTAAAGAACCCCTGCATCATCGTCATGAGAGCGCCCTCGTCGCACCTTGCTTCAGGGCGTCCCGCAGTTTTTGTTCCAGACTGTCCCGCTTAGCCTTGGCATACAGCTTCAATCCAAACATGTCTTTGACGTAGAATGTGTCGACCACCTGTTCACCATAGGTGGCAATCACCGCGCTGGAGATATTCACATTAGCTGCGGCTAGCGTCCGGGTCAGATCATATAATACGCCCAATCGGTCACGCGTATCGACCTCAATGATCGTATATATTTCAGAGCCTTCATTGTCGAAGCTGATCGATGTGGGCACTTGAAACGCCCGTTCACGTTTTTTGATTTTATCACGCGATTGGATTGCCTCGCGGGCCACAAGCGTGCCTTGCAAGGTCTCATTAATCATCTTTTCCAAATGGCCAAGTCGCAGGTCCTTATAGGGATGACCTTCCGCATCCTGCACCCAAAAGACAGCAGTCGCGTATCCGTCCTTGCTAGTGAAGGTGCGCGCGTCGACCACATTCGCCCCGCTCAAGGCCAAAGCACCACAAATTCGGCTGAAGACCCCGGGGTGATCGGCCATTGCAAAGCAAATCCGCGTCGCGTCGCGATCTTCATCAGGCTGCAAATCCATGCGGATTTCATCTTCTGGAATATCCAAAAGCAGTCGGGCAAAAATCTGATGTGCGGTCACATGCAGACCTTGCCAATAAGGTGGGTAGTGGCGGTTAGTTTCATGGCGCAGCGCCGCTTTGGACCAATCGGGAAGCGCTTTGCGCAAGTTTTTTTTGGCCTCTGTTCCGCGGTTTTCCCGGTTGAGATCTTCCAGCCCAGTCTCCAGCGCCTTTTTAGTTTGTCGATATAACGCACGGATCAGCACAGCTTTCCAATTGTTCCATACGCCTGGACCCACCCCTGAAATGTCACAAACGGTTAAAACCGTCAAAAGATCCAGCCGCTTGACCGATTGCACGGCTTTGGCGAAATCGCGCACGGTCCGCGGATCTGCAATATCACGTTTTTGCGCCATATCGGACATCAAAAGATGGTGCCGGACGAGCCACTCGACCGTCTCTACCTCCCGTGGCTTAAGCCCCAAACGTGGCGCAACTTCACGGGCAATTTTCGCGCCTAGTACCGAATGATCTTCCAGCCGCCCCTTACCGATGTCATGCAGCAGCAGTGCGACATAGAGTACTTTTCGATTCAGCCCCTCAGCTAATATCCCGCTGGCAACCGGCAGCTCCTCAATCAATTCCCCACGTTCAATCGCAGCCAAATGGCTGATCGTTTGAATAGTGTGCTCATCAACCGTGTAGGAGTGATACATGTTGAACTGCATCATAGCGACAATCGGTTCAAACTCAGGAATAAATGCCGCTAAAACGCCCAGCTCATTCATCCGCCGCAATCCCCGTTCAGGATTGCCGTGCTTCAGAAGAATATCGATAAAGATCCGAACGGCCTCATCCGAATCGCGCATCGAACCATCTATCAAATGCAGGTTCGCCGACAGAAGACGCATGGCATTGGGATGGATCAACAGGCCCGTGCGCATGGCCTCCTCAAACAACCGAAGTAGGTTCATCTTATCTTCTAAAAACGCTTCTGGATCGGCAAGGGACAAGCGGTTTTGCAGCACACAAAAGCCAGATTTTAACTTCGGCTTTCGGCGCAAAACACGCAGCACGACAGGCTCTTTTTTCATCTGCGCAGCCTCAAGGGCTGTCAGAAAAATACGGGTCAATTCCCCAACTTTTGTCGCGTGGCGGAAATAGGCCTGCATGAAATGCTCCACCGCCCGCCGCCCGCCGCGGTCTCGGTAACCCATAACCTCGGCAACCGCGACCTGCAACTCAAAGGTCAGCTGGTCCATCGCGCGATTGGCAATCAAATGGAGATGACAGCGCACAGCCCAGAGAAAATTCTGCGCAGCCTCAAATGTTGCAAATTCCTCGGCGCTGAACACGCCTGCTTCAACCAATTGTTTTGCATGAAATACGCCATTGATATATTTCTCAATCCAATAAAGGGATTGCAGGTCGCGCAGCCCGCCCTTGCCCTCTTTGACATTCGGCTCCACCATGTACCTCTGGCCACCCTGCTTGAGGTGGCGCGCCTCACGTTCTGCCAACTTCGCTTCAGTAAATTCCCCCACGGTGTGTTTAAATAACTTTTCCCGAAGCTGGATTTGAAGCTGTTGGAACACGTCATGATCACCGAGCAAGAACCGCATTTCGACCAAAGATGTGCGAATGGTGTAGTCTTCCCGAGCAAGCCGCAGACAATCACGGACCGTGCGGCTGGCATGGCCTACTTTAAGGCGCAAATCCCAAAGCACATAAAGCAAGCTTTCAATTACGCCCTCGGCCCAAGCGGTCATCTTATAGGGGATAACAAAAAGCAAATCGATATCTGAGAAAGGCGCCATACCGCCCCGTCCATAGCCACCCACCGCCACAATCGCCAGTTGCTTAGAGGTGGTCACAACTTGCTGGGGATGCATGTAGCACAGCGCCGCATCATAGGCTGCGGCCACCGCGCAATCTGTCAAATAGCAATAGCTAGCCGTTGCGGCCTGCGATGTAGAAGGAGCTGCTTTGAAGGCGGCCGAAATCCGTTCCAGCCCTGCTACGCGGCTCTGCCGCAGGATGCCCACCACCGCCACACGGATTGCCGCCGTATCGCTGAGATCTGCCACCGCACTTTTGATCTGCGCTGCAACATCCTCACGATCAAAGATGTCAGACGCCTCCAGAATGAGCTCCGAGGGCATCCGAAGGTTGGACAGCTCCAAGCCTAAAATCCGATACTGGAAAAGCTGCGCGGAGCGGGCGACAGCACCACGACTTGATTGCCGTCAATGGTGGCCACCGCCAAGCCGCGTTCAACCGTGCCATCTTCTCGCAAGCGAAAAATACCGGCCGCGCCCTGAAAACCGCTGGTCAGGGTCAAACCCTGGCGGTTCAACGCATCGCGATTGCCCGTGGCGACCGAAGCACCCACCGCCGCCACGCCGTCATAGGCAATGGCCGCCAAAGGGTGCGGAGCGCGACCATAGACGAATTGAAAGCGCGCTTTGAATTGTTCACTGCGCTGCGGACTTGGTATGGCGAACCATCCGCCTTGAATCGCAGGTAAATGAAAGGCGGAGGGCAAAGCGTCCCACTGCGCCAGACCGGCATATTGCACCATCTGCGGATCCACCCCCGCCTCTGGCAATAATTGCGCAATCAAGGGCAACCCGCCGTCATAATCGGCGGTCAAAAACACGATATCGGCGTCGATGGCCTCACTGCGTTCGGCCACACGGCTCATCGCCTTGACCAAATCCTGCTGGGTAAATTCATACCCCTCGACACCAGCTACGAAACTGCCCTGCGCGCCCAAGGCTTGCTCAAGGGCATCGCGGCCAGACTGCCCTGGCACCGTGTTGGCATGCACCAAAAGCGCGCGTGATTTTGCCTGCCCCGATGCATAGGCCGCCAAATGCTCGGCTGTGTTCTGAAACGTGTGACCTAAGACATAGACATTGCCACCCGCAATCTCGATATTATTCGACAGGGACAAAACGCTCACACCGCTGCCCGCCACTGCCAGACCCGCCGCATTGGCCGCACCGGCATAAAGTGGACCAACGATCACCTGCGCCCCCTCTTGGACCGCAAGCTGCGCCATTTCCGCCGCCTGGGTCTCAAGACCGGCCGTGTCGTAGACTTGCATCTGCATGTCGACCCGGCCTTTCAGATCGGACATGGCCATACGCGCCGCTTGCTCTGCGGAGAGCGCCAATTCCTGCACCCGCTCATCCGCCGCTGTGAGCGGCAATAACACTGCGACCTGTACTGTTTTGCTGCCGTCAAGCCGGAGGCCGCCCCCTGATATCAGACCGCCTGAAGGCGCAACACAAGCGGTCAGAAGCACTGATGTACAAAATGCCAATACGGCCACACCGCGCAGTTGCGACATTGATGGGATTAGAAATTTCATTGTCAAAGCGCCCTTCAGAGATTGATAGACCTGTGTTAGGTGCATTTTATGGCAATCTGCAAAGGGGTCCAGAGGTGAATCATAATTTGATGAAGTTGGAGCCCGGCTTATACCTTGTGGCAACACCTTTAGGCTCAGCGCGCGATATTACCCTGCGCGCGCTTGATATTTTGGCTTCTGCAGACGTGTTGGCCGCCGAAGATACCCGCACGGCACGCAAATTATTGGACATTCATGGCGTGCCTTTAGCCGGGCGGCGAATCATTGCTTATCACGATCACAGCAATGCCAAGGACCGCAAAAAAGTGATCCATCATGTTGTGGAAGGTAAATCCGTTGCCTATGTGTCAGAAGCGGGCACGCCATTGATAGCAGATCCCGGCTATCAGTTGGTCGTCGATGTCCGACGTGAGGGGTTATCCGTAAGCGCCGCGCCAGGGCCTGCGGCTTGTATCGCCGCACTGACTGTGGCCGGTTTGCCGACGGATCAATTTCATTTCGCCGGTTTTTTAGCACCCCAACAGGTCGCCCGCCAAAAGCAGCTGGCGGCGTTTATGGCCCTGCGCGCAACAGTTGTTCTGTATGAATCTCCTAAACGGTTGAACGCGCTTCTGGCCGACATCGAAACAACTGGCGGACCTGCGCGCCCAGTGGCGGTCTGCCGCGAATTAACCAAAAAGTTTGAAGACGTTCAAAGCGGGCCGGTTGAGAGCCTCCGCGCTTTTTATGCCGAAACGCCGGCCCGCGGCGAAATTGTGGTATTGATTGGCGCGGGAGACGAAGCAAAAATTAATAAAGGTGATCTTGAGGCGGCACTTGTTCATGCAATGTTAAACCTTCGCGTGAAAGATGCAGCAGACGCTGTGGCTGGCGCTTACGGCCTGCCGCGGCGCGATATCTACCAGTTAGCCCTTAAATTGCGTGCCATAAAAACCGAATATTGATGCGATGTTTCATAAAGCTGCGCAAGGGACCACCAATCATTTGGCCGGACTAGCCACTGAACATTCAGTGATCGCCGAATATGTGGGACGCGCGCACTAAGTCCTGGCCCATCGGTGGCGCCGTGGCACAGGCGAAATTGATCTGATTTTTACAGATGGCAATGGGTTCATCTTCACGGAAGTGAAAAAGAGCCACAGCCATGAGGCGGCCCTGCGCAGCCTAGGCTACCAACAACAAAAACACATCTACAAAGCCGCCACAGAATATCTTGCAGATACCAGCCGCTCTTTGGTAACAGCGATGCGCTTTGATGTGGCCTTAGTTGATCGGCAGGGCCACGTCCAGGTGATGAAAATGCCACGATACAATGGGGCGTTGCAAAAAGACCGTTACAGAAACAAATTGCCAAAGCACAAGTGGGTCATTAATGAGTTCTAACCCGATCTAGGAATTTGTCTGAGGTAGCCGCATGTCAAAAAAAATTGCCTTTCAAATGGACCCGATGGAATCGGTTAATATTGACTCAGACAGCAGTTTTCATTTGGCGATGGAAGCCCAGGCGCGTGGCCACGAAATTTATTATCACACACCAGAACGGCTGGCCTTTGAACATGGCAAGATCACGGCTAAGGGGCAAAAAATGGTGATACGGCGCGAGCGCGGCAATCATGTGGATCTTGGCCCGCTCGAACATTTGGATCTTCACGGCTTTGACGTAGTTTGGTTGCGCCAGGACCCACCGTTTGACATGGGATACATCACAACCACGCATTTGCTAGACCTTTTGCAACCGGATACTTTGGTGGTGAATGATCCGTTTTGGGTGCGCAATTACCCAGAAAAGCTCTTGATGTTACAATTTCCGGACCTGATCCCGCCGACCACAATCGCGCGCGACTTGGACACACTCAAAGCGTTCCGTGCTCAACATGGTGATGTGATTGTTAAACCGCTCTATGGCAATGGCGGTGCGGGCGTGTTTCGACTCACCCCGGAAGATCGCAACATCGCCTCTTTGCACGAACTCTTCACCGGGATAAATTCTGAACCGCTAATCATCCAAAAGTTCCTGCCGGCCGTCAGTCAAGGCGACAAACGCATTATTTTGGTGGATGGTGAAGCGGTTGGTGCAATCAACCGCGTGCCCGCAGCCGGTGAGACCCGTTCAAACATGCATGTCGGGGGCCGCCCTGAAAAAATCGGCCTAACCCTGCGGGACCAAGAAATTTGTGCCGCTATTGGGCCCTTATTGCGCGACAAAGGTCAAATTTTTGTCGGCATCGACGTGATCGGCGATTATCTGACCGAAATTAATGTCACATCTCCAACGGGCCTGCAAGAATTGCAACGCTTCGATGGAACGAATGTAGCAGGGTTGATTTGGGACGCAATTGAAGCACGTCTCTAATCAGGATTTTTGGACCTTAGACCTTCACCAAGCCTCGGATCCAATCCGCGATTTGCCCCATAACAGCCTCGGCAGACCTATCATTGCCGCAAGCTTGCAAAAAGGCATGTGGTTGATCTTTGGCCAATAGATGCGTAATCGGATGAGCGGTATGTGCGGCCAACCAGTCATTGTCATCAGCAATCGGGTCGCATTCAGCTTTCACCAAGAGCAAGGGCGCGCCCGCTTTTGACAGCCGAGCCCGAAAATCCGCAGTATCTTCACAGCCCAAATGCCCATACATCACCCGGAGTGCTGCATCGTTCAGGCCTTCAGAATTCGCGCCAAATGCATCATGGGATGGACCTTCGAGCCCGCCAAATGCCCCATAAAGGCTGACCATCCCTTGTATTTTTGCACGTGAAGCGATGCCGCCTGCGGCCCAAAGCACCATGGCTCCGCCAGCGCTGTCACCGGCCAGAACGATCTGATCTCGGCCTGCTGCAAATTCATCCAGGATCTGAACCGCTTGATCTGCCTGCGCGGGAAACTTATGTTCAGGGGCCAAATCATAAGGCGCTGCAAAGACCTGCCGCCCTGTCAGTTTTGCCATCCACGAACACAAAGTTTGATGTGTCCAAGGGCTGCCGACGATCCAGCCTCCCCCATGAAAGTATAGAATATCAGCGCCTTCATACCGCTCCTGAGGAGTAAAACAGAGGCCTGTGCCACTGGCAAATAAAACTTCGTCGATGTCGACTGTATCTGCACTAAAATGCGAAATACTTGCCCGTTCCGCGGCATAACCCGCGCGCAGCTTGGTCACAGGATCGGTAACCCAATCGAGAGTCGGCATGACGCTCACAAAAATTCCTCCGGCCGTGCCTGACGCGCCATATGGTCGAGAACCGCGTTCACAAATCCGCGTTCTTTGCCATCAGGGGAAAAGGCCAAGGCCACCTCAACATATTCCACAATCGCCACTTTCGGCGGTGTGTCACCTTCAATAAATTCCGCCCCAGCCGCACGGAACAAGGACCGCAAAGTCGGGTCCAGACGGGCAATGGGCCATTTGGCGACCAGAGCCCGATCTGTCATCTGATCGATCCGTGCCTGATTGTTTACCGCGCCGGCAATTACTTGATTGAAATGCACGATATCCCCATCTGCGAGCTGCACCCCATCAAGCTCGGCACCCATACGATGCTCTTCAAACTCTTTTGACACCACATCAATCGGCAATTGCGATGCTTCCATCTGGAACAACGCTTGCACTGCGTACAGGCGACTGGCCGATTTCATGCGGCGCTTTTGATTGCCTGATAGATTAGAACCGCTCATGCTTTAGCCGTCTCTGCAGTGGATAAAAATCCAATTTTTCCTTGAGACTGTGCCCAGTTGCGTGTCAGAGCAATCAAATGCAGGGCCGCGGCAGCCGCCCCGCCCCCTTTGTTTTGAGCGGCGGTCTCAGCACGCACCTCAGCCTGTTTACGGTTTTCAACCGTCAAAATTCCATTGCCGATACAGACGCCCTGCAGTCCCAAAAGCTGCAGCGCGCGGCTGCTGTCGTTGCACACCGTCTCATAATGGGTTGTTTCGCCTCGGATCACGCAGCCTAGGGCCACATAGCCATCAAACTCTGCCCGCCGATGTGCAATTGCAATGGCGGTTGGCACCTCTAACGCGCCGGGAACTTCGACCAACTCCCACTGGCCACCCACAGCTTCAATTTCAGCCTGTGCACCGGCCACCAGTTGATCGGCAATGTCTTTGTAGTAAGGAGCCACCACGATCAGCAATTTAACTGAGTTATCAAAAGATGGGCTGTCAAGCGTGTGGTGTTGCTCTGCTGCGGCCATTAGTTTGATCCCGAAATTTTTTGCGTGCCTTGAATTTCCAACCCATAGGCCTCAAGTCCAACAATCTTGGGCTCCGGTGAATTGGTCAAAAGGATGAGGCGTGACAAACCCAAGGAAGACAGAATTTGTGCACCTACACCATATTGGCGCAGTGTTTGTGGGCTGCCATCATCTGAAGCTCTAATTTCCATGTGCAGATCGCGCAACAATACCAAAACCCCACACCCCTCGTCTGCAATGATTTTCATTGACTGTGAAAATTCAAACGCCCGTCCTTTGGAGCCAGTGCCAATCATATCCAACATCGGATCTAACGAGTGCATCCGCACCAAAACCGGGGAGTCGCCGACGATATCTCCCTTAACCAGCGCAATGTGCTCTGCCCCTTGGGTTTCATCGTTAAATATCCGCATCTGCCACTCACCACCGAACTCCGATTGGATCATCTCTTCGCCTTTGACACGAACGAGGTTATCGTTTCGGCGGCGGTAGGAAATGAGATCGGAGATGGTGCCAATTTTAAGACCGTGCAGCTGAGCAAAGCCGACAAGATCGGGCAAACGCGCCATGCTGCCATCTTCATTCATGATCTCACAAATCACCCCAGACGGGTTCAATCCAGCCAAACGAGAGATATCAACAGCAGCCTCCGTATGGCCAGCACGTACCAATACACCGCCATCACGGGCGCGCAGGGGAAAAACGTGACCGGGCGTCGCGATATCAGCTGCAGTTTTTCCCGCATCAATCGCAACCGCAACCGTATGGGCGCGATCATGGGCGGAAATACCAGTTGTCACGCCTTCGCGCGCTTCGATTGAAATTGTAAAAGCCGTTTCATGGCGCGAGGAATTATAGCTCGACATCAATTGCAGACCCAATGAATCTACCCTTTCGCTGGTCATGGCCAAACAAATCAAACCACGTCCATATCGGGCCATAAAGTTGATCGCCTCTGGCGTCGCCATCTGCGCCGGAATAACTAAATCGCCCTCGTTTTCACGATCTTCGTGATCCACGAGAACAAACATCCGCCCGTTCCGCGCGTCGTCAATGATCTGCTCAATGGGCGAGATCACCTCAGCCAAATCGTACTCTACGGCACCCGGCGTTTCAAATGGTAACAGATCACTCATGCCCTAACTCCAATCTTGTAAGCGCGCAACGTAGCGCGCCAAAGTATCAATTTCCAAGTTCACGCGGTCGCCCATTACCGCAGAACCCCAAGTAGTCACGGCCTTAGTATGCGGAATGAAATTAATCCCGAAGTCGGTGCCATTCACTTCGTTCACGGTCAATGAGGTGCCGTCCAATGCAACCGATCCCTTGGGGGCAATGAATTTAGCCAGTGAGTCCGGCGCCCGCAGCGTTACCCGCGTGCTGTCGCCCTCATCACGCAGGGCGACAATCTCAGCCACACCGTCCACGTGACCCGAAACAATATGCCCACCCAGCTCATCGCCCACTTTCAAGGCGCGCTCTAAGTTGATCAGGCGGCCAGTTGTCCATTCACCAATATTGGTTAATCCCGCACTCTCGGCAGAAACATCCACACAGAAGCTATCAGAGGTTTTTTCCACCACCGTCAGGCAAACGCCATCACAGGCAATAGATGCGCCCATATCCACGGCGGTCACATCATACCGTGTGGCAATCTCAATGCGTAAATCCCCCCGCCGCTTTACAGATCGGATGGTGCCAATATCGGTAATGATACCCGTAAACATGATGCTCCCCTTTGCGCTGTCCCTACCCTCAGACCCCGCTTGGGGCAAGGGTCACAGTTGGAATTGAAACTGCGACAATTCGCAACTAAGGACAAGCCAAAGACATTTTTTAAAAAAAGCCGTCCCATTTCAAACGGCACTCAGCGGGGCATTTCAACATAGCAGATAGATCCGGGTGTAATTTCATGCTATTGTAGATCCTAAAAAGTCCATTCTTCAGCCAGTTGGGAACGCTTATAAAGCAAACAGGTGCAACGGCTTGGCGGGTAGGTTTTAATGGCAGCGATGCATTTTTTTGGCGCAATAAGGCTCGTTTAATCGCCCAAACCTAAGATTTAGAAGCTTGGCCTGCCGTGCTTAGCACGATCATTGCGGAGAAATCCATCACAGATATGGTGTTATATGGCGACACACACCTCGTACATGCAGAGGTTTTTCTACGGAAGGCGACGCCAATCTTGACGGATATCTGGACCAATTTTACGCGCTGAGATGAGCTCAAAGCGCGGTGCCAGATGCAAATGCGACAAGGCCAGATCGCCCAAGCCTGCCAACCCATCTGCGCCGAGCGCCAAGCCTGCCGTGTAGAGGATAACATCGTCAACCAATTCGGCCCGCAGCAATGAAGCAGCCAATTGTCCGCCGCCCTCACACAACACCGATGTCAACCCTCTTGCACCCAAAGCCTGCATAAGCGCGGCCAAATCCAGCTGCCCATCCGCTGCAAGCGGAACCTGCAAGAGCGCATCGCACTGAGTTTTCCAAGCGCCGTTTACGCGAGTTTGCGGCGCATGACATAGCCAAAGCGGCGCAGTATCGCGATTTGCTTGCAAGGCTGGCGAGTCAAAATCTAAATGACGTGACGCTACAATTCGGATGGGTTGCCGCCCTAAGTTCAAGCCGCGCACGGTGAGGCTGGGATTGTCGGCCCGCGCCGTGCCGCCGCCAACGATTACCGCGTCGTGACGGGCGCGTAGACCATGCACATCGCACCGGGAATCAACGCCTGTTATCCACTGGCTTTCGCCGCTGGCCGTTGCAATGCGCCCATCTAAAGATGTCGCCAATTTTAAAGTTACTCGAGGGCACCCACTCTGCAAACGGCTTAAAAATCCGCGATGCGCCACCAAAGCCTCATGCGCCTGACAGCCAACACTGACCTCAATCCCCGCCTCTTGAAGCTTGAAAATTCCCTTGCCGCTGACTCGTGGATCCGGATCCACAATCGCCACAACGCAGCGCGCAATCCCCGCTGCGATTAAGGCTTCAGCGCAGGGCGGCGTTGCCCCGTGATGGGCACAGGGTTCTAAGGTAACGAAAGCTGTGGCCTGCTGCGCCAGATCCCCTGCCTGTTCTAAAGCCATTGCTTCTGCATGGGGTCTGCCGCCTGGCTGCGTCCAGCCGCGTCCAACAATACGCGAACCTTGAACAATGACGCATCCAACCGCCGGATTTGGCCAAACGCATCCTTGACCGCGCTGGCCCAAACTGAGGGCCAACGCCATAAAACGCGCGTCGCTTGAAGCGCTCACTCCTCAGGCGGCAGGTTTGGCCGCAGCTCGGAGACGAATTTGTCAAAATCATCTGCAGCTTGAAAATTCTTATAGACACTGGCAAACCGGACATAGGCAACCGTATCGATCCGCGCCAAAGACTCCATGACAATCTCGCCGATAGAGGTAGACGGGATGTCTGTATCCCCCATGCTTTCCAACCGGCGCACGATGCCAGATATCATTTGATCCATCCGCTCGGGCTCAACCGGACGTTTTTGCAGGGCGATTCGAATAGAGCGCTCAAGCTTGGTCCGGTCAAAA
>Ga0213869_10000517_pt1 | contig 31405 bp, 30 predicted proteins | sample PICome_10_FD_160083 | JGI IMG/M metagenome (GOLD analysis project Ga0213869, IMG submission 160083) | Coastal seawater microbial communities near Pivers Island, North Carolina, United States - PICO132 | ecosystem: Environmental > Aquatic > Marine > Coastal | place: USA: North Carolina...
TAACTTACCTATTGTATAAAAAAGGTTATAAAATTAAGTCCTAAAAAATGAGCTCAATATTAAACACATATAATAGAAAAAAAATTAATTTTACTAAAGGTAAAGGGAGTTTTTTATACAGCAAAAGTGGAAAAAAATATTTAGATTTTATCCAAGGTATAGCAGTGAACTGCCTTGGTCATGCTAATGATTATTTAATTAAATCGATTTATAAGCAGTCAAAAAGGTTATGGCATATTTCGAATGTATTTACTATTCCTGAACAGGAGAGATTAGCCAAGAGATTGACGCAAAAAACATTTGCAGATTTTGTTGCTTTTCAAAATTCAGGTGCAGAAGCAACAGAGGCTGCCATAAAATTTGCTAGAAGATATTTTTATTCAAAAGGTCAACCTAGAAAAAATAGAGTTTTATGTATTAATAATAGTTTTCATGGAAGAACGATTGCAACTATTTTTGCTAGCAATAGCAAAAAGGCTACAGAAGGTTTTGGTCCAAAAGCAGACGGCTTTGACCATTTTAATTTTGGAGACCATAAGGGTTTAGAAAAAGCCATTACTAGCAGAACGGCAGCAATCATGGTTGAAACAATTATGGGAGAAGGTGGAATAAAAGTTATTCCCGATTATTGTTTAAAAGGATTAAGAAAACTTTGTAATAAAAAAAATATTTTATTAATACTTGATGAAGTTCAGTGTGGAATTGGCAGAAGTGGAAAATTTTTTGCATTTGAACATGCAAAAATAAAACCTGATATTGTCCCTATTGCAAAAGGCATAGGCGGTGGCTTTCCAATTGGAGCTGTTTTAGTGAATAAAAAGGTAGCTTCGGGGATGAAACCTGGAACACATGGATCCACTTTTGGAGGAAATCCTTTGGCTATGAGTGCAGGTAATGCTGTTATGGACATTATGTTTAAAAAAGGTTTTTTAGGTAATGTTACAAAAAACGGTAAATATTTTTTAAGTGAGTTAAATAAACTTAAAGAAAAATACCCAAAGATTATCAAAGAAGTTAGGGGTAAAGGTTTATTGCTAGGATTGTGCCTTTATAAAGATCAAACAAATTTTATTAAAAAACTATTAGACAACAAGCTTCTTACGGTAAGAGCCTCAGAGAACGTTGTCAGACTTTTGCCTCCTTTAAATGTCACAAAGCAAGAAATTAACTTAGGATTAAAAATAATAGATAAAGTTTGCAAAAAATATAAATGAATAATTTTTTAAATATTTCTGATCATTCTTCTAATGAGCTTAGAGCCATTATTGATGAAGCGAAAGCAAGAAAGCTTAAGAGAAAAGGATTGAATAAATCTGCGCCAGACGAAGATAAACCTTTTGAAGGTAAATCTATGGCTATGATTTTTGAAAAACCATCAACAAGAACAAGAATGTCTTTTGATATAGCAGTTAAGCAATTAGGAGGTTCATCTATAATTTTAGATCCAGGTGGAATTCATTATGGTAAAGGAGATGAGTCATTAAAAGATACAGCAAAAGTTTTAACGGAGTATGTAGACATAGTAATGTTAAGAACATCTTCACATAAAAACCTAGAAGAGTTTGGTAAATATTTAGATATTCCAATCATCAACGGTCTTTCAGATATAAGCCACCCATGTCAAATTATGTCAGATATTTTAACATATGAAGAAAGCAAAGGCTTAATAACTGGCAAAACGGTCTCTTGGTTAGGCGACGGGAACAATAATATGTCTAACTCGCTCATTGAAGCTGCTGGTAAATTTAATTTTAATCTTAAAATTGGTTGTCCAAAAAAATATACTCCCTCAAAGAAAGTATTAAGTTGGGCCAAAAAAAATAAAGTAAAATTGAAAGTGACAAACAAGCCAGATGAAGCCGTAAAAGATTCAGATTGTATAATGACCGATAAGTGGGTTTCAATGAATGATAAAGTTAATAAAAAATCTAAGAAAAAAACCTTAAAATCCTATCAAGTAAATAAAAAGTTAATGAGCAAAGCCAATTCAGATGCAATCTTTATGCATTGTCTACCTGTTGGAAGAGGAGAAGAAGTTACTGATGAGATAATAGATGGAAAGCAATCTGTCGTCTGGAGACAGGCCTTAAATAGAGTGCATGCTCAAAAAAGTATTATAAAATGGTGCCTAGATTAAGGAAGCGGTTTTGGACTACTACTTTTAGAATTCATAAATAAAATAACTGAAGCTCTATCTTTTTCTTTTCTCAAACCAGCAAAAGCCATTTTAGTTCCTTTAATGAATGCTTGAGGTTTAATTAAGTAGCTATTCATTTCTTCAAAAGTCCACTCTTTACCATAAGCTATCATCGCTTTTGAATACTTATAGTCATTTACAGATCCTGCTGTTCTACCGATCACACTCCATAGATTAGGACCAATCATATTCTTTCCTCCACTTGCTATCATGTGGCAAGCAGAACATTTTTTAAAAACTTTTTCTCCATGTCCTAAATCTCCCATTGCTAAAAGTGCTTTAATATCCACTGCCTCAATAACTTTAGCTTCTTCCTTTGACGAAGAGTTTGAAGCGGATACAATCTCTAAACCTTCGATTTTATAAGCAGATTCTTTTGGTTTTTCGATATGAAATAATATGTCTGTAAATTTACCAATACCAATAATGATTAATACCGTTAAAAGCACTGCAGCAATTATTTTATTTAATTCAAAACTGTCCATAATTTTGGTAAATACTTAATTGACGTATAGCACGACTTTTAGAAAAAAACTTATAATTACTTAATTTTTTTTTGCGTCTATGAGACGCATTATTATGAATAAAATTGCAATAATAATACCATCAAGATTAGACGCTTTAAGGCTTCCCAATAAGCCATTGGAACTAATAGACAACAAAGAGATGATTCTACACGTTTATGAAGCTGCAAAAAAAACAAATATAGGAGAAGTTTACGTTGCTACGCCGGATAAAAAAATAATTAATCTTATAAGTAGTAATGGAGGTAAAGCGATTCTCACTTCACAGAGTCATCAAACTGGTACAGATCGAATATATGAGGTGTTTAAAAATTTATTAAAGAAAGAACCTGAAATTATTGTAAATTTGCAAGGAGATATGCCTAATATAGACCCTCAAGATATTGCAGATTTAATTTCTTATATGGGTAAAAACAAATGTGATATTGGTACTTTAGCTAGCTCATTTAGAACAGAGTCAGAACTATTAGATAACAATAATGTAAAAGTAGCCGTTAAAGAAAAAATTACTTTAAACAATTTTAGTGTAGCAACAGACTTTTTTAGAACTAACTCAAAAATCTACAAAAATTTTTATCATCATGTTGGTATTTATGCCTTTACTAATAAAGCTTTAGTAAGGTATGTAAACTTGGAGAGAACAAAACTTGAATTAGAAAGAAAATTAGAGCAACTAAGAGCGCTTGAAAATAATATGTCAATTCATGTAGGGTATATAAACTCTTCTCCACTAAGTGTTGATACAAAAAATGATTTAACAGAAGTAAAAAAGATAATGGAAAATAATGAGTAAAATTAAAGTTGCTATTCAAGGAGAGCTAGGAGCATATTCACATATTGCCGTAGAAAGACTTTACAAAGATGTTGAAATAAAAACGTGCTCAACTTTTGAGGAAACATTTGAACAAGCTTACAGCGATCCTAGTTTTAAAATTGTTATTCCAATAGAAAATTCATTAGCAGGAAGAGTTGCCGATATTCATTATTTACTTCCCAAATATAAGTTACAAATTCATGGTGAATATTTTCTTCCAGTAGAACATAATTTACTTGGAAAACCAGACGCAAGTATTGAAGATATAAAATTTGTTAGAAGTCATGCGCAAGCCATTAGTCAATGTCAGAACATTATATCTAAGAGAAGATTCAGACCAATAATTTCAGTCGACACCGCAGGATCAGCAAAAGATCTTGCAGAAGGTAAAGATAAATCTATAGCAGCTATTGCCTCAGATCTTTCGGCTAAAATATATAAATTGAAAATTCTTAAAAAAAATATTGAAGATGAAAAAGGTAATGTCACAAGATTTTTGATAATGGGCAAAAATATTGAACAGCCTGAATATCTATCCGATAAAAAATTTATAACAAGTTGCATCTTTCGAGTAAAAAGTGAGCCTTCAGCTCTATACAAATGTCTTGGCGGTTTTGCTACTAACCAAGTTAATTTAACAAAGTTAGAAAGTTTTTCAGTTAAGAATACTTTTGATCAAGCTAATTTCTACCTGGACGTTGAAGGACATTTAGAACAACCAGGAGTAAAAAAGGCACTTGAAGAACTCAGCTTCCACACAGAAACTTTAGATATATTAGGAGTGTACGAATCTTCAGTATATAGGCAAAAATAGTCCACAAATTTCAAATCAAGTCTTGTAGTATTTAAATTGATCTTGATATACTCATATTGAGGTTGGCATCAGGTGGATGTTTCATAAACCCGGTCAGGTCTGAAAAGAAGCAGCCGTAGTGAAAATTATTCAGGTTGTTGCCTGCCTCTTTAAAAATGACAAATAAAATTCTAGCACTAAAATATAGACCCCAAGAATTTAAAGATTTAATCGGGCAAGAGGTTATGGCTCAAACTATTACCAATGCAATAAAACTTAACAAAACTCCAAACGCTTATCTTTTAACTGGTATTCGAGGTGTAGGGAAAACTACAACTGCACGATTAATTGCTAAAGCTTTGAATTGTGAAAAAAACAATGATCCTAAAATTACATGTGCAGGAGATAAATTTTGTCCAACTTGCCAGGAAATAATAAATTCCAATCATATTGATATTTTAGAGATGGACGCTGCCTCTAAAACTGGAATAGATGACGTTAGGGAACTAATTGAAAATTCAAAATATAGTCCGACAAGTGCAAAGTATAAAATATTTATTATTGATGAAGTTCACATGCTATCTAAACAAGCTTTTAATGGTCTACTAAAAACTTTAGAGGAACCACCACCAAGTTTGAAATTTATACTAGCTACCACTGAAGTTAGAAAACTGCCTGTAACTATTTTATCTAGATGCCAGAGGTTTGATCTTAAAAGAGTAAGTGTAGAACAATTATTTTCTCATTTACAAAAAATAGCTGAGAAAGAAAATGGTAAAATATCTGAAGACGCTATAAAACTAATTGCAAGAACTTCTGAGGGCTCAGTAAGAGACTCAATATCATTACTTGACCGTGCATTAATTTCACAATCTATTGTTGAAAATAAAGTTATCGAGGATACAGATGTGAGAGAAATGTTAGGACTTGCTGACAAAAGCAAAGTAATATCTTTATTTAAAGAAGTTTTAAGCGGTAATGAAAAAAAAGCTTTAAAATATCTAAATGAACTAATCAACGATGGCTTAGACGCAAAAAATTTCTTAAATGATATACTGGAAGTTTTATATCTTTTTAGTAGAAGAATAAGTTTAGGGCCTATCGAAAAAGATATGTCAATTTCAGAGTCCGAAGTTAAAATGGTCGATGAGTATTCTAAAAACATAGATATTCAAGATATTGGTTTATTTTGGCAACTGACCATTAAAACAATTGATGATCTAAGAATAGTTGGCAATGAAAACTTAACATTGGAAATGTATATAACACAACTCATTTATCTTAAGAATATAGACGCAAGAAAAGAAACTACTAAAATTGAAAATAACGTAAATAACGTATCTAGTGAAGAACTAATTGGTAAAAAAATTGACGATGAACCTTTAGAAACAAACATGCCAACTCAAGTTAAAAATCAATTAAAAAGTATTGATCAAATTAAAGCCAATCCTCTTAAAAGCTCAATAAAAGATAATCAAGAAACAAAAATTGAGATAACTAGTTTTCAAGACTTAATTAATCTGGCAAATAAAGAAAAAGAGATAGAGCTAAAATATGATCTTGAAAGAAATGTTAAATTAGTAAGTTTTAATAAAGGTAAAATCAACATAAGTTTTAACGAAAAACTAAATAAAAGTTTTATAAAAACTCTCACAGAAAAACTTTTGTCATGGACGGGTGAAAGGTGGATTATCTCTCTAAGTAAAAATACAGAAGCTAAAAGTGTTTACGAAAAAAATTTAGAAAATCGTAGTTATAAAATAGAGGAATTTAAAAAAAGTAAAATAGCAAAAGATATACAAAAAGCTTTTCCCGATGCAAAATTGATTAATCTTACAGAAGAAGAATAAATGACTAATTTTTCAGATATGTTATCAAAAGCTAAAGTTATGCAGGAAAAAATGAAAGAAGCTCAGGATCAAATTAAAAAAATTGAAGTTGAGGGTGAGGCAGGTGGAAAACTTGTAAAAGTTATTCTATCAGGTGACTATGAGCTTAAATCTATAATAATAAGTGATGCTGCTAAAAAAGAAAATCAAGAGATAATAAATGATTTAATAATTGCGGCTTACAACAATGCAAAAGAAAACTTAAAAAAAAAATCTGCAGAGGAACTATCTAAGGTTACCGGGGGACTAAATTTGCCCCTAGATTTCAAATTACCATTCTAATGGATAACGATATTCCGGAAATTACTGAACTTATTAAGCAATTTTCAAAATTACCAGGCCTAGGTCCTAAATCAGCTAAGAGAATAATTTTAAAATTAATTAATAATAAAGATAACATGGTCAAGCCCTTGGCTAAATCTTTAGCTCAAGTTTATAAAAAAGTTGTAAGATGTATTGACTGTGGAAATTTAAAAATTATTGATGAAGTTTGTATATGTTCATCAGATAATACTTACGATAAGATTTGTGTAGTTGAAAATTTAGCTGATATGTGGGTTATTGACTCTGCTAATATTTATAAAGGTTATTACCATATTTTAGGTGGAACTCTTAACTCAAATGAAAATTATGAGCAAAAAAATCTTCTTATAGAGTCATTAGTTAAGAGAATAAAAAAGAATAATTTAAAAGAAGTTATTATTGCCACAAGTGCTACAGTTGAAGGTCAAACTACAGCTCACTATATCGAAGACACAATTAAAGATAATAAACTTAAAATTACTAAATTAGCTCAAGGCCTTCCTGTGGGAGGTGAAATTGAGCAACTTGATGATGGAACTTTATTTTCAGCTTTTAAGAATAGAGTTCCTGTTACTGGAGGTTAATTAGAAGCTTTTTTCTCTAATCTTTTAAGGTGCAACAATGGTTCAGTATATCCTGAAGGTTGCTTCCTTCCTTTAAAAACAAGATCACATGCAGCAGAAAAAGCTATCGAATTTTCAAAGTCATCTGACATTTTTACATAACTAGATCTATCGCTTCGATTGTAGGCGGGGTCATTTTCATTTTGCTTATCTACTATTGTTGCCATTTTTTTCATAACTTTAACTACTTGTTCTTTAGTGCAGATGCCGTGATGTAACCAATTAGCAATATGTTGAGATGAAATTCTAAGAGTAGCCCTATCTTCCATCAAACCAACATTGTTTATATCGGGAACTTTCGAACAGCCAACTCCATGGTTAACCCATCTTACAACATAACCTAAAATTCCCTGAGCGTTATTCTCAAGTTCACGGTTGACGTCTTTTAATGCCCAGTTAGGTCTGTCTGCTTTAGGTATTTCTAGAATGTCCTCTAGCTTAGCTTTATTTCTTGATTTGATTTTAATTTGTTCATCAAAAACATTCACTTTATGATAATGCATTGAATGTAATGTTGCGGCTGTTGGTGAAGGCACCCATGCACAATTTGCTCCAGATTTAGGATGACCAATTTTTTGTTCCATCATGTTTGCCATTTGATCTGGCATAGCCCACATTCCTTTTCCAATTTGAGCTTTACCAGAAAAGCCACAACTTAATCCGATATCAACATTCCAGTTTTCGTATGTGTTTAACCAAGTTGATTTTTTCATTTCACCTTTAAAAATCATTGGTCCTGCTTCAAAAGATGTGTGCATCTCATCTCCAGTTCGATCTAAAAAACCTGTATTAATGAAAACAATTCTATTTTTAACCTGTCTAATACATTCTTTTAAATTAACTGTAGTTCTTCTTTCTTCATCCATAATGCCAACTTTTATTGAATATTTTTTTATACCTAAAGTCTCCTCAACTTTTCCAAAGAGCGTATTAGTGAAAGCCACTTCTTCTGGGCCATGCATTTTTGGTTTTACGATATAAACAGAGCCAGTTCGTGAATTTTTTTTATTTTTAAAATCATGTAGAGCACATAGTGTAGAAATAAATGCGTCCATTATTCCTTCAGGTATTTCCGAACCATCTTTAAGAAGAATAGCAGGATTAGTCATTAAATGTCCTACGTTTCGATTTAAAAGTAGAGCTCTACCATGAAAAGTTATTTTTTTTCCTTCTCTTGAGAAGTAACTGCGGTCTGGATTTAATTTTCTTTTAAATCTTTTACCATTTTTTTCCATCTCAGCAGTTAGATCACCCTTCATCAAGCCAAGCCAATTACGATAACATTTAACTTTATCTTCAGCATCGACTGCCGCTACCGAGTCCTCATTGTCAATTATAGTTGATATGGCAGACTCAACAACAACATCTGAGATAAAGGCTTTATCAGATTTTCCAATTAAGTGATTTGGATCGATTAAAATTTCGATATGAAGATTATTATTTTTAATTAAAATTGAATTTGGTTTATCTTTTTTTCCATTAAACCCTATAAACTGATTTTTATGTTTTAAGTGTTTCTCCTCTTTTCCATTTAAAAATATAATATCTTCATTATTAATTTGAATAGAACTAATTTTGTTCCAGCTTAGGTCATTAATAGGGGCGACTTCATCTAAAAATTTTCGAACATAGGCTATTACTTTATTTCCTCTTTCTTCATTGTAACCTTTCCCTTTGTCTCCTGGAATTACATTAGTTCCATACAATGCATCATATAAGCTGCCCCATCGAGCATTAGCAGCATTTAAAGCATATCTTGCGTTATCAACTGGCACTACGAGTTGGGGACCAGCTATCGATGAAATTTCGTTATCTACATCAGTAGTTTCAATATTAAAATCTTCTTTTTCTTCTACTATATAAGAAATTGATTTTAAAAATTCTGTATATTCTTTTTTATTTAACTCTTTATCTCTATTCTGCCTATGCCAAGTATCAATTTTTTTTTGAATATCTTCTCTTTTTTGAATTAAACTTTTATTTTGAGGTGCCAGTTCATGCACTACTTTTGAAAATTTCGTCCAAAATTCATCAGAATTAATGGTTGTTCCAGGAATAGCCTCATTATTAATAAAATCAAATAACCTAGAACTAATTTTAAGCCCGTTTTTAACAGTAATACTCATAGTTAACCGATCTTTACATTATATTATAATATATTAATAGTAACATTCATAAACATATATGAAAAATTATTTAGAATTTGAAAAAGAAATTAAAGCACTAGAACAAGAAGTTGATGGGTTAAAAAGTCCATTTGGTTCTGAGGGAATTTCAGAAGTCGACACCCAAAAAATTAAAAATACACAGAACGAAATTAATGAAAAATTAAAAGAAACTTACGCTAATTTAAATAGCTGGCAAAGAACCCAAGTTGCTAGACATGAAGATAGACCGAAAGCAAATTTTTATATTAAAAAAATATTTTCACAATTCACTTTATTATCAGGAGATAGATATTTTGGAGATGATAAATCAGTAATTGCAGGCTTCGGCTTGATAGATAACAAATCGGTTCTGATTATTGGTCAAGAAAAAGGAGAAGACTTAAATAGTAGGATTCAAAGAAATTTTGGAATGATGCGCCCAGAAGGATATCGAAAGTGCATCAGGCTAATGAAACTTGCAGATCGTTTTCAAATTCCAGTAGTAACTTTTATAGATACACCTGGAGCTTACCCAGGTTTAGGAGCCGAACAAAGAGGTCAAGCATCAGCTATAGCAAATTCAATAGAATGCTGCATGTCTCTTAAAGTGCCAAATATTTCAATCATTATTGGAGAAGGTGGTTCCGGAGGAGCGATAGCTTTAGCTTCTTCTAATAAAGTTATCATGTTAGAAAATTCTATTTATTCAGTAATTTCACCAGAAGGTTGCGCCTCAATACTTTGGAGAGATCCAAGTAAATCACTACAAGCCGCTGAAGCTATGAAGTTGACAGCGAATGATCTACTAGAACTTGGTGTTATTGATGAAATCATTTCTGAACCTTTAGGTGGAGCACACAGAGACCCAGAAAGTATAGCTGCAGATCTTAAACACTCTATAATTAAAAATTTAAAAAATTTTGAAAATTTTAGTAGAGAGGAGATGTACGATCACAGAAAAGCAAAGTTTTTACAAATAGGAAGAGGTAAAGGTTTCAGTAAATCTTCCAATCTGAATGGAGGTTTGAGTTATAATGAATCTGGTTTACAAAAATTTAAAGATCATTTTATTACAAACAAGCTTGTTTATTTAGGGCTAGGTTTAGCAGTAATAGCTAGCTTAATTACCCTTTTATTTTAACTATTGTTGTAAAAAAACACTCTTATTAAAAAAATTTTTCTTCTATTGACTTTTACTACGCAAAGCTATTTAAGAAATATATAACTAATCTTTGATTAGTTTAAGTTAATAAAAATAAGGAATAGTAAATAATATGAGTACACTAAAAGGAAAAGTAAAATGGTTCAACGGAACTAAAGGGTATGGTTTCATTGAAAGAGAAGATAAAGAAAAAGACGTGTTCGTTCATTCTTCAGCAGTTAGAGACGCTGGTTTAAAATATTTAAACGAAGGTGATGAGTTAACGTTTGAAGTGGAGAGCACAGACAAAGGTCCTTCAGCAGTCAAACTGCAGAAAACATCTTAAATCTTATTTCCAAAACCAAAATTTTCGGGGCATAACATAATAAATTTTGTTTTGTCCCGTAAATAAGACTACGTAGAAAATTTTGTCTACGTATAAACAAAAACAAGAAAGTAAAAAAAACATGAGTACACTAAAAGGAAAAGTAAAATGGTTCAACGGAACTAAAGGATATGGTTTCATTGAAAGAGAAGATAAAGAGAAAGACGTATTCGTTCATTCTTCAGCTATTGCAGAGGCCGGTCTAGGCAGCTTAAATGAAGGCGATGAGTTAACATTCGAAGTAGAGAATGGAGAAAAAGGTCCTTCAGCAGTTAAATTGCAGAAAGCTTAATCTTATTTCTAAATCACAAATTATTGGGACAAAACATTAAAAACATTGTTATGTCCCAGTAGTTTTCCCTTGAAAAAGACATATTTATTTCCTAAATAATTGCAAATGATTATAATATACAAAATTACTACTCTAAAAGCTCATTCTCATAGAATGCATGCTAGGCTATTGCTTAGCTTATAATCAAACATATATAAATTTAATAAAAACTAATATAAAAACAAAAAGGATGCAGTAGTAGCTCAGTTGGTTAGAGCACTAGTTTGTGGAACTAGGGGTCGGTGGTTCGAATCCACCCTACTGTACCAAAAAATGATAAAAAATAAAAAGAACAAACCTTCAAAAGAACTTCCATTAGGGTTTGTAGACAGGCAAGAAAAAGAATTACTAGTACGAGATTTTATAATTTCAAATATTAAAGAAATTATGATCAAGTACGGTTTTCAATATCTTGAAACGCCTAGTTTTGAGTACTCAGAAAGCATTGGAAAATTCTTACCTGATAAAGATAGACCGGATCAAGGAGTTTTTTCATTTCAGGATGAAAAAAAATGGTTATCTCTTAGATATGATTTAACCGCACCATTAGCCAGATATGTAGCAATGAATTATTTAGAAATTCCAAAACCATTTAAAAGATACCAACTCGGAACAGTTTGGAGAAATGAAAAACCAGGACCTGGAAGATTTAGAGAATTTTTACAGTTCGATGCTGACTTTGTTGGCACTAACAGCTTACAAGCAGATGCAGAATTATGTATAATGATATCTGAAATTCTTGAAAAATGTGGTGTAAGTAAAGAGGAGTATATAGTTAAAATTTCATCTAGAAAAATCACAGAAGAGTTATTTAAAAAAATTAATATCAATAATAATGAACAAAAATTAACTGCTCTAAGAGCTCTAGATAAAATAGATAGACTGAGCTGGGAAGGTGTTAAACAATTGCTTGGTGAAGGTAGAAAAGATAAATCTGGTGACTTTACTAAAGGAGCAAATTTAAGTTCATCTAATATAGAGGCTATAGAAAAAGAATTAAAAAAAAAGTCACCCGAAACAGAAGATCTTAAAGAAATTCTTAAATTATTTGAAGATTATAATTTTAAAAATTTTGAATTTGATTCTTCTATTATAAGAGGACTAGAGTATTACACTGGCCCAATATTTGAAGTGAATTTAAAATTTGATGTAAAAAATAATAAAGGACAAATAATTCAATTTGGATCTATTGGCGGAGGAGGGAGATACGATAATTTAATAAATAATTTTGGGAATTATGAAGCTCCAGCAACTGGTATTTCAATAGGTTTAGATCGATTAGTTTATGCGTTAATGCAGAAAAAAGAATTTGAAATTAAACAATCAAAACCTGTTGTTATTTGTGTTTTTAATAAAGATTCCATGAAAGAATATATTAAATTACAAACTATTCTTAGAGCCGCAGATATTAGTGCTGAAATTTATCCTGGTGAAAGTAAATTAAAAAAACAAATGGAATATGCAAATAAAATTAAAGCTCCAGCGGTTATTTTATATGGTGAAGATGAGATAAAATTAGAAAAACCAACACTGCGAAATTTAAATTCTGGCAGTGAACAGTCAATAGAAATAAAAGAATTAGTAAATGAAATCAAAAAAATTATCTGAAAAAATAATTAAAACTTTTAAAAGTAATGGCTTTGTTTTATCTGAGCCTGATGTTTTATTAGATTCAGAATATATTATTCAAAGATCAGGTGAAAATTTTAGAAGATCAATACTAGCTTTTGAAAATGAAGACGGAAAAGTTATGTGTCTTAGACCTGATTTAACTGTAGCATCTTGTATAAAATTTTTAGAAAAAAAATCTAAGTCTAAAATTTATTATTCAGGGCAAGCCTATAGAAGAGCAAACAAAAAAGGCTCTAATCTAATTAATGAACAGCTGGGTATTGAAATTCTAGGTTCTAAAAATCAACTAAAAGATGATTTTAAAGTTATAAAAACTATTTTGGACTCTGCTAAGAAAACAAAAAGTAAAAAAATTCTAATCAAAGTTGGTGATATAGGATTATTCAAGAAATTAATAAATTCACTTGAAATGCCTGAGAGATGGAAGTTAAGATTAATAAGACATTTTTGGCGCCCTAATTATTTTGAAGAATTGCTAAAAAGACTAGAAAAAAATTCAGATATAGATTCTGTGAATTTCAACACAGATAAAAAAAGATTTTATGAGATGAAAAAAATGAAACAAGAGCAACTTATAGCAGGGCGCTCTGTTTCAGAAATTTTAAAAAGATTTGATAAAAAAATAAAAGACCCAAGATCATTCAATGAAGGAAAAAAGATTGTTAAAATTATAAGATCTTTTCTTGAAATAAACTGTCAGTTATCAACATTAGATAATAAGTTGTTAAATTTTGCACAAAAGAATAATCTTGAAAAAAATATTTTTAAAGAATTTAAATCAATTCAAAATTTAAAGAAATTAAATCAAGAAGTTAAATTTATTACAAACTTTAGAAGAGATATTGAATATTATACAGGCATTGTATTTGAAATTATTTCTGGAAAAAAAGAAATAGCAAGAGGAGGAAGATATGACGATCTTCTTAAAAGCCTAGGTGCAAAAAAAAATATTCCCGCTGTAGGAGCAGCGATTAACTTAAGTAATATATGAACAATCGAATTACCATAGGCCTTCCAAGTAAAGGTAGATTGAAAGATAAAGCTGTAGAATTTTTTGAAATAAACAACTTAAAGGTTTTACAAAATGAAAAGGAAAGAAATTACTTTGCGACAATTAAAAATAAACCAAATATAAAAATTATATATTTACATGCCAAAGAGATAATCCAGCGATTAGGTGATGGGACGTTAGACGTTGGTATATCTGGATTAGATCTTTTAAACGAGTCTGAAAAAAATTTACAAGATACAATTAACATAAAAAAAAAATTAAATTTTGGAGGAGCTAACTTAGTTGTGGCTGTCCCAGATGATTGGATTGACGTACAAACTATTGCTGATCTTGAGGAAGTAGCTTTCGATATTAGATCAAAAAGAAATACGAGGTTGAGAGTTGCAACAAAATATCCAAATTTAACTAATAAATTTCTAATTTCTAAAGGGGTTACTCAATATAAATTGATATCAAGTCTAGGAGCTACAGAAACTTATCCCTTTATTGGATCCTCAGAAATTATTACTGATATTACTTCAACAGGTAAAACTTTAGAAGATAATAATTTAAGAGTTTTAGAAGATGGATTAATTTTAAAATCCACAGCTTGTTTATTTGTAGCAAAAAAAAAGGCATTAAGTTTACAGCCTTTTTTAAATTCTTTGGAATGAAACTTACTTATCGCCCAGAAATAGATGGACTACGAGCAATCGCTGTTGGCGCTGTTATTCTCTATCACGCACAAGTAAATATCTTTGGCTATCAATCTTTTAAAGGAGGATTTATTGGAGTTGATATTTTTTTTGTAATTTCTGGTTATTTAATCTCATCTATTATTTTAAAAGAATTAGTCACTACAGGTTCATTTGGATTTAAAAATTTTTATGAAAGACGAATAAGAAGAATATTTCCAGCGTTATTATTTGTAATGTTGGTATCACTTCCACTTGCTTGGATGTATTTGCTTCCAAGTAATTTAATTGATTTTTCAAAATCCATTCTTTACTCGCTTGGATTTAGCTCAAACTTTTATTTTAATTATTCTGGTCAAGTATATGGCGCTACAGATGGATTACTTGAACCTTTTCTTCATACTTGGTCATTATCTGTTGAAGAACAATTTTATATATTATTTCCTATAGTTTTATTAGTTACATTCAAATTCTTTAGAGAATATTTAATATATATTTTAATAATTGGATTTATAGTTAGTTTAGGTTTTGCAGAATGGACTAGCAGAAATTATCCCTCGGTCTCTTTTTATTTTCTTCACACAAGAATGTGGGAACTTTTAGCAGGTTCAATTTTAGCATATTTTGAAATAACAAAAGGTCATAGAAGTAAAAATCAATCACTTAATCTAACATTACCTGCTGTTGGAATACTATTAATTAGTCATTCAATTATTTTCTTTGGTGATAATATTTTTCATCCATCATTTTACACTTTATCTCCAATAATAGGTGTCTGTTTAATAATTTGGTTTTCTAATAAAGATGAATTAATTACTAAAATACTTTCAACTAAATTATTTGTTGGAATTGGTTTGATATCTTACTCCTTATATCTTTGGCATTATCCTGTTTTTGCTTTTGCCAGAACAACTTATGTATTTAGAGATAATTTTGTAAAGGAATTATCTGCTGGATTAATTATATTATTTTTATCAATTATAACTCATTATCTATTTGAACGACCCGCTAGAAATAAAAAAAATAAATTTAAAGTTATTATGAGTTTAATTATAATTTCTATCTCTGTTTTAATAATTTTTAATTTTACTATGATTTATAAGGATGGATACAAAAACAGATTTTATTTTTCAAAATTTTATGAACTGGATCAATTAAGTTATATTAATGAAAGTAAAAATTTTGAGATGGGTTATAATTATGACAATTACGATTACAGAAAAAATGTATTAATAGTTGGAAATTCTCACGCTGAAGACGTTTTGAATATTTTCTCAAAAACTAATTTGAAAAATAAAATATATTTTAACTTAACATCACCTAGAGTGAGAAATGGTGATTATAATTACCAAATATCTTATTTGTATGATTTTTTAATAGAAAAAAAAGCAATTATTGATTTTTATGATGGTAATTTTTTTGATCATTTAAAAAAACAATATGAGAATACTGATTTAATAATTTTATCAACTAGGTATCGAAGTAATGACTTAAAAGTTTTAGATGCTTTAATAAAAAAAATAAAGAAAGATAAAAAAAAAATTATTATTTTTAATAATTCATTAGAACAAACTATGAATAGGTTTAATAGGTTAGATTACTATATTTATAAACATAAAAAATTTCCTGAAAAAAATAATTTAAAAAATATAGAAGAAAAAATGTTTGAAGACTTAAAAAGGAAAGAAGGTTTAAATAAAAAAATCAAGTTAATAGCAAAAAAAAATAATATCTTTTTAATTGAAAGAGAAAAAATATTTTGTAATTTTGATGAAAAAAGATGTCCATCTATAACCAGAGAAGGGTATAAAATATATTATGACTATGGGCACATTACTGATAAAGGTGCAGATTTCTTTGCAAGAATAATTGAAAAAGATGAATTGTTTTTAAAGTATTTAAATTCTACTCTCTATTTATCTTCTAATTAATTTTTTAACCATACTGAATTTATTAAAAATAAAATTAAAAAAAACACTCAGGACTTTCGTTACTAGGATTCTAATTTTTTAGTGTATGTATCTAGAGTATTCTCTAGGTGGTGTCATACTACATTCTCATTCACTAGTTCATTAAGTATTGATTTACCTGACATTTCTAAAAATTGTTCATCTATATTAAGAACAAAAAAAAACGCCAGAGTGATTGATTTCTCTGGCGTTTTTAAAATTCGTAGGTACGAAAAGGGTATTACATTCCCATGCCACCCATACCACCCATACCACCCATACCACCACCCATTGGAGGCATAGCAGGACTTGCGTCTTTATCTTCAGGTTTGTCTGCGATCATAGCTTCAGTAGTAATTAATAATCCAGCTATTGATGCAGCATCTTGTAAAGCTGATCTAACAACTTTAGTTGGATCGATAATACCTTTAGCAAACATGTCTACATACTCTTCATTTTGAGCGTCGTAACCTTGAGAAAGTTTCTTACCTTCTATAAGTTTTCCAACAACTACAGAACCATCGACACCAGCATTTGCAGTAATTTGTCTAACAGGAGCTTGAAGAGCTTTTTTAACAATCTCTACGCCAGCTTTTTGATCATCACCTTTTACCTTTACGCCGTCTAAATCTTGTGCAGCATAAAGTAGAGCACAACCACCACCGATTACAACTCCTTCTTCAACTGCAGCTCTTGTAGCATTAAGAGCATCTTCAACTCTGTCTTTTCTCTCTTTAACTTCAACTTCTGTAGCACCACCAACTTTGATTACAGCGACTCCACCAGCAAGTTTAGCTAACCTTTCTTGTAATTTTTCTTTATCATAGTCAGATGTAGTTTCGTTGATTTCAGCTCTAATTTGATTGCATCTTGCTTCGATATCAGATTTTTTACCTTCACCAGCTACAATTGTGCTATTTTCTTTATCAATTTTAACTTTCTTACAAGAACCTAGATCGCCTATTTTAACATTCTCTAATTTAATCCCAAGATCCTCAGAGATTACTTGTCCACCAGTTAAGATTGCAATGTCTTCTAGCATTGATTTTCTTCTATCACCAAACCCAGGAGCCTTAACAGCTACAACTTTTAAACCACCTCTAAGTTTATTTACAACTAAGGTCGCTAGTGCTTCACCCTCAACATCTTCAGAAATAATCATTAATGGCCTATTAGCTTGCACCACTGATTCTAAAAGAGGAACCATTGGTTGTAAATTAGTTAGTTTTTTTTCAACTAATAGCACTAAAGGATTATCAAGTTCTGTTGTCATTTTTTCAGTATTAGTTACAAAGTAAGGTGATAAGTAACCTCTATCAAATTGCATACCCTCAACAACATCAAGCTCAGTTTCAACGCCTTTTGCTTCTTCAACTGTTATTACACCTTCATTGCCAACCTTTTGCATCGCTTTTGAAATCATATCACCAATTGATTTTTCACCATTAGCTGAGATAGTTCCAACTTGAGCAACTTCTTCGTTAGCTTTAACTTTTTTAGAAGATGATTTTAGTTTTTCAATAACTTGTTCTACAGCTTTATCAATTCCTCTTTTAATATCCATTGGATTCATTCCAGCCGTAACATATTTTAACCCTTCGGTTACAATAGCTTGGGCTAAAATAGTTGCAGTAGTAGTTCCATCACCAGCATTATCGTTAGTTTTGCTTGCAACTTCTTTTACCATTTGAGCACCCATATTCTCAAACTTATCTTCAAGTTCTATTTCTTTAGCTACTGAAACACCGTCTTTAGTAATTTTTGGTGATCCATAGGATTTATCCATAACAACATTACGACCCTTCGGTCCCAATGTTACTTTCACTGCGTTAGCGAGTGTATTAACGCCTGTAAGCATTCTTGTTCTAGCATCAGTATCAAATTTAATTATTTTTGCCATTTTTATTCTCCTTTAAAGGTTATTTTTTGCTCTTTGAAATGCCCATTATGTCTGACTCTTTCATAATGCTATATTCTTTATTATCTATTTTTACCTCAGTACCTGACCATTTGCCAAAAAGAACAATATCACCTACTTTAACATCCATGGGCGAAAGTTTTCCATCTTCATTTTTAGCACCAGGTCCTACAGCAATAACTTCACCCTCTTGTGGTTTTTCTTTAGCTGTGTCAGGAATAATAATCCCACCTGCAGTTTTTTCTTCACTATCTAATACTTTAATAAGCACGCGATCGTGCAAAGGTCTAAATTTCATATATATTTTCTCCTATAAATTTTGATGTATGGCTGATATGGTATGTTTTAATAAGATTTCAAGAGGCTAAATTCATTAAAAAAAGAGCGTAAATACTATATTTTTGAGAGTATTATAGAACTAAATTTAAGAAAGATTATAAAATTGAGAGAATTAAATCATTTATCAGAAGTATTTGATGCTTACGATACGTTTGTAATAGACCTGTGGGGTGTAATGCATGACGGTATTAAACTTAACGATAGAGCTATGGAGGCTGTAGCTCAGTTAAAAATAAAATCGAAAAAAATAGTGTTCTTATCCAATGCGCCAAGACCTAGCGCAAAGGTTGTAGATTTTTTGTTAAAGATGAAAATGAACAAAAATTATTTATCAAATGTAATGACATCTGGTGAGGCAGCAATGCAAGCAATAAATCAAAATAAATTTGGGAAAAAATTTTTTCATTTAGGCCCATCAAGAGATTCTTCTATTTTTGAAAAAGTAAAAGATAATAAGACAGAAATTGATGACTGTGATTTTATCCTTTGCACTGGTTTATTTGATGAGAACGAAGAGAACATGGATTACTACAAGAATTTTTTATTAAAGCATGTTTCTAAAAAATTAGTTTGCACTAATCCAGATTTAATTGTTCATAGAGGAAATAAAGAAGAATACTGCGCTGGTTATATAGCTAAAATTTTTGAAGAGTTAGGTGGCAAAGTCACTTATTATGGAAAACCTCACAAAGAAATTTATCAAATATGTTTTAAACCAAATGAAAAAGTTTTAGCAATAGGAGATAACTTGAGAACAGATATTAAAGGAGCAAATAATTTAAATAAAGACTGCTTATTTATTTCAAACGGTGTTCATCGTAATGAGTTTAACAGCAATCTAGAATTACAAAAACTCCTGAATAAATATAAAGTTAAAGCTAATTATTTTCAAAAAGAACTTCAATGGTAAAATGAAGATTTATAAAAATGCAAATTTAAAAAAAAAAACATCAAAATGGTGTGATTGCTATCGGGAACTTTGATGGACTGCATTTAGGTCATCAGAAAGTAATAAATGAAGCAAAGAAAAAAGCCAGAAAGAAAAATTTACCTTTTGGTATAATGACTTTTGAGCCTGTACCAGTAATGTTTTTTAATTCTAATATTAAAAATCATAGAATAAATTCTTTAAATCAAAAAAAATTACAGCTTAAAAAATTTAAATTAGATTTTTTAATTATTATTAAATTTAATAAAAAATTTTCATCTCTTACTGCAGAACAATTTATTATGAAAATAATTAATGATAAGACTAAGTGTAGATTTTTATATGTAAGTAAAAATTTTAAATTTGGTTACAAAAGGCAAGGAAATGTCCAAATACTTAAAAAATATGAAAAGCAATATGATTTTAAATGTATTATAACCAACCCCTTTAAAAAAAATAAAAAGATAATTTCATCTACATTAATTAGAAAAAAAATTACACTTGGCAAAATAACTGAAGCTAATAAACTTTTAAACCGCGAATGGATGATAGAGGGCAAGGTAATTAAAGGGCAAAAACGAGGGAGAAAAATTGGTTTTCCAACATGTAACTTAAAATTGTATGATTATATAATTCCTCTCTTAGGTGTTTATGCTGTAAAAATAAGCGGACCAAAATTTAGCAAAAAAGGTATAGCTAATATTGGCTTTAGACCAACATTTAATGGAAATAACTTATTATTAGAAACAAATATCTTTGGAATTAATAAAAATTTATATAATAAAGAGATTAATATAAGTTTTAGAAGATTTATAAGACGTGAGAGAAAATTTAAAGATCTTGAACATTTAAAAAAACAAATAAAAATTGATATAAAAAAAGCTAAATAATAATGTCCAAAGATACTTTACAACTTCCAAAAACAGCCTTTTCAATGAAGGCCAGTTTACCAACTAAGGAACCTCAAATTTTAGAGAAGTGGGACACAGATAAAGTTTTTGAAAAACTTAGAAAGAAATCTAAGGGTAAAGAAAAATTCATTTTACATGATGGCCCACCATACGCTAATGGCCACATTCATATGGGAACAGCTCTTAATAAGATATTAAAAGATATAATTATTCGCTTTCATCAGATGAGTGGAAAAGACTCGATATATGTCCCAGGTTGGGACTGCCACGGATTACCAATTGAATGGAAAATTGAAGAACAATATAAAAAAAAGAAAAAAAATAAAGATGAAGTACCCGTAAAAGATTTTAGAGAAGAGTGTAGAGAATTTGCAAAAAATTGGATCAAAGTTCATATCAAAGAGTTTAAGAGATTAGGTGTAGTAGGAGATTTTGAAAATTATTATTCAACAATGAGTTTTGAAGCAGAAGCGCAAATTGTTAGAGAATTAGGTAAATTTCTTTTAGATGGAAGTTTATACCAAGGCTTTAAGCCAGTGTTTTGGTCTACAGTTGAAAAAACTGCTCTTGCTGATGCAGAAGTTGAGTATATGGATCACACATCCAATACAATTTATGTTGCATTTAAAGTTAAAAAAACTAATCAAGATTTTTTAAAGGACGCTAGCGCTATCATTTGGACTACTACACCTTGGACAATCCCAGCAAATAAAGCATTAGCATTTAATAGCAATATTGAATACTCAGTGATTGAGATAAGTGAATTAGATCATTTTAAAGAAAAAAAAATTATTGTAGCAACTAATTTAATCGAATCGATCATTAAAGATTGCGAAATTAAAAACTATAAGATTTTAAAGAATTTTAGAGGAAAAGAGCTTTCAGAAACTGTTTGCTCTCATCCATTTATAAAAATGGATTTTGATTACGATGTTCCTATGTTAGATGCACAATTTGTTAATTTAGAACAAGGAACTGGAATTGTTCATTGTGCACCTAGTCATGGTCCAGATGACTTCAATTTATGTTTAAAGAATAATATACCTTCACTTTACACTGTAGATAGCGCTGGTCTTTATACGAAAGAAATTCCATATTTTACTGACACTCATATTTTTAAAGCAGATCCTATTGTTATAGAAAAATTAAAGGAACAAAATAAATTATTAAAAAATAACAAATTAAGTCATAGCTATCCACATTCATGGAGATCTAAAGCTCCTTTAATTTATAGAGCTACACCGCAATGGTTTATATCTATGCAAAAAAATGACTTACGAACAAAAGCTATTAAAGCAATAAACGATACAATTTTTTATCCCAAAAAAGGAAAAGAAAGATTATTATCAATGGTTGAAGGAAGACCTGATTGGTGTGTCTCAAGGCAGAGAGTTTGGGGTGTTCCACTTCCTATATTTATCAATAAAGTCACTAAAGAACCTTTAAGAGATAAAAAAGTCATAGAACGAATAGCTTCAATTTACGAAAAACAAGGATCAGATTGTTGGTTTACAGATGACTCAGAAGTTTTTCTGGGCAATGATTATAACGCTGATGACTATGAGAAATTAAATGATATTGTTGAGGTGTGGTTTGATAGTGGGTCAACACATAGTTTTGTTTTAGAAAAACGAAAAGATTTAAAGTGGCCAGCTGACATGTATTTAGAAGGTTCAGATCAGCATAGAGGATGGTTTCATTCCTCATTATTAGAATCTTGTGGAACAAGAGGCAAAGCTCCATTTAAAAGCATTCTTTCTCATGGCTTTGTGGTTGATGGAAAAGGATTAAAAATGTCAAAATCATTGGGTAATGTGATTTCACCAGATGATATTTTAAAAAATTATGGAGCAGATATTTTAAGAATATGGGTTGCTTCTTCTGATTATGCGGAAGACCTTAGAATTGATAAAAGTATTTTAACACAGCACGCTGAGTCGTATAGGAAAATAAGAAATACATTTAGATTTATATTGGGAAATCTTAAAGATAATCATCAAAAACAAAATTTTAACAAAGTAGATTTTAAAAAATTTGATGAACTGGAACAATATATTCTTCACAAACTCTATGTCATAGATAAATCTGTAAAAGATAATTTAAAAAATTATAATTTTCATAAACTTTCTAGGGAATTATTAAATTTTTGTACATTAGACCTATCTTCATTTTATTTTGATATAAGGAAAGACGTTCTTTATTGTGATGCTTTAAATTCAAAAAAACGAGAAAATTGTGTAGTTATATTAAATATCATTTTAGAGAGCTTATTAAAATGGTTTGCCCCTATTTTAGTTTTTACTACTGAAGAAATTTATACTTTGATAAAAAAAAAAGAAGAAAGTATTCACGAAAATTCTTTTGCACAAATACCGGCTAATTGGAAAAATAATGACTTGAATGATAAGTGGACAAAATTATTTAAAATTAAGCAGGAGGCGAACATAGCGATAGAAGAGAAAAGATCAAACAAAGAAATCGGTTCTAGTTTAGAAGCAGAAATAAAGATAACAGCTGGTGATGAAAATTTTACTTTATTAGAGGGTTTGGATTTAGCAGAATATTTTATTACCTCTAAGGCAGAAAAAATAAAATCAACTAAAAAAGAAGAAATTAAAATAGAAGTCAATAAAACTGACGGAAGTAAATGTCCGAGATGTTGGAAAATTCTGAAAAAAAAATGTATTAGATGTGAAGAAGCAACTTTATCGAATTAAATGAATATAACAGATAATTTTAATTTAAAAAAAAATTTATTTATAAGAAAAGAAAATATCATCTTCATTATACTTGTTATATTATTTTTTTCATTAGATAGAGTATCAAAAATACAAATAATAACTAATTTTAGTGAAAGAGTTTATTTAATTAACAATTTTATAAATTTTGATTTAATTTGGAACACTGGTATAGGGTTTGGATTATTGAGTTTCGACTCGTCGTTAGTTTATAACTCAATTACTCTTTTTATTGGCGTGATAATTTTATTTTTAATTTATTTAGCTATTACTTCAACCAATGCTGAAAAATTAATTTTTTCAACTATAATTGGTGGAGCAATTGGCAACTTTTATGATAGGTTAACATATAATGCGGTACCAGACTTTATCGACTTACATTATAATGGCTTTCATTGGTTCTCATTTAATGTGGCAGATATTTTTATAACTTTTGGTATAATCTCTTTTCTTATGAAAAATTATTTTATAAAAAATGAAAATTAAAAAATGAGAAAAATAAATATTTTAATAATATTATCATTTATACTGGTATCATGCGGTTCATTAAAAGAAGCAGGAAAAATGTTAAGAAATGAAAAAACTACTACCACAGATGAATTTCTTGTAGAAAAAAAACAACCTTTAATATTACCTCCAAACTACGAAGAAATACCTAAACCAGGATCAATTAAAGAAAAAAAATTGAATGATGAAGATAAAATAAAAAAATTATTAAAAGTATCTCAGGAAGAAACAATCAAAAATAAATCTTCCTCAATTGAAGACTCAATACTAAAAAAAATTCGTAAGTGATTAAAAGTAACTTATTTATCAAAAATAATATTCAAAAAAATTACTTAAATAATAATTCCTTAAAAATATTATCTAAAAAATTTAAAAAGATAATATTAAACATAAAACGTGATATTGATAATACAAAAAAAACTTTAAATGTACTAAACGATAAGTTTGAATTTAATTTTAAAATTAAAGACCTTAAAAAATTTAAAAAGTTTAAAACAATTGCAATAATAGGTATGGGAGGTTCTATTTTAGGAGCAGAAGCTATACATGATTTTCTAAAAATAAAAATAAAAAAGAAAATTTATTTTTTTGATAATTTAGACTCAAATAAAATATCAAATTTCAAAAAAAAAGAAGATTTAAAGAAAGTACTTTTTTTAATTATATCAAAGTCGGGGAATACAATTGAAACTTTATCAAATACATTTGCATTAGATATAATTAAAAAAAACTCAAAAAATATTATTATAATTTCAGAAAAAAAAAATAATTTACTTTTTTCTATATCAAAAAAATTTAATCTCTTTTACGTAGAACATAAAAATTACATAGGTGGTAGGTATTCAGTTCTCTCAGAAGTAGGCGCTATTCCAGCATACCTAATGGGAATTAATATTTTAAAGCTAAGATCTAACAATCTCAAATTTTTGAATGACAAAGAAATGCTCTACTTAAGAGATAGCACCACTAAATTGGCTAATTTATTAAATTCAAAAAAAATAAATAATTTAATTTTTCTTTGTTATTCTCAAGAACTAGAAAAATTCCTTTTTTGGTGCCAGCAATTAATTGCAGAAAGTTTAGGAAAAAAAAATAAAGGTTTTCTTCCAATGATATCAAGCGTCCCCAAAGATCATCATAGCTTATTACAACTTTACTTAGATGGTCCTAAAAATAAAATATTTCATATTTTTAGCATTGATGATAAATCAAAAGAAAAAATAAATATTAAAAAAGAATTAAATATTAATAATTTTTTAAATAAAAAAAGCTTAAGCAAAGTAAAACTTACCCAAAAAGATGCTTTAGTTGAATCTTTTAAAAAACATAATATTCCTTTTAGAGAATTTAAAATCAAGACAATTAAAGAAGAGGTTCTTGGTAAGCTATTTTCTTATTTTATGCTTGAAACAATAATTATTGCGAAACTAATTAAAGTTAATCCGTATGATCAACCAGCTGTTGAACAGGTAAAAGTGATCACTAAAAGACTGCTTAGTTAAACACTCCAAATATTATTTTAGATCTCCCATATTGTTTAGTGGTGATTATTTTAAAAAAATTATGGAAATTATCTTCAGTCTCTCGTTCTCTATGAATGATAATAATATGTTTGACTTCATAAATTTTAAATTCTTTTATTAAATTTAGATCTTGGATAAATTTTTTTTCAGAAAAAGGAGGGTCTAAAAAAAAAATATTAAATTTTTCTTTTTTATTATTTTTTAAAAAATTTTCTACTTTAGAATTAATAGTTGTTACATTACTTGATACATCTAAATGAATTATATTTTTTTCTAGAATATTTGCAGCATTCTTATCCTGTTCAACAAAGGTAACATTTCTTGCTCCTCTTGAAATACTCTCCAGGCCAAAAGAACCTATTCCAGAATATAAATCTAAAATGTTGGAATTTTCAATTACCACATCAATTAAATTAGAATGTTTTAAAATATTAAAAATATTTTCTTTAACAGAGTCTTTCAGAGGTCTTGTGATCGAATTTTTTATAAAATTAATTGATCTACCTTTTAATCTTCCACTAATTATTCGCATATTTATTTATTATTTTCCACCCAATGTCTTTTCTGTAGAAACCTGATTTCCAGTTTAACTTTTTAATTAATTTTATAATCTTATGTCTTATTTTTAGAAAACTTTTTCCTGTTGCTGTTATATTTAAAACTCTTCCTCCATTAGAGAAAAGTCTATCATTTTCAATTTTAGTACCAGCATGATATATATATTCATTTTTTAATAGTTTGAGTTTGTTTATATTTCTAATAATCTTATTTTTTTTATAACTTCCAGGATAGCCTTTTGAGCACAAAACAATCGTCATACTTTTCTCTTTTTTCCATTTAATTTTTATCTTTTTTAGTTTATTAGCTACACTATTAACTATTATTTTAACTAAATCAGTTTTCAACCTTGGTAGAATTACCTGACATTCAGGATCGCCCATTCTAATATTATATTCAATAAGATATGGCTCATTATTCTTAATCATTAAACCAACATATAAAAACCCGTTATATGGATTATCTCTTTTTTTTAATGCTAACAAAGTTGGTTCTACAATTTTATCAATTATTTTTTTTTCAAGCGTTTTATTTATAATTGGAGCAGGAGAATAGGCTCCCATACCTCCAGTATTAGGTCCCTTATCATTTTCTCTAACACGTTTGTGATCTTGTGCAGTACCAAAAAATTTATAACTATGATTATCTACAATGAGAAAATAGCTTGCTTCTTCGCCTTCCAAAAATTCTTCCAAAACTAATTTTTTCGATGATTTAAATTTTCCTTTAAATATTTCATTTGAAATATTTATAACTGCCTTTTTGGTTTTACATATTGTAACTCCTTTTCCTGCAGCTAAACCATCAGCTTTGACTACTATTGGTAATTTAGATCTTTTAAGAAAAATAATTACCTGACTTTTTTTGGTGCAAATCTTAAATTTTGCTGTTGGAATTTTGTTTTGCAAACATAAATTTTTCATAAATGCTTTAGAACCCTCCAGTTTTGCTGCATATTTATTTGGCCCAAAAACTCTTACTCTATTATTTTTTAAAAAATTAACTAAGCCCTTAACCAAGGGCTCTTCTGGTCCAATTATTACTAAATCAATCTTGTAAAATTTAATTAAATTTAATACTTTTTTAAAATCTAAGATATTGACGTTAATATTTGTACCTAATTTAGCAGTACCTGCATTCCCTGGAAAACATATAATTTTTTTTACAATTTTGGACTCGTAGATCTTTTTACATAAGGCATGTTCTCTTCCACCGCTTCCAATTAATCCAATATTCATGATAGTTTATATATTGTATAATTTATCGATGATTAAAAAAAAAGCTAAACTTATATTTAAGCACAATTATTTTGATATAGTGCAAGAAGGTGATTATGTTTTGTGTGCTATTTCAGGCAAAGAAATATTATTACAAAATTTGAATTATTGGAACGTTGATTTACAAGAAGCCTACTTTTCACCTAAAGAGGTTAATGAGAGATTTAAAAATCTAAAAAAATAATTATTATTTCCATCTATTATGGGTCCATATCCACTGATTTGGATTTTTAACAATCATTTTTTCAATAATCTTGTTTAATTCTTCTGTGAGTTCTAATTTGTTTTTAAAATGATTGGGGTTAATATTATTTTGAAATTCAATTCTAAATTTATCATTTTTTAATCTTTCTATATAAACAGGTACTATTTTTAAATTATATTTAAAAGCTAGTTGGGCTGGTAGAGTAGTTGTAAGAGCAGGTTTTCTAAAAAAATTAATTCTTTCACCTTCACTTACTCTTTGATCTATCATCAAAGCGATACTATGTTTTTTTTTAATAAATTCTATGGTTTCTCTAACACCATTAATTCCTTTCTTAATTTGATTTTTGCAAACATATTTTTTTCTCAGGTGTTCCATAAGCGGATTTATTAAGAAATTATTAAGCGGCCTATAAATAGTAGCTAAATTAATATTTTTTTTGGTTATTGCCATCGACATCAATTCAAAATTAGCAAAATGTCCAGATATAAAAATGACAGGTTTATTTTCATTTAGAGGAATTCTTAAATTATTATTACCTAAAATTTCTATGTTAATATTAGTTTTTTTAAGATGGTTAAGAAAAATATACTCAATAAATGTCATTCCATAATTTTTCCACATATTATGAATAATTCTGTTTTTTTCTACTACCGAAATATTTTTTTTAAAAATATTAAAATTCTTATCTATAGTTTTCTTTGATTTAAAAAAAGGTCCAATTAAACAAAATAAAGAGGAAAATATTTTTCTACTAATCTTAATTCCTAATATCCGTCCTATAAAAAAAAATAAATAAACAAAAAAGGCTTGTATTATATAATTAATTTTTTTGATCATATAGTTTAGTGATTACTTTTATAAATTTTTCTTTTTCAATTACTTCAAGTGCTATGTTAAGATAATCTATATCATTAATATTATAATCTTTAATTTTATAAAAATCTTTTTCTGTCATTATTATTTGACAATTTTTATTTTTAGCTTCATTTATAATATTTTCCATTTCAGTTTTAGTAAATTGATAGTGATCTGGGAAAGGTAATTTTTTTTCAATATATAAATTATTTTCCTCAATTAATTGAAAAAAATTTTCAGGGTTTCCAATTCCAGCAATAGCAAATAATTTTTTATTTTTAAATTTTTCTAAATTTATAGGTTTGTAATAAGAATAAAAAATTTCTATATTGCTATTTATATTAAAAATTTTTTTTTCAAAATCTTTATTTCCCCTCCCGTTAATCAAAATTATATTGGCATCTTTTATTGAGCCAAAACTTTCTCTCAACGGTCCTGAAGGCAAAATCAATCCATTTCCTATTAGTTGGTTTTGGTTAAAACATAATATGTTTATATTTTTTTTAATTTTATAATCTTGAAAACCATCATCTAAAATTACACAGTCATGATTTGTCTTTACCGCCTCTTTTATTCCATCAGTTCTGTTAGGCTTTATTATTAGATTTTTAAAATATTTTTTAATTAAGTTATATTCATCTATGTGATCATTATAATGTTTTCTTAATATTACGGGATTTTGCCCATCTTTGAAAGTTCATTAGCTAAGAAAATAGAGGTGGGTGTCTTACCAGTTCCTCCTATATAAATATTTCCTACACAAATTATCGGAATATTAAATTCAATAGTTTTAGTAAATTTTTTTTTAAAGAAAATAAGTATTAATACAATTAATGAAATAGGGAATAATATAATTGAAAAAAAATTGTTTTTTTTATCCCAAAATTTCGGTTTATTTAATTTCATTAAATAGAAAATTATTAATATTTTTCATTGTATCAGCAAAAGTTTTGTGTCCCAAATTATTAATTAGATCAGAAATCTTATTATCTTCTTTATGAATTGTTTTCAGATCAATAATTAAATTATTACTTAACTCGCTATAGTTTTCTATTTTTTTTGAAATATTATTTTCTCTTAAAATTTCGTAAATATCTTTGAAATTATAAACAAAGGGACCGTGATAAATTTTGCAGCCTAGTTTTGCAGCCTGGATCGGGTTTTGCCCACCAACATTTTCTAGTTTTTTAATCGTAGATTTTCCTATAAATACGCTTTTTGCGTATTTAAAATAATTTTGTAAAATTCCAAAAGAATTAATTATTATTATTTCTCTGTCATCCTTAATTGTTTCGTTATTATTTAAAACTTGGACACTCAAATTAAATTTTTTACATATAATTTCAATATCATGAACTCTTTCGATATGTCTTGGAGCAATAATTGTAACTATATTTTTGTACTGTTTTTTAATTTGTAAATGAGTTTTTAAGCAAAAAATATCCTCATCTTTATGTGTACTTGCTGCTAACCAAAATCTTTTATTTATTAAAAATTTTTCATTTATGTTTTCTATTTTATCTTCATTACCCTGATTTATAAGCTTAATATTTCCATTAAAATAAATATTTTTTGCTTTTAATTTTGTTAGATAAATTTTTGTTTCTAAATTAGAAGTTAAACATAAATCAAAAAGACTAAAAATTTTTTTAGCTATATTCGTAAACTTAATCCATCTTTTAAAAGTTTTTGAAGTTATCCTCGCATTTATTAGAGCTATTGGAATGTTATTTTCTTTTGCCTTGAAAATTAAATTTGGCCAAATTTCAGAGTCAACTAAAAAAATTGCACTTGGTTGCCACAGATGTAAAAATTTACTTATTAAAAATTCAATATCAAGAGGAAAAAATCTGTGATGAATATTATCAAATTTTAGAATTTCCTTTTCTGCTAAATTACCAGAACTTAAAGTAACTGTTGTAATTAAAAATTCTAAATTTTTATTTTTATTTAATTCTTTTACAATCGGTAATATACTTTGAAATTCTCCAATGCTCGCTGCATGAAACCAAATTAATTTTGTATTTTTCTTTCTTATAATATTGAAATGAGAAGAAAAAATTTTTTCTTTATATCTAGTTTTGTGTTCTTTTTTTAAAATTTTTCTATAAAAAATTAAAATAAATAGTATTGGATAAAATAAATTTGTTAAGCCTCTATATATAAGAATCATTTTACTTTAATTGTTTTTCATACAAAGACTTATATTCTTTACATTCTTTTATTAAAAAATCATGATTTCCAGAATTAATTATACTGCCTTTTTTTAAAACAAATATTTTATCAGCATTATGAATAGTTGATAGTCTATGTGCTATCACTAATGTTGTTTTATTTTTAGTTAAGTTCATAATAGCATTTTGAACCACTTCTTCCGATTCTGCGTCTAATGAAGAAGTTGCTTCATCTAATAAAATTATAGGGGACTCTTTTAAAATAGCTCTAGCTATTGACAGCCTTTGTTTTTGTCCACCTGAAAGTCTAATTCCGTTCTCACCAATTAAAGTGTCGTATTTTTTTGGTAAATTATTAATAAACTCATCTGCTGCCGCAAACTTGCATGCTTTTTGTATTTCCTCTTGAGTAGCCTCTTTTTTAGCATAAGCTATATTGTTTTTTATTGTATCATCAAATAAAATCACGTCTTGGCTGACTAATGACAAAATTTTTCTTAATGATTTTAAAGAAACTTCTTTAGTGTTTTGATTATCAATTTCAATAGAACCTTCTTGAGGGTCATAAAACCTTGGTAGTAAATTAATAATGGTGCTTTTTCCTGCACCACTCTGACCCACAAATGCAGTCATAGAATTTCCTTTTATGTCAAGATTTATGCCTTTAATCGCTTTTTCTTCAGTGTTTTTGTAATTAAAACTTACATTGTTAAATGAAATATCAGAATTTTTTATAACTAAATTCTTAATATTTGGATCATTTTTTATTTGAATTTCTTTATCAATAACACTTGAAACCCTTTTAAAAGCAGCTGCTCCTTGGTTGGCAGCCATATTAATTGTGGCTAAAGATCTAATGGGTTGATAAGCTAACATCATAGCCGCAAGAAAAGAAAAAAAATTATTCACTTCTAATTCTCCAGTAGCAATAAGTTTTCCGGAAAAAAAAATAAATCCAGCAATCATAAAGCCAGTTAAAGTTTCCATGATTGGTGTTGCTCTTATAACTATACTTCCTATTTTAATATTTTTTTCAACCAAATCATTGATTACAC
>Ga0213869_10000520_pt1 | contig 31376 bp, 32 predicted proteins | sample PICome_10_FD_160083 | JGI IMG/M metagenome (GOLD analysis project Ga0213869, IMG submission 160083) | Coastal seawater microbial communities near Pivers Island, North Carolina, United States - PICO132 | ecosystem: Environmental > Aquatic > Marine > Coastal | place: USA: North Carolina...
ATTACCATCCGAATATAATCCTTCCTGCATAGCAGAAGCATATTCAATTTTACTTTTCTTATATGCTTTAAGTTGTGCTGCTAAATTTGTAAAACTATTGTTAACATTTTGCATTTGATCAACGTATAGCATGTAGTCTGGGTCTGTTGTATCATCAAACGCGGCCGCATTTTTAGCAGCCTCCGCGTATATTGATCTTTGACCAAGCAGAAAACTTCTCATAGCTGCTGTCTCCTCTGGTGTAAAGCTAGTAAAGTCCATATCGGTTTTCATATTCCGCATGTAATTATTAACTTTAGCCTGTACAGCTTTATTTTCATCTACCCTAGCAGGTGTCTGTCTATTGAAACTTCCTGAGTCAACAAGCCCTTGCTTAACCGCTCCAGCAACATCTAAAAATTTCTTACCCGTTAAAGCAGCCCCTTGTATTAGTGCATTGTTTGCCATGTTATCTTAATTGTTTTTTCTTAACTTAACCTTAGTAGAATTAACTTCTGGCCTACCTATATTAGGCTTTACTGGCATTGAGTTTTCTATCGGTTTAATTGCTCTTGGTTTTGTATAGCTAGGTTTTATAGAACTAGGTTTGTTATAACCAGGACTTCTATCAACATGCGGTACATAATACCTATTATAATTCCATCGCCAGTCTTGATTGTATTGATACCTAAACGAATTACGATTTATTAATTCTTGTATTCTTCTATCAAGCACTCTAAATTTAAAGTCCCTAACTGGCACGGCGAGCGTATCTCCTGCTTCTGTTATTGTTAGTATACTTTTAATTTTATAATTTGAAAAATTATATTTACTACCACAAGATGTAAGTATTAATACTAACGCTATGATTATTATTTTTTTCATAATTAAATTTTATTATATTATTTACCCCCTAGTAAATTACCTAGAAAACTTCCCTCACCTTTTTGATCAGCTATACCAGGTAAACTAGGTACTATTGATCCAGCTGCTCCAGCAACTCCACCAATTATTGATTTAGTGGCTGCGTCTCTAGCTGCATTAGCAGCCCCGAGTCTTTGCTGGGACATACCTAACATAGTTTCTGTTTTATCTTTTTCAGCAGCTCTAGACTCGTAAGCACCTTGAAGTTCTTGCCTTTGTAATTGTCCAGCCATTTGTCTTTCGGCCATTTGGTTCGAGGCTTCTTGTTGTCCAATACTTGCGGATGCAGATTGCGCATTTGCAGTTTGTTGTTGAGCAAGTGATTGTGCTAGTGCAGCTATGCCAGATCCACCAGCAGCACCAGATAGCTTATCCATAGTGTTAGCCATACCAGCTTGTTGTTGTTGATTAACAAAGTCTGCTTGCTGTGTGTTAACCGTTAGGTCTTCCATAGTATTTTCTTGGTTAACCGCTAAATTAGATGTGTCCAAGCCTTCCATTCTCTGCTTGTTTCTATCAAATTCCCTCTGAGCTTCTCTCTGTTCTCGTTTTCTTTTGCCGCTTCCTATGATCCCTCCGGCTATCCCCGCGAGACCTTGTACGGCACCTAACATTGGTATCATATGTATTGAATTGTTTTATAAGTTATTATTACGTATTATTTACTACTTTCAAATATTTCAGAACCAACTAAAAACAATTCTGCATAATCCAAGGAATCGTTTTTTAATTGCATTTCCGCATAGTAGCCTTTTAATCCGCTTGTATTTACGTTTGCTGTTTTACTAAACAATATAAAACTAGTAACAGTTGGTCTTGTTTGTGTGCTTAGTATATTACAAACTATTGATTTAGCATTAGGTATAGCTGTTATTTCACCTATTAAAACAATATCTTTTCCATTTATATCGTTAGTGTAATATGCTGTATCCCCTACTTGAACGGAAACATTCAATGGTTGAGGAAATGTTAATGTTATAGAATCTATTGCCGCCATAAGTTTATTTATTAAGGTGTGTTGCAGCTAGAGCATTGACTATAAGGTCCGTTGCCTCCGTTGCCAGCTTCATCAATTTTGTAATTTGGGGGTGTTGATGATTGCGCTAAAATTTCTGCACAAATGATTGATCCATTTGCAGAAGATTTAATCCAAACAACATTTCCAACAGAATAGTTATATTGCAATACTATTGAAGAACTACCGCTAAAACCGCTAACAGGGTCTAAATAATATAAAGCAACTTGCCCGCATGCTTGAGCTCGCCAAGATGTAAAACAAGATGGGCAATTCTGGCTAAGTTCTAGCGTTCCGCCAGAAGCTGTTGTTAATTGTCTATATGTTGCCATATTAATTTATATTAAGGTGTTGTACAAGTGCCAGCGTCAGTACTGTAATATCCTGCTGCAGCTATTGTTGTTAGAGCCGCGTCAGAATAAAGCAATGTTGCCGTAGCGAAAGTAGCTCCTGCTGCTACATACACTGTAGCTGTAGTAGATGTGCCACAACACACTGTGTTTGCTGTAGTAGCATAACACAAGGTTAATTGAGTTGAGCAAGTTGGGCATGTCTGCGACGAGCCTAATGTTCCTCCTGTTTGTTGTCTGTAATTTGCCATGTTTATTTATTGTTTATAAAATCCATCAGCCGCAGGGTTACCTGAAGCATCTAGTACTGATGTTGCTGTTAAAAATGTTTGTCCACTTGCTACAAAATAAGTTCCGCTTGAAACTGAGCAACAAGCCGCGTTAGCTGTTGAACCAAAGCTTAATTGAACCGGTACCAAAGCGCCCTGTATGTGCTTATCTAAATCTAAAATACTTAACAAGCTGGGTGTGCCTGTTCCGTATATTGTAACGTCAAGTACAGCGGTTAATGTTTTAGTTGCTGGTACGTTGTCTATTGTTATTGCTTGTGAGTTTACATTAAATTCATAATTAGGAAACACAGAAGCTTGATTTGTCCAATTTTGAACATTTATAGGATTAGAAATAACAAAGTTTGCGGTAGATGTGGCTGCTACTGTATATGTAAAATCCTGATTGAATGTTTCGTTACCTGGAATAAAAGTATTAGAATCAGCAACACCAACAGTTACGTTTGAATTTGTACTTGTAAACCCAAAAGATAAAGACGTATCTATATATTGATTAACTACAATTGTTGATGATTGCCCGTTTGGTGTATCAAATGTGCTGGATAAATTACCAGTTAAAACAAAAGTATATGTTTGATTTATAGTAGTTGGCGGAAATATGACGTTAACTAAAGCTTGCCCAGTTGAATCTATTGTACCGGAGGTATTAACTATGTTAGTGTTGCCTGGTGTCGCTGTGCAAACTAAAGCCCAATTAGCCCCAGTTATTCCATTAATTGTAAATGTTCTAGTTGCTCCACCAACATTAACATTACTAGTGTTAAAAACCCAAGATTGTATTTCAACCGGAGGGCTATATATATCAATAGCATTAGCCGTTAAACAAAATTCATCTCCGGTAACATTGTTGACTGGAAAAGTATAAGTCACAGTAAACACTATACTTATTAATTGATTACTGCTATTGTATGTTTTAGAACTAGTAATAGAGTAGTTATTTATATTACCTATTGTCAATGCCAATATAGGTTCTACCTCAAAATAGTAACCTGTGCTTGCTATAACACTTTGCGTCAATACTGTTGCTGTTGTATCAAATTCCCCTGACCCACTATAGCTAGCTGGTAACTGTCCTGCTTTTGGAAAAGATATATTAGATGTGCCGCAAGCTTTTATTGTACCTGCTAAAGTTACAGGTGTTTGCTCAGCGTATCCCGAAGCACATATATCAATCAACACGTCATTTGCTGGCATTACACTTGGTGAAATATAATTAACAACACAATTTATATTAGCCCCGTCTTGCGAAAAAGTAACGCTACTGACATAACTAGGCAATGGCGCTGTGGCTGAAAAATTACTAGCAGTTACAGTATAACCAGGATCTGGTGTTATTAAAAGTACAACAGATGGATTATCTTGCGTCCAATCAACCCCAACTACCTCTGGAAAACTTACTATAGTTACTGAAAAGTTATTTATATTTATTGATGCCATGCTTATATTATTTCTCCTGTTAATACGTTTATGGTTACCGCGCTATTGTTTGGTTGTCTTTGTGAATATATTTCAACACCAGATTTAAATACCTGTAAGTAAACACCGTCCCCATGCGTATTCAACCCTCCCCCTGCATTAAATGTGTCTGCTATTAACCCAAAAGAAACAATCTCAGGATTTGGTCCTGTTGTATTAGCAACTATATTATTAGCAGTTGCTTGATCTATAGTTATTAAATTATATCTATCTTTAATACTGAATGAATCTGTACTTAATATGTATTTTTGATAAGGCGCGGATGAGCGTAATTCTGTGCTTGTAACTCCTTGGGCTACTGCTGAAGGAATTGTCGCTGCTCCTTGAACATCACCCGTCGGACTATCAGCAAACCCGTTTGCATCTAAAGTATATGTGTCATATAATCCTGTAACACCTAAATTGTTACCTACATACGCCCTAGCTATATCTGTTGTATTACCAACTATTCTATAAGTACCTCTGTTACAAGCATGATTAGCTGAAACAGTATTTGTCATTGCGGTTACTTGACCTGTTGTTGGGTCTGTATAACTTCTAGCGGTTTGTGCTCCCCTTGTTGTAACTAAAAATTCTAGATCTAATAAAGCTGCTTCAATTGTGTCACCAGTTACTTGTTGTGTACCTGTATTTCCATCAGGATCGACTACAGTCATTGTAAAATCAATAGCTCCTGCGCCACCAGATACCGTACTAGGGGGTATATACCAATTTCCACTACCATCATTTAATGGAGCAGGTTGATTCATCCAAGATGGCATATTAGTTTGTGGTAAAGCTATGAATAATTGTGATGGTGTGTGGTCAGGATCATCAATACCTATAGGATTATATGTCCAAACATCACCATCAACCAATCCTGTTAAAGCCGGATGATTTGTTGTAAAGTAAGGATTTTCTGCTACAGGTAAAATATTTATAGATATAGTTGCCGGATCACTACAAACCCCTGCACAACAAACCTCTACTGTAAACGATCCAGCGTCACCATAGAAGTTTAAACTAGGATTGAAAGTAAATGAGCCACTGCTCTGTAAAACCAGTGTTCCGCTGTTTGTTGCATCATTTATTAAATTAAATGTAGCACCAGTAGCACAAGTATTTGTATCAGCTATTTGGAATGTCCCTAATGTATCTTCAATTCCAGTAAAAGATTGATCATTAAGCAATGGAGGTATGGTTGCTGTAAAGCAAGTATCATCTAAAGATGTTGTTACAGTAAAACTAGTAGGAGTAACATCTCCTGTAATAGAATTAGCTCGTCCAATGCCTTGCACATTAAATTCATGAGAGTCCACGTTGTTATCACAATTTGTATTAAAAAATGTGTCTAATCCTTTTATATAATTAAAATACTTACCTTCTTTGTCTAAAAATTCTTTAACCTTACCTTCTTGTAAATCTGTAACAATAGAATTAGCGTACCAACCTTTTGTTGCAGAAAAGTCATTTGGATTTAATTGTTGTGCTTGTACTTGAGCTAATGAATAAGTTTTTTGACTTGGTAGCACTTTATAAATATATTCTTTAGAATTAGTTCCGCTGTAATTTAATGTTTTAAATCCTTTTACTGATGCAGGATTTTCGTTAAATATAACATTGAATGAACTTTCATAGTAATCACCTAAAGTTTCATCACTAGGTCCTATATTATAAAAGTTATTGTGCGAAGTATTAATGTTATGCTCCCAAAGTCTACCGTCTTTAAATGTATAATACTTACTATTTAAAAATACACTAGCCTCCGGTATATATGTTTTTCTAGAAGTCCAACCGTTAACTGGTGCTTCTTTAAAAGATATAGTTGTGCTAGTTGTAGGTTTTGTGTTTAAAAATTGATTACAAGTAGGATCTGGGTTTGTTCTATCAAACTCACCAGCACCTAAAGTTTGTTGCCAATACGGAGAAAGCGTTGAAAGCGAAACATTATAGTTCCTTCTGTCTGCATCCCATCCACCAATAATTTTATTATTTAACTTTAAATTGTCCGCAAAAAAGCTATGCATCCCATAATCAGATATCTCAGTTATCCCGTCTGCAGATAATCTTATTACAGTACCTCTATTTGCATCTGTATAATACATTCTAAAACCAAACTCTGCAAAAGATTCTGGATTAGTTGCAATACCAAATTCTCCAGAAAAAGTTATAGTTTGTCCTAGTACAGCTTGATTAGATGTAACATTTGCACTGCCATCAGCGTTAAATAAAGCATCCTTGTTAGCTAGGATCTTCATGGACTTATTTTCACATAGAGTAACTAAGTTGGTGTCTCTAGAGAATAGTTTTTGTATGCTGCCGTATTCAGGATTAACGTCTTTAGTTATAGATTCAGCTTGTATAAATTGGTTTAAACCATTAACACCAGATGTTGAATTGTATATTTGAGAAAATATTAACCCATTACCTCTATGTTCTTCATTATACGGTTCATCTAATGTGGCTGAAGCTTTAACACCGTTTTCAATAACAGGCTGATTAAAGTCATCTCTTATACGATCCGACTCTACACCATTTGCAAAAGAATAACAGTTAAAAAAGTTTAATGTATGCTCAACACCATGCTGTGTTGCTGTTTCATAAGAGCCCGGCACTTCGTAATATATATCAAGTTCGGCTGCTTCTTTTGGTTCTGTTTCAAATATAGCTGGATTAGCTGAAGTAAAACCTTTGTCTTCTGGGTTTAAAGTTAAAAACTCCATACCAACATAATTGCTGTTATTAGAACAAGTATAGCTTGTTAAGCCGCCGTCAACTACTGGGTCCCATTGAAGACCGCCTGAACCTTCAATTGGTTTTATAGTTAACTTATATCTTCTTAAAGTATTTAAACTATCTCTATACATTACATTTGAACCAGCACATGCATAAGTTCTAACGACAGTGTCATCAATACTTGTGATTCTGTATATAGTGCCATTAGGATCACCGTTCTCCGGTTGACTGCTTAGGCTACCGCCCGCATCTATAAATCGGAATAAAGAACCAACGGAATTTAGGGCATCGTGCAAAGCAGGATATTTAACCTCCATAGACCTACTGCCACCATACTTACCACCACCAGTCCAACTAATTTCAATTGTACCTTCTGTTGCCCCTAATGTCGTACCGTTACCTTTTCTAGCACAATCTGTTTTTACTCTGTCAATAAAAAGTCTGCTGTCGTTTCCTTGTGCATCATCGCACAACCAATTATGAGAACTGCGATGCCAATCCCTTCTCCTATCTTTAGTAGCATCTAAATAATAACAAAACCCTAAAGCTTTTCTTATATATTGATCATCAGTAGCTCTTGCCGCTAATATATTTTCAGTAAGCACCACATCCTGATTTACTTTAACAAAAAATCTACCTGTAAATTCCGGTTTATTTTGAATTTCAATTTCAGCTATTTCTAATTGTAATCCGTCTACAGCGTATGTCCAGCCATAAGGATCTGTTGATGTAAAGTTCATATCTGCCTTAAAAACAGAAGATGACGTTAAAGTGTAATGTTCATTACCGCTTATATCTATTTTTCCAATAGATCCTATTTTATACCAATTGCTAATATTAAAACCATCAGTGATTCGCATAACTAATCCAGATGTACTAGCAGACTCTACACCAAATACTTGGTTAAAACCAGGGTGTTCAGAATCATTATCTGATACCTCAACAGCAATTTCAACTCCTCCTTCAATAGGAAAATACCCATTTGGAAACAACAATTGGGAGTTTCCATCATCTCGGGTCATTGTGCCTTTACTCAGTTTAGTTTCTTTTAAATATTGAGGCGCTTCGTTTTCAATAGCTATAATTTTATATCTAGCTTTTTCTGTCACAGGTTCATCGCTGTCATGCTCTTTTTTGAGTATAATAAAAGTTTCTTCATCTACTTTATTTCTTTCTGCTGAAGGAAAAGATAACCAAACATTCCCATCTTCTGCGTCATAGTATCGATCTAAACATAGGTTATAGTATTCTTGGGATGTTTCTTTTATGTAATACTTAAAATTAGGAAATTGTGTTTGCTGATCGTAATAGGGAACAGAGCTTGCTATCCTCGCTTTAATTTTATTTGACTTTTGGGCATCCTGCTTTTCAATAACAGCAGTCGCTTCCTTACTTGTAAATACAGGTGTTGTTCTTCCGTATTTATCCATATAAGCAACGCCAACTTGGTAAGTTCTAATAGATTTAACAGATTCAGCTACTGTATTATTACCAATTATTACACTTGAAATTGGTTCGCCATCAGGGGTTAATATATCTAAAGAGTCTGTGGCTACATCAATAACTGTTTGAGTAGGATTACCTAAAGAATCAATTAAATTGAAATTCTGTGTATAATTACCGTATATTAGTCTGTTCGCAGATATTTCTTGAGCCAGCGCTTTTCTAGGTACATTATCATATGGCCTTAACAATTGATTAGCGTTTACAACCGATGTTATAATCTCTGTTTTAATATTGAAAGAGTTAGAAAGCCACTCATCATCCGTGTTAGTGAAAGAATCAACAACGTAGACATTGGCATTGTTGGTGGCTTTATATAATATGTCTACCTCAACTACATCAATAGGTATGTTGGACGGTACAAAATTAGATATCGTTAGTTGTCTAATATTATTAACCATCGCTAAATTATAACCCTCTTGAGGGGAATAATTAAAATCCCCTGGTATAAAAGCAGGATTGCTAAAAGGTGAAAAAGCAGAAATTTCATTATTTTCGTACTTGTATCTATAACCAAATCTGGCAAACCTCATCTCAAAAAATGGTGTTTCTTGTTCTAATACTACGTCATATAATTTAGGAGTTGTTGTTTGATTTTCTATACCAACCCCAACAGAATTAACAATTACTACAGCACCTGTTTGATTTTGTCCACTTCCTATTATGGATTGAACAGTACATCGCGATATTGCATCGTTATCCAAGGGATCATTTTCTGACCATGAAAAAAGCAAAACGTCGTCAACTTTAAAATAAGGTGGTGTGTTTCCAAGCCAGGTAAGTGTTTGTGGTCCGCTTTCGCTGTTCAGCGGAACAACTTCACCGTTAATAGTTTCTGCAAAAGAAAATAATGTTTGAGTTTCCACAGTTGCAATTTCAGGCGGGTTTGTACCGTCTATGGTTCTATCTGTAGAATATGCTTCTATAGTTGGTGGCTGTAACGGGTATTTTTTTATTACAGTTAAATCAGACTCTATAAAATCTCTACCGTATATTTGGGAATGAGTTAAAAAGTTTACTGGAGGAACCCAGTCTTTTATAATTATTTTTTTAGGTTCAGTTTGATTATCTGTCCATATTAACATACCATCAAGCACATTAACACCTGTTATTAAATAGTCTTTACTAAACTTTAAAATATTTTGTGTATCTACAACTAACGGCAAAGTAACCGTTGTTACAGAATTATAAGAAGCAATAACACTAATATTATCTGAAGCTATGAACCAATATATTTCATCTGAATTTTCATCAGATACAGCGCCAATACAAATTGGATTACTCAAATCACTTATATAATCACTAGTCCACGAAGTAAGCTTACCTGTAGTTTCATTTAAGTATTTAGATTTCTTTTCTCTATTACCTTTTATATTTTGAAACGAACCAACCTGTGAGTTATCAGAGGAAGCTATCTCTAAATTTAAAGCATCGCGATATTCACCGTTAGGAACTAATCTCTCATCGAGATCTTTATTCATTTTCCCATTGGTAAATGTATGTATTAGTTCTGCCATTCAGTTTTACGATTTAATCCATTTGGATTGATTTCTCATTACTTGTGCCATTAGATCTGATTTTAATTCTGATAAACGAATTTTAGCATTTCTTCTAGCTGCCACCATTTCTTTTTTAAACCTTTGGATAGCGTATTCTTGTGTGTTGGCTCTTACTGATAATATAGCGTGGGCTATGTATTTATATATTGCATCAATAGCAAACTTATGTACCGTCATGTCTTCATCACATCCTAAACCATCACTTATATATTTTAAAGTTACGATTTTTCCAACTAAATTTGAGCTGAATCTTATCATACCTTTCTTTTGGTCTATATAAAATACACCATTAGCCTGTGTTTGTTCTGGATTCAATCCATATCTACCTCCATAAGCATATAAGTTTAAAAGATCAGGGTTATTTTGCCAAGCATTCCATCCATTTTCAGAATCACCCAAGGGATATCTACTGTTTTCTTGCCATCTCCTTAATGTTTCAGATGGTTGCGGGTATGCAACCTCTCCGTTTTCATCAAATATATATTCGTATTCACCGTCTTGTGCATAAGGTAATGGATTACTAGTTAGATCTGTTCTGTATATTATTCTTTCAATACCTTTATTATCTACCCAAGATAATTTAGTATAGTTAATATAATCCTGAGGCATAACCATATATAAACCAGGAGGACACTCAATTTCCACTGATTTTTCTTGCGGTAAAGTATCAAAGCTAAACTCTTGTATAGCTTGTTGAGCATGGAATGCAACATCTGTTCTCTTAACTTTTGTAATTATTTTTTCTTCTCCAACATAAATAACCATAAAATTATTTATGATATCTGATATGCTCACAAATTGATAGCCGCCGTAATTTTCATCATTACTGTCCCAAACACCGTCTGGTCCTAAATAATATTCTTCCTGTGTTTTATTTATTAACGCCATCTATTATTGTTTTTCTTGTTGTGTAGTTTGTACCTCTATACTATTAGCAACCTGATACATTTGTATTTCTTTTGTAGACAAACCAGCGAAAGCTAATATCTTAATAACTAATTCAGTTTCTTCAGATTCGTGTAATTCAAAGTTAACAGCAGTAGTAGCATCGTATAATGCTTCGCCGTATACCATTTGATATCCCCACGCTACCTCTGACGGTACTTTTATATAATTACATGTTACACCAGTAGTTAACTCTCCAGCGGAACCATATACCTTATAGCCAGCATCGCTAGCCACAAAAACAGGTCTTGAGTTAGTGGGTTTTAAATACTCAGATTGATTAATCATTAAGTATTCATTGTAGTTTGTACGCTCCGCTTCAACAAGGGTTGTCGTATTTACTACAGTATTTGGTGTTGGATATAATGAAAGGGATGATACTGTGTTTGCATAAACAATAGTACCTAATCTATATAGATCAGCGGGTGCTGTCCAATAGTTTTGGGCGCTATAAGTCATAGCCCCATTTTTTTCGAATATGTTAATCTTTTCATTAAGGATGTTAAGCATATCGGAAAACTCGGTATCATTACCTGGTACTCTTCCAAACTGATTAATATCATAAAAGTATTGTTCGAATATATCTAATTGAGCTTGATTAGCAAATAGATTAAATTCCTGAGGAGTAACATACCCTCTTTGCTCTTTATTAAGTATTGCTAATACTCTTTGATATACAGTATCTACGCTTACAGCCATAATTTATTTTTTATTATTATAATAATAGGCCACCGTTTAGTAGCCTATTACTATAAGGTGACTATTAAAGTCTTTTTTCAATTGCTTTGTATATTTCCATACCTTCATCTGTTTTAAAGAACGCAGATAGAGCTGAATAAGGATGCTCATCAAACGGTACAGTCATTACTTTACGACCATTTCCACCATAAGTGAAAGTTCTTTGATCTTGTGATAAATTTAATATTCCTGCTTCGACGGCTTTAATACCAAAGTTTCTTAACTGAGTATTATCATCTGTCGCTAACTCAAGGAATAGTTGGGGATTTTTTCTAGCAAATATTAATACATCTCTTTTCAATTCGGATGATGATAATGTATTTACTTGTTCTCCAACTTCTACACGTAATATAGCCTCGGCATCTTCTAAAGATAATCCTTTAGCCATATTCAATGCTTGTAATTCAAACTCAATCCATTCTACTTCATTAGTAGCAACTTGTTGAGGTTTATATTCTTTATATATTAAACCCAAATCTGGGTGATATAATGATAGTAATTTTTGTAATGCAACATCTTCTTTTTTCACTGATAACTTACCATTTCTAAAAATGATTCTCCCCATTATAACTTGACCTTTTTGTTCGTCAACGAATGGTGATCTTTGGTTGGTTGCGTATCTTAATTCCCTTTGATACCCTTTTTCTTCATCAAACCAAAGTAGTGATTTAGCTCTTGAATGTGCTGTTGCTATAGAATATACCAAAGGTTCTTTACCTGTGACAAGTTCATACAATCTATCTTTAATTACCCAAGTATCTTTTTTTACTTCAGGTATTTTTACTTTTTGAGGTGCAACCTCAATAGCTTCTGCTTGTGCTTTTTTAGCCATGATATAATATAATATAAATGTTAATAAGAGTAATAATTACCCCCGTCAATTCAACGAGGGTAACCACTACTTGATAGTTAGCCTAAGCTTTTAATAATACGAAGTTGTTCGCTGCTTGAGTACACATTGTTCTTTCTGATAAGAAATGCACATTCATAACATCCGTGTCGCTTGTATAGTTTCCGCCAACTGAACCAGTCACCCAAGATTTTAATCTTCTGTCATCAGCTTCAGAAGCTCTGTATCTGATGTGTAAGAAAGGTCTTGAAATGTTTTGCCCTAATTGTTGGTCGTAAACTGTAGAAGTTCCAGCCGGTACAATAACACCTTTAATATCGTTAATTAATCCACGAGTTGTAGAATCATTTAAATATTTCCAGTCTGTCTTGTAGAAATCGTAAGCTCCTCTTCTGAATCCAGAGAATCCAAGGTTTAGTGCCATATCTTCAGAGTTGTCAAATACACCGTAAGATGTACCTCCAGCTCCGTAAGAATTTTGAGCAGCTAACATGTCATCAATACCTAGAGACGTAGCTCTATCTAAGAACATCATGTTTTCCTCAATAGCTCCCTGCTTATCTAGCTCTTGTAAGATTGTATCAAATGCGTCGATCCCTGTTCCTGCACCTACTGTTGCAAAATCAGTTCCTGACCATACTAATCCTCTTTCTTCTAGTGTAGAGAATAACCCTTGCATACCTGAAAGTGTAGCTCCTGCCGCATTCGTAAATGGAGTAGCTGCATTTTCTGCTTCAACCATACTCATTTCTAAGTAGTCTTCGAATCTAATTCTTGACTCATGCTCAGATTTTAAGTACCATAAGTATCCACCAGTTCCTATTTCAGTAGTAACTTCAACCCATCCAATTTGAGCAACGTCTGAACCGTTAACCTCATACTTGTCTCTTAAGATGATTGGTTTGTTACTGAAAGTTGTAAAAGATGCATCAACTGAATTACCAGCTAATGAAGATCCTTTTCCATATTCAGAACCAAATACGAATAAGCTTAAGTTACCGTTACCATTTGTTGCTCCTTGTAAAGCCACTGTAAGGTTTCTGTTTGCGTTATCGTATACTTCAATAGCGTAAGTCTGAACGCCACCTGCTAAAGCCCCTACAGACTTAACAAATGCTTTGTTAGTTACATTACCTTTAGCAATAACGATAGTCATACCAGGTCCTAATAATGGAACTTTTCCATCTGCTCCTGGAGAAGGTAAACCGATAGTTTGAGTACCAGCTGCTCCTGCAGGTGCGTTAGATACTGCTGTATCGTAAGCTATGTGTAATCTTCCTTGTTCTGACCAAACTACTTGATCTGATGCCATAGGCATCTCTGCTCCTACCATTCTTAAGAATCCAGTGATAGTACGGTTACCGTATCTCTCTACTTCTTTCTCGTAAACTTCAGGTAAAAATTGTTGAGTCCAGCTCATATCTGCTAAAGATAAATAGTTATCTCCAAACAGCCCCTTTACTGGTCTCGGTGTAAGGTGGTTTAAATTTGCCAACGTTGCTGGCGCTACATCAAATGCCATAATAAATTATTTTAAATGTTTAAAAGTTTTAATTCGTAATTTTGAATCGGCACTTCCTGAATCGACTGATCTAACTGTAAACCCGTTGGCAGTTTTAACTTCTTGATGAACGCCTCTCGCTCCCATCTTTACGTTTTTACTTTTTGCCATACTGTCTTTCATAGCGTCGGCTTTGCCTTGCTCATAAAAGTGATTTGCAATTGAGTCTGCATTCATAGCTGTGAATAATCCTTTGTGATAACCTTTGGCATCTGACATTTCGTTTTTTTCATTCAAGAACTTCTTGACAAAATTGTTAATATCGCTTTGGTTTTCTTTAACGGAATTAGCATCTTTAACTTTAAAACGGTATTTTTTGTCTCCGACTTGATAATCAAAACCTTTGAAATCATCACCAAAAACATTACTCGTTTTATTTAAAAACACTTCTGTTTGCTTCTCAGCTACTCGAGTTGCCTCCTCGTTTTCTTTTGTATAGCGATTGAAAAAATCTACCGCTTTTTGTTGCTCAGGCGCTAATTTAGAACCCGATTTTATTTCTTTATAATATTTAGACTTTAAACCGTCTAAATGGTTTTTAGCTTTAGCTAATTCTTCTCTTTGTGATATCTTCTTACGTCTTATTTCTCTTTCATCATCAACTTCTTCGTCATAAGAAAATTTATCTTCCATAAGGAAATCAATGTCTTCTTTATCTAAATGAGGTCTAGTGTTTTCATAGTACTCTCTTAGTAATTGATTCTCATTTAAAGAGCTATAGTCTTGATTAAGCTTTACATAATCCTCTAAACTTCCGCCGGTTTCTTGCATAAACTCTACAACTTTCTGTATGTTTTCTGGCAAAGGCTCTGCGGTGTCTTGTGACTGTTGAACAGCTTGTTCTATTTCTTCTTTTAACTCTTCTGTTTTTTCTTCAACCTCTTCGTCTGTTATTTCTTCAAGAACGGATTCTTCAGCTTGAACGGGCTCTGGTTGTTGTGGTACTTCTTTTTCCACTTCTTGTACAGGTTCGGCTTGTTTATCTGAAGCCACGTCTGTTGTTTCTTGCTCTGTATTGGCATCTTCTTGTGGTTTATTAAGTTGAGTTAAATCTAATTTAATACCGCCACTTTCTTCGTTTATTGAAACCGGTGAATCAACTTTTGGCTGAGGTTCAGCTTTAACTTCTTCAGGAGCTTCTTTAATTTGTTCAGCTACTGGTTCTTTTTTTTCAGGGGCTTTAATCTTAAAGCTACCTTCTGTTTTAATTTCTGACATGATAAAATATTATATAATTGTTACTATTATTATTACCTAGGATCAAAAGCACCTAAGCCAAATCCACCTCCCATTGTGTCATTTCCTCCAGATTCGAAGTTAGTCGGCGGTGTATCGTTTTTTCTTTGAGCAATCATTTCACTTTGCTGCGTACCTTGTATTCTTGTACGTTGATCTTTTCGATCTTCTATTTCTTTTTCTTTGTCTTTAGCATTCTGAACTTCTATGCCTTTAAGCTGCATGTTGTATTGAAATTCCAAAGCCATCAATTCTTTTTTAGCACCAACTTCAACACCTATTCTTTGCTGCTCAATTTGACCCTTTAATTGCTCTAATTGAGATTTAGTTTGAAATAATGCTTGATCTTTTTGTATTTCAGCCTGTGCTGCTACTTGTTGGGCTTGCGCGTTTGCTTGAGCTTGAGCCTGTATATTTGCTTGCTGTTCTTGTTGTAATCTTTCTTGACGTTTCTTTTGCCTAACTTTCAATAATTGATTAGCCAGTTTTATATTCTTAACCTCTCTTATATCTATAGCATCAGATAAATCAATTAACCCAGCTGATAATGCTTGTTGTACATTGTTTTCTAAAAGCTGTTGCTCTTCTTCATCAGGTGTTAATTCTAAAAATATACCAAAATCGTGTAAGTGCAAATCTTTTAATTCATCTAAAGTAGCTACATTAAACCCACCTATTTTTTGAATGAATGATTCTTTTGCTGGATGGTATTCAAGTATATCAGATATTCTTAAAGATAAACATTCTGCTGTTTCTCTTGTTAAATATAAACCTGCATCAAGTATATGTCTTGTTGCCGTGTTACTATTAGCTGCTGCTAATTTTTGAACACCCACTAAAGCTCTTGAATCTGGCGTACTGCCATCTCTTGCTTCATTTAATCCGGTTACATCTCTTATCATTTGTAAATAATAATTGTAAGTAGATATAAGCGTTTGCAGCTTTTGGCCTCCGCTTCCGGTTTGAACTTCTTGTATTGGCACTTTGCCAGGGTTCATATCGCCCTCTTGTGTAAATGACCTACCTATTATAGATCCTGTTTGGAAAAACATATTAAGCGCTTCCTGGGGATTATAATTTGTGCCATTGCCTAAATCAACTTCATTTATACCATCAGCATCTAAATAAACACCGTCTGGTATCATTCTTTGTAATACTTGTTGCAATTTTAAATGTGTTAATTGTATCATATCAGCAAAAGCAGTACAACGACTTACTATTGATTCTATTCTACCTTGATACATTCTAGGAGCTGTTATAGCGTAATTCATTTTAACTTTTGAACTATCACTTTTTGGTCGCATCATATTCTTAGCCATCTCCCATTTAAGTAATATATCAGTTCCCAATACCATTACGCCTTCATATAAGACTTCAAGTGACCTAGACATTTTACCAAATTGCTCCTCGTACATTTCAATAGGCGGATTGAATTGATCATCTCTTGCTATTATTTTTGATGCACCTGTTGCAGTCTCTTTTACTTTATAAACTTCATTCATGTAAGTTTTGTAATTAAAGTAAAGTATCTGAACTATGTTTTGATCTCTATTATTATTGTTTGTATTACTTATGTTATTATTCCAAACTCCATAATTTTGTGATCCCTGTGATTGTATCTGGTCCATCTGCTCTTCAGACAGGTCCGGAAACTGCTTTTTAAGCTCGTTTAAGGGCACGAATTTAACTTCGCCTGCATAATATATATCTTGAAAATAAGGGTCCTCTGTGTAAGAATAAATTAAATAAGCCGGATCTACATATTCTACTGTTACACCTTCAGCTTCTGTAAAATTATTTTTAACAGCACCAATACCAAGAGTGGTTATGTCATAGTAATATCTTTTCTTTGTTAAGTCATATCTATTTTCATCAAACATAACATTCAAGGCTTCTTCTTCTGCTATCTCAATACCTTGCTTGTAGCTAAGCTGCATGTGTAAATCCAACTCCTCCTCAGAATCTGGTAATTTATCTGGATTGTTTTCAAATAAGTTTATACCAAAATTTTCTTGTGCAAATACATTCAACTCTTCTGTTTGTAGATCTCTTATAATAGATTCCATATACCTAGTTCTTTTGCTAACTCCATATGGATCTTGAGAATAAGCAGTAAGATCAAAAGACCTATCAGCTATACCATTAACAACTATATCAACAAATTTTGACAATATTGGTACTGGTTTCCAATCTAAATTAAGATAAGATAAATCGCCATTAATAGACATTTCATCTTTGTATTTTTGTATAGGCTGTTCACCTCTTGCATATAGCCTTAAGCTATGGAATGTGTTTTGATTGCTTCTGAATCTAGTTACACCAGAGTTGTTCGAGAACCACTCATTTTGAATTGCTCTTCCAACTTGGAGCCCGTAGTCTCGTGACATCTTCTCAGAGTCACTTGCGACTTGACTTGGGAAAAAACTATTTACTACTCCTGCCATATTACTATTTTATTATTTTTGATGTTGATCCTTCGATTTGATATTTAGCAAATCTTATATTAATTGGTGCTCTTTCCATTCTGATATTTGGTCTATATAAATCTTTGTGACAAGCCATAATAGCAAGCCCTGAGCTAATAGCGGCATCAAATTTTGTTCTGTTATTTATATCGAATTTGGCCCAGTCTTGTAATGTTTCATTAAAATACATTGTTCCATATTCGTTTTGGTCGTTTAAACCTACGTGCTTATCTATATACATTTCAATAGCAGCAGCGTGAGCTTGTTTAATGTCTTCACTTGAATTAGGTATTCCACCTATTTCTCTTTCGGTTACAGATAGCTTGTTCCACAGTTTATCAGGACGATTCATTGAGTAACCTCTATAACCTCTTCTTTTAAAATAATATAAAAGCCTTGGTTTGTTGTTTTCACAAAGAAGCGGCATACCATAAAATACACAAGCCATCAATACGTCTTCAAAAAATATTTCAGCTGTTTGAGGCCTTGCTACATATTCTAAAAAAAATGTGCTTGGTGGAGCGTCTTCCATACTAAACTTAGTTAAGCCGTGTAAGGCGCCTTTGGATCCTCTGCCGTCTGTTGTTCCTGATATATCATAGCTATCACAACCAAAAGCACCCATATGCTCATTACCAGGCCATTTAATACCATTCTTTGATATCTGTCTATTTTGTATATCGTAGTTAGGTATCCAGCTTATTAAAAATCTTCCATTTGGATTTGGTGAAAAAATTACTTTTGAATCTTTAATACCATTTTCCCATTGGAAACTCCCCTTTGTTAAAACATTGCTATTCCCTAAGTCTTCGTTATAATCTATTTGTTCGTATATTTTTGCTAAATTAAATATACTATTTTTAGTTTCATCTCTAAAAGCATGCTCTTCTGTTCTTGGAAACTGTCTATAAAATTCGTTTAAAGCATCTTGATCACCTTTTAAACCTTCAACTTCATTGTTCCAATGCTCTATTACACCTTGATCTATTTCGTCCCCATGAGGCCCGACAGTTTTGTCTTTTGGTGTGTTGAATACAGGTAACCCATAAGAATCAATGAATCCCTCGTAGTTCCATTCCATAGGTATGAACAAACTATATAATCCCGAGCGAGTCTGTCCATTGGCGTTTCTTTTTGTAACATCTGAACTATTATATAATTTTTTAAAATTGTCCCCTCCTTTATCTAAAGCATTTGATGTTGATCCCATCATACACTTACCAATAATTCTAGATCCTAACCTTAATGTTGTTTTAGTAACCCTCCAATTGTTGAGGATATTATTGGGTCTTTCCCATTTACCGCTTTCATCGTGGACGAGTAGCTTAAGTTTTTCTCCGTCATAAGCATTGTCCCCTGTATTCTTCCAATCGATGGTTGTGTCCAGGCCAGCAAGTATTTCTCTGGATTCGTTGTTATCAAGTTTTCTTCTTGTAAATTTAGACGCGGGTACACGATAGGCAAGTTCAGTTTTTGGTCTGTCCATACCATCTTGTATTGGTTTAAAGAAAAACGGGAAGTTAACACTGATGGGTACAACCTTGTCGGTAAACATTTTTTTTGCATCAGAACCAGACTTGGATAATATACCAAATCTTGAGTCGCTTGATATCGTAGCCATGTTAACTGTTTCTCCTGAGGCCATAAATGAGAACCCACTACGTCTGTTTTTAAGGTAGGCCATACCGTAGCATCTTCTATCTGCTTTGCAAGCTTCCCAGAATATATAGAATAATCTATTTGATTCTCTAAAATCTGGCTGCCCAACATCAATCTTGGACCACTGCAAGTACATAAAGTGAGTACCAGTAATGTAAGTATCCACACCCTTATTATTGAACCAGTGACCGTATTCTCTTTTATTGAAATTTTCATCTATATATTTCCCCCAAGTTTTTTTAAATCCTTCAGGATAATCTCTCCAATCAAAAATACTTTTAATACCTTTTAATTGTTTAGGATATTCTTCAGGTGTCCATTTATCTGTAGCTTTACTAATTTTGCCAGGTGACTTGGGTAATGCTATTTTAAGATTTTGTATCTTATATACTTCACCTATTTGTCCTGTTTTGCTTATAACAACTACATCGTGTTCTTTATTATAACCGTATTCCCATTTTTTGCCTTTATTTAATCTAGATAAAGTAGTGCGCTTTATAGGTTCTATAATTTCGTATAAAGTTTGTTTATACATTACTTAGATCTTTTTTCAGCAAACCCCCCGAATGAAGTTGTTTCAACTTCTTTTTTAGGCTTATTATCTAATATTCTTTCTTCTTCCTCAATGCGGTTAAGTATTTCGAAAGCATCAAAAATTGCAAGCTTTTTAGTAGCTGCAGCATTTTTTAATCTATCAGCGGATATATCATCATCTGAATCAACAATATCTTCTTTAGCTACTTTAATAAGTTCCTCAACTGCTCTGTGCCCAGCCTGGATTATATTCTTCTTCGTTTCCTTGATGTTCATATTTGATTGTAATTGAATTGACGGGTACTCGGTATAACCTCTGCCCTTCTATTATAAATTCATATTCTGAATTCGGTCTAAACCCTATCAATTGCTCTTTTTCAAATTCACCATTCGAGTATTTTACAATACCAACTAATGGCCTTTCATCATTTACAGAAAACATTTTTGTTTCTTTTATAGGCATAACAAATACAAAGCCGTCTAAAGCTTTCCATTCGTTATTTCTTTTATAAGCATACACTTGATCTGGTTGAACTAAATATACATTTTCACTTAAATAGTTTTTACTATCTTTCTCTTTACCTCTAACATCTCTAAATCTTCTAAACACATTGTGATGTACAATAACATCGTCGCCTTCTTTTAATTCCTTATATACTGTTACTAGTGGTAAACTTAATACAGTTCCTATTCTATTCACGTATTCGTGATTTTGTAATTCTGTATTTAATAATAGCTCTTGTCCTTCTACTTCTTTTTTTCCAGTTGACCTACTGCCCTTCGGTTCAACTAGGTAATTGAATACACTGTGCATTTACCATGAAAGATCATATTCCACGGATATAGACATGTTTTTGTTAAAATCTTTCCAGGGCATTAACATATCTTTTTTTGTAATGTAGATAGAGTACTTTTCTTCTTCCTCTACAATATGGGCTATAGTATGACCGCCATACACTTCCTGTCCAACAGCATAGTGCATAGCGTCATTCTTATAGTCTTTTCCAACACTGATTTTTCTAATTACTTGCTGGGACATCTTGTTCACTAATTTCCCCCGTAGTTAAATCAATATTTACTGGCCCGTGCTCTTTTTCTAAGTCGGCTTGCAGTTTTTGTAATTCACCAACTACTCCTTGTAATTGAGATATCAATCCAGCTTTATGCCCTTCAATACCACCAATCTGCATTTGTATTTGGTTTTGTTTATTTACTGTTTCTTGCAATGATTTTAATTGCTCTTCAGAAATTGACTTTACTTCTTTGTGATCTACGTCTACTGTTTTTAATTTACTCATAATGATTTAATTTAATTGTTTGGTTTTTGTTTATATGGAAATGCTTTATTTAACATTTCTTTTCTATTTGCGCATCCGCAATCGCCAGGTAGTTTATCTACTAGCTTCTTTATTCCGGTTGCTTTGGTTATTTTTTCTATGGTATCCCCTAATCCTTTTGATTTCATTTGATAAATATATTAATAATAAAACTAAAGGTAAATTTAAATGTGGCTCACCACACATTCCTGTAATGTGATTTAGCAATTCCATTTACGTCTTGCTGCTTTGCCTCTTTCGCCAGTCCAACCTCTGGATCTTGCGCAGAATGATTTACGTCTTTTAGCCGCTTTGCTATCTGGATCTAGTTTTGATGGTGGTGTTGTTACTGCTGTTTTTAAATTACCACCAGTTTTTTTATTGTAATTAGCGACACCTTTAGCTGTCATGCCGCCTCCAGCATCTTTTCCAGTACCTCCGCCTTTTTTAACTTCAGCGTAGTTACCAGATTTTTTATTACGCTTAGGTGCGTATGATTTTGATTTTGCCTTTTTAAGAGGACTTGCGTATCTCTCAGTCGTCATTAGAGCTGGAGAACAAGGTTTCATTTTAAATGCCATTATTTAAAGTAGTTTTTCTTCATTGGTGACTTTGATTTAAAAAAGTTTGGAGAACTTTTTTTGTCTGGTGATTCAACAATAACCCCTCCGGCCTTAATAACAGCTTTTTGGCCTTCGTAAGTTTTAGATACATCTGGTAATTCCATATCTCTGGAAGCACTATCAAATGTTCCAGTTTTTAATGGGTCTTTGCTCATTTCAACTTGTCTAGTTCTAGCTGTCATGTTTTTATTAAAAGCATCTAACTCTGCGTAATTTTCTTCTACCTTAGCTTTTTTCCTAGCATTTCTAACTGCTTCCCTGCGCTTTTTACCTTTAAGTTTAGTTGTTTCTTGGAAATTACCATCTTTGTCTATTCTACCACCACCACTAGCTGCTAGTTTAGCCGCTTTTATTTTAGCCTGACGGACATCCTTACCGGATTTTTTAATTGACCTACTTTGCTGCCTAACTCTCCAAGGCGACATTGCATCCATTTTATCTCTTGTTTGGGTTGCGGTAAATTTTTCTTTTTTATCACCTGGTATTACTTCATCTGGTTCACTTTGCCCAGTGTCTACCTGATTTCTTGGCGCATTAGGATTATCCTTAGCCCATTGTTTCATTTCATCCGTAACTGTAATCCCTTCTGCTTCTAAATCTGCAAATGTTTTATTTCTAGTTATTTTTTTCCCTTTAACAATTTTATCGCCGGTTGACTCTGATTCTAATACACCTACTTTCTGCTTTATTGGCGACTCAGTTTTTTTTTTCATTGAGTAACCTCTTAGCTTACTTGGTGATGGAATGTCTCTAGTTTGATTATCCCCATGCACACCAGCTGGGCCTACATTTAATAAAGGTTCTTTTACACCTTTCTTTTGATTAAATAAACCAGATTCTACTCTTGCAGTAATCGGTATGTTCTTTTTTCCTTTTGTTCCCATTATAGTTAGTTATGTTATTTTGTTAGATCCGCCGCTTTAGGTTCCTCTTTTTCTTCAAAGATTTTACCTACTTCAGCCCCTGCATCTACAAATTTTTTGCCAGTTAATGCAGCGCCAGCTACTAAAGTTTCGTTAATTTTGAAAGGTGAAGATTTTGATTTTTGTGTTATTGGATTCATTTTAGCAGGACTAGCTAAATCACCACCGTATCCATCTTGAAAATACGCTTCTCCACCGTAAAAATTTTTCTTTTTACCTGGAGACGAAAGTCTTTCTTGAAAAGATGCTTTAGCTTGCTTCAAAGAAACTTCTTCTCCTCCAACACCTTGTCTTGGTCCTGGATCAGATTTTTCTTGAAAACCACTCGCGTTTTGTTTAGACTCTATTTTATTAAGCCTACTTGCTTGTCCTCTATATGTAATTGCCATAATTATGATTGTTTATATGCTTCGTCCTCCCATTCAAAATCAGGATGCCCCTCATTCATTTCAGACCGTTTGTATACTTTCATAGGAGATTTAGTGTCTCTTTTCCAAGTTACAGAATCTTCTGTGTATTGTAACCTACCGGTGGCTAGTTGATCTAAATGAACTTTTTCGTGAGCAACAGCTTTTTCTATCTTTTTATCAGATAATTTTGAACTAACAAAAATAGTTCCATCTCTATTAGCTTCAGCTTCAACCCCTTCTTCCAAATCATCTTTTAAAATGACAGGAGTACCAAACTGGGATGTTTTTTCATGTATCCCAAATACTTCTGAATGAGGTTTTAACTTAAATGCCATTATCCTTTATATCCAGATTTAGAAGCTGCTTGTGCATTTTCCGCGTAATGCTTTCTTGCTTTAGCACTTAATTTTTGGTTTGAAGCTTCTTTAATATCATACTTCATTCCTTTATTCATTTTAGCTGGTGATTTACCTTGTTTAGCGGCAATTGCATCCACTATTTGTTTTGGTAAATTCTTTTTTTGCTTAGCTGTTTGCTTAGCAGGTGATTCGTAATCTTTTTTTGATTTACTTTCGTCACCTTTTTTACCACCATACATTTTTGCAGGTGATTCGTAATCTAATTTACTTTTAGATTCATCTCCTTTTTTACCGCCGTACATTTTAGCAGGTGACACAGCTCCACCTTTTCTTGCTCCAATTTTGTTTGGACCAATACCTTTAAATCCTGAATATCCCATTTTTAATATTTATTAGTTATCTATTTTTATCTTTTATCATATCGTCAATAGCTTTATTATAAACCTTGTCTGTATATGTTTTGTTTTTATAAAATTTACTTCTTGAAGATGTTGGTAAATCTTCTTCTGCTAATAGTATTCTGTATATCCTATTAATTAAATTTTTACATTTAAAAGATGTTGTATATACAGTGAACTTTTTTGTTGTTCTGTTTCTTTGACTCCATACATCGATCCAACCTCCAGTTCTTAATCTTTCCCATCTAGCTTTATCCCAAGAGTATGTGTACACACCTTCTATAAAATCATTACGTGTAAAATGCTTTTTACAATCTAAATAAAATAGCAATTCAAGATCTGCATCTTTTATGTCATAAGTTTTACAAGCCCATTTTCTAACAAGCCTGTAATACTTAAATAAATTCATTTCTCGCAGATCTTTTGAAGTTAATCTCATTCTACTAAAACAACATCATTGATGGTAATAACGTGGTACATCTTATCACCCCATTCAATACCATGACCTGCATGTTTGTCGTATCTTATAATGCTATCTTTTTTTATATAATCTACTTTATCACCAGAGCTTATAACTTTTGCCTTTAAGTACCTAATGTCTTTATTTTGACTTTCAGTTAATTCAAGACCACCTACTGTCTTCGGCGCTTCTTTTATTTTATCAATAACGATGTAATAATTAATTGCTTTCAAGAGTTCTTACGTTTGAGATTATACAATCAGCCGATACAATAGTTGTCGCTACACTTATTGCATTCTTTAAAGCCGCTTTAGTTACTAATACTGGATCTATAATTCCACTATCAATCATATTCTTATAACATCCGCAAGTGGCATCAATACCAACACCTGCCCAGTCTCTATCATTTATGTCTTTATTACTTTCGACATATTCTTTAGGGTTTAAAGCATCATCAAATCCAGCGTTTTTTAATATAGTATGGTAAGGTGCTGTTATAGCGCTTAGTAATATATCGTAACCTTCATCTTGTTTTACTATAGTCTGTGAAGCGTTAAGTAAAGCAACGCCGCCTCCTGGAACAATGCCTTCTGCTAATGCAGCTTTAGTTGCATGCAATGCATCATCAACTCTATCTTTTTTTTCTTTGAGTTCAACCTCTGAATCCGCACCAATGTAGATTACACCAACTTTTCCAGTAAGCATCGATAATCTTTCTTGTAGCTTCTTTTTAATCCAGCCGTTTTTTTCTTTTTCTATTTTTCTTTCTACGTCTTTAATTCTTTCAGCTACAGGTTCTGTAACTTCATTAATTTGCAGCGTAGTGTTTTTATCGTCTGTAACGGACTTAACGACTTCACCTAATACATTTACATCTATTAAATCTAAATCATCGCCTAACTCCTCGTTAACAGCTGTAGCACCAGTCAGGATAGCTAAATCTTCTATAGCATCTTCTTTAGTTGGTCCAAATCCAGGTAAATCTACAATATTTACTTTTATATTGCCTTTAACTTTATTAGCAAGCAGTGTGGCATATGGTTGTTGGTCTACTGGAGCAACAATTAACAAAGAACGTTTGCTTTTTACAACATGTTCTAATATACCCTGTATTCTTCTTACATTAGGTATTGCTGAACTTACTATTAACACATAAGGATTTTCTAATACTGCTGTACCTTTTTCTTTATCTGTTATTAAGTGAGGTGATTTAATACCTGAATTAAATTGTGTACCCTCAACAAACTCAACATAAGTTTCATTTGTAGGGGAATCTTCCATTAATACGACTCCGTTTCGTCCAACTTTTTCATATGCTTCTCCAATTTTATCTCCAAGTTCTTGGTCATTGTTACAGCTAATATATGCAACTTGATTAAGCATTTCACCTTTAACCTCAGTGGAGGTAGTATCAAGATAGTCCATAATCTCTTTAGCACATCTTGTAACTCCTTCTTTAATATATCTAATTGATTCTTCGCCATCGTATTCGTTTAGTTTATTTAATAGTGATTGAGCAAGGACGATAGCCGTAGTGGTACCGTCACCTGCTTCTTTCACTGTATTACTAGCAGCTTCTTTTATCAAAGTAGCTCCTATATTTTCGACCGGGTCCATTAAGACTACGCTTTCCGCAACGGTTACACCATCTTTTGTGATTACCGGTCTGCCCATAGCGTCTTCGTATATAACGCATTTTCCAGAAGCACCTAAGGTGGACTTCACTGCGTCGGATAATTTAGAAACACCGGACATGATTTTATTTCGTGCATCATCGCCGAAATTCAGATCTTTAACAATCTGACTAGGTAAATTAAATTCCATTTTATTAAATTTTAGTTAAGTATAATATATTATTTAAATGTTTTTACCACTTTCGGTCCAGATATATAATCTAGTTTTCTTTGGTAATGATCGACAGACCCGTCAATTGCGCTTTCAGCACCTTCAAGGGTTTCTCGTCTGGTTACATCTATCCACTTTTCACAGCAAGTGTCTTTCTCTGGATCACAAGCACAATTTATGTCTTTGATTTCTGTTTGAAAAAATCCGTTTGGTAATTGCGTGATTCTCCAGTTTTTCTTTTCTGCTGCATGCTTCCAAGATTCAATGGTTTTTTCTGTTGGTTGTGGTTGACTACTCCACGTACTAGTCTGGTAAAATAGTGTCATTGGTTTTGGTTTTAATTAACATTGGTTTCATACCTCTCTGGTATGGATTTATTATTACGTATTATTCTTCGTCGTTAACTTCTTCTTCCTCTTCTACTGGCGGTACCGGTGGTGCTGGGTTTTGCCATGTAAAATATAAGTTTTCGTTTACTGGTGTAATTTGGGACTGTATCTTCGCAGCTATTCCAGCTTGAATTGCAGGTATATCTAATGATCCTTCTAACCATCCGATAACTATGTTTTCAAAAGCCTCTGTATCTTCGTAAGGTACAAAAGGATCTCCAGCCACGTAAGTATAGCTTTGTGTTCCGATACTAGTTGATGAATAAGTTTTTCCTCCAGATTCTTCAGAGCCAGTGTACCTCCAATGTACCGTGTATATTACATTGTCTTCACCCTCTGCTTGAATGTGAGCGTTCATTTGTGGGATGTCCCATTTGTAAGTAATTGCCATTTTGTTTTTGTTTAATTTTTATTTATTTATTAAGGGAAAAATAATTTTTCCATTATCTTCCAAATATTCCTTGTAAAGTTTTTTTAAACTTTTTTGAATTTTTAAAGTTACGTCTTTTTCATTCCACCATAAATCAAATATTATTAAATTATATTTTTTTGAAGGAATATAGTTATATGCATCCGCTTCTATTATATTTATAGAATTGTCTAAATAGTCTACATAATCAATAAGTTCTTTATTTTGTTCTATAACATCTACAACACTACAGTTTTTTATATGCTTTGCATAATTAGGCAATAAACCCATACCTAACCCCATTATTAATATTTTATCAAAAACAGCGTTTTCATATAATTTATTTATTTTTTTACAATTTAAACAATCTCCTAAAAAAATTCTTCCATAATACTCTTTGTTTTCTATCCAATCACCATTAGCAAATGTCATTTTAGAAACTCCATTAACTTTAGTTACTTTAAAAGTTTTGCCGTTATATTTTTTTATTTTAGTTTCTTTTATTTTCATATTAACATATTGACGTTGATGTTATTTCACCTGTATTGTTTGCAACTGTAAACTTAACGCCGTTAAATAAATTATCCCAAGCATAATTACCATTAGTTAATGGCGTAGTACCAGAAGAATTTGTGTAGACATTGTCACCAACGCTAAACCCTGTAAAATACCTTGTAGCACTCATTGTTTGACCACAAGCAAAAGCTGGTTTAGGATAAGCTAATTGAGTTGCAAGTCTTGCGGTAAGTGTTGTGCAAGTAAATAAAGAAGCAACAGCACCCGCAGTCCCTGTTATTCTAATTCCACCGTTAGAAGATGTTAAATAATAACCAGCCGCTAACACTGTTGTTTGAATTTGATTTATATAACAAGTATCACCAACCCCTGGCCCAGTTGAAGATCCATTATGATAATACGTTTGATTAATTGTAGAAGAACACGCATTCGACTCGCTTGCTTGAACAGTAGACGAACTAAAAGATTTAATTCCTGACGTACAATCTTTATCGTACCCATACCAGTCTGAAAACTTGTAGGGAGTAAAAGCGCCATTGTCATCACACGCAACAGTTATATCAGCTTCTACATCCGTTGTATCATATGTTGTATTCCAAGTTCCGCCTGTTTGAACTGCTAACTCTCTCCAAGGGTATCTTACTGTTCCGCTTACTGTAATATTAGAATTAACACCTAATCCTAATACAAATACTTTAATACCCCTAAATATAGAGGTGGCTGCTAAAACCTGTAATGCATCATAATCTGCTTGCGTAAAAGCATCATCCCCTCCACCTGGAGGAGCATCAGTAATCATAATAATATATTTAGCTGCAGTTGATCTAAAATCATTTACAAAATTTGTAGAATTAATAACCAATCCAAGGCCTATGTCCATTGGCTCTGGTGTACCCTGACCATTCCCTAATTGAATACAAGAACTTCCTGATACGCCTCCATCTAAGTTATCTACCGCTGTTGTAAATGAGGTTCCGTTGTTTGTACTAGATGTGGGAAACATTTCCCAAGCAGTTATTATCTGATACTTCCCTGTACTACCTTCGTTATTATATTTTTGAGCTGTTGGTAAACTAGTATACTGAGTACAACTTCCATAATTTGGAGTTGCAGTAGTCATTTCATCTACAGTAATCATTGATAATCTGTAGTTACTGCTTGACTCTGTGTTTATATGTGCTATTACAGAAGTAGCTCCATTTTTAACTTCAGTGATCTCACCACTCATACTACCAGTATAATCAATAATAAAACATACATCTAACCCTTGTGAGCAAGGTTCGGTAGCGTCATTTGTTAAACTGCCTGTAGGATTTGGTAAGCAATCTCTATTTATTGTAGGATAATTTAATGTTGATCCTTTAGCTTGACCACCATTTACTATATCAAATAAAGACACAGTTCCTACGTTTTGACTACCATTGTAATCACCATAATAAGCTTCCCTTGCTAGTTTTTCTAAATAAAGTATTCCTGATGTTGGTACAGCCATTATTTAATCTTTTTTTTAAGATGTTCTATTTCTGCTTTTAATTCTTTTATAGCTTCAAGTAATATTGGTGTTATACCTTGGTGTCTCATTGACAACATACCGTCTGAGTTTTCTCTTACAAGCTCTGGTACAACTTTTTGTACATCTTGTGCTATAAAGCCTATATCTTCTTTTATATTTAATATACTATCAGACTCTTTCCAATCAAATGTAACACCTTGTAATTTAGTTACTTTATCTAATGCTGATTCAATTGGTTTTATATTTTCTTTTAATCTAACATCAGAGGGGCTACCATAACCTATAACATCTCCGGCGCAAGTTAATTTATCGTGTACAAATCTTGCAGACTCAATCATATTAGTACCATCATAATTTCTTATAGATAAATTATGAGATGAAAGTGTAAGTCCAACACCAGATTGATCATATATAGATGCATCTGTACTTGTTGGATTAGCTCCATTACCACTAAATATAATTTTAGCGCCACCGTTGTTAAGAAGCTTTAATTCTCCACCTGTGGACATTGAAAAATTAGTTGACATAAAATTTAAAACATCAGGATTATCCCCTTCATCTAATCTTAACAACTCACGGCCACCAGTGTAAATTCTAAAATCATCTGCTGCGCTCCAACCTAAATATGAGTTTGTGTCTCCTAAATGTTCTAAGTATCTTGCTATTTGTAAATCACCATCAGCTTTCAGCCTCATTCTTTCAACCGATCCATCTGACTCGAATACTAAATCCATAGAATTCGCGTCTTTTGCTTCGCCATATATTTCAAAATCTGTATTAGCACCACCTGTCATACATCTAAATAACATACCTATTTGGGTCCCGGTCTCGGTGGCGTTATTGTCTAAAATTAAAGCAATATTTTCTGCTTGTGCAGTGTTATCTTTAGAAACATGCAAAGGCACTGCCGGTGCATTTTCCATAATACCAACTCTTCCGTCTCTTCTAATAGTTATACCGCCTGCAGTTCCCCCAGATCCATCTCCGTGTATTTTAAGCAAATTATCTGCGCCTGCTCCTGCTCCATCGTGCTCTATAAAGAAACTTGCATCTCCAAGTATAGCTTCTGAAAATATAATTTTATTTGTTGTAGTTGCTGCGTTTGCTGCTAAAAGCTCTATAGTACCTTTACCCGCTTCAGATTCAATTGTTAATTTACTACTAGGGTTTGTTACCCCGATCCCTACGTCGCCTGCGGAATCAATTGTTACTTTTTGATCATCACTAGTATATAATTTAATTTCTTTAGCCTCTTGGTTATTAATTATAAAATCACCATCAGCATCAATCCCTATAACCGTACCATCAGTTGACTGCTCTCCAGTTGTACCATTTGTAAATTGTTGATAAACTGATGTTAACGCAGTCGAATTAGACAAGCCTAATCTAAAGTTAGGAGAAACTGTTCCGATTCCTACATTACCACCAGCTGTAAATCTTGTGTTAAAATTATTGGAACCAGTATTTAGGTCAATATGTCTATTATAACTATTATCTGTAGCAAAGTCAATACTCTGCATATTAGTTGAATCTACTCTTCCTTGTATTCTAACTGTTGTATTTTTCCAATCGGTCTCGTCAGCAGTTCTTATTTGCTTAAATAACAAATCCCATCTACTACCCATTAAAACTAAATTAGTGACAAAATCATCTTCATCATTACCTAAACCTGAGTCTTGCACCAACAACCTACCTTCTTCTGTTGTAGATCCTATACTTACGTTTCCTGATGTTTCATGAATAGTAAGCCTTGTATCATCGCCTGCATCTCCACCAATAGTTTCTGCAATTTTAAAACCAACCCCCTCATCGACAATTAAGTCAAATGCAAGATTGTCATTATCCGAATCTTCAAGTCTTATAGTGGCAGCACCAGATTGCTTAACGTGTATTGGTCTTGCAGCCGTATTACCTGCGCTTGAATCACCTGCCATAAATTGACCAATAACTCTCGCCTGCCCATTAACCTGTAATTTGTTAGGGGCAGATAAAGAGGTAGAGTTAACGCTGACAGCTTCGTTTAAACTAATTTGGCTAGATGTTATAATCATAGATTGAACAGTACTCCCGCTTGCTTTAAAAGCTATTTGACCAGTTGTATTATTAATAGTAAAAGCACCTGAGCCATTACCTGACATAACCACATCTGTAGAACTACTTTCTAAATATAAATCGCCCGTTAAAGGATAATTTGACCCAGCTGAAAGTGGTAAATAAGGACCGTTGCCTATAGTATTCGCATCACTCCAATTTATACCATCCGCTGTTGATATTAATACTTGACCCGCAGCTCCAGTGTTATTATTACTGTCTGCTAAATACTGCGTTGAATATGTTTTTCCTAATCCCATTTAATATGTATTTCTTACTATGTTAACCCATTCGTATGTTGATGCGCCTGTTTGCATGCACATAT
>Ga0213869_10000521_pt1 | contig 31340 bp, 26 predicted proteins | sample PICome_10_FD_160083 | JGI IMG/M metagenome (GOLD analysis project Ga0213869, IMG submission 160083) | Coastal seawater microbial communities near Pivers Island, North Carolina, United States - PICO132 | ecosystem: Environmental > Aquatic > Marine > Coastal | place: USA: North Carolina...
TCCGGTTCATCCATCATTGGCACCATCGCTTCGAGAAGTCGAGCAATATTCCATGCTCCGATTTGGGGCTGTTGGCCGTAGCAATATCTACTTCTTCCTGCGTCGGTAGTATTGGGTGTCCACCCAGGGTTGTAATCCTCCAACCAGCCATAGGGGCCGTAATCGATGGTCAATCCGTGAATGGACATGTTGTCCGTGTTCATGACCCCGTGGACAAATCCAACCCGCATCCAATGCGAAATCATTTCCGCTGTTTGCTCAGCAACATGTGTTAGCCAGGCAATCAGACCCGCATCATCGTCTCCAGAATGATTTGGAAAGTGGTTCTTCAGGGTATGATGGACGAGTTCTGTCAGTGTCTCAAGGTCACCGTTCGCCGTATGGATTTGGTAACTTCCAAACCGAAGAAAGCTGGGGGCTACTCGGCATACGACCGCTCCGGCTTCAGGGGCTGGGTTGCCGTTGTAAAGGACGTCACGAACCACTTGTTCTCCTGTGGTAACCAAAGAGAGTGCTCGGGTGGTTGGTGCGCCAAGGTGATGCATTGCTTCGCTGCAAAGGAACTCGCGGAGTGACGAGCGAAGGACTGCTTTACCATCAGCAAAACGCGAGTAAGGTGTGTGGCCTGCTCCTTTGAGTTGCAATTCTACGACCTCATCGGCCAACTGGATTTCTCCCAATGTAATGGCCCTACCATCACCAAGTTGGTTCGCCCAAGAGCCGAATTGATGTCCTCCGTAACGTTGAGCGTAGGGGTCCATTCCTGGCGTCGTTATTTCGCCTCCCAAAACACGCCCATCCGGTCGCGCAAGCCCCAATTTGAACCCCATCTCTTCCGACCACATCTGGAGTTGAGGCGATGGAGGAGGGGATGGATGGACTCGTGACCAACATGCATTGGGGACTTGACGAGACTTCCCCCCAACTTCAGAGTCGCCTGGAGTCTCTTTTAGAAATCGGCTTAGCCACTGCAGTGATTCAAACGTGGCCATGCTCCTAGCAAGATGGCCCGTGTTTTGAACGTGTGGTTCGTCAGTGCTCTTCAGTAGTTCAAACTGAAGGCAAGATCCCGACACGGGCTAGAGCGCCCCACACCGGGTCCAAGAAGGAAGGGAGGAATCGGTGGCGAAGATATACAGCAGCGGCAAGCGATATTTTCTGCACCTTGTTGAGTTTTACTCGCTTGGTGAATACGTCTCCTTGTTGCTTCTCAATTTGTCGGAGAATCTTGTCGTAAAACGCAATCATAGCGGCGGGTGAATATCGCGACCTTCGTGGGAGAAGAGGCAGCAGTTGTCTTGCCTCTTCCAAGTAAGTTCTGGCTCGTGCTGCATAGCTGCGAACGTAAGGCTCCCAATGTTTGTTGAGGACGATCTTACCATCAAGTTCGGCCTCTGTCATGCCATTGCGTTCCAACTCATTCAAAGGCAGGTAGACACGGTCTCGTTGAATGTCTTCGCCAACATCACGCAGAACGTTGGTGAGTTGCATGAAAATACCCCACGATTCTGCAAATTTCTTTGCTCGTGGGTCTTCATATCCGTAGATTTCTATGCACATGAGTCCGACAACGGAAGCAACTCTGTAGCAATAGATGTAGAGTTCATCAAAACTCCTGTATCGGTTGTTGTAAAGGTCGTCCTCCATTCCCGAAATTAAATCATCGAACACATCTCGTTGAATGCTGTATCGGCCAACGGTGTCCTTTAGCGCAAGGAATACTGGGTCGGTGGAATAGACCTCATTGTAGCAGGTGGAGAGTTTCTTTCGGAAGAAGAACAATTGTGTGATTTTGTTGAGGTATGCGTCTTGATCGAGAATGGTTCCCTGATTTTGCAACGCCTCAAGTTCGCTACGGTAGGATACTGCTTCGGGATCCATTTCGCCTTGGCTTCCAGGGAACCGGTCTGCCCAGTCGCCATCTGCAATGTCATCTGCACGGCGGCAGAATGCATAGATGGCACACATTGACATTCGTTGTTCGTCTGGGAGGTATTTGAACGAATGGTAGAAGTTTCCAGCCTCCCTCATGGTCAGCTCTTCACAGTAGCCGTATGCGAGTTTGAGGAGTTCTGCAGGGGGTCGTTCTGACCAAATCGGAGCGTCAAGGTGTTCAAACGGGTCAACGAGTTCGTTCTTTTCTCCGACAATTCCGATGTATGATGCTCCTTCCCGCAGGGCTTCCATTGCTGTTAGGCTTACTGCTTTCACAGCATCACGGGCCAGTGTGACACCGGCGCGCAATCGGTCAAGGGTTCCCGGATGCTGGACTTCTTCCTCACCGCTTCGGGTTGAAGCGTTTCCCTTGAGGGGGAAGAGGAGGTCGAGCGGTTTCCGTCGTTCTAGCATCCTAACCGTTGCCCCCTCGCGCCGCTTGTTTATGAGACCTCCTCTTTGAGGTGCAAATAATAAGGCTCAAAAAATCAAATGTGAGTAATTAGTCACTTAGCGAGTTATTTTCTATAGAGTATTAGTTATCTTTGTTTTTCTCGAGGAGCCGGCGAACGCCCCCGGGTATGAAAAGTGCTCGGAGCAACTTCTTGGCGTAGGTTTTCATTTCATCTCGAGTCACTTTGATCCGTTCGTCTGAATTGAGGATGTTGCCCGTTCTGAGGAGTGTAACCGTTCGCTGGCCAATCAATACCGGTAGCATTGTTGATGCCTTGAGGCGAAATTGTGTTTCAGGAATCATTCGTATGTAATCAATTGCTGCCTCAAGATGCTCGTTGGTCAAATCCAGATAGGCGTCATAGACGGGGCGGAATGATTCCAAGTTTTTTTCATCCATCAGGTCCTCTGGTTTGAGATCGTGCCTTGACAGTGTTTCAGACGGGATGTAGCACCTCCCAAAACGAAGGTCTTCTGGTATGTCTCTCAGGATATTAATCATCTGCAATGCCTTTCCGAAACGCACTCCTTTTTCACGAAAAACCTTCTCCTCTCTTGGAGGCAGTTTCATGAGGTGGGCTAGTGACATTTCAGTCCAAAATACGCCGACACACCCGGCAACTCGGAATGCGTAATCGTCCAACTCGGCGTCATTCGTTAGCGAAGATATCGTGCCGCCTTCGTTCGCAATTCCGAACCGCTGTAGGTCCAATACTTGCCCCCCAATGATGATGTCCAAGCAGGACAGGATTCGTTGTTGGTCTGCTTCGCCATGGTCCTTGAGTCCTTCAACAACATCGTCAACACTCAGGAGGAGTTTTGCCTCATGCTCATTGGCCTGTATGCTTGCAAGTTCTGTGAAGTCGGGAAGTGTCATGGAACGACCTTGGGCTACGTCATTGTACTTTCCGAGGAGGTCCAATAGCACCTCAGTTTCGCCGTGTTTGGAGTCGGCAATGGTATCTGCAACCCGTGCGAGAAGGTACAACAAACCAATTTGTCCACGAATCTTCTTGGGCAGGTATTTCAATGTTGGATAAAAAGAACGGGAGGTTGTCTCGAGCAAATTGTTGATTTTTGGATTGATCAAGACTGACATGTGCTCCCCTCTTTCCAATGCACCCCGCTCTTGCGAATGAACGTATGTGTTTGAAAGTGAATGTGCATCGTCCGGAGATGCCGAAGGAACGACGCAAAGAAGGGGGATTTGTCGGAATCCTTTAGGAAGGGTCGCCCAAGCGTAGGCCTAGGAGGGGAACGTGTGAATTGCGGCTCATGTGCAGTGGTCATCCCCGATGACAGTATGTTTTGCCCTGAATGCGGCTCTCGTCAAGACAATTCCATGGCTGGTGGATTCAATCCACCGCCCTCTCAAAACTTACCCCCGTTTCCACCGCAGCGTTCCTTTGACCCAGTTTCAGGGCAGGAACAACGAATGCAACAAGAAAACAACTTGAATCAAATGGGGCATATACCCCAAGACATGTTGCAAGGAATGGCGCAAGGAATCCAACAAAACCAGAACCTTCCCCCAGGTGTATATCCCAACCAACCGATGCAAGGTAATTTCCCTCCAACGCAGTTTCCTCCTCAACAACAGCAACCACCACAACGTTCGAATGTGGCGCCCGTCTCCGACATGCCTACACTACCCCGTGGGCCATCAATTGCCAGTGGGGCAGCTCCAGTCAATAACGGAAACGTGTCTCCAATGAATCCCGGAGGGACAACAATTGCTCAAAACCCTGCAGCATCGCCTACCGACGCTATGGTTAACCGCCTTGCAGAAGCAGAGCGAGCCGTCAAGGATGAACGTAGAAGTCAATGGCTTTCGATGAATCAATCTCCCGCCTCCAGTGTTCTTGCTAACCTTGGGGGTGGAGAGCTTCCATCTCATCTTCGTGGTGGGAATGAGGCCAATAACCCTGCAGCAGAAATCATGGCCGCGGGAATCGGTCAAACATCAGCCGATGCTCCAAACGACGCCCTTTTACGTCGCATATCTGAAGTGGCCATTCGACGGGTTGCTCGAAAGCGAGGCGTTGCAGTTGAAGCACCTCAAACCAAATTGAATGATGGTGTCTTTGAAGTTAATGTGACCTATGTTGACGACGGAAGAGTCCTTGATACCCCTGAGGATTTGACTCAAGCCTTTGAACATGCAATTCAAACCGAACTTGCACTCAAAGGGTATGATTTGACGTGTGCAGTGTCCATGTTCCGTTCTAAAGACGGCAAAACAGAGAAGATTGGGGCTGAACCTGAAGAAGATATGTTCGCCTGCGAGATTTGCGATGGCCTCGTGAAGGAAAGCGATCCAACATGTCCACATTGCGGCGCAGTATTCGAAGAAGAGGAAGAAGAACCAGAAACACAAGCACCCCCGACCCGCAGCGGTCCACCCGGTCCTAAGAAGAGCGGCGGTCCACCCGGTCCTAAGAAGAGCGGCAGTCCAGCCGGTCCGAAGAAGAGCGGCGCTCCACCCGGTCCGAAGAAGAGCGGCGGTCCACCCGGTCCTAAGAAGAGCGGCGGTCCACCCGGTCCTAAGAAGAGCGGCGGTCCACCCGGTCCGAAGAAGAGCGGCGGTCCTCCTGGCGGTCCGAAGAAGAGCGGCGGTCCACCCGGTTCGAAGAAGAGCGGCGGTCCTCCTGGCGGTCCGAATAAGAGCGGCGGTCCACCCGGTCCTAAGAAGAGCGGCGGCCCTCCTGGCGGTCCAAAACGAGGCCCTCCTGGCGGTCCAAAGAAGAGCGGCGGTCCTCCAGGCGGTCCAAAGCGCGGTCCGCCTCGCTGATAGGGTGAGCCAAAATGGCAAACTCAGAATTTGGTAACATCGGATTTTCAGGGAAGCTCCGACCATCACAAATTGCTGCGTCAGAGATCATCAAAAAGCAACTTGATGCTGGTGAAAAGCAACTTCACATTGTGGCTCCTCCCGGTTCAGGAAAAACGATACTCGGCCTCTATGTCTGGGCTGACCTCGTACGTCTCCCCACCCTTGTTCTTTCTCCGAATTCTGCAATTCAAGCACAATGGGTGGCCCGTACATCTCTTTTTGATTTGGATGGGAGGGGGGAAGAAGTTGTTTTGTCCTCTCAAGTACCTGGACTGCTTACATCCCTTACCTATCAATCGCTGACAATGGTTCGCACAAAGGGTGACGACTTGGAAGCGGCAGCAACGGAACTGTGGATCGAGAAGTTAATGGAAATGGGTGAAGCCATCGATAGAGCTTCTGGACAAGCATGGATTGAGGATCTGAGCGCCAAAAACACATCATATTATGAAAAGCAAATGAAAGGGTTTCGGAAGAAAGCAAGAGATGCGATGTCGGAAGTCAGCGGTAGCATGTCTTGGCTCAATGCGAATTCACTCAAAGCCATCGAACGGCTGAAAGAAGCGAACATCGGCCTCATTATTCTCGACGAATGCCACCATCTTACCGAGCATTGGGGGAAGGTCTTGGTTGAACTCAAAGATGCCTTTGACGATCCTGTTATTCTTGGCTTGACAGCAACTCCTCCAAACCCTGAGGCTGTACAAGATGCTCAACACTACTCGGACCTTCTTGGTGATGTGGACTATGAGGTCCCAACACCTGCATTGGTCCGTGATTCCAACTTAGCCCCATACCAAGATTTGTGCTACTTTGTACGACCCTCCGCCAAGGAATTGGCTTACATAAGCGAGGCCGATGGTTCATTTTTATCAGTTGTAGATGAGATCTCCCAAGTTCGTGAAGATACTTCTCGAGCCTTACCGTTCCCGGATTGGCTGTTTTCAAATCTTGAATCAAAAACGATTCCCGGACGAGGTGAACTCTCTTGGAGAGAATTTGACAAAACCCTTCCCGATTTTTCTCAAGCTGCCCGTGCTTACCTTCCTCGCATCGGACGCAATCTACCCAAAGGTGTTCCGAGGGTTGCGGTGGGAGTTAACGACTTTAACGAAGCCTCACCGGAGATCGTACTTTTACGACCATTGTTGGACCGATACGTACGGTTTGGACTACGTCGTTCCGAACATGAAGCAGACCATCAACTGGCTGAAGACGTGACTGACCGGCTTCGCTTGCTTGGATATCAGATCACTGAAAGTGGAGCTCGGCCATGCGCATCACCTGTCAGTCGGATTCTCGCTTATGCTGCGGAAAAAACATCTGCACTTTCTGAGATTTTGAAGGTTGAATTTGAATCAATGGGGTCGGCTTTACGTTGTGTGGTGGTAACAGATTTTGAGAAGACATCTTCTACTGCCCTCATTGAAGGAATTCATGATGATGAGGCCGGTGGTGCCATTGGCGTATTCAAGGCGCTTGTAGAGTGCGAAGTTGGAGACCAACTTGACCCTGTTTTGATGACGGGCAGTACCCTCTTGATCGACGACGACGTAAGTGAGCGATTTCTCATCAAAGCCCGTCAATGGGTCGCTGAACGCGAACTCAGCATTGAATTCAGGGATGAACCCTTGGGGCGATTCCATCACATTCACGGTTCAGGGGCAGACTGGGCGCCCCGATATTATTCTACAATGGTTACGGAATTCTTCCAAGAGGGTTTCACAAAGTGTTTGATTGGAACCCGTGGCTTGTTGGGCGAAGGTTGGGATGCATCCCGAATCAATGTCCTCATCGACCTTACAACGGTAACGACGAGCATGAGTATCAATCAACTGCGAGGCCGTTCGATGCGCCTTGACAAGACATGGCCAAACAAAGTGGCCAACAATTGGGATGTCATTTGTTTGGCTGAAGAATTCATCAAGGGATTTGATGATTATGACCGGTTCCGTAAGAAGCACACCAATCTCTTTGGCGTTTGCGACGATGGTTCTATAGAGAAAGGCGTGGGTCATGTCCATGCCGCTTTTACTGAACTTCAACCCGAAGGAATCAACGAAGGAATGGCAGTTCTGAATCAGGAGATGCTTGAACGCTCACGCCGACGCCCAGAGACTCGAACGATGTGGGGCATAGGTGAGCCCTTTTCAGCAGAATCCCGGAAGTCGTTGGAATTCAAGCCGAGCTCATCAGGAGATGGCGGTGGACTTGGGTTCCAATTCGGAAAGCATGCTGACCCGTGGACTGACGCTTCATTGAACCGTTCCATTATCACCGCCGTAGCCAATGCTATGTGGGACGCAGGACTGCTCCCTCGTGGAAGTAAACTCGGCGGAGGTGAACGGGGCGGAGGCTGGTATCGCTACTTCATTGAAGGATGTACACAGGAGGAATCCGATATGTTCGCTCAAGCCCTGAGTGAGGTCTTTGGAGGATTGGAAGATGCACGATACATCATTGGTCGCAGTTCAGTATTCTTTGATGAGACGTTCCTGTCAAAACTCCTTCCCGAAATGTTGGCCAAGTACCTCCGAAAGGGGCGCAATGAACTCGTCATGTATCACAGGGTGCCCTCATGCCTCGCAGGAAAGAAACAACATGCAAAGTGGTTTGAAGCGCAATGGAACGCACATGTAAGTCCTGGGCATGCTGTTTATGTTCACAGTGATGAAGGGAAGCAATTGCTTCAGCAAGCAAGAGATGGAGACCTCGTCTCTCATCATTCCCTTCATCTGAAAGATGTTTATCTCTGACTCAGCGTAATCCGGCTGCCTTTAGGGATTCTAGAAGGACTGCTCCAAGTTCGGATGGGTCCTTTGCACAAGCGATTCCTGCTGCTTCAAAGGCTTCAAATTTCTCTTCTGCGGTTCCTTTTCCACCCGAGATAATCGCCCCGGCATGGCCCATTCTCTTGCCCGGAGGGGCCGTTGCACCCGCGACAAATCCAACGATGGGTTTCGTGACGTTTTCAGCTGCCCATGCTGCTGCTTCTTGCTCGGCATTCCCTCCGATTTCGCCAATCATAACGATCGCTGCTGTCTGTGGGTCCGCTTGAAATGCAGCGAGGCATTCGATGAATCCAGTTCCATTGATGGGGTCTCCGCCGATTCCGACACATGTGGATTGGCCTTCATCGATGCTCATGGTTTGAGCGACCGCTTCGTAGGTTAACGTTCCAGATTTCGATACGATTCCGATTCGACCTTTGGCGTGAATGTGGCCCGGCATGATTCCAATTTTGGCACCGCCACTTTCACCAGGGGTGATGATTCCGGGGCAGTTTGGTCCTATTAAGCGAACTCCAGGTCGGTTTTCAACATAAGCAACGGCTTTGACCATGTCAAGTGTCGGAATTCCTTCTGTGATACAAACGACCACACCTTCGCCTTTGACGGTATCAAAAGCATCTGCTGCTTCCATGATGGCTTCTGCAGCAAACGGTGGCGGTACGTAAATGACCGTTGCATTTGCATCGGTCGCTTCAATCGCTTCGAACATTGAGTTCCAAACCGGATAGGGTTTGCCTTGCAAATCAACCGTTTGCCCACCTTTCCCAGGAGTGCATCCACCGACAATGTTGGTTCCGTATTCGACCATTTTGTCAGCATGGAACATTCCTTGCTTTCCAGTGATTCCTTGCACCAGTACCTTTGCATCCTCTTCAATCCATATAGCCATTAAGCAACACCTCCAATCAATTCCACAATTCGCTGAGCACCCTCTGCGAGGTCATCTGCGGGATGAATGTTGAGTTCCGATGCGGCTAAGATTGCTTTTCCTTCGTCCACGTTTGTACCTGCGAGTCGGACCACCAACGGTACGTCCAAAGACAGAGCTTCAGTTGCTGCTATCACGCCTCTTGCGATGATGTCACAACGCATGATTCCACCAAAGATGTTGACAAGGATTCCCTTGACATTCGGGTCCTCTAGAATGATTGAGAAGGCTGTCTTGACTTGTTCTTCATTTGCGCCGCCACCTACGTCGAGGAAATTAGCAGGTTCTCCTCCGTAGAGTTTGATGACGTCCATCGTAGCCATGGCCAAACCAGCACCGTTGACAAGACATCCTATGTTTCCGTCGAGTTTGACGTAGGAGAGTCCAGTTTCCTTGGCCCGAATCTCAACATCTTCTTCTTCGGATAGGTCACGAAGTTCGTCCCATGCTTTGTGACGGAATTCGGCGTTTTCATCGAAGGAAATCTTTGCGTCCAACGCAACAATTTGGTCGTTTCCAGTTTTCACTAGGGGGTTGATCTCAACCATGGCGCAATCGTTGCTGACGAACATGTTGTACATTGATGTCAAGGATTTCATGAAGGATTTCAAGGCAGCCCCTTGGAGTCCGAGGTCCAGGCCAAGGTCACGCTTCTGATAGCCGAGGAGGCCCGCGTTTGGGTCCACAGATATTTTGTGTATTTTTTCAGGAGTGGTTTCAGCGACGTGTTCAATATCCATTCCTCCTTCGGTAGAGGCCATAATGAGAACAGCTTTGTTTTCACGGTCTACCAAAATAGCAAGGTAATATTCGTGGGCAATGTCGCATCCAGCCTCAACATAGAGGTTGTTGACGACCTTTCCTTCATCTCCCGTTTGGATGGTGACCAAGATATTTCCAAGGATGTTGCTTGCATAGGTTTGAACTTCATCTTTTGAAAAGGCGATTTTCACGCCTCCGTCCATCACATGTTCACGGTTTTCTGGGTTGTAGAGGGTACCTTTTCCTCTTCCACCTGCATGGATTTGAGATTTTACTGCTACGACTTTACTTCCGAGGGTGTCGTAAGCATTCAACGCCTCTTCCAAAGAGGTGCAGTGCACGCCTTCAAGCACAGGTACGCCATGTGCTTTGAGTAGGGCTTTTCCTTGATATTCGTGAATGTTCATAATGCTCTCCAAACTCAACCAATGGAAGGCCGTCTTTCAATACTTTGATGGAATCGTCAGCCGGTTGAGGAGAGGACGGGCTGCATTGATGATTCAAGAAGCGATGATTTTCTCTTTCGGTGAGGGCATAAGGGCCGCGGCCTTCATAGCATAGTGGATGGACGGCGAGCCATGCAGGTCGTGGTTCTCGCCGGAGGTGTTGGTTCCAGACTCCGTCCATGGACCAACAGTGTCCCGAAGCCACTTTTGCCCATGCTTGACCGCACCCTCCTCGAACACGTGGTGAGTTCACTACCCTCGGATTTGGTGGATGAAGTCGTTGTCGCAGGAGGCTACAAGGTCGATATGATCGAAGCCTATTTTGACGAGCATGAAGTTCCATTTGATGTTCGTATCGTACCCGAGAACAAGCCGTTGGGGACGGGTGGTGCACTTGGCAACTGTCGCGACGTTGTCAGCGGTACCTTTGCCTGCTTTAACGGGGACATCATCTCTTCATTGGACGCATCAGAACTTCTTGACCTCCACAAAAAGAACGAGTCAGTCGGTACACTAGGCCTTTGGGAAGTTGAAGACCCAACTCGTTTTGGAATCGTCGGTATTGACGATAATAACCGTATCACACGGTTTAAGGAAAAGCCTCAACCCGATGAAGTCTTTTCAAATCTCATCAATGCTGGCTCTTACATTTTCAATGACGATATCTTTGATTGGATGCCTGAAGGAAAGCATTCCATTGAACGCGATGTCTTTCCAAAACTGGCCGAAGAGGGCTTGCTTAGCGGGCAAGATTTTGATGGATATTTCATCGATGCAGGAACTCCTACTGCTTGGAATCAAGGTGCTAAAGCATGCATTGAACATGAACGGTTTAATCACGGCACGGTTCGTTCATCCAGTTGGTACGAACAAGGGGATGCACCTTCATCAGCCGCAGTTACGGATTCGATGATTTCAAAATCATGCCACTTAGGGACGGGGCGCATTCACCAGAGCAGTCTTTTGTCAGGCGTCCACCTTGGCGATGATTGTACCCTTGATGCCTGTCTCATTGGAAAAGACACCCGCATAGGTGCCAACTGTACGTTGAGAGGTGTTGTTGTCGACCATGGTTCAGTCATTCCATCAGGGACCGTCTTGGATGGCGGCCAATGGCCTCGCAGTGAAAACCAATGAATCGCTTGGTTTCGTAGATTTAAGTATCAAACCTCAAATCCTCCATTGTTCACGGATGATTATGTCCAAACCGTTGGTTGTTGTGAATTTCAAGACCTATTCAAGTGCTTCAGGCGAGGCTGCAGAACACCTTTTTCAAGCAATGGAACGATTTAGTGAGGGCCCGGCTACCCTTGTTGCAGCCGTATCTGCATTTGATTTGAATACGCTGTCAGCCGCTTCATCCTCAGTTGAAGTCTGGTCGCAGCATCTTGACCCAGTGGGACTCGGTGGCTTCACTGGATGGCTTGAACCACAAACCGCACGTTCTCGGGGCGCACAAGGCACTCTCATCAATCATGCAGAGCACAAGGTATCGATTGAACATGTAGCAAATCTTCTGGAGATGCTGCCAGAAGGTTTTCCAGTTTGTGCTTGCGCAGCCGATGTTGAAGAGGCCAAGGCACTTGCGAAATTAGGGCCAACGTACATCGCCGTAGAACCTCCGGAACTTATCGGGGGGGACATCTCAGTCACAAGTGCTGACCCTGCAATTGTTAGCGACACGGTAGCTGCTGTGAAAGCCGTCAACCCTGCTGTAAGGGTTCTTTGTGGTGCAGGCGTGAAGAACGGAACAGATGTTGCAACAGCGCTTGAACTCGGAGCAGAGGGAGTTTTACTCGCCAGCGGAGTAACGAAAGCGAGCGATGTCGACGCCGTTCTGAACGACCTAATCGCCTACCTTTGAACCCTTGATTTGGCGGAGTTCTTGTTCCTTTTTGGCCTTCTTCAAACCTTTGGATGCTGGGCAGGTCGGGCGATACCTGCACCCGGTACAATCGCTTTCACGCCTTGCAAGAGGGAGGCTCTCCATCGTTGGGTCAGCAGAGATCCAGCGTTTCATCCAATTCATCTCCAACAAATCATGTTGAAGCATCATCCATGCATCTCGGACACTGTTGGAGTTGGCCTGCACATCTCCTTGAATCCATTCACCTCCAACCCAAGTAAGGGTTCGAATTCTGAAATCTTCCACTCTGTCGGGTAGGCCGCGTTGATGCATGGCCCAGTGTACCATCAACGCGTCTTCTAAATCTCGGCTTGGTAGCATATGGCCTGATTGAAACCTGAGCCGAAAGAGGGTCCACTTATGCTGATGATAAACGACGATGTCGGGAGTTGCGTAAAGGTTCAAACCACCGATTTGAATGCTGTTGATTCGCTCAAAGAAGGCCCATCTCCGAGGTTCTTTTGCCCATATGGGCTTGAGTAGATCAGTTTGCCTCAGACGTTTGAGTCGGTGGGAAATTTGGGCGGTGAGACCTTCTAAAATCAAAGAATCTGTGCGAATTCGATGCGTCCACACCTGTTCATCCATATGGGCCTTGATCCGGCGCAATGTGTAAGGTTCAGTCCACCTTTTGTTGTTGTAAAGGTCGCTCAATTCTTCCAATAGTGTTCTGCGAGCGGCCCTGATGGCGAGGTCTGAGAGTCGGTGGGTTGGTCTTCCTCTACTCGCTGTTGATGTTGAGGAGGATTTCTTGTTGCCATAGGCCACAGCCCACGCTCGAGGACATTTACAAAATAAATCAAAACTGGTTTTACTCCAATGGTCAATGTTTGTTGACATATGGCGACGACCGCCATCAACGGTCATAACACCTGTTCATCAGAAGATTCCAAGTTCGATAGCATTGATGGCGGTGTTAACTCCCACCCAAAGGGCCACAGGGAGCAACACCCATCCTACGAATTGAGCAAATACTTCTCCGCCAAACTTTCCAAAGAGGCGAGAGAATGGTCCGCCCCAGGAGGAAACAATACGAAGCATGAGAACTACAAAACCACCGGTCAAAACAAAGAGCATCATGAGTGCGAAGGCCATGAATGCTCCACCGAATCCAAGAAGAGCTGTTGCTCCAATTCCTTGTGGGAAAAGTGAGGGGAAACTGAGCCAACCAAACCACCCGAGCCAAACACCGAGCAATACATCTCTGTTGAGGTCAACAGGGTCTCGCCAATTCTGGAATGCTTTGGGGAAGAGAGAATGCATCAATTTACCGAGTGCGTCGGCCTCGTAAGGTGAGCCCCGCTTTGCGGTGAAGAAACACATTTCGAGCATCCAAACCATCATCAGGATGTCAAGAATGAATCTTGCAGTCACGGCTACGGGCAACAACGTCAGGATGAGCGCAGGCAGATTGACGAGCAATATTCCTGCTCCTGAAGAGACGATAATTGAAGCCCATAGGAGTCCAGGGGGAAGCGGTTCTTCGGGAACTGTCCACTCTTCCCGTGGAAGTGCAAGGAACAACAAGAACATACCAGGTCCAATGATGAGACCAAAGTAAGATGCTGCCGACTTAGATCCTCCGGAGCCTATGGCGTCCACGGCCTCAACAATATCCAGCATAGCTGCCGACGATGGCTGAGAGAAGGTTACGTGCATGGCCGGGTCTACGATGACAATGGCGTCAGAACGCCCAGTGGGGAGGCTCTTGGCGAATTGACCGTCTTTGTCAAGATAAATGTCCCAAGAAGAATTCAATTGTGATTTAAGGGATGATACATCACTCATTCGCGCATCTTCTCCAGTAACGAGTTGAATCACCGTTACTCGTTCTCCAAGCTGGTCGATGCTTTTGTTCAGTTGAGTGGATTGGGTTAATCCATTTTCGGAACCAGGGAGGACCACACCGATCAGAACAGCCTCGTGTCCGTCAAGCAATTCACTCAACCCGATCTCATCACCAGCCAGGTTGACCAAAGGCGAATCAATGACCCTCGTCGTCGGTTGAATGACAGCGTCTGCACCCAAATTCGGAATGTCAAAGATTGTGGGTAACATCAACAATGCCAGCGCCAATAATGCCGCAAGAATTGGTGCCGGTAGCAATAATCCACTTCGAAAGGCATTGATGATGTAGCCAGCAAGTGCGAGGAATGTTGTGATGGTCAGGAAGAGGCCCGCACTTGCGAATCCAGCATCGCCTTCACCTACCTCAAAACGCAGAATACCTTCTGCATGGCAGTCACTGTTCAAATCTCCAGCGATGGTTCGCAAGCAGAACTGAAGGTTCAAATTTCCAACGGGCAGTTTTTTTGCTCCCGACCAGGTGTAAACCGATTCATTTTCTCCAAGGTCCCGAACCATTCGGATTCGTCCAGCACTCGTTTCAACGAGCAATTCTCCATCCCGAGTGGACTTTTCTCGGTTGTCAAGTGGTCCCCAAATCTCCCACTTTTCATCACGAAGGTCATCAAGACCCCAGGGCAGATTATGTCTCAGTTCTACGTGGGCTAAACGTGACTCGTCGACAATAATACTGGCTTCTGGCTCGTAAAATACACCTTCCATGATGATGCCACCACTGTTGTATTGAAAGCCGCCCCATTGGACCCGAGCTTGCGTTCCAAGGCATTGGTGATGGATGTCCAGACTGAGGCCGATGGTGTCTCCCGGTGAAAGGTTCAATGATACGTTCTTCATCTCCCCAGAGAAATTCATAGCATCATTTTCAGCGACTCTGTCCACGATTTGAGATACTTCATCCGTATAGACTTCAGAGCCTCCCACAAACACGGAGTAAAACAGCGTTGTCGTGACTTCCCCCGGCGCAGGGGCTTGTCGAGTACACGATTGTGGGCCGGCTCCGCCATCAAGGATCACAGAGAAGTAAACACCCATCATGACATCTGCTTCAACAGGTTCAACCACAGGAGGGCTTTGAATGGAAAACACTGGAACGGGATTGGGAGTGACTCCTGTGGTGAATCCTCCGACGGCAGAATCCGTCTGCCCTCGCTGGAGGACGGCCGTTTCAGGGCTTGAACCCTCAAGGTACAAACGCTCATGATTGTTGATTTTCCATTCAACAAAACCTGCATCGAAGACCTCATCGTTCTCAGCGAGAACAGAATTTACCATCGATATTGAAAACATCAGGGCTACGGCTGCAAGAACCCATAGCCTTCGCCCCATGGTAAGACCAAAGCGTCTCGGTTCAAGAATCCAGTGGCCCTATGGAATTGCCTCAAAGGGGCATGCCGCTGTAAACCCACATCATCAGCACTCCGCCGGTGATGGCGAGTGCGTTGACAGAACCCTTGGTCAAATATCCTCGGTTTTCAAGCAATGCTCCGAGATAACTGTCGATCTGACACCCGAGCCACCCAATCACCGCAAGAATTCCACCAAGTCGTAATCCCTCGTTGAGAACTACGTCTCCAGCGGTTAGCGCCCATGCGGCGAGTGTTAGTACAGCTACGACCAATGAGCCAACGATGGCCGCAAGTTGTCCATTTGGAGAAAACCCTCCGTTTTCGCCCTGCCGGCATGGTTTGAAGGTCGTGATCATGCGCACTCTTGTGTCCATGCACCCAATTTCGCTTGCAAAGGTGTCCGATGCAGCAACGGCCACGGCGGCTCCGAACATCCAAATCCAGGCTTCGTAATCTCCACTTAGGTAAGCAAACACACACATCAGGCCAGGGATTGCTCCATTGGCCACGACGTTGGTCCATCCACGGTGTCCATCATTGGATTCGCACATTCCAAGTTCTGATTTTTCCTCAAACCTCCATTTGGTGGCTTTGTGAGAGCAGACAAGGAATCCGAGAAGAATTAACAACCAAGTCCAATGCCCTAATCCACCGACAATAATTCCCAATACCGCAGCTGCATTTGCACCTTTCTTGTCAAGCATTCTCGCTTTTGATGAAACATAAAGGAGACCCATTACGAGAATGGAAGTAACAATCAAGTTACCAGCGTTGAGTCCACTCTCAAAGATATTCATGTTTTCCTCTCCTTGTTGGATACGGTGAGAACGACCAATCAGTACTCTTGGGACATCCGCATCCCTTTTGAATTAATGACCCAGTGATTCATCAAAATGGGCCATCTTGGGCATCCAATACAATACTTGGAAGCCACCTTAGAATAAACAGCCACAAGGTGGCGACCATGATTCCCAACCAAGAAAGTTGCAGGAATACTGAGAAAAGAGTATCGACGTCAGCAAGGAGTTTACTTACGCCCCATGAAGTTCCATTCCAAAGTCCATGGCCTAAAATCGCAGCAGCAATTCCTGCAGGGACCGTTTTTGGTAGGTTCCAGGAATGCTTTTCCAAACGACTCACGAACTTCATCATTCGATCTGAAGGCATGTTGGCCCATCCCGTCGTGGTTTCGGGTGTGCCGTTTTTATTGTACAAAACCCATTTTGCATTGCTTTTAGCCGTGACATAAGAGGAGCGATCACTCATCAGCGGAAGGTGATTTCCTCGGCCAATCCAGCAGCCGATGGCGTAGCCAGATAGACCCGTCCATAATGCATGGCCTGGGATGGAACTAATTCCTCGCAGCATGGCGGTGAAGAAGTAGGAAATACTGCTGTAGTCGCCAACCAGAGCCATTGAAATGTATTGTGCATTCTCAAGCAGAGCGAATCCGAGGCCCACAGTTGAGCCAACATAAAAACCGTGTTTTGGTGAAATAATGAGATGGCTCAATGCGAGGACAGCCAACGCTTTGCTCAACTCCTCTCCAATGGGCGCGGACAAGAAGAGGACAAACCCTTCACCCCAGGAACCCGGTTCCATCGCATCAAGTCCAACGAAGTTCAGTATCAAAGGAGAGATGAGGGAGTTGATGATGATCGCCGGAATGGTGGAAAGCATGCCTGCTGCTAAGATCCACTCGGCGTTTCTTCTGGAGATATTGATTCCAAGGTGGCGGCTGCTGATGGACCACCATGCAAAAACAGGTGCTGCAAAACCGATCAGCCAAGCAGGTAGGACGATGACCAGAGCAAGCAGGACGCTCAATGCATTTGGTCCAAAAAGCATCAATGGAAGCAGACATACCGACGAAAGAATGACTCCGCCGAAAAACAAAGCCCAAAGATGAACCGGTCGAGGCATCTCGAGAGGTGCAGTTGAACGAAACAGATGATGGCGCACAAGAGTTGGAACTGGGGATTGGATCACGCTCCCACCTACGAGAATGTGTTGATGAACACCCTGCGGATGAGGTTCAGCAGTGATGCTGTGAGTCAACCTTGGCCGGCGCAGGTAGAAAAAAAGCATCAGGAATGGAGAGAGGCATATGCCTCCAATAAAGGTGTACAACGGTTCAAATGGCCCAAGAGTTCCGTTGATATCACCGTCAATGAAACCAGCTACGATGAGAACCGATATTTGTGCGATAAAAAAGCAGACCAGTACCAGACCAAGCATGGAGCGAACGGTCTGCCAGGGCGTTGAAGCCTTCCAAACGGTAAGGTCGGATGGAATTGGAGTCAGGGGTATGGCCTGAACTTGCATCGTGGGTTGAAATCCTGGTTGAATAGCAACACCTCATGATTGTGAGTCCCGCTCAGTTCGCCCATCACTCGTCACTGAAAAACAGCATTCGGCAGAAGCATTCATCATTGCAGGATGTGGAACCAAGGGGTTCCCCCTCATCAAGGAATGGATGGGTGCGAGAAAACGGTGATTCATAAGCGAACAAAGGCGGCGGTAAGTATGGTCCTCGAAGGATTGTTCGCCCCACGTCGTGACCACAAAGGCATGTCCACGCCAAGCAATGCCGCCCGTCTGTGGTTGCCGATGTGTCTGTTGAGCGTCGCCTACTGGTCCTGGGGTGTGACGGAAGGGAACCTTGTCGTATGGTTGTGTCTTACAACTTTCATCGTAACACCGGTTCTTTCAGTTGGTTGGTACTTGATCGGGATGGTTTCCAATCGCTATGAGCCAAAATACCTGATCGGAAAGGCTGAGCAAGCCTACCTCAACCGACTTGCACGTAAGAACCAGCAAACTCACTGATGGAATCCATAGGTCCAATCGTGTGGTGGAGCAAAGGTTTCCTTGATCGAGCGAGGGCTCACCCAGCGAAGCAAATTCAGTGGACTTCCTGCCTTGTCGTTGGTACCGCTTCCACGGGCACCTCCAAAGGGCTGTTGCCCAACCACGGCACCTGTTGGCTTGTCGTTGATGTAGAAGTTTCCAGCGGAGTAGCGAAGGGCATTAAGTGCAGTTTCAATGTGGGTTCGGTCAGTAGCAAATATAGAACCGGTGAGAGCGTATTCAGAGGTAGTATCGCACAACTCAAGCACGGCATCAAATTCTGCATCATCATAGACATGGACTGAGAGGACGGGTCCGAAAATTTCCTCAACCATGCTCTCACTTCTAGGGTCCTTGCATACAATGGTTGTTGGTTGGACGAAGTAACCAACACTGTCATCATACGAGCCACCAGTGACGATATCACAATCAGGGTTTGCTGTTGCTCGGTCAATGTAACCTGCAATGTTGTCGAATGACTTCTTGTCGATCACTGCTCCAAGGAAGTTGGTGAAGGTACGTGGGTCGCCCACGGTAATTTTGGCGACCTCTGCAACGTAGTCATCCTTGATGGCTGACCAAACGGACTTCGGAACGTAGGCACGGCTTGCTGCACTGCACTTTTGGCCTTGGAACTCGAAACTTCCACGCAACATGGCGACCAGAAGGGCGCGACGGTCGCAATCAGGATGTGCGACAATGAAGTCTTTACCGCCAGTTTCTCCAACGATACGTGGGTATGAGTTCAAGGTCTCCAGGTTGTTTGCAACATCACGCCACATCTGACGGAAGACGCGGGTTGAGCCGGTGAAGTGAATACCAGCGAGTGCAGGATGACCCAAACACATGTCGCCAACCATACTCGCCTTGCCGGGTACGAAATTGATGACTCCTGCCGGCAAGCCAGCATCCATCATCAAGCGCATCAAGCGATAATTTGAGACGTATGAATTACGGGAGGGTTTCCAAACTCCAACGTTACCCATCAGCGCAGCACTGGAGGGGAGGTTTGCGGCAATACTCGAGAAATTGAACGGAGTGACGGAGAACACGAATCCTTCTAACGGGCGCACTTCGCTTGAGTTCCACATCGATGAAGGAGAGACGGGTGGTTGCAAGTCTTCGTAAATTTGGCGGCAATAGTCCGCATTAAATCTCCAAAAGTCAATGAGTTCACAGGCTGAATCAATTTCGGCTTGGTGGCATGTCTTGGATTGATTGATCATGGTTGATGCATTAATCTCTGCACGGCGAGGACCAGCGAGCAGTTCACTTGCCTTGAGGAAGATTGCAGCTCGGGCCTGCCAGGGCATGGTCGACCACATCTTATGTGCGTCAAGAGCGGTTTCGATGGCCGCCTTTACTTCAGCTTCTCCGGCCATATGGACTCGTGCAATAACGTGGCCGTGGTCGTGGGGCATGACCTGCTCAACGACGTTGCCGGTGAAGATTTCTTCACCGTTAATCACGCATGGAATTTCAAGAACTTCTGAGGATTGCCGCTTGAGTTCAACCTCAAGTTCAAGTCGCTCTTGGCTACCGGGAAGATAGCCAAGGATGGGTTCGTTCACTGGGGCAGGTGGCATGGGTACGCTGTTGACCATGATGTCCCGTCGTTACAGACGCCTCTTGAACATCACGGCGTTACAAGTTGGTTAAATCAGATAACTCATCGGTAAAGATGAGCGTGTTTTGCTCTAACTTTGGCGATTTTAGGACCAACTACGGCGGCGCAGTATCCTTGATAGGGATTTCTGGCGTAGTAATCATGATGTTCTTTTTCGGCTATGACGAAATTCAACGGGGGTTCAATCGTAGTCACAATAGGGTCGTCATAATAGTCTTGCATGGATGCCGTTGTGGCTTGAGCAACGGCTCGTTGACCTTCGCTTAACGGCATGATGCAACTGCGGTATTGCGTTCCAATGTCGTTTCCCTGGCGGTTCAACTGGGTGGGGTCGTGAACCGTGAAGAATACTTCAAGAAGGGTCTCATAGGTGACCGTACTTGCATCAAAAACGACCTCAACAACCTCTGCATGGCCTGTTCTGCCGGAGCAAACGCCCCTGTATGTGGGATTTGGGTCTGGGCCACCGGCGTAGGCGGGTAGAGCTGATTCAACCCCATGTATGTCTTTGTAGGCCCCTTCAACACACCAGAAGCATCCGCCACCAACGATCATTCGTTCCATGGGTTAAGCACCGTCCAATAAGTTATGAACTCATGCTTTGTCCCGGAGATTTATATTGAATCATCCCGGTATTTTATGGAATGCAGGTTCTACTTTAGAATGAAAAAATATACGGCTACTGCAGTCAGCCCTACAACGGCAGCAATCCGATTGTTTCTCAAGGCTTTAACGACTTCTTGGTCATGTTTTGGACATACTTTTTTATTGATGAGCGTCTTGTTTTCGCAATCTTGAACTTCACATATTGATTCGGTTTTACTCAGTCGTGTTAGCATTATCAAAAGAATCACTTCAAGGATAAACGATACGATGAATATGTGCAGTGGAATGTCTGATAAACTGGAGGGTATTATCCCGATGTCGAAGGTGAATAAAGAATAACTTACAAACAAGATTATGGTATTGACCAAGAATGCTTTTGTGGTCAACAATCCTTGCTTTATTTGTGACCCTTCGTCCATGCGCGTTCTACTGAATCCGATGGTATAACCATTGGCCCGAATTCATTCTCGGAGGCCTGATCGGATGCTCAAGATTATGAGCGGGGGGCTTTAGAGCCCAATGGGCGCATTTATGGCGATGAGGAAATACGGAGACAGAAATGTCATCGATTTGTCGGAATGGGGTAGGCCATTTGCCCGAGTCATGGCTCGTTATCTCAAGGAAAAACCGGTAACCGTCATTCAGGTCACCACCCTTCATCTCCTTCTTACGCTGTACTGTGCTTGGTTGATTCTTGATGGTTATCCGGTTCTTGCATGTTTTTTGCTGATCGTTAAGGGGGTCATCGATGCAGTGGATGGGGAGTTGGCTCGAATCCGTGAGCGGCCGTCACACGTCGGAAGATATTGGGATACCGTCGCAGACACGGTCGGTTTGATTGCCGTCATGGGGGCCTTTGGAACTGTATTTGGTTGGACTCTTTGGTTCACCAGTCTCATGATTTTAGCAACGTTATTCCAATACTCGCTCTTTAATCACTATTCAGTTTCAATGAGAGCGTTAGGTTCGGGTGATGCTACCAGTAGAATTGACGAACGAGTACGCCCAGTAGCTCACCCGTGGGAGCAACAACGCAACGTCAATATCTTCCATTCAGTGTATCTTTTGTTTTTTAGTTGGCAGGATAGAATGATCTCATGGGTTGCTGGAAAGGGTTCGAAAGGTTTAGGCTTTGAGTTGACGGTTTCATCGTTCCTTGGCTTCGGGATGCAATCCTTGCTCATTTTTGCACTTGCTGTGACTCAGAATCTTGATGATTTACCGGTGTTGGTCCTCGGCGTCAATTCGATTTTGATGGCTCTGGTTTTGCTGCGCAGTCGATTTTGAACGATAGCATCGTTTTCGTCATGTTGAGTGATGAGGGGCACAGCGTCCTTGTAATGAGCCCCCCTTGCATGTTAGAGATTCACTTGCACTGTAAAATAGAGTGGAACCAAGCCGAGATGGGCGCAATATGGTCGTTTACCGATGCGGTCTTTCCAAAGGTGATGTTGGGTGGGGTTGGCGGAACAGAGGCGTCTGTTGAAAAGCAATTCTAGCATACGATTACGAGGGATTCATAACTGGAACTTGGCCACCGTGGGGGTTGGGTCCAAGTGGGTCAAGATGATGCTCCAGATGTATCCAATGCCTCGTTCTTGTTCAGGTGCGACCGTTGGATGAGACGACGTGTGATCAGCACTGCTGAGACGATGATTGAACCAAGCATCAGTTGTCCGATGAAGTCGTAGTCGCGGCCGACAATCCCACCGTTGAACAACAGAAAGTCCAACGAAAGCAATGCACCCGTCACCATAAGGGGGAACGAACCATTGATGGTGAGCGTTAGTTGAGTCGGTGTTGCAATCCTTCCGTCGGTGATTGAAGTTTTGTTCATGGGATCGTAGAAGTGAGAAAACAACACTCCCAATCCTGCACCCAACATGTCGCTTACCAAATCGGTTGCAGTGTTCACGTATCCGCCTTGGTCGATTGTCTGGAAGATGGTCTTGCCGAAGAACTCGTACACTTCATACGCCACTCCAATGGCTACGCTGAGTGAAAAAGCAGTAAATGCAACAATTCCAGGTGAGAGCTGCCAACCGTTGTGCTCTGACATTCTCCTCCAACCAAGCGACCATGCGATTGCAATGGCTGTGCTGTTCATGCCGTGGACAAGCTTATCCCACCAAGGATGGACATGGTACATTCCGTTCACTCCATCTGCACACAACCATTGACCGGGTTGCATTCCGTCAAAACAGAATGGCCCCGGACCACTGTCAGCAGCACCTAATGACCCGCCAATGAAGTGCAACATTGTTGCTGAATAACCAATCCATAATGGTAAGGCGGGCATTTGTACGCGGCCATTCCAGAGAATGAACATGGCCAAAAGCGCCATAATCACTCCTCCGAAATTGTACCCCGCCCAAAGATTCAGCCCACGACTAAGGTTCCAAACAGTGAGGATGAGGCACGATATCAGCCAAGCCATCACGGGTGCTCTTTCGGGGATTCGCGCCCGATGAGTTTGCGCGTTCCCCTCCTGCATGGAAGCCGGTCAAGGACTTCGCTTATCATCGTTAACCCATTTGACGGTTGAATGTCATTATTCGATTTGTTTGAATCTCTCGCTAACAGGCACTGGTTTGGCCAACTGAACACATCTTGTACAGGGGTGAACCTAAGAGTATTTTCCCGAATACAATTCCTGACCTGAGGACCGTTAGTCCTATGTGGTAGGCCGTTGAGGGGGGCCTGTGAAGTCGCAGGCCCTCATTTTATCCTTGCTTCTTCTCCTCTCCTCGGCCCCCCTCGTCACAGGTATCGCATCTTCTCAGAACGTGTTGGTCACGAATTTAGAATCCAATGAATCCACAGAACAACCAACGGTTGTTTCCACCTACTCGCAAGCAGTTAGGTCTGCATTATCCCGAGTAAGTGATATCTCACAGTACAGTTCCAGTGTTTTAGATGAAACGGTTTCATGGGTCGCCATTGGGCCAACTCCAGTCGGCGAATCACTTGCTCACCTCAACGGTGCTTGGCTGGTTACTTTGAGCGCCGGGTCAGGACTTGAGCGAATGCTTAGCATGAAAGAGCAAGGGTTAGTCGAAAGTTTCTATCCTTTGGTGGAACAAACGCATGAACCAAGGTGGATTCCAAATGATCCTAAATTTTCAGACCAATGGCACTTGGTCAACACAGGTCAATCCGGTGGGACGATTGGAGAGGACGTGAACATCACGGGCGCATGGAACACATACCGAGGAAACGGTGTTGTCATTGGAATCGTAGACGATGGCTTTGATTGGAACCACCCTGACCTTGATGACCACTACGAACCCACCTTAGATTACGACTATTGTGGTGATGACGGCGACCCAACACCCGCCTCGAACAAGGCCCATGGCACTGCAGCCGGAGGTGTAGCAGCAGCAGTTGGTAACAACAGTCTTGGTGTTTCTGGAGCAGCTCCCATGGCTGGCCTTGCTGGCTTACAACTCATCTCTTGCAGCACCACCGATGTACGCGAAGGGGGAGCACTTTCACATGAACGGCAAAGCATAGACATCTACTCCAATTCATGGGGTCCAAGCGATAACGGCATGACCTTGTCTGGCCCAGGTCCTTTGATGTTGGCCGCTCTTGAAGGCGGTGCCCAGCAGGGCAGAGGCGGCCTCGGGAGCATTGTTACTTGGGCTGCAGGAAACGGATTGGACGATGACGATAACGCGAATAAAGACGGTTATGCAAATCTTCGTTATACCATCGCAGTGACCGCTGTAACCTACAAGGGGGAGCAATCCTATTATGCAGAACCTGGGGCTAATATCTTGGTTGCTGCACCCTCAAACGGCGACGGTGAATCCATTACAACGACGGACATTGAAGGCTCGGGTGGATACACGTCAACGGATTATACTGACACTTTTGGCGGTACATCTTCAGCCACCCCTTTGGTTTCTGGTGTGATCGCCCTCATGCTTGAAGCCAACAGCAACCTTACATGGCGAGATGTTCAACATATTTTGGTTGAAACCTCTCGGAAAAACGACGCTAGTGACCCCTCTTGGACGACCAATGGTGACGGACACCTTGTCAGCCACAAGTATGGATTCGGCGTCGTCGACGCCTCTGCTGCAGTTACGCTGGCGGAGCAGTGGGATTCTAAGGGGCTAGAAATCAACGCCTCCTCAGGTATGTCAACGGTTGACCTCGATATACCTGATAATTCGGGAACACCTCTGAATGTCTCGTTTAATGTGACCGACGCCTTGCATCTCGAGAGCGTGGACATTTACGTCGACATCGATCATACGTTTCGTGGCGACCTTGAAATGATTCTCACTGCACCTTCTGGGATGCAGAGTATTCTTTCAACAAAGCATGAAGATGCCAACAACAATTACGCTGATTGGCGTTTCTCAACCGTTCAACACTGGGGCGAGGACAGCCGTGGGGAGTGGATCCTCTCCATTGAGGATAAGGGAAATGGTGACGCAGGCACACTCAACGAATGGGGTTTGGTTCTTTACGGGACCGAGCGAGATATTGACAGCGATGGCGATATGCTCACCGACGCAAATGAAACGAATGTTTACTTCACCGACCCGTTTGATGCGGACAGCGATGATGATCAACTTTCTGATGGAGATGAGGTGTTTAACACTTCAACAAATCCCAACAGTGCTGACACCGACGGTGATGGGTTGGATGATGGTACCGAAGTTCTCATCAATGGAACCAATCCTTTGCTCAGCGACACTGATGGGGACGGTTTGGATGATGGAACAGAAGTATTGATTCAGCTCACTGACCCCTTAGAACGCGATACAGATGGAGATGGATTGGATGATGGCACCGAAGTTTCAGTCAACTTCACCAACCCACTCAGTCAGGATACCGACGGCGATTTGTTGACTGATGGAGATGAAGTGCTGCAGTACTTTTCTGACCCTTTGACCTACGACCCCAATGCCGATGAAGATGATTTCTATTGGTTTGCTGATTGCAACGATAATGACGCAGAAATATATCCAGGTGCTCCAGAGCGATTGAACGGACTGGACGATGGTTGTGACGGTCAGTGGGATGAAGGCTTCAACAGCACTGATGCAGACCAAGATACACTTTCGGATTTTGATGAATACCATGTTCATGGTACGATGTTCAACCTCGCAGATACCGACGGCGACCTCTTGAGGGACGATGAGGAATTGTTTGTTTACTTTACCGACCCGTTAACGGTCGACAATGATAGTGACGGCGATTCTTTTTATTGGTTTGAGGACTGCAACGATACCGATGCCAATCTGAACCCAGATGCCCAAGAAGACCTTGATGGAATCGATAACAATTGCAACGGAGTCGTTGATGAGACCTTCTTTGAAACGGACGCGGACAATGACTTGCTCCTTGATTACGACGAATTTACCAATCGCAGTACGGACCCGTTTAATCCTGACAGCGACAGTGATGGCTTGCTTGATGGTGAAGAAGTCTTGGAAACCCTCACCGATCCGTTGGTTCCTGATTTAGATAATGATAGCGATGGTTATCGCTGGTTCTTGGACTGTGATGACACCCGTGCAAGCGTTGCTCCCGACCAGTTTGAGCAATGGAACGGTCGTGATGATGATTGCGATGGATTCGTTGACAACGGTGTCGACCGTTTGGCCCATGTTCTGCAAACCCCCGGCAACAGGACCTTGTTCATCAACGCTACAGGGGTTCCATTGGAATTGTTTGTTGACCTTGATTTGGCTGAGGAGGACCTTGATGGATTGGAATTGAACGTCCGATGGTCACGAAATGAAACGGCATTGGGGACGGGTCCAACCCTCCTGCAATCTTCTTTGGACTGCAACAGCCCCAACTCAACCTTTGAGAAGGAAATTTGCCGGTCTGAAGGGCAAACTCAGGGATATCAATACACGGCCACCGTTTCAGACCAGTACGGAAGTGTCAATGTCACTTGGACGGTTTACTATCAAGTGTGGCTACCGGAAGATACGGGTGCAAAAACGCTGATTGAAGCCTACTCTGTGGCCATCGGACTTGGCGTGATCGTAATCATTCTCCTGTTGGTTTTGGTTCTTCAGCGACGCCGACCACCGGAAATCGAACAAATCTCCGTGGAAACCGTTCAAGCCTTCGCAGGTGTGCCTGCAGCCCCTGAATTGGACACTATCAGGTGACCGAGATTCGACTGGGATTGGTTTCACATCGATGATCAAATCACACCGACGACTTTAACCAAGATTCGCTTGTTTCGTTGTCCATCAAATTCTGCATAGTGAATTTGCTCCCAAGTGCCCAAATGCAATCCTCCATCTCGTACAGGCATCGTCACCTGTTGGCCGAGCAATTGGCGTTTGAGATGGGCGTCGCCGTTGTCTTCACCCGTTTTGTGATGGTGGTATTCTTCACCAGAACGACCTTCAATGCCATGGAACGGAGCGACCTTTTCCAACCATTTCATGATGTCATGATGAAGGCCGTATTCCAAGTCGTTCACGTAACATGAAGCCGTTATGTGCATTGGATTGACAAGAACAAGCCCGTCTTTGATGCCGCTTTCAGCAACGATTCGCTCAACATCTCGGGTGATGCAGACGATTTCGTAGCGTTTTTTGGTGTTGATGTGCATTTCTTCAACATAGGTCGCAGCTTGTCCGGTTATGAGTTCGCCCATGTTTACCCGCATGCAATGGGAGTCTATGAACCATCATGATTGGGCTCTAATTGGTTTTCTCTGCGGTGAAGTTTCCAACGCTGGCAAAGTCTGTCAAATACTCTAGGTTGAGGTTACTGTCGCTTGAGAATGGATCGCCTCCTTCATTGACGGTTGCCGTGATGGATAAGGTCCAAACTCCGTTGAGTGGATTGATGATCTCCACGAGGTTGACATAGGATTGTTCGGTTGATGCATAGGTTTCGGGGTCGGGAGTTATCACCTCTGATTGAACAAATTCTTGTGTCCAAGAACTCGTGCAGACTCGTGTTCCTGACAACGTCATTCCTTCCGTGTTTACACCATCCGGCGCCGTGATTTTCCAGGTAATTTCGTCTGAGAAATCGGTTGAAATACCTTGGTCACCTTCATCGCATCTAAATTGCAACCGGACATTGATTGTGTTTTCAAGATAAGGCATTTCAAATTCTGAAGTATCGTAAGTGAGCAGGTGTGTTTCTTGGTCGGCTAGGACTTTGGTGCCTTCGTCGAAATATTCCTCGTATTCGTAGTCCAACTGCCATTGATGAAGTTCTTCAGGTGCACTCGATGAAAGGTTCTGAATAAATTGTCCGGGGCCAACTCCAATGACCGTGACGAGCAACGATGCTACCATGACGGCAACGACCGGTTTAGCAGTCCATACATCTCGGTCGACCGATGGCATATTGAAAGACTCATTGAGATTGAAGATTTCAACAACTTCTGGGCCAAATCGCATGCACAATGCAGCGATGAAAAGAAATGGAATCACTTGAACCGCATAATAACCCCAAGAAGGTCCCCATTCCATGGTTGCATATCTTATCGTTTGTGTCTCTGAGAACCAAGACCATTCGGTTCTTTGAGTGAAACTTTTTCCTGAAAATGCATCGTCGGTGTTGGAGTGTTGAAAGGTGAAGTTCAATGCCGGAGATAATTCGGGGAGGTCATCTTCTAAATTTCTCGTCATGTCTTTCTCAAATGAGGATACATTGCTTAGCAATACAACTGCCATGATCATCGACATCAAAATCAACGACCATTGTTCTTTACTGCCCCCGATACGTTCAGCGGTTTGGCTTGTTGCTTGAAATGCCACCCATGCTAACCCAAGTAAAAGCATACAAACCAGCGGTACCCGTAATCCCATGAGTATTAGAGAAGTCTCCATCAACTCAAAGCGTTCGGAATAACTGGACCTTTCGGTGCTTTGTTCACCGTCCCCTTCTTCAAATAACCCAGTATCGTTGGTTAACGAAACTGAGAACGTACTCATGGTCCATGCAAGTTCATGAGTTGAATTTGTGTAGATTCCCGCATCGTTGTTCTCGCTTACAAACCATTCTTGGTCAATTTGGTACCATGGTGCGAACAAAGCAACCATTCCTGCAATCGCAACAGCCCCAAATGCTGCCTTTGTCCAGTCCAAATGAAACCAACTCGGACCCTTTTCATCCGACCAAACCGGTCGTTCATCTTGTCCAGCCTCGAACCTAAGATAGGAGAGATTTGTGCATGCACCAATTCCTGCCACCAATACGAGCATCAGGCTCACCCAAAAAAGAACGCCAGGGGACCATGAAATGATAAAAACACTCTCCATTTCATCACCCACGGGTATGGAAAGTCCACCCCACGCACCTTCATTTACATCTTCAATATCTTCGTCCTCATAATCCCCCAATAGGTCGTTTTGTACATCAGCGAAATCACCTAGAATGGTGATGACAATGAGCATTGAGAACAACGCAATTACAGCCAAACCTAACCCTGTCAGAGTTTTTCCGTTCATGAAACGGTTCGCATTCAGTTGATGGTTACGGCAACTAAAAGCAATAACGAGCATGAACAGAGAGAGCGTCGTCATTACTGCTATTTGGCCTGATAGTTCCTGCCCGATCTCACCGATATCAACAAAATAATCACCGCCGTTTGTATACGTTGATTGCCGAGTAATCTCTCCGCCGAATATGCCGGTATCATCATTGTCTTCTGTAAAGGGTTGAGTTTCAACATACTCATCTGGATAAAAGTCAACGGAATTCATATTTTCTTCACTGACTTCTCCATCGATCTCGAGGGTTGAAGACGTGCCTGCGAAGGGGGTCACGTTGAGTAATCCTATTAACAAAAGCACCACCAAAGGGCTCCAGTAAGCGATTCGGGCTCGCTGAGATAGAAGTGCATGCTTCGTTTCCATATTCAATAGAACTCATTTCAAGTCATAAAGTTTCATCCGGCAAATGCTGCACGAGTAAAATCAAGTGTTGATAAACTCCATATCGCTCGTTGATTCATGAACAAGGTCATCCTCATGCTCATGACTCTTGTTGTGCTGAGTAGCACTGCGTCCGCAGAGACCTACCGTGTATCTGGAGAGGCAACCTACTCGGACAACACTCCCGTAAGTTTTCACGACCTCACCGTCACATGCCAGCGAGGTGACTCGGAATGTTATCGCTACCAGGGCTCAGAGGCAATGACCGATGCCCAGGGCTCGTTTACGCTTGTGATTGACGCAGCAGATGAAGACAACGGTACCGAGATTCTTCTCACGCTCCGAGGTGAACAATTTAGCCACATTATTGACATCGATGTTTACAAGATGTCCACTGACAGTCGGATGATTCAAGACTTGCAATTGTCCCAAGAGCCTCCCATGCCCGGATTTGGTGGTGGCGCCGGATGTTGCTTGATTCTGTTCGCTTTGGTCTTCATCTCAACCTTGTTGCGAACCGTTGCGGGCTTGGCTACGCCTCGAGGCAGGGCAGCGTTTCAAGGGTTCAAGGAACCCAATTATCATGAATGCCCTGAATGCAACGCATCCATCGTTCAACATCAATTGGTTATGCATTTCATCACCGTGCATGATTACGACCCGCTTGAGGCCGGTGAAGCCACAGGTTTGGTATTGCGTAAATCATGGTCAACTGAAGAAGACTAGTCGAAGCGAAACCTCAAGACAACGGCCCCTGTTCAGGAGTCATGGGTCACCGCTGGCGCACACTCGCCCTTGTCCAGGTGTTGCTGTCCTCAGTATTGCTGACCGGGTCCCTCTCACAAATGCAGACGCCTCAGGTTGAACCCAATGCTTGGCCAGAAGGAAGTGCTGCATATGACAACATGGTGGAGATGACCAACTTCGGCTATAGAAAGATTGACACCTCGGCAAATGAAAACGCTCGTAATTGGATTGCCAGCGAACTTGAATCCATGGGGTACGAGGTTGAACGCCAACCTTTTACAACCGAATTATGCACCAATTGCGAGAACATCGTGGTCACCATTAACGGTACGCTTGAGGACGAATGGCGCGTGATTGGGGCTCATCATGATGCGATTTGTTATTCTCCTCCGCCGTTGATTGGGGTCACCTATGCAACATGTGAAAGCAGTGGTGCCTACGATGATGGGACCGGTTCAGGTGCATTGTTGGAATTAGCTCGGACGTTTTCAAAGTGGGAACAACAACCGCTCCACACTTGGAAACTTGCCTGGTGGGATTACGAGGAATGGCAAGGCAGTGGAAGTCCAGAGGGAGGTGGAATGGGAAGCCTTCATTTTGTTGAGGAGCAAATTCCTAATGAAATCAATGTGACGTATGTTAACCTCGATATGTTTGCCCTCAACTGGCCTGTACCGACGCCGTTTGCAAGTCAACTGGCCGGTTGCGATGAAGATTACTGGACGCTCTACATGTTTACTTCCCCCGTGGACGATTGGTCGTATTATGAAGAACGTGGTCTTGTTGTGACCGATGAAATGCAAACCTTCGCTGAGTGGTTTCAAGGCCATTTGAAAGCCATCAATTCAAACCTCTCACACCCCGATGAATGGGTGAGGGTCATCGATGATACCAAAGGGAATTCAGACCATTACAATTTCATTATGAACAACCACACTGCAACCTGGCTTCGTGGTCAACATCAGTATGTACTCGATGAGGGCGACGCCTGTGAACAGACGCCGAAACATGCGCAAAGCGATTCAGTGACCACGATCAACACAATGGCTGGCGGGAGAGCAAACGTCGAGGCAGGCTTGCAAACCGGACTGGACATCGTAGCGACCATGGCGTGGTGGGACTACAATGCCGCTGCTCCGGACAATGAGGACACTTCGGAATCCTCGGTGATGGGGGCGCAAAGTACGGCCACCATCGTCGTCAGTCTTCTTGCTGTGCTCGGAATTGTCGGCATCTTGTCCTACACGTACCTGCGCGTGGCCTCTGATTCCAACGAAGACTAAACGACGGCATCGTTGTTCTTTTTCACGTTCGCTTGAGAACAAGAGGCTAAATGTGAAGTCACTGAGTGGGCAACCATGGGA
>Ga0213869_10000523_pt1 | contig 31279 bp, 53 predicted proteins | sample PICome_10_FD_160083 | JGI IMG/M metagenome (GOLD analysis project Ga0213869, IMG submission 160083) | Coastal seawater microbial communities near Pivers Island, North Carolina, United States - PICO132 | ecosystem: Environmental > Aquatic > Marine > Coastal | place: USA: North Carolina...
CCGATTGGCACTGCCACCTTCTCATCTTCGGTAACAATAAATACTTCTTTGCCAGCTTCAAAAGCTTCTGCTTCCAAAACAGCACCGTTTTCTAAAGTCTGTTGTTCCAACTTGACCTCTTCGGACAAATTAAGAACATCTTTGATTTTCTCGATCATATCGTTCGTGTTCATATTAATATATAAGGGTTAAAAATTAATTTTGCATTTTTAGGCTTTCTTTTGAATAATAAACCACTCTGTGCCATCACTCCAAATCTTTATACCTTCATAATCCTTGTTAATCTCGTAGTAGTTTGTACTGCCATCTAAATTTTGACCAGTAGCTGGTGTAAGATAAATTCTTGTATTTGTGCTAAACGTACTATCGCTAATAAATCTCATTGCTCTATTTGTATTATTTGCAGATGTGCAATCTGGTAAAGTCATTGTCATATTACCAGCACCACCAGACCAAGTTAGTTTTATTATTTCAGAATTGTGAAATGTAGTATCGTCTAAATCAACATTATTATTAGCACTTACTGTTATGCTTGTAGGTGCTAAATAGTTTACTATTTCTTTTTGTAAATTAGAGAATACTATTTTTTTTGTTTCTCCACTATCCACTACTACAAACTCATCATTATTAGCAAGGTCTGTAATAGCATTTAATTGTGATATTTTCTTGTCTGACATTATAAAAGTATTTTTCCGTTATTCTCTTGTAATAATAAGCTTGAATTTTCTTGAAGCAAGTAATTATTTTGCTTTGTTATACTTCCAATTCCTTGAGCTCTCAAGCTACCATCACAACATTTTATTGAGTAAGTATTATCTTCGCAAAGACAAGCTCTTCTCTTTCCTCTTGGAGATATTTTGCTCGGTGTTATAAATTTCTTTAATCTTCTCATTTGATTGGCACACAATTAGGAACAAGCTTTCCGTTTTTCATTTTCATTCCATACTGCTCATAACCATCCTGGCAAGGAGCTTTTAAGTCAATCAAGTCTAGCTCTTTTAATTTACTCAATGCCCATCGCTTACCAGCTTTACCACCCCATAGTAAGTAAGATATTGTTCCACATGCTTTTGTATTTCCTTCATCGTAATACTCTTCAGCTCTTGACAAATATGAATACATGCGTTTGATTGTTTCAACGCTTACAGCTTTACCTTGAGCTAACTGTTGAGCTCTTACCTTACCTACTTGAGTTGCACATTTATTATTTACTTTCTCATTAAGCTCTAGACCTCTCTTTGCGTTGTTCTTTACTCCACTTGGATAATCTGAATAACTTTCAAGAATCATCTTCTTTCCAGATGCTGTTCTTTTATCGTTCTTAATAATGGCTTTTACTTGACCTAGTAAATACTCTGCTTCTTCTTGATCTATTTCTTTTAACAGTTGATCACTGCTAAAATCCGCAAGAGTTTTATCTTTTGGTCTTTCCATTTTATCCGCAAAGTACCCCTCTATACTAAACCCTTTGACTTTTCCAGTTTTCACAAACTCGTTCCAAATCTCATCGTTGTTTACTTTTACGCTTCCTACCCAAGTTCCTAAAGGCAAGTCCATACCATACTTTACTGACTTGTCATGAACTTTGTCCTCTACTATCCAGCTCTCAACTAAAGATAGTCCGTTTATTTCATACTGATGTTCAAGAGTTGAATTGTTCTGTTTCCCTTGCATGAGATACATCTGCGAAGCTTTTAATACAGTATCCTTTGAGAAATATATATAATACTCATCTTCTCCATTTCTTCTGTATATTGGCTTGTTAGGAATTAAAAGAGCACCCATTAATAGTCGCTTCTCTTTGTCTATTTCTGCAAGTTTAAATTCTTGTGATTTTAATGCGATGAAGTCCTCTTCAATTGCTGGGTTTTCCACAACGCTTATTGCTTCAATTCCAATCTCTTGATCTTCATCCAGGATAAGTTCTACAATTCTCATATCTATATATACATTTTTTAATTATTTTTTGCATTTAGCTCCCAATCGTTGCACCCTCTACAATGTTGTTTTCTAAACTCTGTGCAGTTGTTACATCATTAGCTACTACATACGCTTGAACTGGCTGTTGGGTTTGACTTCCTACTGCCTCTGCTAATTGACTTGTTTCTGTTGCGCCTACTATGTTGAATGATGGTGGCTGTGAAGAGCCAGCGCTCCCACTAGCAGCACCACCTCCACCAAGAGTACCAGCTACACTGTTAGCAGCGCCAGTTGCAGATTTTATAGCACCTATTATACCAGCCGCTTGTGCAGCATAACCAATCAACATTGGAATGTTTTGAGGAAAACCTATTTTAGCAGTTTGTGCTGTACCTTCAGCGACTGCTGTTGTACTTTTTGCTACTGCAAGTTTACTAAATGTTATGGTTTTTTTAGCTTCCATAATCATCTCCTTTAAAGCTAAACCTTGCTTAATTATCAAAAGTGCTTTACCAAGACCAGTTTCTGCACCAGCCAAACTGATTGCATCATCAAGAGCTTTTTGTTTTGCTGCTGTTTTTTGTTGTTCTAACTCTACCTCGGCATCTGTTATAGCTTTATTTTCTTCAAAAATTTTCTGTTTAGCTTCTAAATCTTCCTGGGCAAATTGATTGTTAAGCTCTAAAAGTTGTTCATCATAAACCTTTTTGGCTTCTAATAGTAAAATATTCTTTTCTGTTTCATCTGAAACTTGTTTATCAATTATTTCTTTTTGATCAAGATATTGTTGTTTAAGTTCTTCTCTCTGGACATCTCTTTCACTTTTACCTATTAAAGCGAGCTCTTGTTGAATTTCTTTTTGCTCTTTTAATAAAGAATTTACATTGACCTGTTGCTCACTTCTAAATCCAGTAATTTGAGCTTCAATCGCTGCTTGCTCATTCAAAGCTTCTATATAAGCTTTTTGTAATTCGATATTGTCTTTATTTTTTGACAATTCTGATGCTGCGGATGCAAGTTGAATTTCTGCATTTTTAAGCATGACTTTTTCTTGTTCATCTAAAATTAGAGCAAGCTCATCATTTGCTTGTATACGTTCTTCAATACTTTTACTCTCATCATCTCTTATCTGCCTTAAACTTTCAGCTTGTCTGTCATACTTTTCAATTAACCCTTGATTTTTTACTGCTGCCAATTCTGCTGCTTTAGCAAGCTCTACATTTTCTTTAGCTGCTTTTACAGTTTCTGTTGCATAATTTTTTATTGTTTCAACAGTACTTTCAAAACTATCATCTACCCCAGTAACCACATCAACAGTCTGCTTTCCAGCTTCTTTAATAGTTTCAAAAGCTGCACTAAATTGACCAGTTACAAATTGACCTAAAGCCTTACCAGCTAAACCAAGAACTTCAATGAACTCTTGAAATCTTACAACAATTCCTTCATAAATTCTTTTACCCAAGTCCTTAATTGCTTCGGCTGGATTTTCAAATATAGCTTTAAAAGTATCTACAATTCCTCCTTCACTTTCAAATAAAAAGCTGACAAAATCATTAAAAGCAATACTTACAACTTCAAAAGCTGTATTGAAAACATCTAAAACTTTTTGGTTTTGACTAAATACATCTTTTAATTTTAAAAATGCAGCAACCACTAAACCTATACCAGCCGCTTTCATTGCTGTGCCTAAACCTTTAAAACCTTTAGATAAACCTGCAATACCTTTAGAAGATTTTTTAGCATTTTTTTCAACTCCATCTAAAGCTTTTGATGAACTTTCTTGAGTTTCCTCTACTTCTTTATTTACTTCTTTTAAGGAATCTATAAGTTTGTCTAATCCTCCAGCCGCTTTTACAGCATCAACATCAATTACAATTTTCTTTTCTATTGCCATCTTATTTCTTGTTTAAGTGCTTTGTATCCCTCTTTTAAAGTTGTTGGGAGCTTATGCTTTCCCTTTGCTATGCGGATGTTTTCTGTCTCTCCGTTTACATGCTTCAAGCTGTCTAAAATTATTTTTATCATGATTCTAATATTATTGTATCGCCTACCTCTGTTATTAAAGTATCCCCATCCTCTGCAAGTGCAACTGGTGGCGGATCTGTTGTTACTATTATACTTGTGTCAAAAGAGTAAGCGTCGTTTCCATCTATGTCGTATTTTGCTCTTACCCCTATATTGTATGTTGTATTGGGTTCTAAAGGCAATATCTTTATGCCATTACCTAAAGTTGTTACAAATACTCCACCATTTAAAATCACATCATAGCCAACTGCACCAGTAACCGCAGTCCAAGTTATGTTAATAAATGTTGAGGATTTTGATGGAGATGTAACTTGAGCAACCCTATCTAAATAAGCGAATTGACTGTTGTTTATTTGACTTACCCACTCATCAACGTTATAAAGTTCTAAATCTGATTTGTTTGTTAGTAGGTTTGTTTTTATACTGTTTACTCTGTATGCTTTATTATTAATTACAAGCGTGTCATTCATGTTCAGTTTGATTAACAAACTTAACGGAAGATAAGCAGTCACTTTTACAAGCCTTGAATTTCTATCAAAAACTGTATGGACATAATCTAAATAACCATATTGAAATAAGTTAGTTGTATCGGAAGGTATAACTCCAAGCCACTCGTCTTTCTCCTCTCCAAAGCTTAACTGTTGCCTTGTTGAATAACCCCAGTCAAATGTCGTTAGTTGTGTTGGTCTGCGGTAATGTGAGTTTGCAGTTCCATCAAGAGTAAATTCATCGTCTGTATTTTCTTGATATGCTATACACAAAATCAAAGGCTCTCCAATAGTTGGGTTAAAATCCTTATCCAACATCGCACCTTGTCCAATATATGTTTGGTTACCAGATTCATCGCTTAAGCGTTCGTACATCATTTTCTCAAATGGTACTTCAACCTTATATACTCCACCATCCCATTCATCATCTCCGTAATCTTCCTCTGCAAATGGTATGCCTTGTATCTCGTCTGAAAACTGCACAAGGAAACTCTTTTTGCTTTTGAATTTAAAGTCCATTCTTTTATACTGAAACAAGCGCTCAACATTAGAAGATGACATATCCACATACTTTGTAATATCGTAATCAGCTCCAGCATTCATATACGCTCGTGCTTCAAACACATTTATCTGGTCATCAGATTTAAAAACTAATAAATTAAACATTTTAAACAAACCGCTTAAAAAGTCTATTACTTTAATGTTTGGAATCTGTTTGCCTATGTAAAACTTATTTTCAGTAGATTGATTTGTTGGTGTATATACTCCAACTTCTACATCATTATAGGTAGGATTGAAAGTAGTTCTCTGCTGCAACCTAACTGTTAAAGTTTGACTCATCGCAATCGTACTATCAGATTCAACTTCAATCATTAAATCTAAAAACCCACCATTACCAACCGAAAAAGGTATTTCTGCAACAGTTAAACTGTTACCTCCGTTATCATAACGTTGTTCTTCATAATCTTCTTCTGTTGATGCTTTTTTTATTCTAACTGTATAAGGTATTGTTGATCCACCTACATTAATATCAACCTCAACTTTGTATCTGTTTATCCACCACAGTACTCCAGGAGGAGGTGTGATTGATGCTGGTCTTAATTCTGTTCCAGATGTAAACGAATAATCTGGTACACTTAAATCATACCATCGGTTTCTCAATATCCGAGTACCACCGCCTTCAACTGCATTCGAAACATACCCCTCGTTTCTATGCAGCCACATATAAAACTGATTGAACTTTGTTTCATTAAAATAACCGAAAAAATTAATTCTTGGGAATCTTCTTTCTATTGCCTCAACAATTGCTCGTAATCTTATAGCTGGTTTTAAATCAGTCCATAATAAACCAGTATCTGTGATGTCATCTTTATAGCCATTCGTAGTAGAATAGCGCATATTTTTACTATGTTGGATGTTTGGTACAAGTATATCGGTGCTTCCGTATATGCTATTTATAGAGCTGTCGGGTAAAGCAGAAAAGTTTGTTATATTTTGTTGAGTATATTCAAAGTCTAAATCAGTTCCATAGTTTAAACCGCCTAAAGTTGTTTCCCCTAAAATTTCCTTTAGCTCAACAGTATCCCCAAAAAATACCACTTTGTATGCGTGTGGTTTATTGTCTTTTAATGATACGCTTTTAAACTGTATCTTTCCTTTCTTGTAGTCTATTCCATTTAGCTTTATTATAGCATCGTGTCTGTACCTTGCATCAAAACTGTTTAGAATGTCTTGGTTTTCGTAATGTCTAAATAGCTTGTTGTTTAGTTTAGAAGCTGGAAGATTAAACTGCTGACTGAAAGGAGTAAATACCTTCCCTATATCTTTAACATTTAATAGCGTTTCTGTAATGCTTATGCTCTCATCCTCAAATAAATCAGCTCTAAAATATGGACTTGTGATTCTATATTCATAAGTCAAAGTTGCATCTGGAAATATACTTGCAGATAAAACAACGTTTGTATCGTTAGTTATAGAAACAACATGAGAGCTTTCTTGAGTAGTTAGATTTTCAACTAAATCTCCAACGCTTACAGTTGTTGTGAAAGTAGCTTGGCTATCTGTTAAAAGATTAACTGTTGCAGTTCCTTGAGCTCTACCCTCTAATCTATTATACCCTTTTATGTATAGTTCTATTATCTGCATCTATCGTATGTTGTTAATAGTATCAAAAGCAAAGTCTATCTCTATTGTGTAGTTTATTAATTTGTCGTTTAAGTGTGTTTTATAGTTTAGACTGCTACTGCTTACGTTTATCGGTAGTGTCTGTGAGTTTATCTCAATCCAACAATCTTCGCTTAACTGCATCTGCTTAAATACCTCGTTGTATTCCTCTGGATAAAAGCCAGTGTTTAGCGTTAGCTTCTCGCTTCCGTTTTTAGTTAGTATCTTTTGCTGATGTCTACTTGTATCGTAAGCTCCATTTACAATTATATTGCGCTTAAAGTTTTCTGTTTTAGTAGTTAGTGCCTCATTAGTTCTTTTGAAAAACCATAAATCTTGTAATGCACCAAACTTATTTACGAATGTTATTTTATAAGGATCATACTTACACTCCTCTATGTTGTCTACTGTTAGCTTGATAACCTCATCATCTGTATCAATATATATAGTATCAAAATCAAATAAAGTAAACTCATTAGCAAACTGATTTAAACATGAACTTCCCTCAAACGTTCCGCCATCTTGTATAACTCTGTCCTCAAATTCATCTGATCCGTTTATTGTATTGCTAACGTATTCTATTTGCTCATCACTTTCATTGCTGTCTGTTATAGCTTTGGTGTATATCAGCTCTCCATCAAGCTCGTAAGAAACTCTGTTTGTTATTTCAGTATAAACTGGAATTGTTGCTGGAGCATCATCCAACTTTACAACCTTTGTGTTTGACTGCAATAGCCCACTATCATTTTGTGGATTAGCACCATCCTCATAAAAGCCATAACTATCAAAGCCAATTAATTGTGTATAAGCAGAAGGAGTTTGTGCAGAGCCTTGTATATAACTTGTAGTTCTGTAATCTACCCATACATTATCAGTTGCGTAATCTCCATCAAAAGTATTAAGTATATAATCTCTAACTATCTCGCTAATCTCAAAAGTTACTACATTGCTTATTGCAAAAGATGTAAGCGTAAACAAATTAGTTCTGTCTGTTGTTTGCGTACCAGTATATACATACAGCTCCATATCCACTTGCGTAAGATTTGCTACTGTTGGGTTTACACCAATAGTAATATAATATGGGCTTCTTGCGTTTATCTTGCTCATTTCTCTTTAATATTTATTTGTATCTGTTTTTCTATTCCTATTGAATAAGCTTTGACAAGATCATCTGGAAGTCTTTTGAATGCTCTTTCAAATGGCTTTGTAAAAAACATGCTAGCTTTCATACCAGTCTTGTAAACGCTTCTTGTTATTATATACCCAGTTTGCTCATAAGACAAAAATTTTCCTTTCTTATCTCTAAATTGAATACCTCTTCTTCGCACCCACTTATCAATGCCTTTAGTTAATCCACCTTTCTTTCCACTTCCAGTTCCAAACTTATATGGACTGTTGGGAGCTTTAGCACTTGAATCCTTTCCCTTAACACCTAAATCCTGGAACTTTCCATAGTCAGCCATTTTAAAAGCCATAGACGTCGAATCTTTACTTGACTCTATATCATACCCTAAACTATTATAAAGCTCTTTAGATGTATTCTTTTTGCCTTTAGTTAGATTGCTTCTGCTTTGCTGAATCACATACTTTGCAAACTTGTTCAGCTCTTCCCTTAAGAATTTCTCTGCTAACATATATCAATGTCATTTCTAACAAAGACATCAAATGTTGCTGCCCATCCAGCAAGTCGATTCTCAAACCGCTCATAGAATGGCTCAAGATTTGCGTCTCCATCAAGTTGGTATTGATCTGAATAAAGCACTCCTTTTCTCAAAATCATGACAAGCTTATTAAGAACTGCGAGTTGAGTATTCAAAATATCTTGTTCATTGTTGTTTCCTCTGAATATATCAGTCGTTGCTTCTTTGCTTTCATCCACTATGTCCATAGCGAGTACAGATATATTGAAAGTAAGCGTTTGCTCTTGTGTTGTTACGTTGTTTATGATGATATGAGATAAGGGAAAGATTGATTGCTTTGATAAGTCAATGTCATATATATCTCCAGTGGTTACTGTATTTACATTCACATCATTAAGAAGCTGGTTTTTGATTGCTTCTGTTAATAGATAAAATCCTCTTACTCCTGTATTGCTCATTTTATTTGAATTTACTTTTTATTTGTCTTGCTTCCAATTCATTTTTCTCTTTAGAGAAAGTTAGAAATGTTAAGCATTCATGCACATTTAATTTAGAGATATGTTCAAATTTTGTAATATCTCCGTTAGCGATTGCAAAGATGGAGTTGTACCATCCCCACTTTCTTGTGAAATTAGATACTCCGCTAAAATCTCCTCGTTCTTCTTGTCCAAAGAGTTGATCATAACTGTAGACAAGTCCTTCCCTAAACTGTAAAAAAAAACAATAGCTCCAAGCACTGCATCTAGAGGAAAGTCTTTTGCTTTCTCAAACTCCTCTGGTTGATACTCTTTAATGAAATATCTGTTTCCTCTCTTCATCTCCATTGGTCTGAAAAGAACATTTACAGCTCTATGCAAATTGTCATTATCTCCAATGAAAGTATCCAAGTCAATATACTCTCCAAAAGTCATATCTTCTAGCGATGGAATAAATCCATATTCAACTCCATCTAATTTGAAACTATTAATAAGCTGATGCTTCGTATCAAACATGTTGTTTATGATGTTGGATATTTCTGTGATATCAGTTGCCTTCATTCCTCGAACAGCTTCTCTTGGTACATTGCAAAAGATTTCAATTGCTTTTAATTGTAGCTCTGTTTCTGGAAGCTCACTCAATTTAGTGAACTCTTGATATTGTCCGAGAGTTATCTCATTCAATGAAGTTGGTATCGTAATTTTATAATTCATCTTAATGTTCTTATTAATATATAAACGTTTTTAAATTATTTTAGAGCTTAATGCACTGCATATTTACCAAAGTTAGGTCTGCTTAATAATGAATAAGTCGCATACCGTACCGCATCAATGATATGGTTGTTTTTATCCACTGGTTTATTTGTTAGCTTTCCACTCCTATCCTCTAGCCATTTATAGTTCCTAAACTCCTGGATTGCATTCTCACTATCCTTTGTGATATGTATTTTAAATCTCTTTAATAAATCAATACCAGCATTTACTGAATCTCTTCCTTTTAATGATGGTTGTATATTGTGTCCCATTCTACGGAGCTCATCAATAAGACGTGGCTCTGCTGAATCAAAAAAGATTGTATTCCTTCCAACTCCCACTTGCTTAAAGTGATCACTTAAATCCTTTGTTGTCATCATTGTTCTATAAAGATGCTCTTCGATATATAGATTGTAGTCTTTCTTATATACAGACACTAAAGTGCTTGGGTCATTAGTATATCCAGCATCAGCTCCAAAGCTCACAAACTCTGCATCTTCTGGAATCTTATCAGCTTCATAATATTTAAAGATAGTTGCTTTGCTTACCCCTCTCATTCCCAGACCATAAATCTGCCAGTATTGTTCATCTGTTTCTTTTAATCGCTCAATCTCTTCAACGATGCTTTGCTCCAGGAATGGATTGTCTAGATATGTTGTTCTATAAAAGTCAGCATCATCTCTTGGAATAACCTTGTCATATATCCAGTGGTATTCATCAGATGGATTGTAATCAATTATGATTTTCTCTTGAGTTCTGAATACTAACTGTTGCCAATCTTCATAGTCAAGCTCATTGGCTTCGTTAATAAACAGCACATCTCTTTTCCGACCTCTAATCTTCTGCGGTTGATCAACAGAAATAAATTCGATGAGGTTTCCATTTAGCTTGTATTCGCTATTTGATTTATTGTGATTCTCTTCTCTATATAAACCATACTCTTTAAGGATAGTTAAGAAATCTCTCATGACAGTAGCTCTAACACTAGGGAAAGTCTTTCTGCAAATAGTGATTGTTCTACCCTTATCATTTAGGCAATAGTCAAAAACAAGGAAGAGCAAAACATTCCACGTCTTTCCGCTTCTTGTTCCACCCTCGTGAATAGCTATCTTTCCAGTGCTGTTCCTTAAGTGTCTATAAACTATGTTAGTCTGTATCCTTGATCTTGTCAATTATTTCAATTTTAAAATCAGTTGGCATTCCATCAGCTCCAGTTATTTCTTGTCTTTCAACGTATCCTCTTTTCTTTCCTTTGCTCTTTAAATAGAATATCATCTCTGCTGTCTTTCCATCCTTAATATTTTCAAACAGTTTGCTCTCCACAAAATCAAGAGCGATTTCCTGGATGTCATTTACTTTCTCTGCAAACTCTGGATCATCTTTCAACCATCCATAAAAGGTAGTTCTTCCAACTCCAACTTTCTTACATGCAGTCGTTACCACACCCAGAGATTTCTCTAAAGCTTCTATTATTGCTTTTTTATGTTGTTCAGTTTTGTTCATAACTTTATAAAATTGTGTCCTATTTTTTTGTAACTTGGACTTAATAATTAGGTTTTCATTCTATTCCCATGCGGTGGTAGTTTAAAAGTAAAATACTTGGCATCCAGTCAAGAGATGGCGTTCATATCGACCTCACCGCTCTAAATTTCCCTTCTCTTTTGGAGGGTTATTTTTTCCCCCTTATACATACCAGCTCCTAGCTCATCAATCATTTTAAAGTCTAATATCTCTGGCACTATCTTACAGCTTTTATCTATTAAGAGAATGTATCTGTTTTGGAATCCTTCAAGAGCTTTAGCTCCATTGAAGTCATACTTGCTATCTCCACGCTTTGCTACTATCTCTCCATTTGCAAGTTGATATATAGTTCCGTTTTTATTTATTTGTGTTAGCTTGAATCCGCTGGCTCTGTATATTGTTCCATCTCCGCACTGCGTTGCATCCGAGTAGCTTAATATCCATTTAATTTGCGGTGCATTCTTTTTGATCATGCGGATACTGATTGCTATACATCGGCTCTCTGAATACTTTGGGAGATAATCATCAAAAGCCATTCTATTAAGCTCCAGCATCTCATTCCATCTTTTGTTTATATCTGATTCTCCAGAATCCACTAAAGGAAGAACGTTTCTTTTATCCATTGGACTACCATAACTCATTACTCCATGCAGTTGATTATCCAGGAAGCATCCGAAGTGCAGACTGCTCATATTGACAACCTTTCCAGAATAGTGATGTTTCTTTACAAAAGCATTCGCTATCTTGGAGTTTATAACTTTAACGATTATTTCCTTTGCTCTACCCATTGGCTTACTAATAAATATAAGGCATTCCCATTTGAGTTCTCATTCCCAAATGTTTCAACGTATTTGAACTCTTCTGTTTGTCTTATTTCTTTGATTGCTTCTTTTATGAACTCCACTTGCTTATCTGCAAGAGTATAAGTCTGCTGTTGGAATGGCTCTTTCTCTCCATCTGGAAGCGAGAAAGCATCACTGGTTTCAATGTCATCCATATTTTGCCAGTTATCCATACCCCAGTCCTCAAGCTCAACGGAGTTCCACTCATTAGCCAATAAATCCCAATCCCATTCTCCAAAGTTTACATTATCTTTTACGACAAACTCTCTTTCTTGCATTGGAGTAAGATTGTCAGCTTTCATGATCCAAACCTCTTTCAATCCAGCTTCCTTGCAAGCTCTTAATCTCATGTTGCCTCCAAGCACAACCATATCATTGTTTACTACTATTGGGCGAAGCTTGAGCATCTCTGGAAACTCTTTGATGCTTTTAACAAGTTTATGATACTTTGTGTCCCTTATGATTCTAGGGTTTTCTGGATTCTTTATTACTTTTCTTATATCAATCAGTTCCATACTTATATATAAATTTTTTCTTATTATTTTAGTATCTCTTCAATCGCCTCTAGTTTTTCTGGAGATAAGCTTGATACTTTTTTAATTATGTTAATCTTTGAGTCATTCATCAAAGATTCATAAATCAATGGAAGTTGTTTATTATAAAAGCTATGGTCTGGATAAGTTTCGCATGAATAGATCACTGACCTATGCGTTGTTTTAAATCCATTCTTTGCATATTCTCTTACAATCTCTGTCCATCCCATATCCATAACCTGTCGCATGAATACGTTTGCAACGCTTCTCATCTCAACAAGCTCTCTCTTTCTGCTTTGCTCAAATATATCAACTCCAGTTATTTCTCTGATTTGTTCTCCTATCTTTTGTAATTTCATTTTATTTATTTTTAAAATAATTCTATTTGTTTAATATCTTTCTTTTTTATGATTCCCATTGCTGTGTCAAGAATTGTCTTACCAGCTTCATACTCTACAAGATTTCTTGCAATCTTTACTGTGCTTTGCTTTCCTTTATATTGTTTAAAATTATAATTGTGGAACTCGCAAAGCTTGTTCAATTCATCTGTACTATTACCAAAAACTGGTGGCTTTCTTTTACTTAATTCATTGGGAAGATTAAAGTTTGTCCAATAAAGATGTCTACCTCTTTTATGTGCTTGGATAAGTGGCTCATAATAAGGAACAACATTCTCAACAACATACTTTCCTTTAAATCTTGGATTCTCTCCTTTTGAAACTAACTCCAGTAATATGATTTGTTGATAAAGTGACATATCTGGATACTGTGCTTTATATTTTGAGTTATACGCTCTGGCTCTGGAATGAGTTGGACAAGGTGGAGAGCTCCAGATGAAATCAAAATCTTGATAATTGTCAAGAAGATATTGATGTGCATCCGCAACAATAACTTTATCGTTTGGAAATCTCTCTTGATATAGTCTTGCAAGTTCCTCATCCCACTCCACTGCTGTTATTTCATGCTCATCTCCCCACTTATAGCGGTTACCTCCAAGACAAGCGTATAAGTTTAAAATTCTCATTTGTTCTTTTCAATCCATTTCTGTTGCTCATCTCTTAAGAACTCAATCTCTCTCCTTAAATAGTCGGCAGCTTTCTCCAAATCTCTCAACTCGCTTTCTTTCTTACCAGCTCTGCATACATACTTGATGATGTTGCCTCTATTGAAGTTAAGATTGTAATCCTTTATAAAGTCGATAACATCGTATCCTTTTCCGTTCTCGTAATGTAAATAAGTTGATCTCATATAATAGCGTTGTCAAGTTGTTGAATAAGGTGTCGTATTTCACTTCTCTCAAACTTTCCAGATATTTCTGCATTATAAGTTTTGAATGATAGCTGATACATATCTTTCTCCGTATCTCCTTTTTTCTCTTTCTTTCCTAAATAATCAATTTTTAAATTCAATTTCATTTTTTTTAGTTTTTCTTAATTTATTAAATTCCAAAAGCGTTGCATCCATTAAAGGTTTAAATCTTGATATTGATGTCGCTGCTGGATGTTCTATTTTTGCAAGCTTTCCATATTCTTTAAATAAGTAATCCATTGCTTCATAATCATTGAAAGCATAACTAAAACCTATTTTAATCATTTCTCTAACAGCATAAGCTTGTATATTATTCTTTCCGTATTTGTTTACTAAATTAGATATTTTCCTCAAAAGATATAAGGAAAATTTTAAATCTTTTATTTTGCATTGTCCTTTTTTAAATTTAGATAAATCCCGTGAATTACCCGTAAAGAAAAGGTGCACAATATTACCAGCAGAAATAGTGTTTGAATTTTTTCTGTAATAATCATAAGCAATTTTATATTGATCATTCTCTTTAGCGAATGCTTTTAAATAATCGACAGTTGTCCAAGCTTTGTTTCCGTTGTTTAAGTTTATGATTGCATTAAGATGATCCCTCTGTTGTTTAGTATCCACCCAATCAACTATATAAACTGGTACTGTTTTTTGTTTCAATAGCTTTGCACTCTCAACTCTGTGATGTCCTTCAATGATATCTCCATCCTTTGACACTACTATTGGCATCATCCAGCCAAACTCATTCAGTTTATCTTTGAAGTTCTCTGAATGCTTTAAAAGTAAATCTCTGTTCACTTTAGCTCTTTTTAAATCTTTAATGTTGAAGAAAGGTTTAAATTCTCCTCTTTTAATCTCTGTTGTTTTCATGTTATTTATTTATTTATAGTTTATAATTGTCCAGTTAAGCAATAGTTATCAATATCAGCTCCATCAATAAAGAACTGTTCATATAATTTGAGAGCTTTATCTACTTTCTCTTCTCCTCTGTGGTAAAAGTTTTCAGAGCAGTTAAAGATACCGATGTCAAGGCTTCCCTTGTCAAGTACCAAGAAATAAAAGTCCTCATGATTTTTATTAAATAGATTGCAATAAAGATAACACTGCACATCGTAAGAATACTTCTGTGCTGAATAGTGAAAGTCCTTAACGCTTGAAGATGATGTCTTTAAATCTACAATCCTATTATCAGCTAGAACGTCTGCCTTACCTCTAAAGGGTAGTCCTTTAATGTTATCAATTCCAGGAACTTCGAACTCTGCTTTTGTGATCAGTTCCTTTGCATGCTCATTCTTAAAGAAAGCATCCACTAAACGCTCTGCATCGCTTCTTTCTTTTGCAGTGAATACTCTTCCAAGCTCCAGCTTTGCCTCTTTGAATTTCTTTGTATTCTTGCTTTGCACTTCAATGAATGTCTGTGCTGCAAATACCTCTGGCTCTAATATAGCAGTGTGGAATAACCACCCATCTCGTAGTGCTTGTGATTCTCCACTCCCATATTCAAGTGAGTATTTATAAGTCTTTGGACTTGCAAGTATTTGTTTCAAGCTACTACTACTTAAGGCTAATTTGTTTAACTCTCCATAATAGAAAGAATCATCATCCATTCTCTTTAGCAGCTCTGCTCTGTCGTATTGCTTCCCATCCAGAAGCGTTATTTTATTCGAGGTCATAATCGTAGCAGTTTTTAGAGCAATAAGTATCCCCATCGGTTTCCTTGTCGCATGTTCTACAATAAGTTGTTTCATCTGGCATATCAATGTAATGCATATCGTATTTTTTTAATTCTATTGTTATTGTTTCTATTTGTTGTTTAAGGTCTTGAATTTCTGTATTCTTTCTTGACCTCATCAAGTTATATCTTTTTGTTATAATATCCAACTCTGTCCTTAATGAATTGCTAAACATTCCAATCTCATTCATTGCTTTAACGCAATTGCGAAGATCCTTGTTAAGTGGCTTTGCATCTTTCCACTCCATTATCTTGTCGGCTAACCAATTAAACCAAAGGTCGTAAGCTTGATGATTAAGTAAGTTCATTAGTTAGCTGCTCCAAGTATAAAACCTAATACAAAAGTTAGTGAAGCAATTAATAAAACTGCTGCTCTTATAATATAAGCTCTTGCTTCTCTTCGGTCTTGTTCTTCTTGTTCTAACTCTTTTTGAGTATAGACTTCGATTCTGTTTTTTCTTGTTTGGATATGTAATCCTGTCTTTGTTGTTTTCATTTTGTTATAAATTTAGCAAGCTCTTGGTATCTCTCTTGCATTAATAATTTTTCTTTTTGCACTTCATTGAAAGTTATTTCAACTATTGAAGGAAGATCTCTAAAAAGCTCGTAAGCATAAAAAGTAATAACTCTTCCATCCTCCAGCTCCATGTTTACCTCTCCATTGTTTCCACCCCAGAGAGAAACTGTTTTTTCTACGTATATCTGTTCCATCTTAATTAGTTCTAAAAATATAATAGTTAGCTCCATCAAAATTACATTCAAGCTCTTCTCCATCATAGGAAGCGAAAGTATGTCCATATCCATCAACAGAACAGTTCTCTGCTGTTTGTTCCCAATCAATAGCTAACCAAGTCGGTGCTTTAATGTCATAGCAATCTTCTGTTATTTCTTTGATGGCTTCCACATAAATATCCCAAATTTCTAAATCATGAATAAATCTATATTCTTGTCCATCAATATCAATGCAGAAATCAGCTTCTACATCTGTTAAATATTGAGTTAGCTCTCTTGCCTCATCTCTATTGATTGCAAGGGCTAACTTTTCGTAAATAAATTCAAGAACTTCTCTTTGTATTGTTTTCATTTTTTTGTTATCTAAAGTTATAAATTGTGCTTCTTATTATCTCGGCTCTTTTGAGCAGTTTATCTACATTCTCCTTTGGAATGTGATTATACATTAAATTGATTTGCAATAAGCGTTCAATCTCTGTCAATTCTTTTTTTAAGTCTGTTAATTGCGTTTGCATTGTTATTCTTCAGTTAATTCTAATTCTAAAACTTCTGTTTCAGTATAAGTGTTTAAAGGAGTGTGAGTATCTAAAAACTTATAAAATTGATAAAACCCTCTATATTTACCCTCGTAAAAGTAACTATAACCATCTTTATCTAAATAGCTTTTGCCTTTGTAAAATCTTTTCATAATTGTTATTTGTTAATAATATTCAAATGTAGGGTTTATAATAACTTTATACAAACTTTTTTTAAATTATTTTTCTACTTCGTTTATATTAATTATTGAAGCATCTTTCTCATCAATCAAATAACAAGGTTTAAGAACTTTCTTTTTAGTCCAAAGAGATGAATCTGGACAATAAAAATCTTTCTGCTGGAGCTCTTTTAATTCATTTAGCCAAAATAAATAGTTACCTTTAGGATCATTAACAAAATAAAGAGCAACCTTTCCAGTTGCCAGGAGTTTATCATACCTATCCTTTTCCAGCATCTTCTGGAGATAGTGAGCTTTTCTGAAATTCATTGTCATAACAACATCAACTCCTTTAGGAGATTTCCCTTCAGCATCATAATCATACCCATCACCTCTGTGTGTCAGCTCCCATCCATCTGCATTTAACAGCATTATCACAGCTCTTTCCCAATCTTCTACGCTTCTACTCATTGCTTAATTTATTAAGTTGGTCAATCCATTGCACTATCCTTTTTGGACTGCAACTGCATGGCTCATGATATGGATGATTAAAATACTTTGCATGAAGCTCACACAATACTTTAAACTGATCTCTTTTCATTTTACCGTTTAATTCCTGGCTAATCTCAAGCCACCTTTCTTTGTCTTTTAATTCCATAAGTCTAAATCAATATCGTTCCACTCATCCCTTCTTTTATCGCAACCGCAGTCTTTTCCAACTGCTTTGCTTATCTTTTTTACTAACCAATGAATACCAGTGTAATAAGTAAAGTAATACATTAAATCTCCTAACTTCATTTTTTAACTTTTTAAAATTTCTAAACATAACTGCTCTGGTATCTTACTTCTATTGTAATTACCTTTAAGTCCTTGAGTTCCAGTTTGACTTCCTCTTGGAGCTCTTTCATGATGACAATTAGGGTTTCCGTTTGAGCACTCTGGTCTTGGATTCCATCCATCTGGATTCAAAAGCGACCTTAAATTATTTGTCCATATATCTGTCGGCTTTGCTCTTATATCTCCATAACGACAATACCAAACTGTTGTTCTTGGAATGCCCTCAACAACTGGAAGCTTTCTTAACTTTCCTCTTGGATTTTCTATATACCATTTTTTTGGTTTTAGCTCTTTTATAATTTCAAGAGTTTTTTCAACAAAAGCAACTCCTTTTAAAGCGTTTTCAGATTTTGGAGTATTGTCTTTATTCCAATGCTTTCCAATGCTGGCAACAGAAAAGTAAGTGCATGGAGGAGATGCCCAAATAATATCTGGCTTGAAAGGAACTTTGCTTATATCAAACTCCATAATATCAACAGCATAATCAATACCATCAAAAGCATTTACATCAGAGCTGAAAACTTCATATCCAATAGATTCTGCTACTTTACCTACGCTTCTACTTCCAGCGAATAATTCAAGAACTTTCATATTAAAGTTTTTATATCATTTAATTTATTGTTTTGTATCTCGTATGTTGGAGCTTTTAAAATAAAAGTTGTTTGATTTGTTCTAGTTCTTACAGTGCCTTCTTCATAAAAGTCAGCACGCTCTAATAATTCGTTTTTAGTAACCCATCCGCATACAGTAAGATTACTTGTTTTTTTATTTAAAGAGCAAAATATATAAATATCACAATCAAAATCTTTTTGATAAGATATGAAGTTGTTTACATAATAAGGTTTGACATCAACAGTTCTTCCCATTGTCTTTACATCTATTCTTTTGTTTTTATACTCTAAATCAAAACCTCCATCAAATCCATTAATTAACTCTGTATCTATATTTAAAAGCTCCTTAACTTTTAACTCTCCTAATAAACCAACAAACTGCTCTTCTTTATTTCCATTAGCTTTTGATCTATTGCCTATATTGTTAGTAGATAAAAAATCCCAAACTATTTTTTTTGTTTCTATGTCTACATGAATATTAATCAAAGCTGGTCTTTTATAAATTTTTTTGCGTTTGTATATGTATTATAAAGCGAATAATAACTGATGTTAGTATCTCTGCTTAATTTAGCAACGCTCTTTCCAGAAGCACAAATCTCAAAGACTTTTCTGTCATACCAAAACATTCTGTTTAAAATATCATCAATCTTTCCTTTTCTTTTCGCATACTCTACCTCATCAATCCCAAGCTCTTCAGCTTGCTTTAACTCATTTATATCTTCCAGATACATTTTAATTTGCTTTGCTTCTTTTTTATATATGTTTAAATAAATCCCTCTCAAAACCTTATAACAGTAATATGTGTTTACTTCTTTTCCATACCAAAGATCAAGTCCTTTCTGCACGTCCAAGTGAAGCTGTATATACATTTCTTGCACGATGTCTTCAGCTACTGATGAATTGCATCCAAATGATTTGACAATCTTAATCCAATCGTTGTGTTTGTTATAAGCTATCTCTACAAGGGATTTTTTCATACATCTAATTTTTTTGGCACATAATATTCCAGTGGGTCATATATCTCTCCAACTACAAATGGTAGTCCATATTCATTTATGCTAAAGCTGAATGTTTCAAAAGCATATCCTCTTGATCTTTTGCAGCTCACTGTTATCCAATCCTTGTTTACTGTATTTGCTTCAAGCTGTATTTGGCTTTCTGTTTTTTTCTCAAGGAAGCTACCAAGATGTCCAGTCGGTTTATCACTTCCATAATTAGAATGAATCACTGTGATTATATGACAGTTAAATTTAGCACTCCATTCCATAATTTTCTGCACACATAAATTGCTTTCTTCCAAGTTGTTTACATCACTTACCAAGTCTGCAATCCCATCAATCACAACAACTCCATTTTTGTCTTTATTTTCTTTTAAGCAGAACTCAATGAACTGCATTCTCTGTTTATAATTAACTGTTCTTAAAGCATAGGTTTGGTAGCATCCAGGATCTTTCATGTTAGCCATATCTAACACTCGTTTAAATACACGTTGTGAATGCCAGTGACCTTGCTCTGTATCGAAATGAATTAAGCACCTTCCCTCTCTGTGTCCTAAAATCTTACCTCCAAAATTATTACCTCCGCTTAAATATACCGAAGCAAGAAGAGTAATAAAAAATGTTTTCTTCGTCTTTGGTGGAGCTTGCACAAATGAAAAGTTACCGTAAGTTCCGATTGGTATTGGAAAAGTTATCTCTCCAGCTTTTGTTTGTATTGTCTTTTTTCCCAAGCTTAATGCTGTTGGAGGATAATCAAGAACTTCAGTGGTATCCACCGAGCATTCCTCTTTGATCATTTCCATTAGCATTCGCTCTGTTGTTTCTTCTTCTGTCATGTTGTTATATTTGTTATCAATAAATATATAAAAAAAAAGGAGAGCCGAAGCTCTCCCCTAAATTAAAATGGTAAATCGGCAGCTTCTTCTGTGGAAGCTTCAACTTTTGGAGCATTATCACGCTCTGCGTTTACTATACTTCCGTTATTCCAAACGACCTTTCCATTGCCGAGATAAGTCTTTTGTTTTTTTGCTTCTCTCTCCTCTTGAGATTGGCTAACATAGATACCAGTATTATTTCCGTATCGTGTTTCGTCATTGACGCTCATTGTGAGATTAACGTATACCGCACCGTCCTTGCCAGCGATAAATTTCTCTTTTGGTAGCTTTGCTACGTTTAAACTAAAATTAATTAATGCACTCATAATTTATAAATATTAAAGGGTTTTAAATTCTGTTTTTGGTTTCTTGAAACTTTCACTTTCATCTTCTCCGAATACACCGAGTTCATAAAAGCCAGTTAGTTTCAAAACTGCTCTACTCATTGCACGCTTCTCTGCCATTTCTGGAACGTACCACGAGTTCGTGTTTCCGTCTTTGTAATTAGCTCCTTTTAAAGCACTTCCAAAGGTTTCAATTTTCTTTCCATCTTTCTCCGCATGAGCTTTAAATACTGCGTAATTTGGCTCACATCTTATTACTTCAAAATTAACTATCATTTGCTCAAGAGCTTGTATCTTGTCGATGCCTTGTCGTGTGATGATTGTATAGTGTTGATGTTTAAAAAAATCGTCTTTCGTTAAATTATACTTTTTGTATAACTCTGTTAATTTTTCTTTGTTCATTGTTTTATCGGTTTTAATTCTAATAATTTAGTTAAAGTTTCTATGTCTAGTTTTTCATAAACTTCATAAAGTTTTTTTCGATACATTGAAGGCTCATGTGAATATACACCGCTATTTAAAAAACCAATGTTTCTATAAATAGAAGTATCTAACAAAGTAATTTTGTTTATTAATTCTGCTTTATTCATTCCTCTTCTGTTAAAAGTTCATTAATTTCTACCAATGCTTCTAAAAATTCTACTCTAGATTCAAGAGCTACAATTCTAGCGTTTAAGTAGTCTACTTGTGATGGAGATGATGCTCTCCTTACGTCTTCTGAATGTGTCATAACTATTCTGTAAAATAATCAAAAGGACTGTTTTGCCATCCACACAAACTTCTTAAATCCATAACAGTTCCAAACTTAAGTTCTGTTACAAATTCTTCTTTTTCTAGATTTTCAACTAGATTTTCAATCAAATCTGGATACTGCAAATTAGCTTTGCTTAATTTATCCACATAAACTGGATGTAATTTTTCAAATAAATTCATATTGTTATTGTTATTAAGTTAATATTATCTCAAATTTATAAAAAATATTTTAATTATTCATAATTTATTACAAAAAAAACCACCTATTAAGGTGGCTCTTTCCGAGTTGGTTAACTCAAATGATAACAAATAACAAAGATTTTATCTTCATTCAAATATAGTTAATAAAATAAAAAAGTGATTTAAAATGCTAAAGAGTTATTAACATTTAAAAGTTTTGGATTTTTTTAAGATCATCAAGTTTAGTCTTAAAATCCTGGAATACTTCTAACCACTCTGGATCAGTCAGCTTAAGCACTCCTCTTGATAATGTAAGCAGCTCTTGACTTAACTCCTCTCCTAGCTTTAAGCTGTATTCGTATTGTCTACCGTATTCAAAGCGATTGCATTTCCTACACTGTGCATGTACGTTCCTTTCATCATATCTAGTTATAAGATGTTGCCTTGATATAAAATGTCCAGCATCTGTTTCTGAAAAGTGCACTTGCTTTCCACATGAAACACAAGAACAGTATCCAGATTCATTGTCTGCATCTCTTCTTCTTATATATTCATGAAAAACTTTGTCAATCTTATTCTTCCAATATTTTAGAGTTTTCTTTTTTGGCATAAGATTACTTTTCCGAAGTCAGATATTTATTTATAAATTTATTTATATATTTTTAGAAATATATGTATCTATATAATTAGAAAACATTTTTTTATAATAAATAGTTCAAATTTATATATTTTTTTTTAAATATAAAACAAAAAATTTATTTTTTCCAATGTTTAGTGATTTTTTCTGCTGATCTCATTCCGAAGTATCCACCATAGACCAACAATAAAAGCGAAGATAACAAGTCAATCCAATTGGAATCAATTTTAAAACCATCTAGAGAGCTGTCAAGGATTATGTATATAAATAAGGTAAGAGTTAAAAATGCTAATGATAATGGTCTTACATTTTTAGATAGCCAAGAATCACTATTCATGTCAGCAGACCAACGCTTCGTGGTTTCTTGCATCTCAATCATGTCGTACTTAAGCTCCTCCAGGAGCATCTGTTTGTCAATCTCTGAAAGCTCTTTATTTCCTTTAATCTTATCAGCTAAAACCTTTAATTGATCAATGCCAGTGATATTTCCAGCAACAGTCAAAAGCTCTGGAGCTACCTCTTTTCCTTGCTTCACTAACCAACGCAATGCATCTCCTACTCTTGTAGTTCCGTTCTTTTTTTTGTAATCACCCATTCCATCTCGCTTTAGTTTTTCTTATGTCATAGTGAGTAAACGTATCATAATTTCCAACTCCACCTTGCAATAGCTCTCCCATATCAATTAAGTCCTCTATAATTACAAAGACTTCTGCTGGCTTTAAACTTTCAATTTTGATATCTGCTGCTTTACCCAATAAGTGTTGGCTTCGACTACTTCCTCCAGATTTGCGGTTATGATCCTCGCATCTGTAAGCACTATTTATAGTGATTGCTCTTCCAGTATAATCTCTTAATTTTTGAAGCTGGACAGAAAGCTTGATCACATTCTCATAAACTTCAAGAGGCATCTTGCAACCGCATGAACATTCAAATTCATGTATTTTAAAGTTCTTTGTCATTTTTTTTCTTCTGCGTTTCGTATATCTTCTGAAACGTATATACAATAGAAGCTAATAAAAGAATAATCTTTAAACTGTTCTCAACGTGCGTAAAGCTAACCCCTAAAGAAATAGCATTAAAAAAGGCTAGTCTCAAATCTCCTACTGTCATAGCATCAAACCCTTTAGAAAGTTATTCCATTTAGCAATTAACCAAAACTGTAACGCTTCTATTTTATCTGCTATGTATCTTAATCCTTTTACCATTACATTTTCTTTTCTTGATAGTTAATCCCATAAAAACTATGTACACCGTTTCCATCAGTAACCGCAACTGCGCTTGACTTCCACCCATAAGGGTGGCTTTCAAGGTCTTTCCAAGCTACGTCCAAATGGTACTTGTCGCTCAATACTGGTGCTTTTATTTCATTACCCTCCGCATCGTATTCGCCTTGCTCTAAAACTATATGACCAAGTTTTACAATAGCGTGTCCGTGAGTAGCATTGCCCTCATCATCTACCCCTAGCGCAGTTATTTTAGCGTCAGAAGTAGACTCATCTTTAAAGGCGTATTTACCAATCTTAATCATCCTCTTTTGGTATTGACTCATTCAGTATGTTTACAATCTCTTGTGCTTGTGCTAATACTGCAATAGGAAGCGTGTTAATGACTTGATTTACTCTTGCGATTTGTTCTTTAGTAATTTCCATAGTTATATTTTTATGTAAATATACAAATTAACCCTTTAACAATTCAACTTCTTCTTTTAATTCTTGTATTGCTTTAACTAAAATAGGCACAAGTTTTCCGTAACTCATTTCAAGTCTGTCTTCATTTTCAGCATAAACTAATCTTAAAGTATCGTTGTCTAATTCTCTAACTTCTTGTGCTATAAAACCAAAGTCTTTTTTACCTTTGTTAGCTGAATAAAATTCTACTTCTGTTTCGTTACCATCTTCATCAAATTCTGGTCTTGTTTCTGGTCTATTGTCCCACACAAACTCTCTTGGTTGTAAAGCATCAATAAAATCAAGTCCGTATTCTAAATCTTTTATTTCTGATTTATCTCTTTCGTCTGACAAAGATGTAATAGAAGTAACTGCACAACGTAAAGCAGTAATGTTTGAATCGCCTAAAGTAATTTCGTTATCAACACCACCAGTTGATGGTCGAGCATAAGCACCAATTACAATTTGATTCCAGCCCGTTAAACTACCAGCACCACTTCCAGTATTAAAACCAAGATAAGTACACGAATTTGCATAGTTTCCAGTCCAAGCTGCACCACTAATCCTATTCCCAGCTCTATAACCTATCATTACATTGTATCTTGCATCAGTTGAACTAACACCAAATGCTTGACCAGCTTCAAAACCCAAAAAAGTATTATGAGTACCATTTACGTTTCGACCAGTTCTTGTACCGACAGCAGTTGTATAATCTTTGCCGTAATTTTCAAAAGATTGATAACCAATAATCACACTTCCAAGTGGATTAACAAAACTATTTCCAGCATCTATTCCAATAACCACGTTCTCACTTGGATTGGTGAGTCCAGATGGTACATTCGCAAGAAAAACATTTGACGTACTAACATCACAATCACTCAAACCATTCAAATCAGTAGCACCACCACCACCAGCATCTTGAAAAGTAAACGAGCCACTTCCGTTTGTTGTTAATACTTGTCCGTTTGTACCATCAGACCCTACGTCATCTAACTCTGTTAAACCCAAAGATACTGCTCCAGTTAAACTGTTTACGCTTGTAACTGGTGCTGCTGGTGCTAAATTAGCTGGAGATATTCTTACGTTATCCGTACCATCATAACCTACAACAAAATCTACATCAGAAGTTGAGGTTTTTAAAGTAAATTCACTAAATTTTTTATTTGCCATTTTTTTAAATTTATTCTATTATTATATATTCGTTTTGTTCTGTTTGTAAAAAGTCGCCATTCTCTGCTAATACCTCAAAGAAAGGTGTAGGTGTTGGATCTGTATAAGGATAGTAAATGCTTCCCCATCCGCTTACTGTTGGATTACCCCACCAAGTTGTTTCGTATATTTTTCCCCAGCTCATTATATTGTTGTTAGTTGTTCTAATTCTGTTTGTGTCATAGTTTGGTCGTATACTCTAAAATCGTAAAGTTTTGCTGATGGTGCTTCTGCGCTACTGCCAAAATCATTTAAAATAGCACTATTGTTTAGTATAGTCCAATCTCCATCATCAGAAGTGCCAGTATATTCTCTTGTTCCGTTTACATATATTTCAAAATTACTACCATATAATCGAACAGCTACTTTGTTTCTTCTAAACATTTGTATAGCATCTTGTCCTAAATTAATAATTGTTTGTAAAGCAGATTGATTTGTTGCTCTTATTCTAAAATAATAATCACTTCCACTATTATAGCTTATTAAGTCCATAGTCTGTGTAAAACCAGAATTTCTTACAACCATTAAAGGTCTGAAACTATTTTCAAAAGTATAGTTATCAAATTCTAAAAACCACGCTACATCATTTTCTGTTGAATATGTTGTTGTACTTTCTAAATCGTCTACTAATCTTGTTACACCATTAATATCATCTACGTTTTTAATATAGCTTGTAGCACCCTTACCAGCTTCCATCTGCGCACCCCATATAAATATACTTCCAGCTTGTGTTAGAGATATACTCGCACCCGTTCCACCACCTTGTAACGGATTTGGCGAAGTAGCGGTTATTTTTAATCTATACCAACCACCATCTAGTTTATCAAAACTTGCGGTAGCAAGGCTAGTAGAAATTGTTTCTGTAGCCATATTAAAATTAACCAACCCATAATAGTAACTTGCACCACCAGATAGTGTATCATACAACTCAATTTTACAAATACTTGTTGTATCTGCTTTTACAAAAAGAGAGTAAGTGTATTCTGTGTTTGCAGTAATTTGCAAAAACCCATTTAAAGAACCAACAGACGATGTAGTTTCTAATTTGTATGCAGCCAGTTCTCCGTTTGGAGATATACTACTGTTTGCAGTTATAGTTGAAAAAGCTGGTGTCCAAGCAGCACCGCTAAAGTTTTCGCTATACGCTTGTATGTTTGTGCGTTGTGGCTCAAGTAAGAGTGAAGGGCAATCGCTATTTAACCAATCTAATCTTGGTGTGTCATCAACAGTTAATTCTTCAATAAGACCATCCTTACGCACTCTTGTTGCGCTACCATTACGTTCGTAATCAAAATCGCCATCTGCATTATTCGGCAAAATAGAATATACAGTAGCAGTCTTATATCCGCTTGGTATTAATGCTAATTTAGGATTTTTCATGATTCTTTTCTTTCATGTTGATCTTACTCTTTTTTATTACTTCAATATATTTTTGAAGCTTTGTAAGGTTTGTTTTCTTTACCTTATATCTCATAAAACCCAACCTTTAAACGTTGTGTCAGTATCTGGACTGATATCTTCATCTGTGTTTGTATTGTACTCTGGAAACAAATTGTCATGAAAGCACAAGTAATCTACTAATCTTGTTGAATAATAGTTGGCATATTCTCTTGCCTTCGCAACTAAATAATCCACTTCATTTTTATCAACGTTCTGTGCGGTTTCGCTTGAATGTTTAAATACTCCACCGTTTTTAATTTGATAAGCAGCAAATGGAATGTATGTCATTTGAGCAAACCAAATCAATGTAGGTTGCACATAATTGTTTACAAGATCAAGATAATCTCCAGAAAGTGAATCTGCAATAATGTCAGCACTAATCTTATTGTATAAATCAGTTCCAAGAAGATTCTGAATCTCAACTTGCTGTGCTACTTTGATAAATTGTATGAACTTGTCTGTGTCAGTATTTCCATCAATAATACTGTTCTTAACAAGATCTGTTCTGCTTATAAATAGTGCTGTCGCCATTAGTTTTTAAATTTCATTTTATTCCAATACTCTGCTGTGTATCCTTTATACTTCATATCCTTTGGAGCAACTGGAACTTCTTGTGCGTTTGCTTCTGGTTTGAAACCTCTTCTCCTGGCTTCTGTTGTTGTTATTGCATCTCCAAGTCCTTTAGCTCCATCTTTTCTCACATAAGTCTTTCTCAACCATTTGTGGTTGCATCGAGCACCGCCTTTATAAAGCCATATACTATAAGTATCACTTCCACCTTTTCCAAAGCCAGCATTTACAACCTTTGTGTCCATTGAAATGATATCTTCTTTTCTATAAACTTTTTTTGCTGCAACCATTTTTTTGCAAAATTCTCTTGATGTTGGCTTTACAGTTTGAGGAGAGTACATATATCTTACAAGAAACTCATTCCCTTCTTCTGCTGATTGCTTACTCTTTCCATCTTGTTCACTCTCTCTGTATGGCTTTGCACTTCCAGTGCTTACAAACTCCCATATCTTTGAAAGTAAACTTTTCTCCTTTGGTTGATTAAGGTCTGTTATTACCTCATCAAGCTCCTCTTCATGCTCATAGCTAACCTCACGCTCATCAATAACTTCAAAGTCTTTTAAAAGCTCCTCTTCATCTTCTCCAAGCTCAATCAAAGAGTTAGCAATATCACTCTCAATCTCTTTAGGAAAATCAACGCTTAATTTAACTCCAGTTTCTTCTTCTCTTGTTTCCTTATCAACTACGTTCTCCAAATCAGTAAACTCAAGTGGTTGAAGCGTTTTAAAGTATAATTTAAGAGCTATATTATTGTAAGCTAATATACTATCAAAGGCATCTATTAAAAGTGTCTGAAATGGTCTAATAACAGTGTTATCCATTAACGTTGAAGCAGTCTTTAGTTCGTCTGCATTGTTTCCAAGTCCAGTGCTGTCTTTAATACCTAGAAGCATTGGGCTTACGATTCTGTGAGCTACCATTATTTTTTTGCCACTCTCGTCTGATAAGAATTGATACTGATTGTGAGCATCGCTTAACTGAATTGGCTCTATTGTTGCTGCACTCTCTGGATTGTCGTTAAACGCCAGGATGAATTTACCAGCGTTAGAGCTGCCAGAAAATTTAGAATAAATACGGTTTTCTAACATTTGTCGCTCTTCGGCGTTGGGTGTACCATTGTTAAAATTGATTAACATGCTAGGAGCTAAACCGTTAAGTATGTTGTTTAAATGGTAGTTGCTTATTTCCTCCTCAAGCTCTGCGTATTGAAGTCCACCTTGATAATCTGGAGAGGAATAGTATTTGTATCCAGCTCTGTATGGCTTAACGTAAACTATCTCTATTGCTTCCTTTGAATATCCAAAAGCTGGTATTCTTGTGCAATCCTCTACTTTTTTAACCTTGCTCCAATCATCTGAATAATAATACGCTTCGATATCTCCATCCTCATTGCATTTCTCTGCTCTTAAGTTCTCAACTGGAATGTGCTCTACTCTTGCAACAGTCTTTCTGTCTTTTGAGTATATCACTTGCATGGAGCACTGTCCCATAAGCTTCAAATCGTAGCACAATTTACGCACACAATCCTTATGAAATAAAGTGATCATCTTTGCGTATTGCTCTGGCTTTCTGTTTGAATCTAAAGCATCCAATCCCTTTCCATATATCATCTCGGATACTCCGTTGATAATAGCATTGTTAGTTGGACTTCCATTGTATCTATCTATAAGATACTGGAAATAATTGTTGTCGCTACCATACGCAACCCAGTCTTTGTTTGATTTCTCAACTATCTCTGGACTTGTATAAGTGCTTAAATTAACTACTCTTAAATCGTTCATAATATTATGTAATCGTTGTCATAACTATCCTCCTGGACATACTCTCCATTATTTACAGAGTAATAGTCATTGTTGGATTGATTAATTGTTTGATCTGTGCAAAATACTCTGTCTTTATATATTACAGAGCTTCCATTCTTTACTTCTAATGTATAGAAATCTCCTTCTGTTAGCGTTCCGAAGTCTGCTAAAAATACAGAGTAATTCCTATCAGTTGAAGCAGTAGGAGTTATGCTTATGTTTGTACCAGTGCTTTCACTCATTAAATTAACAGTGATGCTGCCAGTAATATATTCTCTTGGAATGATCTTAAAAGACTTACTTCCATTTGTTCCAATTAACTTCATATTAATATATAAACAAAAAAGAAATATTTTGTATTGATAAGTAATAAAAAAAGGGCTATCCCTAAAGATAACCCTTAATTTTCTAAATCCCTTTAGATTTATGCATCTGGATCAATCTGTGTTGCATCCTCTTGCAAGTTAGTTACAAAGTAAGGTGGAGCTACTTCTTGAGCTGTTGCAACTAAAGTAAACCCAGAGAGGTCACCCATTGCTGCACCGCTTACGATTGTACCACCAGTAATCTCTGCACCGTTCTTATGTCCGATTAACAGTTGATTTCCATTGTAATCTTCTACCACATAGTGAGCTCTACCAGCATTCAAAAGTTTGATTTGCTCTTGAGTTGCTACATCTAGGAAAGTAAAAGTAATATTTAAAGTTGTTTCATAAAAAGTCGTTCCATTCTCACGTGAACTGTTCACTGCTGTTTCTAAAGAACTGTTACCTTTGATATCAAACTTGAAGAAATCTCCTCCAGTTGTCAAATCAATTGTTCCAGATGTATCAGAAAGAGCTGCAATCGTTGGGTCATAATCAAGAATGTAAATAGTCTTGAGTCCGCCAACGCTGTTCTTACAAGGTAAAGAGCGACCGCTTGTTACTGCACATGCCATAATTTATAGTTTTTTATAATAAAAAAGGGTAGGCAATTTTACCCACCCTCTTTATATTGATTAGTTAATTTATTAAGCGTAATATACGATGTCTGATCCGATTCCTGTCTGAACACCAGCAGTATATCGCATGACAACTCTTACGTTTTGACTTCCGTCGATGTCGCTCATGTCAATAACCTTCACTTCGTTTCTGTCATTTAACAGTCCAGTACCGAAGAATAAGTTAGATTTTTGAGCAAGTACAGCTTTATTATCTCCAAGACCTTGAGCTACAAAGATATTGATCCCTTCAAAAGTCAATTGACCTCCGTTGTACCAAGTAGTTCCTTTATTATCAACACCATTTGCACCGATGTTAGTAGCGAATCCACCTAAAGCTCTAATGTAAGCTCTTGCGATGTTATTAGAAACGTAAAGAGTTAAATCTTCTTTTCCTAGTACAGCAGCGTTAGCAGCATCTACTATCTTTCCAAGCTCTGTAATTACGTTAGCAGAATCTACTGTTGTTCCAGTTACATCTACAACAGTTGTATCTGCAGCTAATAAAGTAGAGAAACCATCAAAAGTTCCTTCACCAGCAGCACCACTCCAGATTGAGTTTTCAGTAGCTTGAGCAACTTCAGCAGCAACTCTTGAGATTACATAGTCAGAAAACAATGGAGGTAAGCTATCAAAGGCAGAAAAACCCATTTGTGCAGCTTCCCAGTCTGAATGTAATTCTTTCTTACATATTTGTAAGTTTACTTGCAGTTCAGTTGGTGTTAATACTTTCTCTGTTAATGTTAGAGTTGAAGTAGTTGAATCAAAATCACAATCAGCAGAACGTACAATATCAGCGAAAGCTCCCACTTTCATTGCTGCTTTAAACTTTACGTTTGGCAAGATTGATACAGCTCCAGCATCTAATGTTGAAGCAGATAAAAGGGCAGCACCTAGATACTTCCCAGCAAATTCTCCAGCATATGAAGAACCAGTAATTGTTGGATTTGGCATTTTATTTTAGTTTTAGTTGTTTATAATTTTACTCATTACTCTGTCAAGTGTGCTCATTTTTCTTTTTGATGCAAACTTGAAATTTGTTTTGTTTTCTTTAGCCTCTGGATTTGCTTTGATTGGCTCGGCTGCTGGCATTCCAAGTTCAGCTTCTTGATTCTCAATGGATTCACTTAACTCAACTTTTTCATGTTTTGCAAGCTCCTCTGTCATGAGATTCCCAAGCTCATCAGCGCTCATCTCTTCTTTTGGCTCTAGCATCGCTTTGATTTCTTCAATCATTTCTTTTACTTCTGCTAGTTCTTCTTTTGTAGCGTATCCCATTTCTTCCTTTTCTTCTTCCAGGACTACATCTTCTTCTGCTTCAACTTCTTCTTCTGGAGCTTCTTCTCCAGCTTCTTTAATTTCAGCAATAAGACCTTCTTCTGCTACTACAAGTATTTTACCATCTTCAAGTTCATACTCGCCGATTGGCACTGCCACCTTCTCATCTTCGGTAACAATAAATACTTCTTTGCCAGCTTCAAAAGCTTCTGCTTCCAAAACAGCACCGTTTTCTAAAGTCTGTTGTTCCAACTTGACCTCTTCGGACA
>Ga0213869_10000525_pt1 | contig 31178 bp, 32 predicted proteins | sample PICome_10_FD_160083 | JGI IMG/M metagenome (GOLD analysis project Ga0213869, IMG submission 160083) | Coastal seawater microbial communities near Pivers Island, North Carolina, United States - PICO132 | ecosystem: Environmental > Aquatic > Marine > Coastal | place: USA: North Carolina...
GAAGTTAATTCCTTGTCTCCTAAAAGATTTAGTTAAAGCTGGATAATACTTCAGCAACAATTGAGTTGATGCCAACTTGATCATATTGATCGCTAGGTCTTTTGAATCTAGTGAACGCATACCAAATTACTTCATCTGTTTTTGCATCATGAAATCTTATAGATATCTCATCTTTATCTGATCTAACAAATCGCTGATCTCTGGATTCAAAATACCTGTATCCATAATATCCATGATTACCAAGATCCGTTGAGCGTTCTATTTCTCTTTGGGTACCTAAATAAAATCTAACGATTAAATCTGACTCATCAGACTGAGAAAGGCCTTTTGCACTTAAACTGGAATCAATTGATCTTGAAACCCTTTGAATAAGTATTGGATTGATACTTATAAGCTCTTCTTTATCTTCTAACGAAGGAGCGATAATTGAATAAGTCTTATAAGATGAAAGATCATATTCATTATCAGAATCAGATTGGACTAGTAATGAACTTGCGCAAGAAGTTAAACCAAGAAGTAATATTAGAGAAAGAATCTTGAATTTTATTTTCATATGTTAGATTTTAGAAAAAAATGAATCGTTTTCCTAATTTTTTCTTACAACCCTGATATTGTATTTTATATCGGTCCGACTGTCGTTGTACTTTATCAGCTACAGATAGCAACCATGGTTTAGTTCTATAGCTTCCTCTTTTATATCCTCCCCTACCTTCATGATAGGCGAGGTATAGAGCTCGGGCATTTTTGAGAGATATGCCAAGTTGCTTGTGTGTCTTATAGTTATACCAGCCAACAAAGTCGACTGAATCTTCAAAATCATTTCTACTCACAAACCAACCACCCCTATCATCAAGGTACATTTGCCATGTCCCATCTATAGCTTGGGCATAACCTCTGGCACTTGTAACCCTTTTCCAAGGAATAAATCCTAATAATTTCGTTCTTTCAGGTCTGGCATCAGCTCTAAAACTCGATTCTTGTTTAATGATAGCCATAGAAACGTAAACTGGGATTTTCCAACGCTTTTCGGTCTTCTTTGCAGCCTTATACCAACTATATCTCTCTTTAAAAATCTTACAAACATCTGTTGTGGTACTAGGAGGACTATTAGAGGCACACCCAACCATGAAGATTAGAGCAAAAGAACAAAATAAGACCTTATTCATTTAAGAATTTAGAAGACTTAAAACATCTTCTTCCTCCAATATCTGAATACCTAGATCATTTGCCTTACTTAACTTTGAACCTGGTTTATCTCCAGCAACTAGGAAATCTGTCTTAGCGGATACAGAACTCGTCACTCTGGCTCCAAGCCTAATTAATTCTTCTTTTAATTGGCTTCTAGCAATATTATTGAAAGAGCCAGTAATCACAACAGATTTTGAACTAAGGGCATTATCATTCTTTACTTCAACTGCTTTGGGCTTTACACCTAAATTTATTAAATCCTCTAAAAGATTAATATTTTCTTTATTTAGCAGGAATTCTTTAATAAATTTCGACGCAACAGGGCCAATATCATTAATATCAAGCAAGTCCTCTTCAGTAGCCATCATCAAATTTGATATATCTTTAAAATTTAATGCAAGATTCAACGCTGTTGCCTCACCTACTTCTCTTATTCCTAAAGAATATATAAACCTAGGAAAGGTGGTATCTCTACTATCTCGAATAGCATTGATCAAATTTGTTGCAGACTTTTCTGCAAAACCTTCCAAATTAAGAAGATCCTCTTTTTTTAATCTAAATAAATCTGCTGAATTGGAAACTAATCCTTTTTGGACTAACAAGGCTATGATCCTTTCTCCCAGGCCATCAATATTGAATGCATTTCTAGATACAAAATGTATGAGGGATTCTATTTTTTGAGCTGGACAGTCCAAACCCGCTAAACATCTGAGAATAGCTTCTCCCTCTTGCTTTTTAAGAGAACCATCACAAGAAGGACATTTGATAGGTAATTCAATTTTCTTAGAATTTTTATCTCTTTTGCTATTATCTACTGAGATTATTTGAGGTATAACATCGCCAGCTCTTTTAATACTCACAGTATCCTTCTCTCTTACATCTAGACGTTTTATTTCATCAAAGTTATGAATACTGGCATGAGTCACTACAACTCCTCCAATGTTAACCGGCTCAAATTCTGCTACTGGCGTAATGCTTCCCACCCTACCCACCTGAAAAGAAATATTTTTAACAACTGTAGTGCCTACTTCTGCTGGAAATTTTCTAGCAATGGCCCATCTAGGAGCTCTTGAGACCTGACCAAGAGTGCGTTGTTTGCTTAAGTCATTCACCTTGAATACCACTCCATCGATTTCATAAGGAAGGGTATTTCTTTTATTTGAAATATTTTGAAAAAAATCTTTGCACTCTTCAATACTGGAAGCAACAGAAGTTATTGGATTTACTGGTAGTCCCCATGAATTATAAAGTTTTAATAAATCAGATTGAGTGTGAGGGAGTTGAAAATCACCTATTTCAATATACCCAATGCCATGAGCAAAGAAATTTAATGGTCTTGAGGCAGCAACTGAAGGATCAAGCTGTCTAAGACTTCCTGCCGCTGCATTTCTAGGATTCGCAAAAGTTTTTTCACCAGCCTGTTCAGCTAGCTTATTAGCGCTAAGAAAATCTTCTTTAGCGATGAAAGCTTCACCTCTAATTTCTATGAATTCAGGAAAACCTTTCTCTGTGTCTAAGAATGAGAGAGGTATCGAATTAAGAGTTTTAATATTGTGAGTGATATCTTCTCCGACCTTACCATCTCCTCTAGTTGTGGCTATTTCTAGATTACCTTTTCTGTATGATAAATTGACAGCGATACCATCAAGTTTAGGCTCGCAGGAATAACTGACGTGTTCTTCTCCTAGCAATCTATCAAGGATACGCTTATTAAAATCAAGCATGTCATCATTATTAAATGCATTATCTAAAGAAAGCATTGGTGCTAAATGTTCTACTTTCTGAAACCCTTCTAATGGTTTTGCACCTACCCTTTGCGAAGGAGAGTAAGAATATCTTAATTCTTCATATTTAGACTCAAGATCTAATAATTCATTGAATAAAGCATCATATTCTTGATCAAGAATTTCAGGAGCATCGAGGGAATGATAATTATGCGAATGAAGATTGATCAGCCTATGAAGCTCTAAAACTCTTTCTTTGGTCTCCGGGGAATATTGCATCAATGACTGAACTAACTTGCAGAGGCAAGGAATTGCCTTTGATGTTCATGAAATTCATGTTTCATATGTTCAATCATTTGTTTCGTCATAAAATTTCTATCCTCATCGAGGATATTACATTGAAACGTTTCTTGAAGACTTTGAGACACTTCAACGAATAGTTCAAAAGCCTCAATTGGATTAGCTAAATTCTTAGGGTCCAATACAAGGGCAATATCATTAGAAGAAATACCCTCAGAAAATATACCCGGATTTTTTCCATTTAAGATACTAAAGGCTGGAGATGAGTCAGAGTCAAGAATTGTAAAAAAACCTTTATCCTCAAGAACAAAATTATAAAAAACTAAGGCCTGAGATAGAGAAGTCTCTGTAAATTCAGAATGTTGATCGTCATTAAGATGAATAATACTCAAATTAATTAAAGGTGTTATATCGGGTTCAATTGCTTCATTTTCGGCTTCAGGTATAAGTTCTTCAGTATCATTTTTTTCTTCGAAGCCCTGAAGCCATTCTTCTTCAAAATCTATTTCAGAACTAGAATCTGCTGAAGTGTTAATTAGATCAACCTTTAATTTACTTTGCCTGATCCTTAAGGCTCTTCTGATACCATCAATAAATACTAATGCCAATAAACAACCAATAAGAAGAGTGAGAATTTCTGCTAAATTAAACATATCAACTTGCTGCCATTTCTACTGCTTGATCAACATCAACTGCAACCATTCTTGATACTCCAGGCTCTTGCATTGTTACACCCATTAAATGCTTACTTTTTTCCATTGAGATTTTATTATGAGTGATATAAACAAACTGCACTCTTTGAGACATTTCATTAACCAAGTCAATGAAACGCATTGTGTTTAGATCATCCAAAGGAGCATCGACTTCGTCTAATAAGCAAAAAGGAGCAGGATTTAACTCAAAAAAAGCAAAAACTGTAGCTATTGCGGTAAGTGCTTTTTCTCCACCTGATAGCTGAGACACACTTGCGTTCTTCTTTCCAGGCGGTCTTGCGGAGATACCTATTCCACAAGTTAATAAATCTTCTCCTAGCATTATCAATTCAGCATGTCCGCCTCCAAAAAGTTTCGGAAAAGATTGAGACAAACTTATATTTAACTTATCAAAGGTATCTTTAAAAGTTGTTCTAGTTTCTTTATCAATTTTAGATATTGCCCTCTCTAATGTCTCAAGAGCTTCTATTAATTCATTATGTTGCTCATCTAGTAATGCTTTTCTCTTTGACTCCTGATCATATTCCTCCATAGCAGCAAGATTTATTGCTCCTAGTCTAGAAATTTTCAGCTCTATAGATTCGAGTTCAGATGCGTAATCCTGAACAGATTTAATATCTTGCAGATCAGCCTTTATCTTGGTGAGATCACCTCCGAGTTCCTCTACTTGCTTTTCAATGTTAGTCTGCTCAATTTTTGATGCCTGTCTCTCAAGTCTGAGATTTTCCAAGAGCTCTCTAAGAACAATAGCAGCTTGTTCCTTCTCTATTTTTTCTCTCTCTATTTTATGAATGGAGGCATTACATTCCTCAATAGCCTTTCTAGATTGAAGAAGTTTATCCTCTACCTTGAGCCTATCGGACAAAAGGGAATCCAATTTTTTCTGAATTTCACTAATGGGATCTTTCAGTTCAGTAGATTCTTTTTCAAGGTCAAAATTTTCTTTTTGCAAATCATCTAATTTTGTATTGATATAAGAATCTTCTGAGTTTAAAGAGGCAAGTTTAGCCTGCAGTTCTGCATATTTATCTGTCTTATCAATAAGATTTATTCTTTGCTGCTTGGCACCTTCTGAAGCATTAACTAAGAAGTCTTGGGTTATTTTAGTCAGTCTATCAGGCTCTTTGGAAAGACTTTCAAGATCAGCTTGTAGAGATTGAATATTGGCTAATGAATCTTCTAATGATTCCTGTTTGGTTAGTTTCACTTTTATAGCCTCAATTGAATCAATGAGATTTGAAATAACATTCTTCGTTTGTGTAATAAAAACCAGCCAGGAGCCTTCAATTTTTTCTGATGCGGCTTTATTTTCATTTACATCAGTACCTTCTTTGAGAGACTGTAATTCACTTTCTATATTCTCCAGCTCAGCTTTGGCAGTGACTTTATTATTTACAATGGTTTCTATCTCTTTTGCCCTAGAGTCAGCCTGCATCTTATTCGTAGATATTTTTTCATCAATTTCACTTAATCTATCTTTCTTTAAGCTGATCTCTTGTTCCGTTCGAGAAATATCTGCACCGAAACTATAAAATTCTTGTTGAACTTGGTCTAAAGCAGTCTGGAGCTCAATCTGATTAGCTCTTAGCTTTATAATCTCACTATCAGAAGTATTCTTTTCTGAATTTATCACTTCAACTTTTAGCTCTTGGTCTTTTACTTCTTTCTCCTTAGCTTTTAGAACTTCTGATACGTCCCTCCATTGCGAACCGAATAACATCAATTGTGCTGTTGTCTCTTCTTTTCGAAATTCGTGATATTTCTCAGCTGCTTTTGCTTGTCTTTGCAGCTTAAATAACAGTCTTGCAATCTCTTCTCTGAGATCTTCTAACCTAGATAAGTTTTCTTTAGTTCTTTTGATTCTAGATTCTGTCTCTTTTTTTCTCTCGAGATATCTAGATATTCCAGCTACCTCTTCAATGTATCCTCTCATCTCTTCTGGCTTTGCGCTTACGAGTTGAGAGATCATTCCCTGCTCAATAATTGCATACGATCTTGGTCCGAGACCCGTACCAAGAAACACGTCAGTGATATCTTTTTTTCTGCAGCTTGTACCATTGAGATAATAGTTGGACTGACCGTCTAACTCTAAACTTCTTCTGACAGATATTTCACTATAACTAGAAAACTCTCCTCCAATTCTTCCTTCTTTGTTATCGAAAAAAAGTTCCACAGAAGCTTTAGAGACGGGTTTTCGTGAAGAAGAACCATTAAAGACAACGTCTGTCATAGAATCGCTTCTTAGATTTTTAGCCGAACTTTCACCCAGCACCCATCTAACAGCATCAATCACATTAGATTTTCCGCAGCCATTCGGACCGACAATGCAGGACATACTTGAGGGAAAAGTTACGGATGTGGGATCAACAAAAGATTTAAAACCGGAAAGTTTTATGGAGTTGAGTCTCATTTTTTCAGTTCCTTTAGGGGGCAAGAATCCAATGCTTGCCAGGAAAGCATTACAGAGACAAAATCAACTTTCATTAGCTGTAAAAGTCTAGTCTATATAGACTTTAGAAACTACTGATTTTTTCTTTTTTTTACGACTTCGATCAGGGCAACTAATTCGTCCTTTTCTTTCTTCGAACTCAGTAAAGGTAGAGCTTTTTGCCAATAGTCTATTGTTAGACTAGGATTGCCCTTCTCTAATTCAGACAAGCCTTTTAAAGTGAGAGTTAAAGGATTTAAGGAATTCTTTTCAAGAGAAGAATTGATAATCTCATCAATATCATTATTGAATTTTCTTCCACCGCTCAAAAATAGAGTCTGTGCATATTCTGCCATAACATCTCCATCTAGCTCATCCTTATAGGTGTTGTAGATATCTTGATAAACTTTTCCCGCCAACTCAAATTCATTTATATTTTTTAGTTGTCTTGCCAGTATGTAAAGTTCCCCAGCTTCAGTATTGTCTTTCTCAATAATCATGCCCACTAAAACTTCTACATCCTGTCTAAATATTTCTCTGTCTTCCATGTCCCCCCTCAAGAAAGATTCCAAAGATGTTCTCTGGAGTGAAGATTCAAAAGATCCTTCAGAAATATTCTGGTAGAGAACGACTGTCAGTAAGGAAATAGAAAAAGTTGTAATGATATTTTTATTAAATTTGAAAAAATCAGATCTTTTAGTCATTGTTAGGTATAAGAGCGAGAAAACTATGAAAAAGAAAATAAAATAGTTCATAGATGATGCTTAGCTAAGCTTGCTTCCGTCTGTAAAGAATAATCGATCCTAGGGACAGGATTATTAAAAGAAAAGGACCAAACCATAAAATATAAGTGGCCGGTTCGATCGGTGGATTATAGATAATAAAATTGCCATATCTCTCAACAAGATAAGCTTTTATTTCTTCAGCGGATTGTTCTTTAATCACTAATTCATAAACTTCGCGCTTAAGATCATTAGAGATTGGAGAATTAGATCCTGAAAGATTAGAGCTTTGGCATTTTGGACATCTAAGCTCAACCAGAAGTGAGTAGAAAAGCTCTTCTTGAACGATGTTATCGAAAGAATAAGCTTCTTTATCAAAAGTAAATTTTTGCTCGGCTTCGCTCAAAATACCCAATGAAATGGAACAAATAAAAATGATTATTAGAATCTTATTCATCAAGGTACTTTGCAAATTTTTCTTTCCAGACTTTGTCGTCAATTACTCCGACATGCCTAACCCGAATTAAGCCTGCCTTATCAATAAAAAAGGTCTCGGGGGCGCCGTAAACTCCTAAATCTATAGCCAGCCTACCTTCAAAATCAAATATTGAGAACTCAAAAGGATTACCATCCGCCTGCAAAAGAGCAATCGCTTTATTTCGATTATCTTTGTAATTTAGACCGTAAATGGGAAGTATTGACTCTTCTTTGAGTTGCATTAAAAAAGGATGTTCTACCTTGCAAGCGATACACCATGTAGCCCATACATTAATTAATGCAGGCAATTCTGAGATATCACTTTTAGTAAGTACCTTAGTTTTATCAGTCAAAGAAGTTAAAGAAAATTCAGGAAAAGATTCGTCTATGAGAGCGGTTTCAAGCTGATCATCTTCATTAGATAAAAAAGAGAATAGTACAATTATTAAAGTTACGAAAATAACTAAGGGCAATATATCTAAAAGTTTTTTCATGCCCTTCTTATTTGTTTTATACCAGCCAACATGCTTCCAATAGCTATTAAAAGAGCTCCTAGCCAAATCCATCTTATGAAAGGCTTAATTTGGACCTTAAAAGACCAAATATCAGCTTCTAGATTATCACCCATTGAAATATATAGATCTTGAAACGGCTCCATAATGATTCCAGCTTCAGTTGTTAGTTGACCAGATGGTACATATGTTCTTTTTTCTGTAATGACGTTTGTATCATTCTGGGTATCTTTAAAAGAGATATTGGCAGACTTTGAAAAGTAGTTAGGACCTAAGGTATCTTCTACAGATTCGAAGCTAACTATTTGATCACCAAACTCGAAACTATCTCCTGGAGCTAAAATAAGTTCTTTTTCTAATGAATAACTTGATACCACTCCCACTCCCAAAACAAGAATAGCCATCCCGACATGAGCAAAAGTTACAGCTAGTCTCTTTTTTAAGAAGCTCCAGTAATTAATATTTCTTTTTTTGCTGACTTGTAAGGTGCCAGCAGCTATCCAGCATGCCAAAAATATAGTGATGAAAGATGTTAGATAAAGATTATCAAATAATATGTACAAGATTAGTAAAATCAGACCAAAGACAGAGATAGACTCCAAGAAAACCCTTTGTATAAAACTAAAAGAAGAGGAAGACCCCCAAGACAGGTATAGAGCTATGCCTTGAAGCAAGCCAAGAGCTAGAGCAAAAGGAAATAAAATTATTTCAAAATAAGGTGCTCCTACAGATATTTGTTTTCCATCGGTGATGGCTTCATATATGAGAGGAAAGATAGTTCCAAATAGAATGGAGATGGCAAGAATAACAAGTAGAAGATTATTTAATAAGAATCCAAATTCTTTTGAATTTAATTCATAGGTCCCGGAATTATCTTGGTTTAAATCTTTTATCGAATAAATGATTAAACTTCCTACTATAAAGAAAGCCAAGATGCCTAAAATAAACAGGCCTCTTTCAGGATCGAGAGCAAACGCGTGTACGGAAGTTAATATTCCTGATCGAACTAAAAAGGTACCGAGTAAACTTGTTGAGAAAGCTAAAATCGAAAGCAAAATAGACCACTTTCCGAATACACCTTTACTTTGACTGGTTATCAAGGAATGAAATAAAGCCACTGATAGTAGCCAAGGCACAAAGGCTGCATTTTCTACAGGGTCCCAGAACCACCATCCGCCCCATCCCAATTCATAGTAAGCCCACCAACTACCAAGCGCTATACCGAGAGTTAAAAAACTGCAGGATAAAAGTGTCCAAGGGCGAGAATATGAAGCCCATTCCTTTGTATCTGTATTAAACAACATTGCAGCTACAGCAATAGCGAAAGGGATTAAAAGACCTGAATATCCAAAGTAAAGCAAGGGAGGATGAATTGTAAAAGCAATATCCTGTAGAGAGGGATTTAAATCGGCTCCATTTAACGGAGGAATAGGCAATATTCTCTCAAATGGATTAGAGGTTAGAAGGGTAAACAAGGTGAAGGCGAACATTACCTGGCAAGAAATAGAAAATACCGTATTTAGAAAGTCTGTGTTTTTGCATTTTGTTAAGAAAATAAAACTAATTAACCATGCATTCATTGCCAGGATCCATAAGATCAGTGAACCCTCATGAGCACCCCAAGTTGCAGCAAATTTGAAATAAAAAGGTAGATTTATATTTGAATTTTGAGCTACATATGCGACAGAAAAATCGTCAACAAGAAAAGAGTAAATAAGAATTAGGAAAGAAAACGTTATGAGGGAAAACAAAAGAGATGTAACTCTTTTTATAGGCATCTCTAAGGCTGCTTTATTAAAAAATATAGCCGCCAAAGGCAATATTCCGCCTACAAGACATAACACCAAGTATGCGATCAATGTAATATGGCCGAGTTCAGGTATCATGAATCTTCTTGCATAAGCTTAGCCACTTCAGGGGGCATATAGTTTTCATCATGCTTAGCAAGAACTTCTATGGCTTTAAAACTTCCATCAGTATTGAGGTTCCCTCTGACTACCACTCCTGCATTTTCTGCAAATAGATCAGGCAAAATTCCTTCATAATTTATCTCTAAATCATTTTGATAGTCCGTGACAGTAAAAACAACATTTAAAGAATTGGTGTCTTTAATTATGGAGCCCGTTTTAACCATACCTCCTGCTCTGATTAAAGTATCTTCATTTAATTCTGCAACTTTAATTTCAGTGGGTGAATAAAATAAATTCATATTCTCTGATAGAGCTGAGATAACTAGCCAAGTAGCCAGTAAAGAACCAATTAAAATAGCCACTAAAGCATATAGTCTTTGTTTTCGAATAGGATTCATATTTTAGTAAGTGACTTTAATATCTTCTGTCTTTTTCTATGAGCAGAAAAGATATTAAAAAAGAGAATTAGAATTAATAACAATAAACAAGACCAAACAAATGGTCCATTCCCATCCATTAAAAATAAAATGTTCAATTTTTCCATCACCTAACCCACGCCTCCCAATAATTGTTTTACCCAATTCTTAGTTCTTTCACGCTCAAGAATTTCATTCCTTAAATTAAGAGTTAATAAAAGTGCAAAAAATAGATAAAAACCTATAAGACATAGAAGAAGGGGTTGATACATATCAGGAGACATACTCGGCGACGATGTTATCGTAAATGTTGAAGGTTGGTGAAGAGTTTGCCACCAATCAACTGATTTTTTAATAACAGGGATTATGGCCAAACCGACAATAGATAGAATTGAAACTGCTCTATCTGCCTTAGTTTTATCATCTATTGTTGAATGAAGACCTATTAAAGCTGCGTAGATAAAAAATAATATAAGAGTAGATGTCAAACGTGCATCCCAAACCCACCAGGTTCCCCAAGTTGGTTTTCCCCATATAGAACCTGTTACAAGAGCTAAGAGCGTAAAACTAACCCCAATAGGAGCTGCAGATTTAAGCATCATTCCAGATATCTTTGCTCTCCAGATCACATTAATGAATCCACAAAAAGCCATAAACATAAAAATAGATTGGCCTAAGATTGCTGACGGAACATGAATGTAGAGTATTCTGTAGACATCACCTTGTTTATAGTCTGTAGGGGCAAATAACAATCCCCAAAATAATCCTATTCCTAAGATGAGCATTGCTGAAATAAACAACCAAGGAAGAATCTTTGTAGACCATTTATAAAATAAAGGTGGGGACCCCATCTCTATAAGCCATTTTTTTATCATCAACCAAAGTTTACTCATAATTTAAAAGCAAAGCCTCGACAGTTAATAAACATAATCCGGGTATACCCAATGCCAACATGGCACCCATAATCATTAAGAACCCGCTGAAATCTTGATTGTTTAGAGAGGATGTTATTACGGAAGTTCCCATTAGCAAGGTTGGCACCGAGAAAGGTAAAACAATAATTGCACTCAATATTGCAGATTTACCTAAAGCTAGCGCCGCTCCTAAAGCCCCCAATAAACTCATAAATGAGGTGCCAAGTAGTAAGCTCAATAACATTGGAATAAAACTATCCAAAGGAAGATATAAGATTATGGCAGCGATAGATGAAGCTACCAAAATAGGCAACCCAGTGATAAGCCAATGAATCATCACCTTCGCAAAAACCAATATGAAGGAGGGTTCAAGTGAAATAAAAAAATCATCTAATGTTCCATCTCTAAAATCTTCACTAAATATCGTTTCAACTGCAAGCAAAGATGCAAGCAGAGCAGCTATCCAAATAACACCAGGAGCCAAGGAGCTTAATAAGCTTTCCTGTGGTCCGAGAGCTAAAGGGAAAAAAGTAACGACTATAAGAAAGAATATTAAAGGCGTTATATAAGTTGAAGAACGTCTAAACGCTATCATTAAGTCTCGTTTTAAGATTATTGATAATGAATCAAATATAGAACTATGCATATTAAATCTCTACGCGAGTAGCCTCTATGCCCGAAGGTCTATGACCAGTTATAACAAACGAACACCCTTTAGCATTTAATTCTTTAATTAATTTTTCTATCAAAAGAGTAGCCGTATCATCTAGAGCAGAGAAAGGTTCATCAATAAAATAAATCTTGAACTCTTTTAGAAGCCACTTGGCCATGGCTATTCTCTTTCTTTGTCCAACAGATATATTTGAAGCAAATTCGTTAACATTACTTAACCCAACTCTCTCTAGGTGCTTATAAATGTCTTCTTGGCTCATACCCTTTGCATGTTTAGTTATATTTAGATTTTCAAAAACAGTTAGTAGATTTTTTATCCCGAGCTGATGTCCTTGATACAAACATTCAAATGTTCTGTAGTTATGATATTTACCAGCATCATCAAGCCATACAATTTCACCCTTATCTTGTGTAATGAGACCTAAAAGGGTTCTCAATAAAGTTGTTTTACCAGATCCGTTTGAGCCAATAATCTCTATATTTTGGCCAGGTAGAACGTCAAAACTTACTTCGTCAAAAATTGCCTTGTCCGAACGAACACACGATAAATTCTCTACTTTTAAATTTGGTAGCATTGATATAGCTTATTTTACCAAAAAAAACCGTCATAACTGAATTAGATGGATATTAACTCCAAATAAATCAGTTCTGATAAAATAAAGAGACTTAAAGGAAAAAATGTGGAAAAAATTAATTTTGCTGAACGCTCATCTATTGAATTTGTTGAAGAAGGAAATATTCTTGCACCAAAATTTAATGACGATGGAGTGATACCTGTTGTTGTTACAGAAACTGATTCAGGATTGGTCTTGATGGTAGGTTATATGAACAAAGACTCTTTGGATAAAACTATTACAACTCGAGAAGCTCATTATTGGAGCCGCAGCAGAGAAGTCTTATGGAAAAAAGGTGAGTCTAGCGGAATGACCCATCGAGTAGATGAAATACTTATTGATGATGATCAGGACTCAGTTTGGTTAAAAGTCACTATTGAAGGTCTGGGTGCAAGCTGTCATGTCGGTTATAAATCTTGTTTTTATAGAGCAATTGATTCAATTGATGAAGGCGAAGTTAAATTAAATTTTACAGAAAATGAAAAGGTTTTTGATCCTGAAGTCGTCTATCCAGGAGCTGAAAATCCTACTAAGCTATAAAAAGCCAGACTAAATGAAGTCTGGCTCTCAATAATTCCTACCTGGGGATGCTAGGAACATTTACTTAACGGGAGGTTAAGATTCTAGAAAACTAGCTAGCTTTATTGATTGCTTGATCTATATCAGCAAGAATATCTTCTATATTTTCAATACCTATAGATAGCCTTACATATCCCGGAGTTACTCCTGCGGAGAGCTGCTCTTCGGATGATAATTGACTATGTGTGGTAGATGCAGGATGAATGGCTAAAGATCTAGAGTCACCAATATTCGCAACATGATATAAGAGCTCTAATGAATCAATAAATTTTTTGCCGGAGTCTACTCCACCAGGTAATTCAAAACCAATTAATGCTCCGAACCCACCAGAGAGGTACTTATTTGCTCTTTCTCGCTCAATGCCGCTTGAGATTCCTGGATAAGTTACTGAAGAAACTTTTTTATGATTTTCTAAATATTCAGCAACCTTCAAAGCATTAGTTCCATGTTCTCTCATTCTTAGAGGTAAAGTTTCTAGACCTTGAATAAATGTCCAGGCATTGAACGGGCTCATTGCTCCACCTAAATCTCGTAAGAGTGTTGTTCTTGCTTTCATGATATAAGCTATAGGACCCATCGGCTTGATAGCTTCCGTCCAAACCACTCCGTTGTAACATGGATCAGGTGTATTAAGGCCAGGTTGCCTAGAAGGCCCTGCTTCTTCCCAATCAAAATTCCCTCCATCAATAATTAATCCACCGATAGAAGTTCCATGACCACCAATATATTTAGTTGTGGAATAAGTTATAACTGCAGCACCATGATCAAAAGGTCTGCAGAAAATTGGAGCAGCCGTATTATCAACAATCAAAGGTATGCCAAGCGGTCTTCCAATATCAGATACTTCTTGAATTGGAAAAACTTGTAATCTTGGATTTGGTAATGTCTCTCCAAAGTAAGCTCTCGTTCTATCATCAGTAGCTCGCTTAAAGTTTTCAGGGTCAGTAGGATCAACAAATCTCACTTCGATACCCATCTCAGAAAGATTATTTTTAAATTGATTATAAGTACCGCCATATAGATGGGAAGAAGAAACTATATTGTCCCCCGCTCTAGCCAAGTTCTGAATGGAATAGGCTGATGCAGTTTGCCCAGAGGCAACGCCTAAACCTGCAGCACCACCGTCTATTGCTGCCATCCTCTCTTCCAAAACGGCAGTTGTAGGATTCATGATCCTTGTATAAATATTTCCTAGTTCAGATAACGAGAACAGACTCGCTGCCTTTTCAGTACTCTCAAATAAATAACTAGTTGTTTGGTGAATGGGAACCGCTACCGATCCTGTGGTTTCATCAGCTCTCCATCCAGAATGAAGAGCGATTGTCTCTATATTTTTACCTTTGTAACTCATAACTTTCTCCTAAAAAAAAACCTGCCAGCTTTCGCTAAACAGGTCAACATCAGAAGAATCCTATTTAGCAGTATTTATAAAGCACCCGCAATCTGGTTCAAATCGGTGCTTTTTAAATAATAGCCAAAGAAAATTTAAAATCAAGGTTAAATTGTTAAAATAATAAAAAAGCCCCGTTAGCTCAGTCGGATAGAGCGCTGGATTCCTAATCCAGAGGCCATAGGTTCAAATCCTGTACGGGGCACCAGAGATTATGAATTGGAAAAAAGAAACAACAGAACTCAAGAAAAGAAGAAAGCTTGCAAAATTACAGGGCGGTAAAGAAGCCATTAAATTACAACATGCCAAGGGCAGACTTACCCTCAGAGAAAGAATAAATCTTCTTGTAGATGAAAACTCTTTTGAAGAACAGGGTGAGATCGCTGGAGGATCAGAAATTAATGAAGAAGGAAAACTAGAATCATTAACTCCAGCAAATTTTATTCTTGGTTTTGGAAAAATTAACAATAAAAGAGTAGTTATAGGAGGAGAAGATTTTACTGTAAAAGGAGGTTCTCCTAACCCCGCAGGACTTCGAAAAAGTGTTTACACGGAAGAACTTGCTCTGAAATACAAGATGCCACTTATAAGATTACATGAAGGTGGAGGTGGTTCTGTGGCGGGACCTGGGAAAAAATCTGGGGGATATGGGGGAGATCCTGTGTTTTCAAGATCGAGATTTAAATCTATTGCAGATACTTTGAGAGAAATTCCAGTAGCCTCAGCGGCGCTTGGTCCTGTGGCAGGGATGCCTGCAGCAAGATTTGTTGCCTCGCACTTTAGAGTCATGACAAAAGAGACAGCTCAAATCCTAGTTGCTGGTCCGGCTGTTGTAGAAAGGGCTTTTGGTAAACAAATGACCAAAGAAGAATTGGGCGGTTCAGAAGTACATAAACTGAATGGTGTTACGGATAATGTTGCAACATCAGAAGAAGATGCTTTTTTACAAATAAAAACTTTTCTTTCTTTTTTTCCTCAGAACAAATATGAATTACCCGAAAGGATTGAAACTCCCGATCCTTTTGACAGACAAGAAGAATCTTTAATTTCAATAATTCCTAAAGATAGAAAGAAATCTTATGAAATGAGAGATGTCGTTAATTTAATCTTTGATCAAGATTCCTTCTTTGAAATGACTAAATTCTTTGGGCGAGGAATTATTACCGGTTTTGCTAGGATCAATGGCTACTCAGTGGCAATCTTTGCCAATGACTCTAACTTTTATGCAGGCTCAATGTCTGCTGAGGGTGCTCAAAAAACTAGTCGCTTTATTAGATTATGTGACACTTTTAATATACCTATAGTCAGTTTGGTTGATGAACCAGGGTTTTTGATTGGCCCTGATGCTGAAAAAGCTGGAACAATACTGCATGGCACAGAGGCAGTTCTCGCCACTACAGAATCTACCGTTCCTTGGACAACGGTTATGATTAGAAAATCTTTTGGGGTTGCTGCTGCTGCTCACTATGGACCTGATGGATATGTCTTAGCTTGGCCTTCAGCTGAGTCTGGACCATTACCTCTAGAAGGCGGTGTTGCAGTAGCATTTAAGAAGGAAATTGCTCAAGCGGCTAATCCAGAAGCAAAAAGAAAAGAACTCGAGGAAAAAATGGCCAAAAACCAAAATCCTTTTCCACGCGCTGAAGCCTTTTCAGTTCATGAGATTATTGATCCTAGAGAAACGCGAAGGTATATTTCTTTGTGGGCAGATCGAATACAAGGCCAATTACAAGCCAGTCTAATAAAAGATAAACTTATCTAAATTTAGCTTAACTTTGCTAGATCCTAAGATATACTTACTAGTCAAATATACGGAGAGTAAAGATGAAAACTTATGAACAATTTTATATAGATGGACAATGGGTTAATCCTGCAGAAGGAAGCACCATGTTAGATGTGTTGAACCCAGCGACTGAAGAAGTCATTGGAAAGATAGCCATGGGATCTGCAGCTGATGTAGATATTGCTGTCAAAGCAGCTTCAAAGGCATTTAATACCTTTAGTCAAACTACTGTAGAAGAAAGATTAGCTTTATTAGGAAAAATTGTAGAAGTCTATCAAACTAGATATGACGAAATTGCAGAAACCATTTCGATGGAAATGGGAGCCCCTTTATCACTGTCTAAAGCTGCACAAGCTGCGACTGGTTTAGGTCATTTTGCGCAAGCAATAGAAATACTTCAAGGCTTTGAGTGGGAAGAAACAAGAGGAAAAACCGTTTTGAGAAGAGAGCCTATTGGGGTTGTGGGAATGATTACTCCATGGAACTGGCCTATAAATCAAATTTCTTGCAAGGTTGCTCCTGCATTAGCAGCAGGATGCACAATGATCCTCAAGCCAACGGAGATGGCTCCTCTAAATGCAATTATATTTGCTGAAGTTCTTCATGAAGCTGGAGTACCTGCAGGTGTATTTAATCTAGTTAATGGAGATGGACCGTCAGTAGGTGAAGCTATGTCTTGCCACCCTGGAATCGATATGATGTCCTTTACAGGTTCAACAAGAGCAGGGATTGCTGTTGCTAAAGGCGCGGCTGATACAGTAAAGCGTGTTGCACAAGAACTAGGTGGAAAATCTGCAAATATCATTCTTGATGATGCTGATTTTGAGTCAGCTATTACTGGGGGTGCTAGACACTGTTTCAATAATAGTGGGCAGTCTTGTAATGCACCTACCAGAATGTTGGTTCCTGAGTCTAGGCATGATGAAGCGAAAGAGATCGCTAGAAAAGCTGCTGAAGCGACTAAAGTTGGAGATCCATTTGCAGAAGATACTGGAATAGGTCCGGTAGTTAGCGAAGTGCAGTTCGATAAAATTCAAGGTCTTATTGATAAAGGTATTGAAGAAGGTGCTGAACTTGTTTCTGGAGGTCCAGGTAAACCTGAAGGCTTAAATGCGGGTTACTTTGTTAGACCAACAGTATTTGCTAACGTCAATAATGACATGACGATAGCGAGAGAAGAAATCTTTGGTCCTGTGCTTTCAATTCTTCCATATAAGGATGAAGAAGAAGCAATAGAGATCGCGAATGATACTGAATATGGTCTTTATGGCTATGTATCTTCAGGTGATCTTGAGCATGCTAAGCAGGTAGCTAACAGGATAAGAGCAGGAAGTATCGCTATTAATAATGCTGGTGCTGACTTTACAACTCCTTTTGGAGGATACAAACAATCTGGGAATGGAAAGGAATGGGGTCTATTCGGGTTTGAAGAATTCCTTGAAGTAAAAGCCGTCGTAGGGTTCACAAGCTAAGTTGCTTTATTAAAAAAGGCCGCTTTAGCGGCCTTTTTTATACCTGATTAATTAATTTTTCACCCTTACGGAACCTTTTGTAATTGTCTATAAAAAGCTCTATTGCACGCAATGGTGCTCTTGGTCCCCAAGCAGAATCGTGAGGTGTAATGTAACAATTTTCTAAAGTCCAGAGTGGAGATGTTGCATTGAGCGGTTCCGGATCTGTAGTATCTAAAGCTGCACACAAAATTTCTTGTTCTTTAAGGGCTTGTGCAAGACTTTCTTCATCAACTGATTCTCCTCGTCCCACATTAATAAACATTGCAGAAGGCTTCATAGCTTTAAATTGTGCATCTGAAAAAACTTTATGGGTATCGGGTGTAGAAGGAAGGCAGTTAACTACAAAATCGCATTTTGTAAGCATTTCATTTAATTCGCTGGGCTTGAATAATCTATCTAGATTGTCCGAGAGAACAGGAGTTCTTTTCGTAGCGTAAACATTCATTCGAAATGACTTAGCTAAGCGTGCAACTTCTTGACCAATCCCACCAAATCCGGTGATTCCTATAGACAGATCAGTTAACTCTCCAACAGACATCATCTGCTTCCATTCCTTTTGGTTTTGCATTTTTATATGGGCATCTATTGATTTTACTGACCTTAAGATTTGAGCAAACACATAGGTGGCTATTGGTATGGCGTGAATTCCCCCTCCATGAGAAAAATTCTTTGAATGACTAATTAATGCTTCTGCCTGAGTGGTTTCAATACCAGCCCAAGATCCCTGAACATATGAGCATCCATCAATTAACGATAGATACTTACTAAAGAAAACTTCAGATTTTAATGCCTTGAACATTAGCTCATAAGACACTAAAGCAATATCTGGTTTCCCTTCTCCGTGAACAATATTAGACTCGGAATCTATTAGAATAAACTCATCATTTATGAAACTATCTGTTAAAAGTTCTTCAAAAGCTTTAAAGGTAAATTCACTTACGCAGATTTTCATTGATTACTTTAAGTCGCCCTCTTCTCTCATTTTCTTCCTAATCTTAGTTGCGCTGATGTCTGTAACAGATTCCTCAAAGGTCTCTTCTTCAAAAACATAACCAACCCCCCTGCCATAGGTAATATTTACTATGTTAGGCACCATCATAATCTCATAGTGAACCCCCCTTTCGAAACCATCTTTAGCAAGACCTTCGGAAATATTCTTACATACCTCATCCCAATCAAAAGGGTTATCATTCTGACCTTCGCCTCCTGAAGCACCATGTACATCTCTTACTTGAATAATCACTTGACCGGTCTTATTGAGAGATCTTTTAAATAACTCTTGATGGCCATCATGCCAAGGTTGCCATCTACCAAGCATCTGAACTGTAGGTTTCTTCCAATCAAACATCTTTATTAATCCTCTCTGCTATATCTATGTGGTTGTGATCATTCCATTCTTTGATATGAAAATCCACTTGTTGTGGAGGTTCAAAGAGTGCATTTGTGTCTTCGAATCTTCCCTTTTCAATCGTATCGAGCCAAATGGTAATATCAGCTTCGAATATGTTCCTAGTCTCCTTTGTGGGGCACACGAAATCACAAATAACTATTCTATTATGAGCAGATTCGAAGTCAGCAACTGACTTCATTCTTAGGCTCTGTCTTAATCTCCCCTCTTCGCTGAAGTCCCAATCACCAGCCATTGTTCTTACTTTATCTGCGTTATACCAAGCAGATTCCAATAAAGGTTGCAGTCTTTCTGATAAATAAGTCTTACCACTGCCCGGTAGTCCCATCACGAGTATTTTCATATATCAATATTTGTTTAACGGAAATTTAACTTATTATGTACTTCTTTCTTATCAAGTCCATAATCTTGCAATGAATAGTTGTGTTTAATTTTAGCTTCTTGCTTCCCGGTCTCAACATAATTCATCATCTGATTTAGAGTTACCTCATTCAATGGTAGTGAAAATTTATTATATATATCTTTTATCAAGTTAATTGGATCTTCTAACAAATCATCGTATTCAACTTGGAGATATTTTTCAGCAGGTATCTTCGATATCTGTGATTCATTTTTATCATTAGATTTTGCCCAAAAGTCTAAAGTTTTCCTTCCAAGGTCATTGGGACTTAACTTTTTTGAAAATCCTCTTCTAACCTGAGAAGTCAGACTACAAATTGATGGTAGAGTCTCTGATGGATCTCTACTTAAATGAATGAAGCATGCTTCAGGATAACGATCTAATACTTCCTCTAGGTTACCCAAATGAGATGGATCTTTAAGCAGCCATCTTTTTGGTTTGCGTGTCTTTTCAAGGATTTTAAGAAACTTATAATGCCAGTCGTAACTGATACCGGTATCTGCATTAATTAAATATTCAAGATAAGATGGAGTATTTGCCATATAAAAATAAAAGATGCTTTGTAAGGCAAAGACTTTTATAAGCAAGCATTCTTCCGGACTCTCCGATCTGATTGCATGAATATGATCTAATTGTGGAATAAATTTTTCTTTAATGAACAAAATAGAATCAGATCGCAATATCCTGGATTTCTCAGAAAATGATTTTGGGGTAACTAATGGAAGAGGTTTCATCATTTCCCAAAATAATGGACTTCTATTATCGAGATCTTTGCTAAGTAAATTAAATAAAAAAGTAGTTCCAGATCTCGGCAGTCCTATCACTATAATAGGTTGAGATACTTTCTCAGAATTTACATCGTTATAGGCTTGAGATATCAAGGACCGATTTCTTAGATGTTCTTTAATTTGATACTCAACTGCAAGGTTTCCTAGGAAAGTTAGATCTGCCTCTTTATTGATTGACCTTATCAAAATATCAAGAGGTTCCTGATAATCAGTGTCAGATGGATCAAGTCCTACCTGATCAATAATCTTCGAAAGATTAAGCATCTAGTTAGATATTAGACTATTCTCTATAAATTCCACGGCCTGCTGGCATGGTTTTTTCCATATCAGCATAGTTACCAGTAAAGGCTATATGCTCTCCCTCGATATCCTCAATTTTTGAAGCGGTACCATTCACCAAAAGGGGGTCAAATTGCGTTTTTGAAGTAAAACTTTGAAGGTACTTATAAGATTCCCTTACATTCATGGCTCCTTTTGCAGAGGTAACTTTAATACCCTTAATTTTCCCTTTTGAATTGATTGAATAAGTAAATTCTATTCTCGTTTTACCCGCCTTTACATTGTCAGGCTTTTCAAAAAATTTTGAAACATAGCTAGGGGTGCAAAATAATAATTTACAAATAGCCTCATCACCTTTCTTTTCCTCAGGCCAAGCTTTAAGTTTGCAAGAATCATCATTACAAGCCAAACATGTATCAGTAGTTTGTTGTCTAAATTGACTTAACTGACTTGCAGTATCTTTGTTGAGTTCTTGATTTATTAAGCATATAGGTGCGCTATATAAGCTCAATCCAAAGAATGTTAAAAATAATAGCGATAAACATTTTTTCATAAAAAATCTCCCCAATTTGTTAATAAGAATACCATCACTCTTTCTTTACAGTCTATGCTTTTGATAAGTGTAAAAAAACTAAAGAATCTATTTAAGGGCCTCAAAAACAAGATTATTAGTAGTTGAGTCTGATATTCGAACCTTTTCAAATCCTGACTGATTTAAAACTTCAGTAAGTCTTTTAGGGCCAGCCTGAGCGCCCAAACACAATGCAACCTCTTGAGCTCTTGAAGTCGGCACACATACTAACGTTGAAAAACCATACATCATTGCAGATGATGGATTTAAATTATCCTTGAGATCATCCTCTGCAAAAGGCTCTACCAGCATAAATCTACCTTCTTCATTTAATATATTTTTAATACCTGAAGCAACTCCGACTGGATCGCCCATATCATGCAGCGCATCGAATATACATGCCAAGTCAAAATCACCATCTGGGATTTCTTTGGAATCTGCAACTTTAAAAGTAATGTTGGTAAGTCCTTTCTCTGTTGCCCTATCTTGCGCTTCTTTTATAGAAGGCTCGTGAAAGTCATATCCATAAATATGAGAATTTGGATAAGTTTCTGCCATAAGGATAGTGGTCGAGCCTAGTCCACAACCTATGTCCGCTACTCTTCCTCCTGTTTTTAGTTTTTCTTCCGCTCCACTGATAGATGGTATCCACTCATCGACAAGGTGACTGACGTAAGCCGGTCTGAAGAATCTGTCGGTTCCGCAAAAACAACAAGCATGATGCTCGCCCCAAGGCCTACCTCTTCCAGTCTTGAATACATCTAAGGCAACATCCTCTTTGGCTATTTGTCCTATAACCCCTTGGATTAATCCTTGAAGGCATTGAGGTTCTCCTTCGCGGCAGAAAACAATAGCCTGTTCAGGACTTAAGCTGAACTCTTTGGAATCTCCATCATAGGTAATATATCCATGAGCTGCATTAGAAGATAACCACTCTTGAAGATATCTTTCATCCATGTCTGTTGCTTCGGCTAATGTCTTGGCCGAGCAAGACCCCAATTCTTCTATCTTTGCATACAATCCTGTTTGGTCTCCTAGATAGGACATCATTAGGCCGACCGCACCTGATATATGTGAAAACACATTACCAAAAAGGTTCATTAATTTTTCGTGATTAACTTCTTGAGATTGACTCATTTTATTTTCTCCATTTATATTATTAAATATATTTAATTAAATTTTACTCTCCACCAGAACTTCCTCCATCTCCTCCAGCTACTCCGGCATAACCTGCGCTCCCTTCTGCCCCTCCAGAGGTTGTTGAGATAGATGAAATAAACATTTCTCCGTCTCCAAGAGTTGAGGTTATTTTTTTTGGATTAAGAAATTGGTTTAATTCCTCATTTGAATTCATCTCTCCATTGTCTTTATCGATCAAGAGAATATCTTTATTAGAAATTGCTAAAAGCTGATTACCGGCAATTATTAATCTGTAAGTTTTAAACCAACCTGCAGGCTTAACAGAAAAAATTATTTCTCCAGTCTTCCAAGATACTTTGTATATTTTTTTATCTGTAAAGCCACAGTAGTAAAAGTAATCGCCATCATTTAAAGGCGAAATACCGCTATCAATATCTTTTGACCAGAGTGTCTTGCCTTCTAAATCAAAGCAATCGATATTATGCGAACCCCATGCAGATGAAGACTGCACAAGAATAAAATCCTTGTAGTTAGAAATATTAGTGGGTTTATAATTTTTCGATAGATTTGCAATCCATAAAGACTCTAGAGTGTTTATATCTATCTTTGCTATGAACCCTTTTTTTCCGAAAATAGCTGAATTAGTCATGCAGACATATTAACTAGACGATCAAGTTTTTCAATTAATCTTTACTATCGAGAAGACTCAGAGACTCTTCTTGTATAGTCAGTAAAGCCTCAGTCTTTATTAAATTCTTTTTAGCTTCAGATAGATTCCATTGATTTATAAAGTGAAGCGTTGATGAAGCAATAGAGATTAACCATAAAGAAAAACGATAATTATCGATCATAGAGTGTTTTAAATAGGCCTCGCAAAATTGATTCATCCCCTCCTTTCCAAATTCATACCTCATCTCAAGGCTTGATACAGCTAGATCAGAGAGAGGATCTCCTATTGCGGCATAATCCCAATCAATAACGGCTACTATTTGATCTTTAACCCAAAGTATATTGCCGGGCCAAAAATCACCATGAAGAAAAACTCTCTGACCTTCAAAAGCAGTATTTTTTAAAGATGAAAGATAATTCCTTAACTCCATCCACTCATCGGCTTTTGGAAGATATTCCAGAAGACCTTTCATAGGATCTATTTGGATGGGAAGATCAGGAAGTTGAGCAAGATCTATAGAATGAATACATTTAAGCTGATCTATCATCTTAGTATTCAAATCTAAGTTATCTGCATTAGTAATATTAATATCGCCTTCAAGGAATGAAAGTAACATAAAAGGTCTATCTAAAATTTTGCAACTAGTGTCTATAAATAATGGCTCAGCAGATGGTATGTTTGTATTAGCCAATGCCTGAAGTAGAGTAAATTCATTCTTGATATCATTCTTAGAAGGCGGACCTGCTTCATATCTGAGAACTAGTTTAATTTTGGTATTATTTTGCTTAGCCTCAATTAAAAAAACATCTGAAGAAGCACCCCCAGATAAAGGTTCAAAATTACAAAATTCTGCAGCAGGTAAGAAATTTTCTACAATTTCTTTTAGCTTAAGTTTCATGAAATCATATTATTACAAATCTTAATTTCTTTCTGATTTATAGAATAATTAAAATACAAGGTTATCTATCAATCTCACTTTATTTATTGTGGCGGCACAGAGGAGAATAGTCATCTCAAGATCATTTGATCGCTTCAAATTCTCTTTTGATCTAGCCTCTAAATAATCAACTTTAAAACTATTTTCTTCTAGTACTTCTATCCCTTCATTAATGGCTTTATCTAGGGAAGCAGAATCGGTAATAGATTTCTTAACTTGGCACAAGGTCTTATAAATTAAAGTTGCTTTATCTTTTTCATCATCTTTTAAATATTGATTGCGGCTACTTTTTGCAAGACCCGAATCCTCTCTTTCGGTAGGTATCCCTTTCACTAGAACATTTAAACTCTGACGGCTAACAAACTCCTTAATAATCATTAATTGTTGATAATCCTTCTCACCGAAGAAGGTTGTATCCGGATCAAATAATTCAAATAATTTATTCACTATAGTCACCACTCCATCGAAGTGATTTTTTCTAGTTTTTCCACATAAAATGGAAGATAAGAAAGGATCTGCAGTGTGTGTTTTTATATCAAGCAATAACTCATTTGGTTCAGGCACAAATAAAAGTGCGCATTCTGTATTTTCTAGCTTTTGTATATCTTCGTCTAAAGTTCGTGGATATGAACTAAAGTCCTCTTCTGGTCCAAACTGTAATGGATTTACAAAAACTGAAACACAAACAAAATCAGAAATCTGAGAAGCTTCTTTTACTAGCTTGAGATGACCATCATGAAGATTTCCCATAGTAGGGACTAAGGAGATATGTCTAGATTCTTTTCTTTTGACTGATAAAGATTTCTTAAGTTCCTCAATATCCGAAATAGTAAGCATTATTTAAAACTATGTTCTAAACCAGGAAAGTTTTTTTCTTTAACTTCATAGGCATAATTTCTTATGGCTTCTTCAATAGAGGTTGCTTCTAGGAGATAATTCTTAACAAATTTTGGTGCCTTTTCCATTTGCGTAATACCAAGTAAATCGTAAATTACCATTATTTGTCCATCGACTTCCGGTCCGGCGCCTATACCTATTACAGGAATTTCCAAAGATTCACTTATTGATTTAGCTAACTCCATAGGAACGCACTCTAGTAAGAGCATACTAGCGCCAGAGTTTTCCAATAACTTAGCTTCTTTGATGAGTTCCTCTGCCTTGTCTGGGTCTCTGCCTTGGACTATATAACCACCTATTCTATTCACAGATTGAGGGGTCAAGCCCATGTGAGCACATACAGGAATGCCTCTTTCGGCAAGAAGTTCTGTCGATCTACTTATCCAAGAAGTACCTTCAAGCTTCACACAATTAGCACCAGCTCTCATTAAATTTGCAGCATTTTTAAGTGTCTGCTCTTCAGATGCATAGCTCATAAATGGCATATCGGCCATTATCAAGGAGCCTTGATTAGTTCTCTTTACGCTATCTAGATGATAGAGAATATCTTCCATAGTTACAGGTAAAGTACTATCGTGTCCCTGCAAGATCATTCCCAAAGAATCTCCTACTAGAATTACTTCTATGCCGCATATACTTTCTAATGCAGAAAATGTTGCATCATATGCCGTAAGGCAAGCAATCTTCTCTCCTTTAGATTTCATTTCTTTAAGAGTAGAAATGGTAACCGGATGTGATGAGGAATAAATACTCATAGAAACCTCCTTGATTCTATTTGATAAGACGATACTCGTAAGTCAGTCTTTCGATACCTCGATTAATGCTTCGCCTAAATTAGCTACATAAAACGGCTGAGACTTATTACCTATTATCATTCCAGTTAATAAACCAGGCATTTCTCCAATAGCTTCAGGCCCTAAAAGATCAGCCATACCGTCACCTCTACTCACCCTACTAATCCCTTCTGCAACAATTGCTGCTCCGTCTTTTGTTTGGGCATCAAACACTACAAAAAAGTCTCCATTAGTTATATCTATAGAGAAAATTTGATTTGATAAAGGTGAGGCAACCCATAAAGACCCATCATGGTTAAGCTGCATGTTATCGGGAGAAGGAATGTCGGCCAAAATAGTCATATTTACAAGAGAGCCTGTCGATACATCCAAATCAAAAGATAGGACTCTATTGGCTAATGTTTCAGAAAGGTAGAATTTCTTATTAGTTTCATTGAGATAAAATCCATTTGCAAAATCTAGTTCATCAAGAATTAATTCAGGTTTTTCAGCAAAATCTCCAGTATCCGATAAAGGTAATCTGTATAAAGCGCCATCTGGAATTGGTTTAGCGATAGCCACAAATAATCTCTCCTCATTCTTATTTTGAGTTGATTGCGTGAACCACAATGCACCCGTAGAATCTTGAATAGCAGTGTTTACTCCATATTCATGTGAATAGATTATCTCCGTAGTATTACTTTCGATAGAAGTTCTATAAATGTGACCAGAAAAAACGTCTGCTGTAAAAATATGAGTTTTGTCAGGAGAAAAGTGAACTCCATTTGGTCCAGATTCTATCTCAGGAGGATTATGCTTGTATCCAATAGATTGAAAATTACCAAAAGGTTCCACTGCTCCAGATTTGTCAACCTTCACTAGACCATATCGCTGATCTGCTACGATCAAAGTTCCATCAGAAAGCATTACTCCATCTTCTGCCCTAGCAAGAGGACGATCTTTTGGAAACTCAACCCCATCCGATAAACTCCAAGTAGATTTCTCACTGGATACATTCTCTTTGTCAGAAGAGCATGAAATACTGAATATTATCAAAAATGCTAATAACAATTTTCTTGAGCTGAAAGTGGTTATATTCATGATTTCTCCTAAAAGTAGATTAATTAATCCAACGGGACTAATTGATTTTTATATAGTCTAGTTGCAACTAATAGATCGCTGTTATATTCATTGATAGAAAGAATTTTTCCATCTTTAAATTTGTAAACAAACACATATTTATTATCATATTCGCCATTAATACCTTCGGCGTCTCCTTCCATGATGACAGCCACGCCATTTGTATCAGCAATCATATCTGTCGTAGTTAGAGTAATTCCGTTTGGCAATAACGCTCCAACCACATTCGGAATCCAGTCATCAAAATAAGTATCCCTATCAAATGGAATATTAGATATCTCTGTTTCACCCATAAAAGTAAAAGTGAAATCAGTGTGAGTGAGAGGTTGAGCAGACTTAGGATTTTCGGATAGAGCTAAATTCAAAAAATCACCAGCCATTTTTTTATTTTGTTCTATTTCATTTGAGTTGGTGCAACTGATTAAAAAAATTGTTGCAAGTATTAAAGATAAATTTCTTAGTTTCATAAAGACTCCTTTCTGAATAGAAATCTTAACTGAAAAAGGAGCTAAGGGTATTATTTTTTGTATCATTACAAGAACTGGCGGAGAGGGAGGGATTCGAACCCTCGATAGGGGTTTACCCTATACTCCCTTAGCAGGGGAGCGCTTTCAACCGCTCAGCCACCTCTCCGGGACGGTACATTCTAAGGCTATGTATGTAATTGTCTAATGGAATCTGCTGCCTTTTCAGCAATCATGATTGTTGGAGCATTTGTGTTGCCTCCAATCAAGGTTGGCATTATGGAAGCGTCTACTATTCTCAAACCTTGAATTCCATGAACTTGAAGATTGTTATTGACTACCGCCAAGTCATCATCGCCCATTTTACAGGTACCAACAGGATGATACAGAGTTTCACCAGTCTGTCTTATCCAGTCATCAAGTTGTGCATCATCATCTACATCTATGTCCTGTCCAGGTTTAGTCTGATCCCCTCTATAGGGGTCAAAAGCCTTTTGAAGGAATACCCTTCTCGTTTCTCTCAAAGCATTTCTTGTATCGATCATATCCTGCTCTTCAGATAGATAATTAGGATACATAAGGGGCTCATCACTAGGATTTGAGCTTTTAAGTGCAATATGGCCCCTACTTTGCGGCCTACAAATATAAATCACCGCTGTGAATCCATGATTTTTGTCAATGCCTTCTCTGCCATGCAGGTCTGGTGTTTGTATAGATGTAAAATGCAGTTGTGTGTCAGGAATGTCTTTATCGGGACTCGATTTAAAAAATGCTCCTGCACTAGTAGGAGGATAAGCCGCGTCTCCTTTACCAAAGAATAAATACTTCATTCCTGATAACCCTGTGTTAAGGAGACCAGCAGATCTGTGAAGCGTTACTGGTTGAGTCGAATAAAATGAATTTAAAACTCCGTAATGATCTTGAAGATTCTTACCTACACCCTTAAGTTCATGAACTACATTGATGCCATGTTTATTTAACTCTTGCGCATCCCCTACTCCGCTGTTCATAAGAATTTGAGGACTATTGATTGCTCCTGCTGAAATAATGACTTCTTTATTGGATTTGCATGTAAACATTTGCCCATTCTTTGAATATTCAACACCGACGGCTTTTTTTCCCTCAAAAATAATTTTATTTACTTGTACATTTGTTTCTGTAGAAAGATTTTTTCTTTTTAAGACTGGATGAAGGTAAGCTTTTGCAGAACTCCATCGCCTAGGTCCTAATCGAGTGTCTTTCATGGTATGTTCATACCTTGAAAATCCCTCTTGTTCTTTACCATTAAAATCGTCTGTCAAAGGAAAGCCTGCTTGCTCTCCCGCTTCCAAGAATACATCTAATAAAAGGTCATCTTTTCTGGAAGATTTTTTTACGCTAAGTGGACCATCAAAGCCATGGTATTCTTCATCTCCTTCGCCCTGGAAACTTTCAGCCTTTTTAAAATAAGGTAATACGTCCTCATAGGACCAACCTGTATTGCCTTGCTGTCTCCATAAATCATAGTCATAAGAATTTCCTCGAATATAGACCATGGCATTTATAGATGAGGAACCGCCCCATACCCTTCCTCTTGGCCAGTAAAGCTTTCTGTTGTTAGTAGTTGGCTCAGGTTCCGTTTCATATCCATAATTAAGATTACTTTTAGTGGGTACTATTTGAGAGTAACCAGAAGGCATATGGATAAAGAAGTTTTTATCCTTACCACCTGCTTCTAAAATTAAAACTGTATCTTTCTCGTTCTCAGAGAGCCTATTGGCCATCACGCAACCGGCACTTCCTGCACCTATAATGATGTAATCAAAATTTCTATCCATGTTTCTCCTTTGTGAGAATAAATTGGGCCAGGCCCTGTTGATAACAGCAATTTTAAGCTGAAAGTTTAGTGATTAGAAGAATAAATTTCAGTATCTAATTGGATCTATCACGAAAGATTGTCCGCATAGGAGTGATTGGCATGACTATGCCTTTGCTCGTCATTTCTTACAGCTTTGATTAAATCTGAAAGCTTAGCATTTCGGTCTAAATCATAATATTTAATAGCCAAAAGTGGAGCTTGGAAATTCTCTATACTACCCTCCTCAACCATTTTCAAATATTCTGTATAACTCTTCACGGCCTCGTCCTCAAAGTAACCAATCATTCGGTGCGCTGTTCTAGTAAAGAATAAGTAAATGATTAGGTAGAAGGTGCCAAATATAATTTGAGCGAAAGATACCAGGAATCTCTCAAACCTATTAGGTTTAGCAATTTCAATAAAAAACATAAGATGCATACGCTCGTTCTCTGCTTCTGCAAGCATTTCTCTTATATCTGCTCCATAACCAGTCTGCATAGACCTTAAGCTTTTGAAATGCATTATGACTCCCGCAACCATTCCGGGCACACCTGCTACTGTTTCAAGAACTACAGCGCGGTGGCCATAACGATCAACGAAAAAGGTATCGGCAATGAATCGGAAAAACTTTGTCATAGATAAAGCAAATTTATCTGACAAAATAACAGGAAATGTAGAAATTAGAGTTTTGATATAAATACTGTTTATGATTTGATATAAACAGTAATTATAACTTGGTAGTTTTATTTAAGCAATGCTCCGAGAATCGTTTAAATGCTCAAGGATAGTCGAGGTTATTTCATCGGCAAGTTCTTCCGGAATTTCGTGACCCACTCCTTCCATAATTAATTTTTTAGCATTAGGAATATTTTCATATAGGGCCATACCATGATCTAAACCAAGGATAGCATCTTCTGTTCCGTGTATAACTAGAGTAGGTTTAGAAATTTGATTGAGTCTATGTTTTCTGCTTGGAGAAGCTCCAGCAGCATCACCATGTTTACAGTTAGGATTATGCCCATGAGCCATTATTGGTATAAGTTTTTCTCTAAATTTTTCTTCATTAAAAGGGAATCTAGAGCCTGTAAGTTCTCTATAAATCCTTGTGACTGAATCGGCATGATTTCCTTTGGCGTCCATAAAAGCAGATTCTTGCAATCCATTGATGAGGGCGGGAGTCATATTTGAGAGGTCTGGATCTCCCATGCCAGGAGAAGACATAATTGGAGTAATTGTTAGAGTGCGATCAGGATAATCAAGTGCAAGTAGCTGAGTTATCATGCCTCCCATTGAAGCACCAATGATATGTGCTTTTTCTATCTTTAAATGATCCATTAAGCAAACTGCATCTTTAGCCATGTCATCTAAAGTATAGTCAGGATCTTTAATATCAAACTCTTGCATATAGCCATTCTCATCAATGATTGAATTGAAGGCTTTTTTTAGAAAAAACTTTAATAAGAATTTAGGTAAAAATAGTCGAACTAGCTTTGCAGAAAAAGATTCCTTACCAAACCAAGTGCTCTTGCCTACATCTCTATTATCAAATCTTACGACATGAAAACCAGCATCGACTAGAGGGTCAATGAACTCTGGAGTCCATTGCATACAGTTTGCATTTGCTCCCATAATAAGGAGAACAGAGGGATTAGAAGGATTGCCAAAGTCTTCCCACCAAATATTGATGTTATTTACTTCGGCAATTCCTTCAGGCATACATATTAAAAATTTCTTCTGTACTCTATACCATATCTTCTAGGTTGTCCCCAATAATCAGTAGTCATACCAAGGCTGAAGTTAGTGCCTCCAATTTCGATATCACCAGATTGGCTCAACATAGTATTGACATAATCTTCATCTGTTAGGTTAGTTCCCCATAGGGCAATAGACGATTGACCATCTGCAAGATTCCAAGTGATTCTTGCATCCACAAGCTCATAGTCATCAGCAACTGAAGATGGAACATCTTCAAGTGTATAGTTCTCTTCATCATGATAACTGATTCCAATTGTGCTCTG